>Ga0209221_1000002_pt1 | contig 173107 bp, 157 predicted proteins | sample BlaSpr_A8_Ref_O2_FD_187989 | JGI IMG/M metagenome (GOLD analysis project Ga0209221, IMG submission 187989) | Forest soil microbial communities from Thunder Bay, Ontario, Canada - Black Spruce, Ontario site 2_A8_Ref_O2 (SPAdes) (version 2) | ecosystem: Environmental > Terrestrial > Soil >...
GGGTCCCGCAAAGCGGGACCCGCCCCTACGACTGCACGTGTTGGGCTGTCGGATTAGCTGGCAGTGAATTTTTTATGGCCGAGCGTGGGTTGCTCGGCCGTTTTTGTTTCTGTATTGTTTTGGCTACGGGTTGCAACGCACGGGGGATTTTATGTTGATTGAAGCGGCGTTGAATGGCGGCAGGACGCGAGCGGAGCATCCGCACGTGCCTTGTTCGCCGGAGGAGCTGGCTGCGGCGGCGCAAGAGGCGGTGGCGGCGGGGGCTGGCGCGGCGCATTTTCATGTGCGTGCTGCTGATGGACGCGAGAGTTTGGATGCGGATGATGTGGCGCGCGCGGTTGTGGCCGTACGCGCGGAGATTCCTGGCGTGCCGTTTGGAGTGAGCACTGGATTGTGGATGGTGCGGGATGCGCGGGAGCGTTATGAGAGAGTGGCGGCGTGGAAAACTCTTCCGGATTTTGCTTCGGTGAACTTCAACGAAGAGGGCGGGATCGCCTTGGCGGAATTGCTTTTGTCGAAAGGCATGGGTGTTGAGGCAGGGATGGCCAGCGTGTTGGCCACGGAGAAATTTCTGGATAGCAAGCTCGCCGGGCGGTGCCGCTGGGTTTTGCTGGAGCCGGAGCAGCAGGAAATGGATGGGGCGCTCGCAGTTGTTGCAAAGATCGAGGAAATGTTGCGCGGCGCCGGAATCGCTCTGCCGATTATTTTGCATGGAGTCGGTCGCACGGCTTGGGATTTGGTTGACGTGGCGGCACGGCGGGGATACGACACGCGGATTGGGCTAGAAGATGCGCTTACGTTGCCGGATGGCAGCGCGGTGAAGGGCAATGGGGAGTTGGTGGCGGAAGCGGTCAAGCAGACGAGCCGAATTGCGGCTACGAATCGCGGGGCCTGAAATTTGCTGTGTGATTGCGGGTGCGAACGAATCTAGACTTTTCCGCCGGTGGCCTTTTGTTCCTTCAACTGCTGCTTCCAGCCTAGGATGCGTGCCTTGTTGCCGGCTTCTTCGGCTTCGGGGACCATGCCTTTGCGCTGGTAGGCGCGGGAGATGGTGGTCCATGCGAGGATGTCGTCGGGGTCGAGGTCGAGGATGCGGCGGGCGGTTTCGATGGTGCGGTCAAAATCCTGCTGGGCGTGATAGGCTTGCGCCAGGCCATGCAGCGCGTCGCTAAATTTGGGATCGAGTTCCAGCGCGCGCGCATATTCCGCGATTGCTTCTGGGAGTTTTCCTTCACCGAAGAAATCTATGCCTGCGTAGTAGTGGTCTTCCGCGCTTTGGTTCGGCTCGCTCGTCACCTTGTGATTCTAGCACCTGGTTCGCTATGTTGAACGCGCTTCGGTATTACTGGATTATTGCTGCTGGGTACCGGTTGCGGCCTTGGGCGTCGCCTTATTTGCAGTGGAGATTGGAGACCTTTTTTGGCGGTGAAGCGGCGGGGCTCAATGCGCGGAAATTCTTTCGATTGATATGGGGGGAGCGGGAGAGGATGGAGAGGTTTTTGGAGTGGGTGGGGGAGCGGAGGAGGGAACAGGGGTCGTAATCGTTGCACATCGTAAAGTCGAAAGATTTAACACTGAGGACACAGAGGAAAGGCGGAGAGAAATCTGAGAAAGAAAGAGGCGTGAACCGCAGAGGGTGCAGAGAAAACAGGCGCTGCGTTTAGAGGCGGGCGGACATGCGGGACATTATTTTGCCGTTGGCGGAGATTACGGAGAGGATCAGGTGGTCGGTTAGCGGTACGCTGTGGTCGCGGACTTTGATTACGTAGAGCATCTGGTTGTCGCCTTCTTCCAATCGCAGGGGCTTGCGTTCGATGGTCAAGCTGGCCACGGGGCGCAGATAGAGGCCGCGTTTCCACTGCACGCGAAATTGCATTCCTTTGATGGCGTCGGGAGTTTGGGCCGGGGTGTACATGTTCGAGTCGCATACCTCGATGCGGATAGTGATTTCGATGGTCAGGTAATCTGGAAAGAAATCTACCGGCTGTGAATTCCTGCGAAATTCTGAGCCTTGCGACGTGTCGATTCTTTCCAGTCCATTGAAGAAACCCAGCGATTGCATGACCGGTATGAAGTTGACGCAAACGTCGCCGGCGCGGATTTGGCCGTTGGAGAGAGAGACGTCGTCTTTATACTCATGCATTTTTCCGGTGAGACTTTCGGATTGCGCGTGCGCGATGGGGGCGAGCAGCAGGCAGGCTGCGGCGAAGGAATACGCGATGGGCCGAATGAGTTTCATCGTCAGCGGGCGGCTCGCGGCGGCCGAGGGGCTGCGCGAGATACCGTGTCGTCAAGATATAACGCGGCACGATGAGCTGGCAACTGCGGCGTCGCCAAGGTGCTGCGAAATCGTGCCGTTGGATTCAGGCGTATAATTGAGTTCGTGGAGCGCATGCCATGCAGGACCTGAAAATATTGCAAAAATCAGCGGAATTGCACGAGGCGCGCTGGTGGGAGGCGCAGCCGGGCGGCAAGGTCCATTGCTACTTGTGTCCGCGGCATTGCCATATTGGCGAGGGGCAGGCGGGGTTCTGCTACATACGCGCGAACGAGGGTGGGAAACTTTACAGTTTGGGTTATGCGCATCCCGCGGCGATGCAGGTGGACCCGATCGAGAAGAAGCCCCTAAACCATTTTCTTCCGGGCACGCGCGTATTTTCTATGGGGACGGCGGGTTGCAACATGGGCTGCTTCTTCTGCCAGAATTGGGACATTTCGAAATCGCGCGCGGACCAGGCGGGCTCGTCGTACGTGCCTCCGGAAGACGTGGTGTTGCTGGCGATCCGCAACCACTGCGATTCGATTGCGTTCACCTACAACGAGCCGACGATTTGGGGCGAGTATGTGATCGATATTTGCCATGCCGCGAAGGAGGCGGGGCTAAATACCGTGATGGTGTCGAACGGATACATCACGTATGACGCGTTCCACGATATTTACGACCACATTGACGCAGCGAACATCGATCTGAAGGCGTTCACCGAGAAATTCTACGGGAAAATTACGCTGACGCATTTGCAGCCGGTGCTGGATGCGTTGCTGTGGCTGAAAAACGAAACGAATGTATGGTTTGAGATTACCAACCTGATGATTCCGACTTTGAACGACGCTACTGAGGAAACGCGCGAGCTGTGCGGATGGATTTTAGACAATTTGGGGGCGGATGTGCCGCTGCATTTCACGGCGTTTCATCCAGACTTCAAATTGCAGGACAAGCCGAGGACTCCGCCGGAAACTTTGCACGCGGCGCGACGGACCGCTTTGGATGCTGGGCTGCATTATGTCTACGAAGGGAATATTTATAGCGATGGTGCGCATACTTCTTGCCCGACTTGCCGGACTTTGTTGGTGAGGCGTTCTTGGCACGATGTGCAGCAGAATCGTTTGCAGGAAGGGAAGTGCCCGAAATGTGGTGCGGCGATTCCGGGGCGTTGGGCGAATCCTCATGGCAAAACTCCGCAGAAACTTTATGATCACGCGCGCGTGGTGGCTGCATCCAAGTATTCGGACCTGAATTTGTAGCGGCGTCCGTCGAATGGTCTCCAGGCTGGCCGATTGATGTTATTTTCCTTGGTAACGAATGGCAGCGGGTGTGCGTAATAATAGCGTGGGTGAGATGACTGGGAATTCCGACGGATTTGCCATACGCACGGAACGGGTGTCACGCCAGTACGCGATGGGCGAGTCGCTGGTGCATGCCGTGGACGACGTTTCGATTGCGGTGCAGGCTGGGGAATTTGTGGCGCTGCTGGGAAGTTCGGGCTCGGGGAAATCCACCTTGCTGAATTTGCTGGCGGGGCTTGACCGGCCTTCATCCGGGGCGATTTACGCGCACGACCACAACCTGGCGGAAATGAATTCGCAGGAGCTGGCGCATCATCGCAGTCACACGGTGGGCATGGTTTTTCAGGCGTTCAATTTGTTGCCGCGGATGACGCTGGAGGAGAACGTGGAGCTGCCGCTCCGTCTGGCGGAGGTGGATCGCGCGGAGCGGCCGGCGCGGGTGCGTGAGGCTGTGGAGCGCGTGAGTCTCGCGGCGCGGTTGACGCATCGTCCCAGCGAACTTTCCGGCGGGGAGCAGCAACGGGCAGCGCTGGCGCGGGCGCTGGTGAACCGGCCGACGATTCTGCTGGCGGACGAGCCGACGGGGAATCTGGATAGCGTGACCGGCGATGCAATTATGCATCTGTTACAAGAAATAAACAGGAACTTGCGCATGACGATCGTGATGGTGACGCACGACAAGGTGCGCGCGGCGCGTTACGCGCACCGGATTATTACCATGCGCGACGGGAAATTGGAGACCGAGGGAGCCAGCGATGAAATTGCGTGATTTGACCGAGCTGGCGGCGCGCAATTTGCGGGAAGCCGGGCTGCGGAATTCTTTGACGACGCTTGGAATTGCGGTGGGGGTGGCGTCGCTGGTGGCGATGTTGTCGCTGGGAGTGGGATTGCAGGAACTTGCCAGCACGCGGTTGTCACGGTCTGGGTTGTTCGATGCTGTGTTTGTGACCACGCAGGCGAATATGCGGGCGTTTGGCGGACCTCCGCGTCCGGCGGCGGAACGGGCTACGGCGCAGCCGGCGAGAAAGTTGGATGATGACGCGCGGCAGCGGCTGGCTGGGATCAAAAACGTGGTAGAGGTGTATCCGGAAGTGCGCTTTCCGACGGAAGTGCAATTCGACGGCAAGCCGTACATGACGACTGTCGCGGGGATTCCAGCGTCGGCGCGGGGCGATGGGGCTTTCGATGAGATGAAGGGATCATTTTTTTCTGGGCCGGAGGCGGACGAAGCGATATTGCAGATTGAATTTGCGCGCGATCTTTCGAAGCAGTCGGATTCTTTGATCGGCAAGGAATTGGTCTTGCGTTATGCAGAGAAGGAGCCGCTGCCGGCGGATGACGCGCTGGCTACCAGGGCCGCAGCTGCGCCGGGAAAGGATGCGGCGAAGGATTCTGCTGCCAATGACGCGCCCGCGTCCGGGGGATTCGCTCTGGTGCCGCGGGAAATGAAGCTGCGGATTATTGGGGTCGTGGAAACGGAGCCGGCTACTGGATTCGGCGGGTTCGGGCGCGGGCGATTGCTGATTCCTTTACAGATCGCGCAGAATTTGCGGATCGCGCAGCCTACGGACATGCGCGAAATGCTCCGCGGCAACACCGGAAAACCGAGTTATGAAAGTTTGACCGTGCGAGTGAGCTCGCCGCAAGCGGTGCAGGCCGTGGAGGATGCGATCAAGGGGATGGGCTTCGGGACGTTTTCGATTTTGGATGCGACGAAGAATTTGCGGCTGTTTTTTACCGTGTTCGACCTGCTGCTGGGAATTTTCGGAAGTTTGGCGCTGACGGTCGCGTCGCTGGGAATTATTAATACGCTGGTGATGGCGATTCTGGAGCGGCGGCGGGAGATTGGCATTCTGAAGGCGCTGGGGGCAGCGGATCGCGATGTGCGGCGGTTGTTTTTCGCAGAGGCTGGCGCGATGGGTTTGTTGGGAGGAATGCTGGGCGTCGCGATCGGCTGGCTGATTGGGCGCGCGCTGACGTTTGGCACGAATGTGTATTTGCAGCGGCAGGAGCTTCCACCGATTGATCTGTCGTCAATTCCCTGGTGGATGGTGGTGGGCGCGATTGCGTTTTCATTTTTTGTGAGCCTGGCGGCGGGGATGTATCCGGCGTCGCGGGCGGCGCGGCTGAATCCGGTGGAGGCGCTGCGGTATGAATAACGCCTGCTGGCGCGGGCGGGCGCTGCGGTCGGTGGCTGCTCTAATTGCCTGCGTTGCGATTTGTGCTGCCCCGGCTGGGGCGGCGCCGGGAAGGGCAGAGTGCCGCGCGGTGCCGAGCAAGATTCTTGGTCATCCCGTTCCGTACTGCGTGATTCTTCCTTCGGAATACGATTCCGGCAAGACGAGCAATTATCCGGTGCTTTATTTTCTGCACGGGCTGGGTGGCAATGAGCAAATGCTGCTGAATTCCGGCGGCATGAACATGATTCAGGATTTGCGCGATCAGAAACGGATCGGGGAATTTCTGATCGTCTCACCCGACGCGGGGCGCAGCTTCTACATCGATTCGCGTGATGGCAAGGTCCGCTACGAGGATTTTTTCATCCGCGAATTTCTGCCGTACATTGAGAGCCACTACCGGATTCGCGCGGAAAAGAAATCGCGCGGGATTACGGGCGTTTCGATGGGTGGGTACGGCGCGCTGCGGTTTGCGCTGCGGTATCCAAATCTGTTCGCGGCGGTGAGCGCGCACAGCCCGGCGCTGATCGAAAAGCTGCCGAACATCAAGGTTTCCAGCGATCAGGCCGCGGCGGTGGCTGAGGTGCTGGGGAAGGCGTTCGGCTCACCACTGGATGCGGCGTTCTGGGTACACGAAAGTCCGTTTACGATTGTGAAGGATGAGCCGCGGCCGGCAGGATTGCAGATTTATTTCGATTGCGGCACCGATGATGAATTTGGGTTCAATAAGGGCAACGAGCAATTCCACGAGTTGCTGACGGCGCGCGGCATTGTGCATGAGTTTCACCTTTATCCTGGCGGGCACGATTGGGAGTATTTCGCTGACCACTTACCCGCTTCGTTTGAGTTTCAGTCGCATGCGTTTGGTCTGGCGAGTTCCGCGAATTAGAGCCACGCTGTTGGTAGCCGTCGGGTTCTGATAAGTTCTTCTGGGAGTGCCCATGAAAGTTCATGCTAGTGCCATCATAATTTTGATCGGCTTCATGGGGAACCACGCCGCCAGTGCTCAGCGCAACCCGGCCAAAGACCCAGCCGCTGCAAGCATCGCGCTCATGAAACCGTCCGTCGTACAGATAAAATTCAAATCGGATTCAGCGAAGCCTGAACATCAAGAGGGAATTGCCGGAACCGGCATTGTGGTGAGCGACGAGGGTTACGTGCTGACCGCAGCCCACGTGGTGACTGGGACTGAGGCGGGGTTGCGAGGCGAGGGCGCGACGAAAGTGGAGTTTTTCGTCGGAATCTCAATTGACACAATGTCGGGTCCAGGCGCCGACTCCCGAACCAGTTTCGCCTACATACCTTGCACGATCAAATACACCGACCCAGTCCACGACATTGCAATCCTGCAACTCGCGCAAAATCCATTCGCGGAAGCTTTTCGGCAGGGAATAAAAATTGGCGACAAAGAGCCGAAGGTCATGTTAAGCGTTGCGAAGATGGACCAAAGTGTGCCGACGGAAGGTCAGACAATTTTAGTTTCAGGATATCCGTTATCTATTCCAACGCTCGTGACCCAAAAAAGAATGATCGCGAGCGAGCCCTTCACCGCTGCGCTAACGCAACGCCCGAACGTGCCCGCCGGTTCTCTGACTCCGGAAATCGAAGACTCAATCCTCTTGGACGCTGTTGTGAACTCCGGAATTAGCGGCGGCCCCGTTTATTTGTCCGGAGAGCATTCTGTGCTTGGTATCTGCGAAGCCTATGAGCCGTCACCCCTCTTCACTTCGCAACGGCCCCAGTCGGTGGTACCCGGAGCGGGACAAAACATCGGGCTTGCGGTCGTCATTCCCATCAAATACGCGATCGCCCTTCTGCAGAAAAACAAGATTGAGACAAAATTGCCGTGACCGCGAGTTCAATGGCAACCTCAACAGCGCCCATCTCGCGAGGCGGGTTGGCCGATACCCTTCGATCCCGTCCCGCTTCGCGGGACGGGATCTCATGGCGAATCGCGCTCCGGCGCGATTCACAAAAGCGAAGTCAGCTCTTTAGGGATCTTCTGCGGGCGGCGCGGCGAGTAATTCCGCTACTAGAGTTTCGATCGCGGCGTCATCGGTGCTAGCAGCGAAATACTGATCCCAATCGACGTCGGGGAAACCCATGCGGGTGGCTTGGGCTGGGAGTTGCCCACGCAGCTCGGTGGCGTTGCGTCCTTGCAATAGGGTAAGCGCTTCGAAGACTACGCGATGCTCAGGGTGCTGCCAGCGGTGCTCGCCGAGCTTTGCTAGGGTCGTTGCACGGGTGGACGCCTGGTGCGTGCCAGGAGAATCGAGTGCGGAGGGCGTGCTGCACAGAGCGCGGAGGATTCTGGATTCGAGATCAAACACGAGCTAAGAAGGAAGCCACGGGGAGCTCCGAACGGAGCTCCCCGATCCTGCGATGGAAATTATGCTGCGCTGGAAACGACGGGCCGCACGAAATCAATGCGGTCGATGGCTACAGCGACTCCATAAACGGGTGTGGTTTCACCAGGAATTTGCGTACTGCGAAGAGTTCTGGCGCTGGCACGGACCAGGACGGACGTGCCACGCTCTCGCTCCGCAGGAAGCGAGAAAGTAAGTTCCAGACCCGCGCCGGACTCGATGGGAACATCGGAGTGAAAGAAAATCCCGGTACGGGAGACATCACGCAACTGCCCAGTGTGATATTCCAGCGGGCGATGCTTGGACATACAAACCTGCACAGGCAGGTAAACCTCGTAGCGTCTGGCCTTTCTGCGCTCTCCCATAATATACCCCCAGAGTTAGATGCAAGACTGCGGCCACGGGACTGAGGGGGCGTGCCATTGAAAACACGCAGCTTACGGTTCAATGACCATTCTCAAGTTGGGAAGGGCAGTGCAAATTCTTCCCAGTACAGGAAATACCTCCACGGTTTAATGAAATTCGCGGTTCGACCGGACGGGCCGTCTGGTGGGAGGATTCTGGTGGTTCGGTACGAAAGCTTGGCGAGTATCGCCGGCGGTGCGATTGGTCTGGGACCGTCTGCCTTTTGATCCCATTTTGCGGGATCGAAGGGCAGAATTCGTTTTGACGCCGACCCTTCGAACCGTGGCTGTCGGTTCTAAGGGTGAATCATCCGCCACGGCGGATGATTCACAGCACAGGGTCGTGGAGGACGGACATGCCTTCGGATTCGGTGAGGATACCGCGGGTGATCATCAGTTGAACGAGGCGAACGATCGCGGTCCATTCGGGGCCACGAAGTCCACCGGTTGTTGGCGAGGGCATACGCACCACTTCAGGGAAGCAGGGGGACTCGCCGGTGATTTCACGGAGCCATTCGGCTAACGCGATGCGCTGCGAATCGTCGTGGTCTTCAAAGGCGATTCCCATTCCCAGGCCGTGCTGAGAGTACACTACCGTGCCGGCGGTCTGAAAGGTGGTCTTAGCCTTTTGCAAGGTGACGCGGACGTTGGAGCCGACTGGAAACGGGCACACGGTATCAACAAAGCAGCCGCCCGGGCCGAGGTCCGTGGTGCGCGTGGAAAAACGCGCGCCAGATTTTAATTCGATTACTTCGGCGGCGGCGGTGAACATGTGCCGGGACGTGCCGCGGCGTTCGGTCTCAAGCACGTCTACGGCCTTGGCGACGGCGTCAGTCAGTTTGCGATTCGAAGAATTGTGCATCACTTTATCCTTTTGGCGGCTTGCGACGCCGGGCTGAAAGTTATTGTGAAAATCACTACAGCAGGAATCGCACCGCGATTCCCATGGCGCCGTCGGGACGTTCTTCCATGCGAACGATGGAGCCGAGAAATTTTTTGTGTGCTGAAATCTTCTTGCCGAACGGGAAAGTGACCAGCAAGCGCATGCCCACGAAATAGTGCGGCATGCAGGTGGCGAAATAGAGGCCGTCGCGCGTGAAGTCCGTCACTTCGCCTACGTCAGCGATATCCACGAAGCGGGCATCGAAGGGCCGGACTTCGACGGGCAGCGACATTTTCAGCCGCTCACGCCGGCGAGTCTCGCGCGCAGCCGATTTCTTCGAGGGGGCATATGCTGCGTGATGCGGAGTATGGACTGCCGTGGCCATGAACAACCTCCGAGATGCTTTCTGCGCGTAGCGTTGCTCCATCGAATGTAGGGGGCGCAGAAAAATCCGCCAATAGGCCGGCAGTACTACCGGGTGCTTACGGATGGACGGCGATGGGGTGGTCGGCGAGGAGCGAGGTTTCGCTAAGCCATGTGTTTACAGTGGTATATTCCCGAACTGGGAAGTCATAGTTTCAGAGAGTCTTTGCCGCCACCGGACCCCTGAGCGCCCGCGGTGGTGAGCTTGGAAAGTTTGCTAAAAATTTGGGGTTGACCGGCGGCCCGCTACTTCGTTGGCGGCAGACCTTCGGACGCTTCGAGGGCGGTGGGATACATGGAAATGACGCGATGGACCTGCGTCATGGTTAATACGCCTTGAACCATGGGGCTGCAGGCGGCGAGGCGGAGGGTGCCCCCCGTCTTGGCCAGACGCGAAAAGCACTTCACAATTTGGCCAATCACGGCGCTATCAATGTGGTCCACGGCGGCCATATCCAAAATGATGTGATTTTCCTGTTTCTTGATGTGGTCTTCGACTTCCTGATCGATGCGTTTGCAATCGGGGCCCATCTGCACGCGGCCGCTCAGTTCCAGAACCCAGATGCCGGGCTTGATTTGTTTCTTGTTCAGAAACATGTGATTTAGCTCCTGGCCGGGATGCGGCGCGAATTATTCTTCACAGGGGAATTGGCGGATCAGGCGCATGCAGTCGGCGAGCGCTTTCAAAACCGAATCGCCCCAGCCAGAGGGCACGAAGCCTGCGGTGCCTTGGTTCACGGGCTTATCGGCTTGCGCGAAGAAGCGCAGATGCTGGCCTTTGGGAGCGACGGCATATTCTTTCACGGTAATGGCGAAGGGAATTTCGCGGCCGTCCTGATGCTTGGTCATCGAAAAGTGGTGGAGTTGCGCTAATTCTTCGGTGCGATCTGCTTGCGCATACTGCCAATCTTCCACGGTGCTCCTCCCAAGGACGGCGGGGCCTGACGAGATGGGGCCTGAACGCGGGAATCTTAGGATGGCGCGGGCGGCAAGTCAATCGCGGGGCGGCGCTAGTGTGAGAAATGTTCGTGTGATAGAAACTTGTGTGACCATGACGAGCAAGCGATTGAACATTCGGCGGCTGGTGCGCGACCAACTGCCGGTAGAGACGGTGAAGCTGGCGCGATTTCTGATTGGCAAGACGCTGGTACACGAATTGCCGCGCGTGCGGCTGGTGGGGAGGATCGTCGAGACCGAGGCTTACGTCACTGGGGACGCGGCGTCGCATACTTTTCGAGGGCTAACGAAGCGCAACCGGCCACTATTCTTCGAGCGAGGTCACGCCTATGTGTATTTCTGTTACGGCAATCATTTCATGCTAAATGTTTCGGGGCAGCGGGAGGGGATTGGCGAAGGAGTTTTGCTGCGGGCTGCTGAGCCGCTCGAGAGCATCGCGCAGATGGAACAGTTTCGCGGGACGGAGCGTTTGGTGGATCTGGCACGTGGGCCGGGGCGTCTGGCGGAGGCCTTTGGAGTTGACCAGCGGCTGGATGGTGTGGATTTGTGCGGGAAAAGTGTGTTGTGGTTGGGGGAGGCTGTGCGGCGTCCTGGGCGGATTGGGGTTAGCGTGCGGATTGGAATCACGAAGGAGGCGGAGCGGCTGCTGCGATTTTATGAGCGGGGGAGTCCGTTTGTTAGCGGGTCGAAATTGTTGAGGGTATAAGGGCACCAGTGACGAACGCAGATGCACTCAGATAAAGGCAAAGGCGAAAATAGAAAAAGGAAAATGGAAAACTCGGATCGTGGCGTCTATGGTTGTTCGGCTCGATCTGGAACCAAGAATTATGATTCGACGCCCGTGGGTGGGAATCCTGCTATCCTGCAGGCAGCGCTGGAGATGAGTTGGCGGTGGTCGGCTGCGGGTTCTGGCGCATCTAATCCTTATGCCTCGACGATCGAAATCTAATTTGGTTTCAAACGTTTTCCAGGCGTCCATTCGGGCGGGATTTCGCCGCGCGTACAATGGCCTGCAGGTGGACCCGCAGAAATATCTGCAGCAATTCCGCAAGGCACACCGCTTGCCGATTCATACCTGGTCGGACATGTTCAACGTTGAGGAGAAGGTGGTGAACCATCACGCGGCGCGCGTGGTGAAATCGGCGATGCGCGCGGCGGCGTTGGAAGGCGCGGGATTTGGACTGGGCGGGATGCTTACAATTTTGCCGGACGCGGGAATTCTTTCGGCGATCACCATTCGCATGTTGCAGAAGCTCAGCCTGATTTATGGGTTCGAGTATAAGACCGAGGAAGAGGTTACGGAGTTGTGGCTGGCGGCGGCCAGCGCTGCGGGTCTGGATCTAGGGCGGGAATTCATTGAAAAGCAGGCGATGGAGAAGATTGTGCCACGAATTATCGATCGCATTGCGGTGCGCGTGGGCGCGGAAGTGGCCGAAAAATGGTCGGGGCGGCTGATCCCTCTCCTGAGTTCGGGGATTGGCGGAACGCTGAATTATTACTTCGTGCGCGGCTGGGGACGGCGCGCGCAGAAACATTTCCTGGACCGGCATCGCGAAGTGCGCGCGCACGGCTTGCCTGCATCGAGTATTTTGAATCTGCCGCAGCAGCCCCGCCTGCGCACCGCGAATTGACAGCGAGGCCGCGTTAATTGATTGCGGTGTAAAGATCGTCACAACGAAGGCTCCTGCGCGCTTTACGGCCTTGCCCGATTTCCATCTCCGTGCCATTCTTTTCCACCCGGTGGTTATTTGGAGGAAATGGCATGCCCGTTTGTGAAGGCTGCGGCACGCGCACGGACGAAGCGCACATACAGAGCCGCACCGAGCGTATCGAGCTTGCCGGGCGTTATCGGCCCACGCAGATTAAAGTGTTGTTTCTGGATTCGTCGCCGCCGGTGCGCGTGGAAGATTATTTTTACAAGTCGGCCGCGGACCGCTCGGTGCGGTCGCTTGCTTCGCGCATGTATTTCGACGAGTTGGTGAAAGCTACGGGAGCGCCGGCACATTCTTCCGCGCAAGAAGAAGCGGCGCTTACGGATTTTCGGCGGAAGGGATTTTTTCTGAGCTACGGTGTGGAGTGCCCGTTCGAGGCCGAAGGCGAACTTCATGCGGCTTTGCGGCGGCTCGCGCCGACGGCGCTGAAACGTGTGCAATATTCCTTGCAGCCGAATTACATTGTGCCGATCGGGTCGGCTACGAAGGAATTGATCCGGCTGTTTGGATTGATCGGCTGGGGCGACCGGCTGATCCTGGACAAGACTGGGCCCTTCGTTGATCCTTACCTTGGTGATTTGAAAAAGCAAGCCACGTTTGGCACTGCGTTTGGCGCGCGGATCAGCAAACTGCTGGCGGCGTTGCCGTAGGCTGCGGGCCCCATCGTTTTATGCTTTCCCGGAGATCTCGGACGAACAGGCTACAGCTCCCGAACCGCTTCCCACGAGGTTCCCCAAATAAGCTTCGTTGGGGTATGCTCGACCTGCGTTTTCGCTTAATTCTGTTTGTACACCTTCCCGTCATTCATCACGACGCTGACCTTTTCTAGCGCGTGGACGCCGCCACGACGCGCGAATAGTACGGAAGTACTGTTGCGGTTATTGGGAACCCCTGTAGAATCGCGCGCCATGGGGGCGAAAATGGTGTGCGCGGAGCACGAGAGATTGAGGATTGACGCAGTGGCGGGAATCCTGGAGGCGAAAAAGATTCGCCGGGAGAAGGATGTCTCGTTTTACGAGGATCTGGAACTAAGCCGCGAGGCACGCAAGAAGACCGATGCATTGCTGCTGCATTTGCTAGCCGGCCACGACGGAAAGCCGTGCCCTAGCGGCGAACGGCCAATCGTCAGAGCGGCTCGAGGTAGTAACGTTGCGGGGCCGCGGCGGCATCATTTGCTGCGAACACGCCATGACCGCGAAACGAAGTGTTCTTAGCGGGATGGGGCGTCAGCCTTTGGCTCGGACGGTGCCAGCTTGGGCATTTCGCTCGAGGAAAGCTAGGTGGTGCCGAGGGCCAGAATCGGACTGGCTACGCCGGCCTTTTCAGGGCCGCGCTCTACCGGTGAGCTACCTCGGCACCGGTGCATCGAATGATTCTACGGAAAATTCGGCAGGGTGACAAACGAAAACGGGGTTCGCAGAAAAACGATTTTGGGTGCATTTGTAGCCGCGGTGCCGCAAGGCGGGACCGCCACAGATCGTCTCGCACTACTCGTCCGCACCATAATACCGATGGCGCACTGATGTGCAGGCTACAACTGCAACGGCAGGAAGGAAGGGCGTGGGGTTGACATTGTGGCAAGCTGGGGCGCAGCAAGCAGCGCCCTACTGCGAGTTTATTTATTTCACGGAGTCGTCGTACTCTTTCATCCAGTTGCGGGCTTTTAGGACTTCGCGGGCTTTGGAGCCATCGGCTGGGCCTACTATGCCGTCCTTTTCCATCAGGTCGATCAGTCTCGCGGCGCGGCCGTAGCCCACGCGCAGGCGGCGCTGCAGAGTGGACGTGGAGGCGCGGCCCATTTCGCAGACTACGCGGACTGCGTCCTGGTAGAGGTCATCGTCCACTTCGTCGCCAGCATCGCCACCGGTGTTGCCAGAGGCACCGCTGGCACCGTTCTCGTCTTTTTCCTTGGGCGGCTTGAGCAACTCTTCGTTGTAAATCGCTTGGGCTTGTTCGCGCCAGAAATCGCAGACGGCCTCTACTTCGCGTTCGTGGACGTAGGGGCCGTGGATGCGGTGCAGTCTGGACGAGCCGGCAGGCAAATAGAGCATGTCGCCTTTGCCCAGGAGCGATTCGGAGCCGTTGGCGTCGAGAATGGTGCGCGAGTCAACCTTGCTGGCCACGCGGAACGAAATGCGGGCCGGGAAGTTTGCTTTGATCAGGCCGGTGATCACGTCAACCGACGGGCGCTGCGTCGCAAGGATCAGATGGATGCCTACTGCGCGAGCCATTTGCGCGAGGCGCGTGATGGATTCCTCGACGCCGTTGGTGTCCACCATCATTAGGTCGGCTAATTCGTCCACGACGATGACGAGGTAGGGAAGCGGCTTGTGTTCGTCTTCCTCGGCGCCGTCGAAGAGCGAAAGCGATTGGCCTTTTTCGAACGAGCGATTGTATTGCTCGATATTGCGCACGCCGCGGGAGGCGAGGAGCTTGAGGCGGCGCTCCATTTCGCGCGTGGCGTTACGCATCACGTTGGCCGCGACTTTCGGATCGGTGACCACTGGCGCGAGCAGATGCGGGATGTCGGCGTAGAGGCCCAGTTCGACTTGCTTCGGGTCAATCAGCACCAGTTTTAGTTCCTCGGGCGTAGCTTTGAAGAGCATGCCCATCAGCAGGGAATTGATGAAGACGGATTTTCCGGTGCCGGTAGAACCAGCGATGAGCAAGTGCGGCATCTGGGTCAGGTCGCCGGCGCGGATGCGGCCGATGAGGTCTTTGCCGAAGGGCAGGCTGAGTTTTGACGGCGAGTGGCTGAATTCCGGCGATTCGATCACATCGCGCAGGGCAATGGTTTCGCGATGGACGTTGGGAACTTCAATGCCGACGGTGGACTTGCCGGGAATGCGTTCGATCAGGATGGATTCGGCTTGCAGCGCGAGGCAGAGATCGTCGCTCAGGTTGGTGATGCGGCTGTATTTGATGCCGGCTTCGGGCTTGAATTCGAAAGTGGTGACGACGGGACCGGGATTGATCTGGGTGATGTGACCGCTCACGTCGAATTCCATGCACTTGGATTCGATGGCGCGGGCGCGGTCTTTCAGCTCATTCTCGTCCATTTTTTCACCGCGCTCGGCGTTGGAGAGCAGCGAGGGCGAGGGCAACTTATAGGTAGTCTTGCCCGAAGCGATTTTCGGCTCGGCGGATTTTTTCTTCGCGGGCGGCGGAGCTACGGATTCGTTTTCGTGGAATTTGATAACTGTGGGGGCGCGGCGGGCGTCGTCGCGCGCTTCTTCGGCTTCGCGCGCGTCCTCCTCTTCTTCTTCCTCCTCCGCTAGTGCCTTTGTGGAAACGCGCTGTCGCGGCGCCGGCGGACGTCCGGCGATTTTGATTTCTTCCACGCGCTTGCGCAGACGATCGGATTCGCGGGCCTCGCGCCAATCTTTCACGCGCGCCCAGAGCTGGCCGAGGTAGCCGTCATTGGCCATTGGTTTCTTCATCCATGCCAGCGCTGTGCGGAAGGAAAAACTGGTGGTGAGAAATAGCGCTGTCAGAAATGTCGCACCGGCAACGAGCCCAGCTCCGATTGGATTGAATGCGGCGCGCAAAGATTCCGCGAGGATCGTGCCCACCATTCCACCGGCGGGTAACGCGCTGCGGACTTCCGGCATGGGGAGAAGCGCCAGTATTGACGCGAAAGACGCGAGCAGCATGGTAAAGCCGATCACTTTCGCAATTGGTGCGTCGAGGAGCTGGCTGCGGAACCACTTCATCGCCACCAGGAACATACCTACGGGAAACATAAACGCCGCGAAGCCGCAGAACTGGAAGAAGAGGTCGGCGAGGTGAGCACCCACCGGGCCAATCCAATTGCGCGCTGGACCTGCGCCAGGCGGCGGCGCGGAAACATTGAACGAAGCGTCATGCGGAGAATATGAGAGCAGGCTGAGAGCGAGCAGGACGGCGAGGCTGAGGCCGACGAAGCCGATCAGCTCGTTGAGACGCTTATTTTCAGTAGGTGTAAGGATCCGCACGACGATTTCCCCTTTTTTCCCATTGGCGCGGCGTCGCTCACTTACGGCCTGATTATACGGCCAAAGCGCGTGACTTGGCGGCAATAGGTCGCCGAAGGATGCCGCTGTGAGGCGTCCTCTGGCTGAGCAGCAACGACTGGGCACAAATAGGGGAAGGCCGCCGCGTAGAAAACCTGGGGAGCGCCGGCGCTAACGCGCAAAACCCAAGTGGAGGAACGCGAGCAACAAAATGACTATACCAAAGGCAATCCGGTAGTAAATAAAGATTTTCAGTGTGCGTGTCTGCAAATACTTCAAGAAGAAGGCTATGACGATGAAGCCGACTACGGTGGAGACCGCGATGCTGGCGATTAGGGTGGATTGCGGGATGTCGAGCGCTCCGGCGTGATGTAGCTTGAGGAGTTTCGGGACTTCTTTGGCTGCGGCTCCGGCGATTAGTGGCGTCGAAAGCAGGAACGAGAAGCGGGCCGCGGCTTCGCGGGTCATGCCACGGAACAGGCCCGTGGTGATGGTGATTCCGGAGCGCGAGACGCCGGGAAAAAGCGCGAGGGCTTGCGAGGTGCCGATAGCGAGCGAATCGCCGAGAGAAGTTTGTTCGATGCGGCGACTGAGCCGGGCGGAATATTCCGCGTACCACATCAGCAGGGCGATTGCGATCATGGCGCTGGCGATCGGAATCGGACTGCGCAGATTTTCTTCGATCCAGTGTTCGAAGAAAAATCCCACCAGGGCGCCTGGGATGGTGCCGGCAACCAGATACCAGAACAGGCGCTGATTCTGCATGACCATTTGTTCGCTGGCGCGCTTGGGATAATGAAAGCCGAGGCCGCATAGCGTGAGTTGAATCCATTCGCGGAAGAAATACAGCAGGACGGCGATCAAGGTGCCGAGGTGCAGTGCGACGTCAAACGCGATGCCGGGGTCCTGCCAGCGGAGCAAGTCGGGAATTAAAATAAGGTGCGCCGAGCTGCTGATGGGCAGAAATTCGGTGAGGCCCTGCACGACTGCGAGAATGATTGCTTGCCACAGAGGCATTGGTTTTCAGTTCTCCCTAGTGACGGCTGGGGCCGCCGGAAATTGCGCGCACTCTAGTGTGGAAGGGTCTTGGCCATCACGAACGCGTCGCGCCCGCCGGGATAGTAATCTTTTTTGATCCCGCGATCACGATATCCATGCTTGGTCCAGAAGGCAACCGCGGAATCGTTGTCAGTTGCTGTCTCAAGGGTAACTTCGCGGACGCCGTTGGCGGCGAGGCGACGCTCGATTTCGGCGAGTAGCATCGAGCCGACGTGATGACGGCGAAATTGCGGCAAGACGTCAATGGTGACGATGTAGCCGCCTTCCTCGCGGCGGGCGCTGATGCAGAAGCCGACGATTTGCTTTTCAGGCGCGGGCGCATCGGCGTCGGCGGAATCGGCTTTGGCTTGAGCCTCGGCGTACGCGACGAGGCAATCGGAGCCGCTGAAACGCAGGTAGGCCCGCAGCTCGCGTTGCGAGTACGCGACTTCGGGTTCATAGCAGGCCTGATCAATTTCGTAGAGCGCGTCGAAATCGTCGGGCTTGAAAATTCTGAGAGTGATGTTCACAGCGGAGTTTGGAAGCTAGCTCCTAAATTATTTGGCTCAGATCGAAACGAGCGGCTTCAGCGGCTAAAGCCCCCTTGGATGTGCGCCCTCACGGCGGGGCTGAAGCCCCGCCCTTCCAGCGTCGTGATCTGTGTGGCCGGTTTTAGACTTCCAGGATCACCGGCAAAATTAATGGGCGCTTGGCGGTTTGCTTGTTGAGGAAGCGCTTCAGGTCCTGGCGAACTTTTTCCTTGATTACGCTCCAGTCGGTTTTTTCTTCCTGAGTAGATTGCTCGATGGTGCGCAGGATGATATCGCGGGCTTGATTGATGATTTCGGCGCCGTCTTCAGAGGGTAGGAAGCCGCGCGTAACGATTTCCGGCGCGGTTTCCATACGTCCGGTGTGTTTGTTGATCACCATGATGGGCACTACCACGCCGTCTTCGGATAGGTGGCGGCGATCACGGATCACTACTTCTTCGATTTCCTCGAGCGAACCGGAATCCACCAGCACGCGCCCGGCGGTGACGGGCTCGCGGCGGTGCGCGCCACCATCGGCGGTGAATTCGACGGGTTGGCCGCTTTCCAGCAGGAAAATCTGACCGCCGACCGCGCCCAATTGTTCGGCGAGCGCGGAGTGGCGGAAAAGCTGCCGGTATTCCCCGTGCACCGGGACGAAATATTTTGGGCGCACCAGCTGCAGCAGGATTTTCATTTCTTCCTGGCTGGCGTGGCCGGAGACGTGAATGGGAGCGGAGCGTCCGCCTTCGTAATAGACCAGCACGCGGCGGCGGAAGAAATGGTCAATCATGCGGAAGATCGCTTTTTCGTTGCCGGGAATGATGCGCGAGGAGAGGATTACGGTGTCGTTTTCGGCGATGCTCAGCAGGCGATGATTATCCACGGCGATACGCGATAGTGCGGACATCGGCTCGGCTTGGGTGCCGCTCGCCAAAACTACCAACTTCTGTGGATCGAAGGTGCGGATGTCCTGCGGGCGCACCACGCTGCCATCGGGAACGCGCAGCTTGCCGAGGCCATGCGCGATTTCAACGTTGTCCACCATGCTGCGGCCGACGAAACCGATCTTGCGTCCGACCATGCGGGCGATATCAATCACTTGCTGCACACGGTGCACGGAGCTGGCGAAACAGGACACGAGAACTTTGGCCGGCGCGGCGCGGAATAGTTCTTCGAGGCGTACTACTACGGCGCGTTCCGAGGGAGTGAAGCCGGGGCGCTCGACGTTGGTGCTGTCGCTGAACAGCGCGAGGACACCTTCCTGGCCGTAGCGGGCGAAGGCGTGCATGTCGAAGGGCTTGTCGTCCACCGGAGTGTGATCAATTTTGAAATCGCCGGTGTGGATGATTACACCTACAGGCGTGCGTACGGCGAGGGCGACGCAATCAATGGTGCTGTGGGTGACGTGCAGGTATTCGATGGAGAAAGGACCGAGGACGGTGGTTTGCCCAGCCTTTACTTCGTGCAGCTTGGCTTTATCAAGCAGCGCGTGCTCTTCGAGTTTCTTGCGCACGATGGCCAGCGTAAATTCCGTGCCGTAAATCGGGACGTTTATTTCGGGCAGAATATAGGGAATGGCGCCGATGTGATCTTCGTGCGCGTGGGTGAGGATGATGGCGCGCACCATGCGCTTGTTCTGCTTCAGGTAGGTGATGTCGGGGATGACGATGTCGACGCCGAGCAATTCCTGCTCGGGGAACATCAGGCCGGCGTCAATTACGATGATGTCGTCGCCGGTGCGCAGCGCGAGCATGTTCATACCGAACTCGCCCAGCCCGCCCAGCGGAATGGCCCATAGTGATGGTTGGCTCAATTTTTATGTCCGATTTGTTCGTTCAGCTCGACCAAGGGGGTTGCACGCAGCGAAAGCAGTCCCGCAATGAAGCCGATGCACGAAAGTCTTCGTTCTTTGTTCGCGGTTATCGTATCACACCCGGGCGGTGCTGATGGAGGCGGAGCAAGAAGCCTAAAAAGAGTTTGAGGAACCGGTGTTGTGCTGGGAGCCGGGCACGCCTTTCAGGCCCCGCCATTCTGAGAAGCAACGCGCGCGCAAACTAGCCTCATTCCGTCAACATCCCGACACGCCCATCGCTAAATATCATGAGAATCCTCTTAAAGCCGATCGCCATGCGCAGCTGGGAATAGATATAACGATACGCCTCCAAGAATGAAATTCCTGCGTCGCTTATCACAACGAGCCATCGACCACCCGCGCGCCTCGGTGCCCGCCTGCCAGCCTCGGCGCTGATTAGCTCCAGTAATTCACGTGTCATATTCAAAAGTAAAAGTGGGTCCGAATCGGAATTGTGCACGAACCCGATCATTTTCGGCGCTCGCTCAGACTTGTCTCTCGAAAGTCGAATGTGGACGCGATTCCCGTGAATCGTATCTTTCTCATCTCGACCAGGCGCTCCTCGCGCGAGAAGAGTTTGTATTTTGTCTTCCAGCGAGGTAGCGGTCTTCGATGGCAAATGGATAGGAGCGGTGATGGTCAGCAACACGGTCATGCCGTCCGGCACAGTTCCGCCAAGCTTGGCTCGCAGGCGTTCAAAGAGCCTGGTCGCAACCTTATCGAACCTCAAACGAGGTTTGGCAGCGTTACCTTGGCCAGTGCCGCGCGGGCTGAGGGTCTTGATGTCTACCGCAACCCGTTTCCCAGCGAGCGTGACATAGGCGTCGGGGGGATCACCGCCCTTTTCCCACGTGGCCGAGAGCCATCTAGCGACGGTTTCGATGGCGGTACGCTCCTGCTTTTTCAAATCCTTCATGTGTCCCTGCCTCTGAGGCGGGCAGCATTATTTGGCTAAAATTTCGCAGAAGCTATCACGATTATTCTGAGCCCGTGCCGGATAAATCGCGCAGTCGCAAACTGAGCCACTACCCAAAGGTGCAGCGTTGGAAGAAACAGACTTGCAGATCGGTGTGCGCTAGCGATTAAAGTGGGGCAAACCTAATCCGCGCGGCCACCGGCGAAGATGCGGGCTACTGCTACTAGCAGCACTGCGCCGACCGTGGCGGCTGCGAGGCTGCCCCAGAAGCCGAATGTGCGGATGCCAAGCTGGGTGAAAATCCAGCCGCCGATTACTGCGCCCACCAGGCCGAGGATTACGTCGGTGATGCAGCCGAAGCCGCGGCCGCGGGCGATGGTGCCGGCGAGCCATCCGGCGATCAGGCCGATCATGATCCACCAGAAAATTCCGTGGGTTTCCACATACACGACCCAGCCGTGTTCGGTCGAAGGAAGTTGCTGATGCAGCGCTGCCATTGCCAACGTGTTCATGCGCTCTCCTGAATTTATCCCTGGCAGAAAATGTAAGCCAGAGTTTTATAGATTAGCTTGGCGGCCAGAAAATCCGAAGCGTGATCCCGCGGGCGCGGGGAAAGCTCGGCGACGTCCATGGCGACGATTTTTTTGTGGCCGGCAACGGCGCGGATCAGCGACGTAACTTGATACCAATCGAGGCCGCCCGGTTCGGGCGCGCCGGTCGCGGATACAATCGAAGAATCGAAGCCGTCCACGTTCACGGTGAGATAAACGCGCGGGCCGAGGTCTTCCAGCACTTTCGCGATCCACGCCTTTACCGGGGCGCGCACGATGTCCTTGGCCCAATACACTTTCGTTTGCAGCTTGGAGATGACTTTGGATTCTTCCTCGGAGAGCGAGCGCACGCCCACTTGCACGGCGGGGCACATCTCCACGACGCGGCGCATGGTGCAGACGTGGCTGCCGGGATTTCCCTGATACTCATTGCGCATTTCGGCATGCGCGCCGATGTGCAGGACGCAGAGGTCTTTGAATTTTTTCAGCGTAGCGGAAACTAAAGGTGGCGTGAGGGAATGTTCGCCGCCGAGCGCGACGGGAAATTTTCCAGCGTCTAGCAATTCCAGCTGCGCGGTGAAAAGTTCGCGCAATACTTCCTCGAACGTGCCATCCTGCGTATCAATGGGCGGCCAGGTGGCAATGCCGATTTCGCGGCTGGGATCGAGCTCCAGTTCCTCGTCGTAGAGTTCCATGTGGCGGCTGGCTTCCAGGATCGCGCCCGGTCCATTGCGCGTGCCACGCTCGTAGGTGGCGGTGCGTTCCAGCGGGACGGGAAAGATTACGGCGCGCGCCGTCTCATAAGCGGAAAACTCTTCGGGAAGTCCGCCGAAATTTTGCGGCGGCATGGGCGTGTATCGGGACATGTGGGGTCTAGACTCCTGCGATGCAGTAGAAATTTTTCTTTCGTCTCGTGCGCATTTGTACTATCAATGATGCGCGCGCACGCGCGAATTTGAGCTCCCAGGCCTCTCGGGAGACCTACATTACCTGCGAGGACGCTGAATGGCAAAGAAAAAGGGCGCGACCGGACGTATCCTGCACGATCCGGTGGAGGACCGCCTCACTCCGATTTATCCGCTGGATCTTTCGCGGATACACACGATAGACGACATGGTGCGCGCGATGAGCCAGACGGCTTACACCGCGCGGCAGATCGGCGATGCGGCGGACGTGCTGGAAGCGATGGCTCGCGATAAAGATTGCTTTATCGTGATGACGCTATCGGGCGCGTTGACCGTGGGAAAAATGGGATTGGTTTTTTGCGACCTGGTGGAATCGGGGATTGTGAAAGCGATCGTGTCCACGGGCGCTTTGATGGCTCACGGATTGGTGGAAGCTACTGGCCGCTCGCATTTTCGCTACGACCCGAAAATGGACGATAACGAACTTTTTTTGGCCGGCTACAATCGCGTTTACGATTCTTTGGAGCCAGAAGTGAATCTGGATGCGGTGGAAGTGGTGGTGGACCACGTGCTGAAGAATTGGCCGGACAACGAAGTTGTGTGCAGTTGGAGATTGAATCAGCGCATCGGAGAATATTTGGTGCGGCATGCCAAGGGGCGCGGGATTTTGAAATCTTGCATCGAGCATAACGTGCCGGTTTTCGTTCCGGCTTTCACTGATTCGGAGCTGGGGATTGATTTTGCTTTGTACCAGCGGCAGCGGAAGATGGAAGGGAAGGCGCCGCTGCGGTTTGATCCGTTTTTGGATTTCGAGCATTACGCGACGACGATGCTGAAGACCAAGCGCATGGGAATTTTTACGATTGGCGGCGGCGTGCCACGCAACTGGGCGCAACAATTCGGCGTCTATGCGGAACTGCTGGCGCGGCGCGGATACGAGAAGATTCCTTTGAAGCGTTACAACTATGGGTTGCGGATTTGTCCCGAGCCGGTGAATTGGGGCGGGCTTTCCGGGAGCACTTACACCGAGGCGGTTTCGTGGGGGAAGTTTGTGCCGCTGGAGGAAGGCGGGCGGTTCGCGGAAGTTTTAGATGATGCTACGGTGGCTTTGCCTTTGATTGTTGGCGCGGTTTTGGAGAGGCTGGGATATCGGCACAAGGGCGGTTCGAAACCCGCGAAGCGCGCGCCGAGCGCACCGCGGAAGTGAAGGCGTGCCGTTTCGTTGCGCGTTCGTGAAGCGCCGTGTTTGCGCGAGTGGCGCCTGCCTATTTTTCGTTCTGAGCTGTGTTTGCGCATCGCGCGTCCGTATATTTGCAGTTCCCGCACCGGCAAATTCGAGCGAAATCCGTATTCCAAGTGGGGTTGCGATTGCGGTGGATGGCGTGAAGTCCGCCGGCGAATGGGACAACGCGCCGTGACGCAGTTCGCGGCGGCGGCGGGGTGGAACGTGCGCGTTTTTGCGAAGCACGACGCGCAATATATCTATTTTGATTTTGAAGGCGTCACGCATCCGGGCGTCCGGCTGTTTCCTGAGATTCTGGTTGATCCGCGCAACACGAAATCGGTGGCGTGGCAGGAAGGGAAGTGGTGGCTGCACGTTTCGAATAATTTGTGCGAAGGGAATGGGGCTCCGAACGTTTACGAGCGGAAGGGCAAGTCCTTGTGCACGCACAGCAAGCCAGGCTGGGACGCAAATAATCCGCTAGAAGCCGGCACCGAGCGCATCGAGGTGAAAATTTCGTTTGCGAAGTTGGGCGCCGCGTATTCCCCTGGAATGAACATCGGATTGGCGTTCGACATGACCGACGCGACGGGAAAGCCTGATCAGAAAACGTACTACTGGCTGGCCGGCGCGAAAATTGATTCGCCGAAAACGTGGGGACTGGCAATACTGGAATGAATGCGCGGACTAACTATCGGCGCTAATTAATCGTCTTCGCCGATGAGGATGGCTGCTGCCAGCACGGTGGTCCAGAGGCCGCGCTTATCGCCGACGGCGGATTGGGTAATGTTCATGGTGCGGACGATTTTATTGGAGATGCGATAGACCTCTTTTTTCTCATCCCAGGAAAGATCGGGATCGAATTCCACGTTGAGCGTGGTCGCGAGCATTTCCGCCGCGAGTTCCTCCGTGTATTCCCCGGCAATTTCTTCGCTTTCACCGAACGAGTGGTGCTCGGACAGGTAACCGAACATGGATTTATCGGCGGGAAGCGCTAGGCCCACACCGGCGGCGATCAGGCGGTGGGGTTCGCGCGTCTGATTCTCGCTGATTACGGTGAACGCGACTTGGCCGGGCTTAATGTGCTTCAAACCTTCGCTGCGGGAAATCAATTTGCAGTAAGGCGGGAAAATCGAGGAGACGCGAACGATGTTGCACGCGGCAATTCCCGCGTTGCGCAGGGCCAGCTCGAAGCTGGATAGGCGCTCGCGGTGTTTCCCGACTCCCTTGGTGAGGAAAATTTTCTTCGCGACGAACGCCATGAGCAGTACCGAACTGCGGTGCCTCCACTGAATCGAGTCGAAAAACAGAGCGCAACGAAAATTAACAAGCACAAGTAGCGATGTCAATGGAATTCAGCGTCGCGGCGAGATGGTGATGCTGCAACAGTATCGTCGCGGCGCGCCGATTGTTACAGCACGATGAAAATTTTGCTGCGCGGGGGCGGCGGGGCTACGCGCCGAACGGCACAATCTCGGATTTTCCTTGTGATCGCGCCGCGCGAGCGGCATGTGCGCGAGACTGACGCGTGATGTTGACGCGCGAGGCGGGCGCGGCGTTTTTCCGGCGCGCGCGAGTGCGAAAATAAAAATGGGGACCCGCAGTGCGAGTCCCCATCGAGGGAAGCGGCGGATGACGGCGAGCTCGCCGCCATGGTCTGATAGATGCTTACCATCCCCACCGGCCGTAGTAGCCGTAATACGCTGGATACGGATACGGGCCATAGGAATACCCATAATATCCGTACGGCGGCGGCGGATATGGGCGCACCAGGCGCGGGCGCGGTGGTGCGGGTCTCGCTTGCGCGTAATCCTGTGGCGTAACCGCACGGAATGCAACGTTGCTGCGCACGGTCGAAATCGTCACCGGATTTTCCAGCCGGAAAGTGAGCACATCTTCCGGAGGGATGATCGTGGGTTTGCCGCGCGTGAGCAACACTCCGGCAACGCTGGCGACAAATCCGGCGCCTGCCCCAATCGCCGCGCCTGTACCGCCGGCTGCGGCGGCTCCGATGGCGGCGCCTGTTCCCGTCGTGAGCCCGATGGCGGCTGCATCGCGGCCGTTGGAAGTTCCGGCGGAAGCGTTCAGCAGCGTGGTTTGCACCGGCACCAACTGGCCGTCAACCAGGGTCAATCGGCTCAAATCGAGCTGCAGCCTCGAAACGCCTTTCACGCGGCCCGCCCGTTTTGCGTCCGTCACGGTGCCTATAATGTTTTGATTGCGGCGCATCACCACCCAGCCGTCCACGACGATGGGTTGAGCGAGCGTGGCGATGAATTCGTCACCCGTTTTGTTGCGGTCGCTGGAAAGCCAGTCCGACGTGCGGACTTGGATCACGGTGCCCGCGGGAATCGTCAGCGTATCCGGCAAATTCGCAGGCCGCACGCGTGGGTACGATTGCGGTTGCGGCGGGGGCGCCTGCTGCTCATATTGCGGAGTGGGAGCTGGCGGTAAAGGACCGGACTGATCCGGTGGCGGAGGTGGCGGCGTCGCTTGCTGGTCTTGTTGCTGGTCCGGCGACTGCTGATTCTGTGGCGGCGGCGCGGATTGATCCTGCTGCTGCGGCTCCTGCTGTGCCTGCTGATCTTGCTGCGGCGGCATCGCTTGGTCTTGCTGAGTTTGGGGCGGGTTGGCAGGTGCTGTCGCGGGCGGATGCTGCGGATCCGGCGAGTTCTGCTGGTCCTGTTGCGCCAGCGAGGGGATGCCGCACAGCAATATGCCTAACGCCAGAACGCCAATCGTCCGGCCAGTCCATTGTTTGCGCGCCTTGCGGCTAGTTTGTTCGACGTTCATCGATTACTCCTGTGGTACGCCTATGGAGATGCGCCAACTCCACGGGAGGTTTCACGCGCCGGCAACGATCGCCGGGCCAGGGAGCCTGTTCCAGAGCCCCCCTATACGTGATGGCGGGATGCCCGCCCGGAGTTGTCTCCACGCAATGTAACCCTGCGCAGCTGGAAAAGTTTCGGTCGGTGTTCTCGTGGGTGAATTTCCAGCTTGAGCGTGTGCGCGCGGCGTGCGGCCGGTCGAGGCAGATTATTGCTTGCTGAAGAGCGGGACGCAAGGCGCGAGAGTGTCCGCGACGATTTTCAATTCGCGCAGCTGGGGATGGGTGAAATCGGGGCCGGCGTCGGCGGCTGTCTTGCCTTTGCGCGAAATCTGAATCACGGCCGCGACTTTGCGTTCCTGCAGGATTGGCGCGCTCATAATCTTCTGGATGGCTTCGCCGCGCTCGTCTTCGGTGATGGGCACGGCTTCAAACACGGAAGAGTGCGGGACTACCGCGAAATGATTGATTACTTCGGGACGCTTTTCACGCACGGTGCGGGCCGCCAGGGAATTGGTGCTGGTGAGCGGAATCTGGCCCACTTGGCGCAGCTTTTCGGGAACTACGAAGCGCAGGAAGCGATCGTCTTCGGTGATGACCAGGATCGCCACTTCGTGCGGGTGCACGGCGAAGTTCTTGCTGACCATGTCCACCACACGGTTTAGTCCCACGAACTCGCCGTCCGAGCTCTGGCGGATAACTTCGCCTATCCACTTCTTCAGATCGTTGATGGATTCGGTGGACATGTCGGGGCTGTTTGCTTTCGAAACAGTCTAGCATCGCGCCCCGAGGCTCCTACCAACCCAATCGGCAGGCTGTATCCAAAGGATAGCTAGTGAGTAGCGCACCCGACCGGGCCAGTCCGCGAATTCCCCTCGTGCTCTAGCGGAGCGAATTGACCTTGGATTACTGCAGGCCGGAAACCGATTCATCCTCCGCGCGCCGAGGAGCTTGTGCCGCACCGCGAACAATCGACAATGCGGAAGGCGTCGCTGGAATCAGCGCACAGGAGTAGTAATCGAGGTTTGTAAACATCAGCTCACGATTTCCGGGTCCTGGTGGCGTGTTTCTAGCGAGATTGAAAATTCTCTGGGTTGGATCGGTGGGAGAAGGAATCCAGTCTCTGGAACGTACTGAATTCCAAGTCCTTTGAGAATTTCCACGCAATTTTTCTACGACACGGTAGTCCGAGTAGTATTCGTCCAGATCCTGTCCTTCTTCGTTAATTCTTTCCGTTCGGCTATTCGTGATTTCTAATAGAAGAAGATCAAGATCGAGGAGATATCGCACTCTTCCGGCCAGAATTTTATCAGGACAGGGTCCGGCTCCCTGAAGGCGCGCAATCGTAGCGGCATCGATCGCCTGTTTGTCTTGCCACGTGAGCGGAGCGAGCTGCCCGGCACTGCGGCATCCGCGTAAACTCCAGAAGCAGCTCAAGTCAAGCCTGAAGGCCCGGGAAGTCAGATCGACCGGGGCGTCGAAAGTGTACGTCGTGTGCAGAAACTGTTTTCTGCCGCGACGTCCGTCGCCAAAGGGGTCGTTTCCGCCCGCGATTCGATACTGAGGGCTCTCGTCGTCGGCACTGGTAACTTCGATCGATCGACGATATGGGCTCCAGAATCCGTGGACACTCTGAACTGCAACGATTTCGTTCACCTGTATGGGAAAACCAAGTTCGGGCGCAATTCCGTATGCGATGCTGGAAACTTTCCCGTCCAGCAATACGATTCGCGCGCGAAAACTGAGATAACGATATCCAAGCCAATCCGCTACGGTGAACAGCCACGTGCGCGGTAACCACTCTCCATGGCGTTCGAATGCGAATCTGTCCAAGAGTAGCCGGTCGGGTTCATTCGAGATCACCACGTACTAACCCCGTTCTGTGCTCGTTCCCACCGGTCTGTCTTGGTGTCCGCGAACCAGACAGGGAACCGTTCGCAGCAACTCGTCCTCTGTGGTTTGGTCGATTCGCAGGCGCTCCAAGCCATTCAAGACTGAGTGGATTCTTCGTGTGAGGACATATGTACGGACGCGTGCTGCGGCGGTGACGGCGAACAATAAAATAACAATCGCGAGATATATCCGACGCGCACCAGGGGATGCAAAACGCCGCCAGACCCATGAAGCCGCGGGAAACCGTTTGGTAAAGGGCATCTGCGTAAATTGTAGTGGGCGCTTTAAGGGTTCTCAACAATTCCGAGCTGGGGTGCGACGCAAAAAATAACAACGACTTTCTGGGACCGTTTCGACGCCCGTCAAGCGAGTGGGGGTTTTGATGCGGGCTAATTTTGGGCGACTGGCGCCGCACTTGCGGCGGCCAGTTTCCGGTAACGCCGTCACGTGGGAGTGTTGACTACAGGATGGCGCGCACCACGCCACCTTCGACGCGGAGGGCGGAGCCGGTTGTGGCGGAGGCGAGGGGACTGCCCAGGTACAGGATCATGTTGGCGACTTCTTCGACGGTTTCGAAACGCTTCAGCAGGGAGGTGGGGCGCACTGATTTGAAGAACTCCGCTTCGAAGGCTTTGGAGTCGCCGCCGGCGCCCATTTGCGCGATGAATGTTTCCACTCCTTCCGAGCGGGTGGGGCCTGCCAGAACGCTATTCACGGTGACTCCTGTTCCGGCTACGGTTTCGGCAATGCCGCGCGCCACGGCGACTTGGGCGGTCTTGGTCATACCGTAGTGAATCATTTCGGCGGGGATTTGCACGGCGGATTCGGAGGAGACGAATAGGATCCTTCCCCAATTCTTCTCGCGCATCCCCGCAAGATAATGGCGTGAAAGCCGCACACCGCTCATCACATTGGCTTCGAAGAAACGGAACCAATCCTCATCTGGAATCTGTTCGAAGGGCTTGGGCTCGAAAATTCCCATGTTGTTGACCAAGATATCCACGCGGGGAAGGGCCTTGGTCAGTCTCGCGCAACCGGCGGCGTTCGAAACATCGCTCGCGACGCCTGACACGTCTGCTTTGGAATGCGATTTCCGAATTTTGGCGATGGCGGCGTCCACACGCTCCTGCGTTCTGCCGTTCACGACGACCGACGCACCTTCGGCCGCGAACGCGCGCGCCGTCGCGAAACCGATTCCAGCGCTGGAACCCGTCACCAATATTTTTTTGCCCGCGAGTTGCAGATCCATGAGCGCCTCCTTCCATCAGCAGCGCGCAGTAATTTCGCCGCGCCTTTTTTCCGATGCAGTCACTGACCTGTTTCGCAAGATAGCATATTTCGAACCGGGTTACAGACAGCGCCCCTCGCGCTTCTTGCAAACTTTTGTGTGCGCAACTATACTGAAACTTCTGCAGGTTAGCGTTCGACGCGCTTGGAGTGTGCATGTCGGTTGCAGCGGCTAATTCTAAGACGAGTTATCTCCTCGACAAACTGCAGTCCCTCAGTGGCGTGATACCAATTGGCGCATTCCTGGCCGAACATTTCTGGTCGAACAGCTACGCGCTGGTGAGCGTGGGGAAATACAACGACGTCTCGCGCGAACTGCAGCAGATTCCCTGGCGCATCATCGTCGAAACCTGCGTGCTGTTCATACCCATCCTCTTTCACGGCCTTTATGGTTGTTACATCTGGTGGACCGGGAAGTCCAACGCCATCGGCCACCCCTGGATGGCCAACTGGCTGTACGTGCTGCAGCGCTGGACGGGCCTGATCGCTTTTGCTTTCATCGGCTGGCATTTGTACACCGAGCGGTTTCTGGGCCACGGCGTCACTTCTTACGCCGATGTGCAGCGCAACTTGATGAATCCCTGGTACCTCACGTTTTACATCGTCGGAATCACTTGCGCTTCGTTCCATTTGGGCAACGGGCTGTGGAATTTCGCCTGCAAGTGGGGAATTGCCGTCAGCGTCTCGGCACAGCGCGCAGCAGGATGGTTTGGCGCGGCCGTCGCGGTGACATTTACTTTCGTCGGAGTCGCGATCGCGCTGGCTCTGCATTACGGGGCGTTTCCGCTCGGGGGCTACGTCCAATGAGGCAGCCGAAAATCATAATCGTGGGCGGCGGGCTGGCGGGATTGATGGCCGCGATCAAGGTGGCTGAAACCGGTGTGCCGGTGGATTTGTTTTCGATCGTGCCGGTGAAGCGATCCCATTCGGTGTGCGCGCAGGGCGGCATCAACGCAGCGAAAAATTTGAAGGGCGAAGGCGATTCCACCTGGAAGCATTTCGACGACACGATTTACGGCGGCGATTTTCTGGCGAATCAGCCGCTGGTGAAGGGCATGTGCGAGGCGGCGCCGGCGATTATTGACCTGCTGGATCGCATGGGCGTGATGTTCAACCGCACGCCGGAGGGATTGCTGGATTTCCGGCGCTTTGGCGGCACGTTGTATCACCGCACGGCGTTTGCGGGCGCGACCACCGGGCAGCAATTGCTGTATGCGCTGGACGAACAAGTGCGCCGCTTCGAATCCGAAGACAAAGTTAAAAAATTCGAAGGCTGGACGTTTCTTTCGGCGGTGCTCGATCATGCCGGCGTGTGCCGCGGCATTTGCGCCATGGATTTGAAGACCATGGAGATCAAGACCTTCGCTTGCGACGCCGCGATTTTCTGCACGGGCGGCATCGGCGCCGTCTTCGGCCGCTCGACGAATTCGGTGGTTTGCACCGGCTCGGCGCAATCGGCTTTGTTCCAGCAGGGCGCGTACTACGCGAACGGCGAATTCATTCAGGTACATCCCACCGCAATTCCCGGCGAAGATAAATTGCGTTTGATGAGCGAGTCGGCGCGCGGCGAGGGCGGGCGCGTGTGGGTGCCCAAGACTGCGCAGGATCCGCGCCCGGCAAAACAAATTCCAGAGAGCGAGCGCTTTTATTTTCTCGAGGAGTGGTACCCGAAGTACGGGAACCTGGTGCCGCGCGACGTGGCCACGCGCGCGATTCACAAGGTTGTGTACGAGATGAAACTGGGCCTCGCGGGCGATCCTGCGGTTTATCTGGACGTGACGCACATCCCGCGCGAAGTGCTGGAACGCAAGCTCGAAGGCATTCTCGAGATTTACCAGAAGTTCGTGGGCGTGGACCCGCACGTGGAGCCGATGAAAGTTTTTCCGGCGATGCATTACACCATGGGCGGCTTGTGGGTGGATAACGAGAACCAGGCTACCAACATTCCTGGGGTTTACGCGGCGGGCGAGTGCGAATACCAATATCACGGAGCCAATCGCCTGGGCGCGAATTCGCTGGTTTCGTGCATTTACGGTGGAGGAATTGCCGGGTCGGCCGCGGTGCGTTATGCGCGGAGCTTGGAGTCGGGTTGCGAAAACACTTCGCCTGCCGTTTACGAGCGCGAACGCGTCCGGCAGCAAGATATTTCCGACGCGCTGCTGAACCAGCATACCGGCACGGAAAATCCGCTAACGATTTGGCGCGAGATGGGCGAAATCATGACCGAAAATGTGACGGTGATCCGCTACAACGCCGCGATGCAGAAGACCTTGGTGAAGCTCGACGAACTGAGCGAGCGCTTCAAGCACATTAATCTGCAGGATCGTACGCAGTGGTCGAATCAGACGCTGAATTTCGTGCGCGAGCTGGGGAACATGCTGATCCTCGCGAAAGTCATCACGCTGGGCGCGATCGCGCGCAATGAGACGCGCGGGGCGCATTACAAGCCCGAGTTCCCGAATCGCGACGACGCGAATTGGCTGAAGACGACCATCGCCAGCTGGGACGCGGGAAAGATCAAGCTGGATTATGAGGCAGTGGATACGTCGCTGATTCCGCTGCGCGAACGGAAATATACCGCGGCGAAGTGACGCCCGAAAGTAGGCTGCGAAATAGCGGGCGGGGAAAGTGAGGCATCATGGCCGATAAAACTTTCATCGTGAAAATCAAGCGGCAGCAGCGGCCGGATGAAGCCGTGCGCTGGGAAGAATACGAGTTGCGCTACCGGCCGCACATGAACGTGATCATCTGCCTGCGCGATATCGCGGAGAAACCTTTCACGCGGAGCGGTAGTGAATCTACTCCGGTGAGCTACGAAGCTAATTGCCTGGAAGAAATTTGCGGGGCGTGCGCGATGCTGGTAAACGGCAAGCCGCGGCAGGCCTGCACGGCGCTGGTGGACGACCTGGAGAAGCCGATTCGCCTGGAGCCGCTCACAAAATTTCCCTTGATTCGTGATCTGCAGGTGGATCGCAGCTCGATGTTCGAAAATTTGAAGCGCACCAAGTGCTGGATTCCGATTGATGGTACGTACGACATCGGTCCGGGCCCGCGTATGTCTGAGGAAAAGCAGGAAGTGGGTTATGCGCTTTCGCAATGCATCACTTGCGGGAATTGCCTGGAGATTTGCCCGAAGGTGAATGAACATTCGAATTTTGTGGGCGCGGCGATCGTCAGCCAGGTGCGTCTATTCAATATGCATCCCACGGGCGAAATGCACGCGGCCGGTCGGCTGGATGCGCTGATGGGGCCGGGCGGCATCGAAGATTGCGACAACGCGCAGAACTGCGTGAAAGTTTGCCCCAAGGGCATACCACTGACGGAGTCGCTGGCCGCGGTGAATGGCCAGGTGCTGGTGCACGCGGTGAAAAGTTTCTTCCGAGGTTCGTGAGTCCCTTGCCGCGTCCTCTTTCTGTTTTATCGCTATGGGTTGTAGAATCTCAAAGTATGCTTGAGTTTTGGGGGATGAATGGGACGTAGTGGTTTGTTTGCAATTTGTGTGGCACTGGGAGGGGTTTTGTCGCTCGTGGCCGTGACTGCTAAATCGCAAACGCAAACGAATATTTCGCCGGCGGCGCGTGAGCTGCATTTTCAGTCCATCGTGGTGGATACGCACGACGACACCACGCAGCGGCTGCTCGATCCGAAATTCGATTTCGGGGCGCGGCACACCGACGGCAGCGTGGATATTCCGCGCATGCGCGAAGGTGGACTGAGCGCGATCTTCTTCTCCATATGGATTCCTGGCACGGTCACTGGACCGACTGCGGTGCAGCGCGCGCTCGATCAAATTGGCGCGGTGCGTGAAACTGTGGCGCGCCATCCGAACGACCTGGTTCTATGCACCACCGCCGACGAAATTCGCCATGCGAAGGCTGCGAATAAAATTGCAGTGCTGATCGGCGTAGAGGGCGGGCACATGATCAACAACTCGCTCGCGAACTTGGACAAGTTCTTCGCGCTGGGCGTGCGTTACATGACCCTGACGCACACTGTAAATACGGATTGGGCGGACGCTTCCACCGACAAGGCCGCTCACAACGGCCTCACTGATTTCGGCAAGCAAGTGGTGCGCGAAATGAACCGCCTGGGAATGATGGTGGACATTTCGCACGTGGCGGACAAAACTTTTTACGACGTGCTCGCGGCGAGCAAAGCGCCAGTGATCGCTTCGCATTCTTCGTGCCGCGCATTGTGTTCTGCGCCGCGCAATATGACGGACGACATGATTAAGGCGCTCGCGGCGAAGGGCGGCGTGATTCAGATTAACTATCACATCGGATTCCTGAGCCAGCAATTTCAGGACGCTTCGAAGGCGCATCCCGAGCTGGGCAAGGAAATCGAAGCGGAATCGAAAAAACGCTGCGGCGATAACGAAGCCTGCCAGTTGATCGAAGCTGATAAAATCACGCGGGACTTGGTGGCGCAGGGAAAATTGCCGCGCGTGGATTGGACCGAGATCATAAAGCACATTGACCACGCCGTGAAACTCGCTGGCGTGGACCACGTGGGCCTCGGTTCCGATTTCGACGGCGCCGATATGCCCTACGGAATGGAAGACGTTTCCGACATTCCGCAAATTACCAACGCGCTGCTCGCCAACGGTTATTCTCCCGCCGACGTGCGCAAAATTCTGGGTGGTAATACGCTGCGTTTGATGCAGGATGTGGAAGCCGCAGCCCAGAAATGACGTCCATAATATTCAGGAGGAAAATCGTGAAACGTCTTGTACCGTGGTTCTTCATCGCGCTGCTGTTCGCGCTGGTTCCGGCGACCACGCCGGCGCAAGCCCAATCCACTACGCCCGCGGCGCATCCCCACGCGACAGCGCCCCATAGCGACCCGGCTTTGTTGCATCCCGCGACATTGACTGCCAAGGCCCCAGACGTGTACGAAGTGACGTTCAAGACAACGGCGGGCGATTTCGTGGTGACAGTGACGCGCGCGTGGGCTCCGATCGGCGCGGACCGGTTTTATAATCTGGTGAAGCACGGATTTTTCACCGATGCGGCGTTCTTTCGCGTGGTGCCGGGATTCATCGTGCAATTCGGATTGAGTGCGAATCCCGCGGTGAATAAAGTGTGGGACAAGGCTTCGATCAAGGACGATCCCGTCACGCAGAGCAACCACCCCGGCTATTTGACGTTTGCCACCGCCGGGCCGAATACGCGCACTACGCAATTGTTCATCAATTACGGCGAGAACGCCGCCGCATTGGACGCCCAGGGATTCGCTGCGTTCGGGAAAGTGACCACCGGAATGGATGTGGTGCAGAAAATCTACAGCGGATACGGGGAATCCCCGGATCAAGCGATGATCACGGATCAGGGGAAGGCTTATCTGGACAAGAGTTTCCCGAAACTCGATCACATCATTTCTGCGACGGTGACTTCGCCTCTGCCGCCAGTGCACACGACTCCGGCGCACAAGGCCGCGCCGGCGGCCGCAGCGAAGCCAGCGCCCTCACAACCTTAGTTCGTAGTGATGACATCGCAACGGCAGTGGTGATCGCGATGCTTCGCTAGCGAAAGATGGCGGTCGCGCTCTGCGGGACCGCCGCCACAAGAACGCATATCAATTTTTTTGACAGAAAGCATACGAACCGTGCAGGCACGGTTCCTTGGGAGAATGACTGATGACCGCAAAGCCATCCTTGCTGGATGCTGCCAATCTGAAAGACACTGCGCCGGAAAAATATGATGTGACCTTCAAGACCACCGCCGGAGATTTCGTCGTGCAAGTGACGCGCGCATGGGCGCCGCTGGGCGCGGATCGCTTCTACAATCTGGTGAATCATGGTTTTTACGAGGATGCCGCGTTTTTCCGCGTGATCCCTGGATTCGTAGTGCAATTTGGACTGAGCGCCGATCCTGCGGTGAACAATGTGTGGCGCAAATCGAATTTCAAGGACGATCCCGTTACGCAGAGCAACAAACCCGGCTACATCACCTTTGCTACCGCCGGAAAAGATACGCGCACTACGCAGCTTTTCATCAACACCGGGAACAACGCGCAGCTCGACAAAATGGGCTTTGCCCCGTTCGGCCAGGTGATTTCGGGCATGGACGTGGTAAAGAAAATTCACAGCGGGTACGGCGAGTCGCCGGACCAGGGATCGATCACTGCGCTGGGTAAGGCGTACCTGGACAAGAACTTTCCGAAGCTCGATCGCATCCATTCCGCGACGATCGCCTAGCGTGCCGTTGCCGATTTCGCGCAACGGGCGTGAACGCGCTCGACGCGCCTATATTTCACGTATCGGCCCAAGCGCAGCGAGCGGCATAAGCTTTACGCGGACGGTTTGCCACCGCACCCGATAATGGACACGCTGTCAGCCGCCACAATTCCTCGTGACTACACGCTCGAGCGGGACGGTGCAATTCGCTCGCGCGTGATGCTCGTGGCTCTGGCGTGCGGCAAGCTTCTGATTCAACTTGCAGGAATCAATCATTATGGTTTCTTCCGTGACGAGCTGTATTACATCGCCTGCGGCCAGCATCTCGCCTGGGGCTATGTGGATCAGCCGCCGTTAATCGCGTTCGTCGCGTGGTTGGCGCGGCACTGGGTGGGAACTTCGCTCTTTGCCACGCGCCTGCTACCCGTTTTGGCTGGTGCAGTGGTGGTGTACGCCACCGGCCGAGTCGCTGCGGAACTCGGCGGCGGCCTCCTCGCGCAATTTCTCGCCGCTATCGCGATTTTGTTCGCACCGGCGTACATCGCGTTCGACACTTTCCTTTCCATGAACGCGTTCGAGCCGCTGTTCTGGCTTTTGTGCGCGTGGATCGCGATTCGCATCGTCAAAGGAGCGTCGCCGCGGCTCTGGCTGCTATTCGGATCCGTGGCGGGCCTCGGCCTGGAAAATAAACACAGCATGCTGTTGTTTGGGTTTGCGTTCGTTGCTGGTCTGGTGCTTTCCGGGCAGGCGCGGTTGTTCCGTTCGAAGTGGATTTGGATCGGCGCGGCGCTGGCGCTCGCGATTTTCCTGCCGAATCTGCTGTGGGAAGCGCGCCATGGCTGGCCGCAAATCGAAGTAGTCCGCAACGCGCAACAGTTCAAAAACGAAGCGATCACCCCGCTGCAATTTGTGTTCGAGCAGGTTTTGTTTCTGCAGCCTGTGGCGCTGCCGGTGTGGCTCGCGGGCCTGTGGTGGTATTTCGCGAGGCCAGAAGGGAAGCGCTTCCGCTTTCTGGGCTGGTCCTACGTGTTCGTGCTGGCGCTTTTTATTGTGTTGGGAGGCAAATCGTATTACGCCTTGCCGATTTACCCGTTGCTGATGGCCGCGGGCGGCGTGACGCTGGAAAGTTTTTTTGCCGCGCGCTCGCGCCGCTGGATGGCTGTGGCGTATCCGGCGCTGCTGATCGTCGCGGGTCTGGTGACGCTGCCGTTCGGCTCGCCCATATTGCCGGTGGATACTTTCTTGCGTTATTCCACGCTACTGCCTTACGCGAATTCGGTGAAGACGGAGCGCGACGCGACTGCGGAGCTGCCACAGCTCTACGCCGACATGTTCGGCTGGGAGAACATGGCTACGCAGATCGCGCACGTCTATCGCAAGCTGCCGCAATCGGAACAGGCTGGCTGCGCGATTCTGGCTGGAAATTACGGTGAGGCGGGCGCGATTGACCATTTCGGTCCGACTCTGGGGCTGCCCGCTGCGATCAGCGGACACAACAGCTATTATTTCTGGGGTCCGCGCGCGTACACCGGTTCGTGCGTGATTCTATTCGGTGAACGCGCCGATGAATTCAAGGATTTATTCGCGGATGCGCAGTTAGTGGGAGTGATCACCGATTCCCACGCGGCGGTCGCCGAACGAAATGTGCACGTTTACGTGTGCCGCAAGCCGCGCGCGCCGCTCGCGGAGCTGTGGCCGCATTTCAAGTTGATTATTTAAGTGGGAAGTCGGCCGCGCTGGCACGCAGCGATTTGCGAATTAATGTAATGGCGCGTGGCGCGGATTCCGCGCCGCCTGCTCCAATTCAGCGACGTCCAATCCCGAAGCCACCAGGCGGTGCCCAATTTCCGAGTCCGTGCGCTTGGCTATCGCCAGCAGCACACACTCGCAGGTAAGGATCGGAATGTTGCGGCCCTCCAGGACATCATGCGCAGGAGCGAGTTCTTCCGCGCTCTTCAACAGCGCCGCCAGCTCACCGGACCGCACCAGAGGCTTGCCTTCGGCGTCGGGATTCTTCGCCGGCCGCGGCCATTGCCACTTTGGCGGCTTTTCGTCGCCGCGGCGCTGCTGGTCGTAAAACTCAATCCAGTAGTGCCAACGCTGCGGGCTGATGCGGCAGATCTGCTGCAAATATTCCTCGATGCCATCCTGCTCCGGCCAGTATTTCGAAAGCCGCTCCCAATCGTAGATGTACATTCCGGCGAGCAGGTCGGCGACTTCGACGGTGCTGGCTGCGCGGCTGTGCGCGAGCATCTCCGCCAGGCTTTCCGCGCGCGTCAGGTCCTTGGTAAGGCGGTGCGCCACCGGCATCGGCAGCGATTCCGCGCGCGACTGTTCCGCGCCACCGCGCGCGGGGTTGTCTCCCTTGCGCCGGCCCCCGGAATCATGGCCTGCAGGCGCGCTTTTGCCGTGCTTTCGCCCAAAAAATTTCATTTTAGATTGACGACTCCCGTAATAATCTTAGCAGACGCCCGATTTTCTCCACTGGAAACTCAAAGTGGCTTTCTCCGATTGGTCACTTGCTCTGGCGGGAACGCGGATATATATTTGCTTTTAATCCTGTAGGAATTTTACGGTGGGCGGATGCTGCGCGGTTAAGAAGCCAGGTCACCCAGCGGCAGAAATCTCGCGGGCGAGTTCGAAGAAAGGCTCCGTTCCATGACGCAAACGCAAAGCATGACGATGCGCGATTCCTCGCACGCCACGTCGAATCCGTTCGTGGGAACCTGGAAACTGGTTTCCATTTGCTCGTCGGAATCGCGGCTGTTTGGCGAGCGGCCCATCGGCATTCTGATTTATGACGCGGACGGGCACGTGGCCGTACAGATCATGCGTAATCCGCGGCCGGATATGTCTTCGGGCCCGGGATTTCCCACCGCTAAGGAAGTGCAGATCGCTTACAAGGGTTACTACGCTTATTACGGGACCTACGAAGTGAACTGCGAGAAGAAAACCATTACGCATCATCTGGAAGGCAGCCTGCGGCCAGGCGACGTGGGGAAGGATTTCACGCGCGCTTACGAAATTTCCGGCAACCGGCTGGCTTTGACGCCGGTGGACGACTCCCAAGCCCGCGACGCCTGCTTAACGTGGGAACGCGCGACGTAGTTTATTCGATGTAACGGCAGCGAATTATTCGTTGCAGCGTATCCGCGAAGCTTAGATCCCCAGCACGGTTACCAACTCCCGCACCGCAGCCGCCGATTTATCCAATTCGGCCTTCTCGTGCGCCAACAATTTGATTTCGACAATCTGCTCGATTCCGCCAGCTCCGAGCTTTGCGGGCACACCAACGAAAAGTCCGTTGATGCCGTACTCGCCTTCGAGATAGGCCGCGCATGGAAGAATTTTCTTCTTGTCCTTCAGAATCGCTTCGACCATTTCAAACACCGCGGCCGAAGGCGCGTAATAAGCCGAGCCCGTCTTCAGCAAGTTCACAATTTCGGCACCGCCTTTGCGCGTGCGCGATACGATCGCGTCGAGCTTATCTTTCGCGATCAATTCAGGGAGGGGAATTCCCGCGACGGTGGAGTAACGCGTCAACGGCACCATATCGTCGCCGTGGCCGCCGAGAACGAACGAGTGAACGTTTTCGACGGACACGCCCAGCTCGTCCGCAACGAACGTGCTCATGCGCGCCGAATCGAGCACGCCCGCCATGCCAATCACGCGCGCCTTGGGAAATTTGCTGACCTTGAACGCCGCTTGGGCCATCGCGTCCAATGGATTCGTAACTATGATCAAAATCGCTTTCGGTGAAAGTTTTACCACCGCTTCCACGACGCCTTTAATCACGTCGTAATTCAACCTCAGTAAATCGTCGCGGCTCATCCCCGGTTTGCGCGGGAAACCGGCGGTGATTACGATGATGTCGCTATTTTCCGTACCGCGATAGTCGCCGTTGGCGGTGGAAATTCCCATAGCACGCGCGTCCGAGCCCATGATCGGACCGGATTCCGCCATGTCCAGCGCTTTTCCTGCTGGTACGCCTTCCAGGACGTCGGTCAACACCACATCCGCCAGGCTCGCGTCATGAATTCGCTGCGCCGTCGTCGAACCGACAAAGCCTCCGCCCACCACCGTCACCTTCTTGCGCATTCCACTCTCCCGATCGGACTGAATTCTTGCTGCTGGTAGCTGCAATTGATGCGTTCAGTCGCCCGCGCCCACTGCGGCTTGCATATTTTCGATGATCGCCGAAGCATACTCGGAGGTCTTGAGCTTTTTCGCGCCGGGCATCAGCCGTTCCAGATCATACGTAACCTTTTTCTGTTGAATGGTGCGCGCGATGCCGTCTTCAATCAGGCGCGCCACGGGCCTCCAATCCATGAAATCAAACATCATGGCGCCAGAGAGCATCACCGAACTGGGGTTAATCACATCCTTATCCGCGTATTTCGGCGCGGTGCCGTGCGTCGCCTCGAATACGCCGAAGCCGTCGCCGATATTGGCGCCCGGAGCCATGCCCAGGCCGCCCACCTGCGCGGCGCAAGCGTCAGAAAGATAGTCGCCGTTCAGGTTTGGCGTCGCGAACACCTGGTATTCATCGGCGCGCGTCAGCACCTGCTGAAAGACGGAATCGGCAATGCGATCGTTGATCAAGATTTTCTTCTTCCATTGACCGTTGCCGTGTGAGGCGTACAGGGTGTCCAACGTGTGTTTCACTTCAGCGAAAAGCTGCTTCTTGAAATCGTCAGTCGCTTGATCCAGGCCCGGCTCGATGGACGCGGCATTGTCCTCCACCGCCATGTTCGGGTTTTTGTCCTTATTATCCAGAATCCAGCTCTCGCGCTCGGTCACCACTTGCGCGCGGAATTCCTGTGTGGCCAGTTCGTAACCCCAATCGCGGAAGGCACCCTCGGTGAACTTCTGAATGTTGCCCTTGTGCACCAAAGTAACCGTGGTGCGCTTATTTTCCAGCGCGTGCACGATGGCGCGACGCACCAGGCGCTTGGTGCCCGTCGGAGACATGGGCTTGATGCCCACGCCGGAATCCTCGCGGATTTTTTTCGTGCCTTCCTTCAGCATTTCGTTGTTGAGGAAATCGATGAGCTTTTTTACTTCCTGCGTGCCGGCGCGCCATTCGATTCCGGCGTACACGTCCTCGGTATTTTCGCGAAAAATGACGACGTTCATGCGTTCCGGCTCGCGCACGGGGGAGGGCACGCCGGTAAAATAACGCACCGGACGCACGCAGGCGTAGAGTTCCAGAACTTGGCGAAGAGTAACGTTCAGCGAGCGGATGCCGCCGCCAACGGGAGTGGTTAGCGGGCCTTTGATGGCGACGCGGAAATCGCGGATCGCGTCCACGGTGTCTTGCGGCAGCCATTCCTGGAATTGGCGATAAGCTTTTTCGCCCGCGAAGACTTCCAGCCATTCGATTTTGCGTTTGCCGCCAAAGGCTTTTTCGACGGCGGCATCGAACACGCGCCGCGAAGCTTTCCAAATGTCGCGGCCCGTGCCGTCGCCTTCGATGAATGGAATCACCGGATGATCGGGCACGCGAAACACGCCGTCGCTGAGCTCGATCGCCTTACCGCTGGCCGGCACCGCTACGCCGTTATAAGTCGTCTTCATGATTTGCTGATTCTCCCTGGCATCCGACGGGCGCCGAAACGCGCAGTTCCGGCGTCAATTCCGAACCAACAACCTTAGCATAAAGTTTGGCGGGCGGGCAGCAACGTTCAGGGAAGCGCGGGCGCTTTATCGGGGAGCAAAAAGATTTTACGAGCCAGGTCGGACGACAGAGTTTCGTCCCGGTAATATTGCTTCAGGATGGAGTCGGTCCAGGTCAGCAAATCCGAGTTGTTCGATGCGAATTGCTCCCAAGTCTGCGGCCCGCCGGCGCGCTTCATTCTTTCGTGAATCAGCAGGATGTAAGCCCAGGTAATCGTCTCGTGGTAAAGGACCGCCTGCCCGTGCGTCGCGGCGTAACGCTTCAGGTTCTCTGGGAAGCGACTGAGCACGTCCAGCACCGGGTGTCTGCGCAAGTACAAAAACGCGATCTGGATGTGCACGCGGTGACGGAGACGCTCGAGGGGCAGGGAACAATCTTCGAATTGCCGCAGCAGTTCGTCTCCGTGACTATCGCTCATTGCCCACTTTTGATTGTGCTTCTCTGCGATGGGCGATCCAAACCAGAACTGCCATCGCGTAAACCGGCAAAGCGCCGACGTCGAAGTGGCCCTGCAGCGCGTGAAACAGCATCGCGAACGCAATCACCGCGAGCAACAGATAGCTTCCGGCAAGGTTCACCACCGGTGCCAAGAACATAACCGCTGCGACGATTTCCACAATTGCGAGGATCAATCGCACCCAGTGGTGTGCGCCGAAGTGGCCTGCACTCGCCGCTTGCATCTCAGCTATCGTCGCCCGCAAAAGCAGGCACGATTGCCAGAGCACTACAATGCCGAGAACCCAGCGCAAGCCTTGCACCGCGAGTTGGCTGTGTCGTGATGTCACTTGGCACCTCTCGTTTTCTTGGCCCGCAGCGTGCGCTTCGCACGCCGAGCGCCGAGTGTCGGCTTGCTCTTCGCTTTAGCTCCGGCCGGGCGCGCCTCGATCAGGCGATGACTGGCGCGGTAGTCGAGCTTAAGGCCATAGAACTTCTTCAATTCCTTGATGCGGCGGCGCGAGGGCTTCTGGAACGCCGCCTTGCCGTCAAAAGCGTGCAACACGATGCCTTCCAGCAGGTCGCCTAGCGTCAAATCGTGCAATTCGGCGAGAGCCTTGAGCACTTTCAGCAGGCGCCTTTCGATGCGCACTCCCGTCTGCACTCGCTCGACTACAAATTGTCGCCTGTATCGCGTCGCCTTCACTGTGGTACCAATGTACCACGGTAACATAGACCTGTGCAATGAACGTATCGTGCGACTAACAATTGAGGGGCCGAGAAAGCTGCGGCGAATCTGAGCCAAGGAAGAAGGCAATCCCAGGACGCGGGGTGCACCGATAAAAGTTTCAGGTGTTCTTGACCTGTGCGGGCGTCGCCCGTAGCATCTTTAGAGAGACCTATCCTGGAGGATGTCATTCGAAATCATCGGGTACTGATATTGTGCAGCACGCTGCTGCTAGCGGGGTCGCTCCGAAACCCAACGCGAGACGCTCGCGGAGCCGTCGCGCTATTTGCCGCGCAGAAACCGGCGGAAGCGAAATTGCAACTGACCAGCTCATCCTTCGAGGCCGATAGCGCGCTCCCTGCGAAATATACCTGCGACGGTGCGGGTGTTTCCCCGGCCCTCGCGTGGACCGATCCGCCCGCCGGCACGCAAAGTTTTGCACTGGTGGTGGACGATCCAGACGTGCCGACGAAAACCGTGGTTCACTGGCTGATCTACGACCTGCCGCCAGCGACGCGCGCGCTGCCCGAAGGCGTCCCCACGAAGGCAAAACTTCCCGATGGCTCGCGCCAAGGCAAGAACGTCACCGGTAAGGTTGGCTACACTGGCCCGTGCCCACAGAAGGGCGGAGCGGCGCACCACTATTTTTTCAAGCTTTACGCGCTCGACTACCAGACGGGCCTGAAACCAAAAGCCACCGCCGCCGACGTGGAAAAGGCCATCAAAGGCCACATCCTCGCGCAGGCCGAACTGATCGCGCGATTCCAGCATTGATCGGCGCGCGCGCCTGCGCGAGCGCCGATCGCAAAGTTTTATTTATAGGTTCGATTTGAAATTCTTTACCGTCACCGGGCATTTTGGGATTTGACGCTCACCAGCCTGCGCGGTACCCTACGCTGTTCAAAAAATGCCTCTCAACCCGCAATTCATTCGCACTCAATCCCACCGCAAGGAGAATCATGACAACCGATCTGCGTAATTTTCTGGCAATCCCGTACGACGAGCTCGAAGAACTGAATCTGAAAGCCAAAGCGCAGCGCTTGAATCGCGTGGCGGCGCACAAGATTCAAGAAGAGCGCATCAAGTATCTCTCCGACGAAAAGCGCATCAAGGCTGTCACGGTGCTTTTCAGCGATCTGGAAGGCCGCCTGCACATGCTGGATTATGACAAGAAATTCCTGGTGAAGAGCTGGGACAACCTCACGTTCGATGGCTCGTCCATCCGCGGATTTACCGCGCAGCGCGAAAGCGATTTGCGGCTGGGCATGGATTGGAGCGCTTTCTACTGGGGCCCGGCGGACGTGTTCGGCTCGGGCAAGGTGCTAGTGTTCGGCGAAGTGATTGACAAGGACGGCTCGCCCTACAGCGCGGACATTCGCGGCGTGCTGAAAACTTTCGCCGCCGAAAAATTCAAGGACGACGGCTACACGCTGAACGCCGCGAACGAAATCGAAGGCTTCCTCTTCAACGGCGCCGACGCCGAAGCTCGTTACAACGAAACCGGAAAGTTCGACTACGTGAATACCGGCGGTTACTACCATTCTCTGCCGGGCGATCCGCTGCGTACTTTCATTGACACCTGCGCCGAAGTGCAGCGCTCCATGGGTTTCCAAAACGAAAAAGACCACCCCGAAGTTGCGCCGTCGCAGTTTGAAATCAATTACGGCTACGGCGAAGTGGTCGCCGCGGCGGACCAGATTCAGCTTTATAAATTAATTTGCCGTCAGGTCGCGACGCGCATGGGTCTCACGGCCAGCTTTTTGCCGAAGCCTGTCGTCGGCGTCAACGGCAACGGGATGCACACCAACGTTTCCGTCAGCAAGGGCGGGAAGAATCTGTTCTGGGATCCCAAGGGCGATGAAAAGCTGAGCAAGACGGGCTGGTCATTTATTGATCGCATTCTAACGCACGCGAACGACGTCTGCTTGATGCTCAATTCCAGCGTCAACGCTTACCGCCGACTCGACCCGCATTTCGAAGCGCCCAATCAGATCAAGGCTTCACCGGTGGACCGCGGCTCGATGATTCGCATTCCCATCGGTAACGAGAAGAGCATGCGCGTGGAAGTGCGTTCGGTGGCGCCGGATGCGAGCCCGTACATGGTGATGTATTCGATCTTCAAGTCGGGTCTGGATGGTGAGACCGCGAAGATCAAGAATCTCCGTCAGGCTGAGCGCTATTTACCGGACAATATTTATACCGCAATTGACCATTTCCGCAAGTCGGAATGGACTTCGAAAATTCTCGGCGAAGACGTGAAAGGGCGCTATGCGGATCTGAAGCAAGCCTCCGCGGATCGCTGCTCGCGCCTGCTGGGAACGTTCGTGAAGGCTCCTGAAGTGCAATACCACCACGAAGTTTACAATCAGTATTTGTGGAACCAGTTTTAAGGTTCCACGTTCCCCGGCGAGTCTAGCAAAAAAGCAAACGCCCTGGCTTTTGGCCAGGGCGTTTTGCGTTTGTGAGTTGTTGCGTTCCAGTTAGCTCTTTGGGTGGTGCGCTGGCTTTAGAGTACGACCTGCAGTTCCAGTTGCACGCCGGGATGCGCCACATCCACCAGGTAGTACACGCCGTTCACGTCAACGACGTACACGTCATCGTCATATCCCCAGCCCGTGGGCCAAGGCTGCGCGATGATGAACGAGAAGCCGCCATAGTTGAATCGCGGCCGGCCTTCGACGACCGTCGGATGACCCACATGAAAAGTGTGCTCGCGGCCGAAGTGCGCTTTGAATTTATCGTCAGGGATGCGCTGGTTGGCGGCGTGCTGGTCGCGCGCTGCGTCGTTCGGACGCTGGGTCCGTCCTGCATCGTCGGGCCGCTGGGCATCGGGTTTACGTTCCGTATCTTTCGGCGGCTTCGCGCCATTGTCCGGTCGAGGCTTGTCCTCTGGAGTCTTCGGCTGCTCGGCTTGCGGCTTGTCGGTGGGCTTGCCTTCGGACGGTTTCGCGGGCTGCTCTTGAGGATCGTGCTGTTCTTGCGCGTAAGCCGGGGCGGAAATTCCGAAAAGCAACAACAGGGCCCCGGTACCGATCAACATGGCGTTCTTCATGAGTGTTTCCTCCGGTTCGATTGGACGTATTCACGGTTCTCGTTGCTCCGGCGCCTGAAAGAGCGCGCGCTAAAAATGTAGCTGTGAAGGCGCCGCGAGCGAATAGGGTCCGGACTGTATATAGACAGGGAAATCGCGTTATCTCTGGCATCTCGGCAATCGCGCAGCGTCGCGCTTCGCGCTGGACTCGCACCCGCGAATTAAGTCAATATCGAATTGAAGCAGAGAATTCACACGAGGTTCGTTATGGACCCATCGCGCGACCTGGATCGCATCGTAAGTGAATTGAACGCACGGCCGGAAACGGATGGCGATGAGGCGTCGGACACGGCGCCGCTCGATCGCTGGCTCGCCGCGCTGCTGGCGAAGGGCGGCAGCGATTTGCTGCTCGTGCCTGGAGCGCCCGTGTGCATCCTGCACGAAGGTGGAGTGCGAAATATTGAAGCGGAGCCGCTGAGCGGTTCGGAAATTGAGGCGATCGTGCTGCCGGCGCTGACGCCGCACGCGCTGCAGCAGTATCGCGCCGGGCAGATTGCGGATTCTTCTTACCGCATCTCCAATCTCGGTCGCTTTAGGATTAATCTGCACCGCGAACGCGGCCAAGCAGCAGCGGCGATCCGCGCGCTGCCTGCGAAAGTTCCGCAGCTGAGCGAGCTTCACCTTCCAACGGGCGTTGAGGCGCTATCCCATCTGCAGCGCGGGCTAGTGCTGATCGGCGGGCCGGCCGGCTCGGGAAAATCCACGACGCTCGCGGCTCTAATTCACGAGATTAATCGGCGCGACGCGCGGCACATCGTCACCATCGAAGATCCGATCGAGTACGAACACTCGCACGTGCATAGCGTTATCGAGCAAGTGGAAATCGGCACGGACGCGCCCGATTTTCCCACGGCGCTGCGCGCTGCGTTGCGCCAGGCGCCGGACATCATCGTGGTGGGCGAAATGCGCGATATCGAAACGATGCAAATCGCGGTGGCCGCCGCGGAAACCGGGCACTTGGTGCTTTCGACCATTCACACCACCGACGTGGCTTCGACGGTGTCGCGCATCTCCGATTCGTTTCCGGTGGAGCGGCAGAACACCATTCGCCAGGAACTGGCGATGGCGCTGACCGCTGTGCTGACGCAAATTCTTTTACCGTGCAAGACGGGTGGACGCATCCCTGTCGTTGAGCTAATGATGATGAGCTACGGCGCGCGGCAACATATCCGCCACAACTCGCTGCAGCATTTGCATCAGGAAATCACGCTGACCAAGAAGAAAGGATCGTTCTCGCTGGAGGAATCGCTCGTGAAGCTGGTAAGCCAGGGCTTCATCGAGCGCGAAGACGCGCTGCTTTGCGCCATCCACCCCGACGACCTGGAAATTATGCTGAAGGCCGAAACGCAAACCCGCGCCGCACGAAGCTGAGACTGCGCAAAAGAAAACGGCGGAGCTTGCGCCCCGCCGTGGTAGTTCTCTTACGCTAATTCCGCTGCTTAGTCGTAATACTCAGAACCCAGGTGCGTGATCAGATCCTCGCCCATCATCCAGCGCAGCGTGTTCTTCAGCTTCATCAGCTGAATGAACAAATCATGCTCGGGGTAAAGCTCTTTCGCGCACATCGGCGACTTGAAATAGAAGCTGAGCCACTCCTGAATCCCGCGCATGCCAGCCCGTTGCGCCAGATCAAAAAATAGCGCCAGGTCCAGCACGATCGGCGCCGCCAGAATCGAATCGCGGCACAGAAAGTCCACTTTGATCTGCATCGGATAGCCGAGCCAGCCGAAGATATCAATGTTGTCCCAACCCTCTTTGTTGTCGCCGCGCGGAGGATAGTAGTTGATGCGCACCTTGTGGTGAATCTTGCCGTAAAGTTCGGGATACAACGCGGGCTGCAAAATATATTCCAGCGCGCCGAGCTTCGATTCTTCTTTAGTCTTGAACGAACCGGGATCGTCGAGCACTTCGCCATCGCGGTTGCCCAGAATGTTCGTCGAAAACCAGCCATTCAAACCGAGCATGCGCGCCTTGAACGCCGGTGCGAGCACGGTCTTCAGCAAGGTCTGGCCGGTTTTGAAATCCTTGCCGCCGATCGCGACATTTTTCGCCTTGGCGTATTCCTCCAGCGCAGGAATATCCACGGTCAAATTCGGCGCGCCGTTGGCAAACGGCACTCCCTCGCTGATGGCCGCGTACGCGTAGAGCATCGACGGCGCAATTGCCGGATGATTCGCCTTCATGCCCTTTTCGAATGACGCTAGGCTCTCGTGCACGTCTTCGGCTTTCAGAAAAACCTCGGTTGAGCCGCACCACACCATCACCAGACGATCCAGCTTGTTCTTTTTCTTGAACGCGCGGATATCTTCGCGGAGCTGTTCGGCCAGTTCGAACTTCGTCTTGCCTTTTTTCACGTGCGTGCCGTGCAGGTTCTTCACGTAATTCTGGTCGAACACGGCCTTCATCGGCTTGATGCCTTTCAGGAATTTCTCGGCCTTTGCCAGGTCTTTGGCCTCCAGCACGCCAGCCTTGGCCGCGGCTTGGTAAGCGTCGTCGCTGAACACGTCCCAACCGCCGAAAACAATGTCGTCCAGTTTCGCCAACTGCACAAAATCTTTAATTCGCGGCGTGCGCCCGTCGGTGCGCTTGCCCAGCCGGATCGTTCCCAATTGCGTCAGCGAGCCCACCGGCACCGCGTGCCCTCGCCGCACCAATTCCACCCCCGCCATGAAAGTCGTGCTGACCGCGCCCATTCCGGGCGTCAGCACTCCCAACTTTCCCTTCGGCGGAGCCACACTCACAGGCCTGCGCATTCGATTCCCCCAGTTCAATTCGTAGTTGATGAAGATAATTAATATGAGCGAGGCGAAAAACTTCGCGTCATCCGCAGCCGCATGCGCGCCGTCGCTGCCCCGCGTTCGCGGCGCGTCCAGGAAACTGCATTTTGTTTCTTGCGCGGCAGATGAGTTGTTCCGCAGCGTGCCGCGCGCCTAGACGGGAGAAACGCTCAGAACAAACACTTTATGATGCGGCAACGCGCGATGTTTTGCAAATTGATTTCCCCGCGCGCGAAATCGATTTCGGCTGGAGGACTGTGATTGCCCGCAAGTGTGATTCAACCCGGAAGACAGAATTCATGAGGGAAGGGAAGGGCGACGAAGGCTTTTGCGCGCGCCTGCGGATGCGCACGCAGGGCAAATTATTTTCGGCGGAATAGCTCCGAAATGTCGCTCGAAACCGAAAGGAATACTAGTACCGCTAGTGCCCCCATCATGCCAAAAGCGATCATCATTTTCTCCGGTCGCGCCTAGCTTCACTATTGAACAAGCAAGCGAGGTGCCAGTGTCGCGCGTCGGATATCTCTAATATTTCCAATACCAGAGCAACCGGTGCGAGCAAAGGCGTGCGTAATTATGGTCGAAAATGTGGGCTAACGCTGACACCGCATCGGGATTTCCGGGCAGCAACCCACGCGTTACGGGAAAACCTGTACGTAACGGCGGCGAAAAACACGCCGCTACAGTTTTTCGATGTGAATGGAGCCGTCGCCCGAGCTGATTGCGAGCGTGGGGCCGCCGGCATTCAATTTCCCGCGCACGGAGGAATGGCTCAGCGACCCGGAAACCTGTATCGGCACATCCAGCGTGATGCTGCCGTCGCCGGTGTGCGCGTCGAGCATCGCGTTCAGATCGCCCGGCACGCGCAGTGTGATGTGGCCATCGCCGGAATGAACGTTCCACGTGTTCGCAAGCTTTGAGCCGCTGCCCACCTGCGCTTCGATGCTTCCATCGCTCGTCTTCAGAGCCAGCGCGTCGAAGCGGCCGTCAATGCGCAGATTGCCGTCACCGGTATCGGCATCGAGCGAGCCGTCGAAGTTGTGACCCTCGATGTGTCCATCGCCGGTGTGAATCCGTATGTCACCTTTAATATTGCTGGCGGTCACGTTGCCGTCGCCGGTATCGAATTGAATTTTGCCAGAGACGCCCAGCGCGGTCACATTGCCGTCACCTGTGCGCACGTTCAAATCCAGATCGCGCGGCACGCCGATTACCACGCGCAAGGACTTGTGGTTTCCGCCGAACATCGAAAAGCCCCAGTGCGGCACTTTCACTTCGATCGAGACACTGTTGCCCGATTGGCTCTCGATGATCTGCACGTCGTTCGGCCCGATCTTCCACCCGCTGGTGGTGACGTGCGCATCAATCTGATGCTGGTCCGAGCCGGTGATGGTGACGTCGCCATCGCCCGTGGTCACATGCAGGTCCGCGCGGCCGTTCACCTGGTATGTCTTCGACCACTGGTCCGCGCGCGCTGGTGTGGCGCCAGCCGTGATGGCGATTCCCGCCGCAATCATCACCGCAACAAAAGTTGTCAGCCGATTCATGAGTGACTCCGTGGCACAACCACTCTCGTGCCTTCACTAACAGATACGAGAGCCCAAAGAAAAATGTTCCGTGACGATGCGACGAGAATCGTCATCCTGCCTGCCCGGAGTGATTTTGCGAAGGGAGGGCGGCGCTTTGCCGCAAGCCGGCCGAAGCCTGCCTGCCGCAGGCAGGGATCTCTACCGGCTGCCGCTCCGCTAAGCCGACTTCTTCTTGGCCGCCTTGCCCTTCGCCGCCCCCGGCTTAGCCCGCAGCGAAGCCAAGAACTGCTCCGTCGGTAAAGTGTTCACCACATCTTTCTTCTCCACCCATCCACGCCGCGCTGTGATCACTCCGTACTTCATCAAAGGAAAATGCGCGAACGAATGCGCGTCCGTCGAAATCACGATCTTCACCTCGCGATCCTTCGCCATCCGCAAATGGACATCCTTCAAATCCAGCCGGTCGGGGAATGCATTGCACTCGACCACCACGCCGTGCGCCTTCGCCGCGTCCAGAATTCTCTCCATATCGTAATCAAAGGGATCGCGCCGCAAGACCAGCCGCCCAGTCGGATGCGCCAGAATCTGCACGTACGGATTTTCCAGCGCCGCTAAAATCCGGTCGGTCATTTCCCCGCGGCCCTGGTTCATGTAGGAGTGCACCGAGGCCACCACTACGTCCAGCTGTGCCAGCACTTCGTCGTCCAAATCGAGCTTGCCGGTCTTCAAAATGTCCACTTCGATTCCCGCGAGCAGGCGAATCCCCGGGACGCGTTCCTGCGCCGCGCGGATTTTCTTGATTTGTTCGAGAGTGCGCTTTTCATCCATGCCGTTTGCCACGGTCACAGCCTTGGAATGATCGGTGAGGGCGATGTATTCGTAACCCAGTTTTTTGGCCGCTTCCCCCATTTCTTCGATGGAGTTCCGTCCGTCCGAAGCCGTGGTGTGCATCTGCAGGTCGCCGCGAATGTCCGCAAGCTTCAGCAGATTTGGCAGCATGTGATTTTCTGCTGCGGCAATTTCGCCGGTGTTTTCGCGTAGTTCCGGCTCGACATAATCCAAGCCCAGTTTTTTGTATATTTCTTCTTCAGTTTTCCCGGCGACGAATTTTCCGCCCTTCAGCGTCGTCAGCGCGTACTCATTCAGAGTCCAACCCATGTCCCGCGCGCGCCCGCGCAGCACCACGTTATGTTCCTTCGAACCCGTAAAATACAGCAGCGCAGCGCCGAAGCTGTCTTTCTCCAGCAGGCGCACGTCCACTTGCAGGCCGTTGCCGAGCAGCACGCTCACTTTATTTTCACCGTGCGCGAGAGTCTGATCGATGCCGGGATATTTCAGAATGTCTGCGGCCACTTCGTCCACATGCTTCTGTTTGTCGTGGCCCGGGCGCAGCGTGACCAGCAAATCCAGGTCGCCGATAGTCTCTCTTCCGCGCCGCAAAGAACCGGCGGGGGTCACCGACTCGACGATCTCTTTCATCTTGCTGATATAGGCCACCAGCTTTTGCGCCGTTTCATCCGCGACGTCCAGCTTGAATCGCCCGGAAGAGCGCTTATGCATTGCCGTGGCCTTCAGAATGTTCGTTTCCGTCTTTTCGCCAAAGCCTTCCAGGCCGCGCAGCTTTCCTCCGCTCGCCAGCTTTTCCACGCCCTCGACGGTCGCGACTTTAAACTTTTTGAAAAGGAGCGCCACTTTCTTCGGCCCCATGCCCTGCAAGTGGAGCAGATCGAGCAGCGTCAGCGGATATTTCTTCAATAATTTCTGACGCAGGCTGTAGTCGCCGGTTTCCAGGATCTCGCGGATGTGCGCAGCCATGCCGTCGCCCACGCCGGGAAGTTCCTTCAACTTCGCGTCGTCCTTGGCAAGGTCCTCGATGCGCTCGTGGATGCTGTAGAGCAGCTCCGCGACTTTCTCGTAGCTGCGATAGCGGCCGATGATCGCGCCGTCAATCTCCAGCAGCTGCGCCGTCTCCTGCAAGATCTTCGCAACTTCTCGATTTTCCATGTGGTTTTCCCTGTGGCTGAACTTCGGGGCCGATTTTACTTCTTTCGGAGGCGCAACTGGAAGGGGGCCGACGTTGCGCCTGCCTGCGGGTGGGCAGACGTCCTGCCGGCTCTTTTACTAAATTACGACTGCGCGAAGACTTCTTTCGCGCGCTCGATATCCTTCAGCACCTGCTCGCGCAACGCTTCCGGCCCGGAGAATTTCTGCTCGTCGCGCAGCCGCTGCAGGAAGCGCACTTTCATCAGCCCGCTAGTTAGCGCTTCGGCAAAATCGAAAAGATGCGATTCGATCGCCAGGCGTTTGCCATCGAAGGTTGGCCGCACGCCAACGTTGGTGACCGACCGGTAACTCCCGCCGGAAAGCACGGTCTCGGTGACGTACACTCCGGTCTTCGGCAGCGTCTCCTGCTCCGTCGCCAGATTTAAAGTCGGCACCACCAGCTTGCGGCCCTGTCCAGTGCCCGGGCGGATCTCTCCCACCAGCGCAAAGGGCCTTCCCAGCATACGCCGCGCATCCTCCACGCGGCCGCCGCGCACTGCCTCGCGTATGGCGGTGCTGGACACGACGTCGCCACCATCAACTACCGGCGTCACGATGACCACTTCAAATCCCCAGCGGCGGCCCAATTCGCGCAGCAGCTCGACGTCTCCCATCTGTTTGTGCCCGAAGCGAAAGGTTGCGCCCACCAGCACGGCGCGTGCGCTCATAGTGTCCACCAGATATTTTTTCACAAAATCTTCCGCGCTCTCCTGCGCCAAATCCGCGTCGAACTTCAGCACCAAAGTCGCGCCAATACCCATCGCCGCGAAATCCGCCAGGCGCAGCGGAACAGTCTCGAGAAGGGAAGGGGCCTGTTGCGGCCGCAGCACGCGCGCAGGATGCGGATAAAACGTCAGCACCGCCGGCAGTAGTTCCTTCCGCGCGCCGTGCGAATCAGCCGCGGCCGCTGCGGCACGCTCCACCACCTCGCGCAGAATTTTTTGATGCCCCACGTGCACGCCGTCGAAATTGCCGATCGTCAACACCGTCTCGGACCGGCTTTCTCCCAAACGATCTACCCACTCGTCCGCCGAACTGAAGACGAGAATCTCCGAGCGTGCGGTGTTGTGCGCCGGCAAATCGGTCAGAAATTTCAGCGTGTCCTTCGCCGCGTCGAGCAACATTAAATCTGCACCTCGAATTTCAAACCGTCATAGGCCAGCTGCACGCCCTGCGGCAATTTGGCGTTGGCCTGCACGTGCCCCAGATCATGGCAAATGTGCGTGAACCACGCGCGCTTGGGCCGCAGTTCCCGCACCAGCGCCAGCGATTGTTCCACGTTCGAATGCATCGGGTGCGGAGTGTAGCGCAAGGCATCGAGAATGAAATCATCCAGCCCACGCAGCAACTGCTTGGAACTTTCCGGCACCGCGCTGAAATCCGTCAGATACGCCGCCATGCCAAAACGAAAACCGAGCACCGGCTGCGGCCCGTGCTGCGCCGCCACCGGCGTAATCCTGAGTCCAAATAAATCGAACGGCCCGTTAATCGTGTGCATCTCGACTTCCGGAACAGAACTTTCCGTCGCCACATTGTCGAAAACGTACGCGAACTGCCGCCGCAGCGTTACCTGCGTATCCTCTGCCGCGTAAAGCGGCACCACGCTGCGCTGTTTCAGATTGTAAGGGCGGATGTCGTCGAGTCCCAGTATGTGGTCAGCGTGCGGGTGCGTGTACAGCACCGCGTCCAGCCGGTCAATCTTTTCGCGCATAGCCTGAAAACGAAAATCCGGCGCCGTATCAATCACCACGTTGCGGCCGTTGTATGCCAATAGAATCGAAGGCCGCGTGCGCTTGTCGTGCGGGTCCGCGGAATCGCACACCGCGCAATGGCACCCGAGCGTGGGCACGCCCATGGACGTGCCCGAACCCAGGACCGTTAATTGCAGGGAAGCCATGGTCGGGCGGGATGATGCAAACAGTTCTCTCGATTCATCTGGGGAAGCCGGAGGCCGCGCTACACCGTACCGCCTGGCGACGTGAAATCACCTATCACATATCACTAATCACGCCCGCGCGCGCCCGCGCCCAGCTACTTCGCTTTCGCCTTCTTAGCCATCTGCTCCGCGGCCACTTTGGAAATTTCCATGAACGTGAGCTTCAGGCTGCCGATTACTTCAATCAGCAAATTGTCGTCGTCCTTGGACAAATTCCCGCGCGTCTTTTCTCGCAGCGCGTCCAGCATGTCAATCACTTCGCGCGCGCCTTCCAGGTCCACGAAGGCTTGTCCGGTGCGCGGATCCGCCATGCCGCCGAGCATCGCCGCGGCATTGCGCGTCAGAAAATCAATCAGCATCTGAAAGCTGCGCGAAGTGGGATTGATATCGCCGCTGTCCTGCGCTTCGGCTGCTGCGTCCTCGGGCGTCACGGCCGCGAGACTCGAGCCATTTCCCGCCGCGCCTTGCGCATCCGCGTTCGCGGCGAACGGACTGGGGGCCTGCGCGGGCGCGGGTTTGGCAGCGGCAGCCGCCGCCTTAGCCTTGGCTTCCGCTTGTGCCGCGGCTTTCTTTTCCGCCGCCTCTTCGTTGCGCCGCTCCTGCTCCACAACGTCCTGGCGCAGTTCGCCATCTTCGCCAAACAACCGGCGATCCACTACCTTGAATGTCTCTTCGTTTTTCGAGTCCGCCACGGCAGCTATCCTTAGAAGGAGCTCCTGAAAGTTACAAACAAGTTTAACATCCGCTTCCGTCCGGCGACAAGCCGCGTGCCAGTACTGCGAACCGGGCAGCGATGCGCCTCGTTTTTTATTGTTGACACGGTTCCAGCCGTCTGTTACAAGTTGTAGCGCTACAATGAAGCACACACACAACGCGCGCCCCCGCAACCTCGGTGAAGTCGAGCAGATGGTCATGGACTACGTCTGGTCGCACGGCCCAGTTTCCTCCGAAGCTTGCCGCGAAGCGCTCGCCGCGCGCCGCCCCATGAAGGAGTCCACGATCCGCACCGTGCTGCGCCGCCTGGAAGTGAAGGGCTACGTCGCGCACGAAGTCAGCGGCCGCACCTATATCTACCGCGCCGCAGAGCCGCGCCAAAATGTGGCAGTGCGCGCCGTGAAACATATCATCGACCGCTTCTGCGGCGGCTCCGCCGAACAACTGGTCATCGGCATGGTGGACAACGCTGTGCTCGATCGCCGCCAGCTTGAGCGCCTGACCCAAAAAATCGCCGAACGCAAGACGGCTCAGCGCAAGGAGGGGAAATCATGATCCTCAGCCCCGTTCTCGACGCCTCCGCGAATTTCGCCGCACATGTTTTGCAGCCTGCCGCGCGCTCACTCGCCTTCGCGTGTGTTGCTGGACTCGTCCTCGCAGCGTTTCGCGTGCGCAGTATCGCTCTACGCCTGGCCATCTGGCGCACAGTTCTTGTTGTGGCGCTGGCGATGCCATTGCTCGGTCTGCTGCTTCCCCCGCTTCCGGTATTTGTGCCGCTGGCCGCGAAATTTGTTCGCGAGCAGCCTGCCGCTGAAATCGCGCCGCCGCCCGCAGTTCATTCCCGCGTCATCAGCGTTAACCAGATAGCGCAATCGAGCTCGACGAGACTCGGCGCCTTCACATACACCGGCCGTGCGCCGGACACGATAGCCGCAACGGATGCGACCGGCATAACGGCTGCAACGACCACGCCGGAATCCGCGGATTGGCCAGCCGCTAGCGCGCAACCCCGCCGCCCGATTCCGTGGCTCGCAGCCTCCGCCGCGATCTATCTCGCGGTCGCGCTCTTCATGCTCATGCGCCTGGCGCTCGGAGTAATCCTGGGCTGCCGCCTCGAAAGGGAATTGCAGCTGATTGAAGACCCGCAGGCCTTCGCGCGCCTGCAATTCATCGCGCAAGCGTCGGGCCTGCGCGGATCGCCGCCACGCCTCGCGGAATCCGAGCTGCTCTCCGTGCCCGTGACGTTCGGCGTGCGCCGCCCTGCGATTCTGCTTCCCGCCGGCTGGCGCGAGTGGGAACCCTCGGAACTCGATGCCGTCCTCGCGCACGAAATTTCGCACGTCTCCCGCCGCGACGCGCTCGCCGAGCGGCTCTCTCTGCTGCATCGCGCGATTTTCTGGTTCAGCCCGCTGAGTTGGTGGCTCGCGCGTCATCTGGCGGATCTCGCCGAAGAAGCCAGCGATGATGCCGCTCTCGCCGCCGGCGCCGACCGCGCCCGTTACGCCGAAACTCTGCTGGGATTTTTCGCGGCTCTAGAGGCTGCGCCCGGACGCGTGTGGTGGCAGGGCGTTTCCATGGCCACCGCAGGGCAAGCCGAAAAACGCTTAGATCGAATTCTCGAATGGAAAGGGAGTGTCGCCATGCGCCTGAAGAAGCCCGTCGTGATCGCCTACATGCTCTGCGCAATTCCAGTCGTATGCCTCGTCGCGGCGTTCCGCCCGACGATGATCAACCTCCATTCCGACGCGTCGCAGCAAACAGCGCCGCAACCGACCGAGCCTCCTGCGCTTCCTGCGCAACAATCGGCGCAATCGCCAGCCACGCCCGCTCCGGTTGCAGCGCCCGCAAACGTTCCACAGCCAAGCGCCTCACCTAGCGCGGCTCCGCCCGCTGCTCCCAGCGTGGCGCCTGAAGCCGCGCCGCTTGCGCCCCTGGCTCCGGAAGTGCCAGTCCGCGCTGTCGTCACACCGATGGTCTCAGTAGATCCTGTTGTGTCCTTGCACACAGTCGTTACACCGCTCGTCATGACCAACGTCAAGCCCCTGGTCATGCCCGACGTCAAGGCCATGGTATCCGTTGCTCCAATGGTGACCGTGCGGCCATTTGCGCAAACCACGACCACCACCAACCACACCATCATCGGCGACAACGATGGCGAGCAATTCACCATCGTCTCAGGCAATTCGGCGGTCAGCGTCGCGTCGAATGGTCTCACCATTAGCTCCGACGGCAATTCCGATGTCGCGAATTCGCTGCGCCGCAGTTTCTCCGGCGATTTCATCTGGTTTATCCACGACGGGAAGGCCTACATCATTCGCGACCCGGCCACCGTCAAGCAGGCCATTGATTTCTTCGCGCCAACGCAGGAGCTTGGCCGCCAACAGGAAGCATTAGGCAAGCAGCAGGAAGCCTTGGGCGTGCAGCAGGAAGCGCTCGGCGCGAAACAAGAAGCGTTGGGCGAGCAGATGGAAAAAGTGCGTGTGAAAATTCCGGACCTCACCGCCGAACTCGAGAAGCTTCAGGCGGATCTGAAAAAGCTTGGCGCCGACGGCACGCAAGACGATCTAGGCCGCATCCAGGAAAAAATCGGCGAAATTCAAAGCCGCATCGGGGACTTGCAATCGAAGGCTGGCGAAGCACAGGCCAAACTTGGCGATAAGCAAGGCGCCCTCGGAGAAGAGCAGGGAAAACTGGGTGAACAGCAAGGCAAGCTGGGCGAAATGCAGGGCAAACTAGGCGAGCAGCAGGCAGCAACCTCGCGCAAAGCTTCGCGCGAAGTGAAAAAGCTCCTCGAGCAAGCAATCGCCAGCGGCCTGGCCAAGCCCGCATAACGACACCACTGAAAGTTGTCTAGCGCTTGCCGTTGAATTTGTAGCGGCCGCCTGCTTTTGCTTTTGAGGCGGGCGGTTTTGCCTCAATTTTTCTCGGTGAACTCCGATTTTTCTCTGTGCCCTCTGTGTCAAATCTTTTGCCTTGCGCTTTCTCCCTGGATTCTGCGCTCCCGCCTCCCCACCCTCTGCGGTAAATTTTTTGTAACAAGAATCACGCCCACTCGCAAAATCCCGCAACGTGCGCTAGTCTGATGCATCGAACTACTATAATCAGCCAGTCACCAAGGATTCACATGCCGCACGCCAAAACAGCAAGTCACAAAGCAGCCACGCCGCGCACCAAGCCAAAAGTGCATTCGCGCAAATCGGCAAAACCAACCAAACCCATCGCCATCTACCACGAGCACCCCCGCTGGTTCGTCCCAGTCTTCGCCGAACTAGACCGCCGCGCGATCCCTTACGTCCGCCTAGACGCCGCGCACCACCATTTCGACATCTCGCCGAACGGCCACCCGCAGTTCGGCCTGGTTTTCAATCGCATGAGCCCCTCGGCCTGGACCCGCGGCAACGCCCACGCGATTTTCTACACGCTGAGCTACCTGGCGCATCTGGAAAAGCAAGGCACGCGCGTAGTGAACGGCAGCCACGCATTTCGCGTCGAAACCTCCAAAGCGCTGCAGCTCTCTCTGCTCGAATCGCTCGGCCTGCCGCATCCGCGTTCGGTGGTGATCAACCATCCCTCGCAAGCCGTCGCCGCGGCAAAAAATCTGCGTTACCCCATCGTCGTTAAGCCCAACATCGGCGGCAGCGGCGTCGGCATCGTGCGCTTCGATTCGCCCGAGCAGCTGGCATCCGCCGTGGAGAACGGGGCAATCCAGCCGGGCCTCGATTCCACCGGTATCGTGCAAGAATTCATTCCCGCGCGAGGCGGGCACATCACCCGCGTCGAAACGCTCGGCTACAAATATCTTTACGGCATTAAAGTTTTCACTTCCGGCGAAACTTTCGACTTGTGCCCCATGGACATCTGCAAGACCACCGACGGCGCCGAAATAAAAAACGCCTGCGTTGTGGAAGGCGCAAAAACTGGCCTGCGCCTCGAAGGCTTTACGCCGCCGAAGAAGGTAGTCGCGGACACCGAAAAGATCTTCCGCGCCGCGCAAATCGAAGTCGGCGGCCTGGAATACATCATTGACGACCGCGACGGGAAGCTCTACTACTACGACGTCAACGCGCTCTCGAATTTCGTTTCGGACGGCCCGCGCATCGTCGGCTTCGATCCCTTCGCGCGCCTGGTGGATTATCTGGTGAAGGAGGCGCGCTGATGCGTTACGGCTACTGGCTTCCCGTATTCGGCGGCTGGCTGCGCAATGTGGCCGACGAGCAGATGCCGCCCACGTGGGATTACGTCTCGCGCCTCGCCCGCCGCAGCGAAAAAATTGGCTACAGCCTCACGCTCATCGCCGAACTGAATCTGAACGATATCAAAGGTGTGGACGCTCCGTCGCTCGACGCCTGGTCCACCGCCGCGGCCCTCGCTGCCGTCACCGATTCTTTGGAATTGATGGTCGCGGTGCGGCCCACTTTTCATCTTCCGGCGCTGCTCGCGAAACAATCCGCCAACATTGATCGCATCAGCAACGGCCGCCTCTCGCTGAACGTGGTTTCCTCCTGGTGGGCCGAAGAAGCCAAAAAATACGGCGTGCAATTCGATCAGCATGACGACCGCTACGCGCGCACCTCGGAATGGCTCGATATCGTGGACGCCGCCTGGAAGCATGACCATTTTTCATACGCCGGCAAATATCATTCCGTGCAGGATCTGGTGCTGCAACCGAAGCCGCTCTCGAAGCCACGCCCGGTCATTTACGCGGGCGGGGAATCGGAAGCGGCGAAGGAACTGATCTCGCAGAAGTGCGACGCTTTCGTGATGCACGGCGATTCGCCCGAGCGCGTCGCCGCGAAAATCCGCGATATGTCCGAACGCCGCGAGCGCAAGAATCTGCCGCGCATGCAGTTCGGTGTCGCCGCCTACGCCATCGTCCGTGACACCGAAGCAGAAGCCCAGCAGGAGCAAGCCCGCATCACAGACGTGCAGCAGAACGCCGCCGGTTACCAGAATTATCAGCAATGGCTCGCGAACACGCAGCTGGAACAGCGCGTATCGCTTGAAGAATACTCCGTCTCAAATCGCGGCCTCCGCTCCGGCTTGGTTGGCAGCGCGCAACAAGTCGCCGACCGCATCGGCGAATTCGAACGCGCCGGCGTGGACCTCCTCCTGCTGCAATTCAGTCCCCAAGCTGAAGAAATGGACCGCTTCTCCGAAACCGTAATCCGCCCGGCCACAGCCCACGTCGCCACGCACTAGGTATTGCGTTATTTCGCCGACTCTTTGAACCCGCACGAGTAGCCGGACGCGGCGTCTAGTGCGATTTTCAGATCTCCGGTTCCGGCGTTAATCAAGGATGTGGATGCGGTCACGCCGGCGTGGTTGATTTATACTTCGACATTATGCCGTTCTGGATTTTTATAGCTCACCACATGGCAGGGCATACATCAGCGCGTGTCAAGCGCTACAAGCTTCAGGATTTCGCGTGTGGTGGACGGCGCGGCAAGGAGCTAACCCGTGAAAAATCTCTTTGAAACGGAGACGGTGGACGAGGTGAAGGAACGAATGGCACGGCTGAGGCCGGATAGCGAGCGGCTGTGGGGCAAAATGAATCCGGCGCAGACGCTGGCGCATTGCTCCGCGGCAATGGAGATGGCGGTGGGGGAGAGAACTCCGCCACGGATATTGATTGGGCGCGTGCTGGGGCGGTTCGCGAAGAAATCTATGATCGTGAATGAGAAACCGATGCCCCGCAATGTGGGGACGGACAAGAGCCTGGTGGTGAGTGATGAACGGGACTTCGTGGTGGAGAGGCAACGGCTATGCGCATTCATTGACCGCTTTACGGCGGGTGGGCCTGGGGAATGCACGAGGCATCCGCACTTCTTTTTCGGGCCGCTGACGCCGGAGGAATGGGCGGCGTTGATGTATCAGCATCTGGACCATCATCTGCGGCAGTTTCGGGCTTAGAGCATGTGCACTCCGTCTGAGGACGCAACTCCTGTGTAATCGCGTTACCGGAGATTTGGATTCAGCTGTCCGCTCACCGGAAACTGACCCACCATGCGACGCGCGCGTCCTTGTCTCGAGTCCGTCTTCCCTGTAAATTGTGATATCGCTCATGAAGAAGCGCACTCCACGTAGAATCGTGAAGCGCCCGCGCCAGCGACGGGCCACCTCGCCGCGCATCCCGCTGAACCGCCGTGACAAGCTCGCCGGGGAGTGGTTCGCAAAACTCGTCGCGCTGCAAGCACGGCTGCGTGCGCCGAACGGCTGTCCCTGGGATCGCGAACAAACGCACGCGTCATTGCGCAAATTCCTGATTGAAGAGACCTACGAAGTTCTGGACGCGATGGAATCGTCGGACCCGCACGAATTCGCGTCGGAACTCGGCGATTTGCTGCTGCAAATCACGTTTCACTCGATCCTTGCCGAAGAAACCGGCGCGTTTACCATTTCCGACGTCATCGAATCCATCCATTCGAAGATGGTTCGCCGCCACCCGCACGTTTTCGGTGACGCGAAAGCAGAAGACTCCGCCGCAGTACTGAAAAATTGGGAACAAATCAAGGCTGCGGAACGCGCGAACGCCAACGGCAAGGAAGGGAAGGCAGGAACGGCGGGGAAGTCGGGGAACGCAACAGATGCGATCACGGCGCCCGAATCCATACTCTCCGGCGTGCCGCGCTCGCTTCCGGGGGTGCTCGAAGCCTACCAACTCACGCGTCGCGCAGCGCACATCGGCTTCGACTGGGACAATCTTTTCGGCATCTTCGAAAAACTCGACGAAGAGAAGCGCGAAATCCTGGCGTCGCTTCAAACCGACGCCGCACCGCCATCAGCACCAGCCGCACGCCGCGGGACGCCTCCAACCGCACAGCAGTCCGCGGCTGCCGAGGCAACCGTAGGGGCCCGGGATGCCGTGCCCGCTCCAGCGCACCTCGAAGAAGAAGTCGGCGATCTGCTCTTCGCCGCCGTAAACGTCGCGCGCTTCCTGGGCGCTGATCCTGAAATTGCGCTCAAGAAAGCCAATCGCAAATTCCAAACCCGTTTCCAGTGGATGGAAGCAGTCGCGCTCGCCGAAGGCCGCCCGCTGGCCGAACTGCCGCGCGAACGCATGGAAGAATTGTGGAATCTCTCAAAATTGCAACCACCGCATGAGGCAGCGCACACCAAATGAACGCATCCGCCGAAACACCGTCAGCCGCAGAGCGTGAAATCGAAATTCGCCACTGCGAATCGCTCGCCGAGTACGAAAACTGCGTCCGCCTGGAAAAACAAACCTGGGGCGAGCACATCGCCGTGCCTTCAGCCATCTTCGTAGTCGCACATCACACCGGCGGCCAGATCCTCGGCGCATTCGATGGCGAGAAAATGATCGGCATGACGCTCGCGCTAGCCGGAACGCGCGCCGGAAAACCATTCCTGCACTCGCACATGACCGCCGTGCTGCCCGAATATCAAAATCTCGGCGTCGGCCGCCGCTTGAAATTCTTCCAGCGCCAGGACGCGCTCAAGCGCGACATCCGCCTGATCGAGTGGACGTTCGATCCCCTCGAACTGAAAAATGCATACTTCAATTTCGTCCGCCTCGGCGCCATCGCCCGCCGCTACATCTCCAATTGCTACGGCGTCACCGAAAGCCCGCTGCACGTGGGGCTGCCCACCGACCGCCTGGTCGCGGAATGGTGGCTAGATTCCGATCGCGTAATAAACATCCTGGCGGAAAGTCCGCTTCCAACCGCAGCCGCCACACAAACCATTTCACTTCCGGCGAATCTCGGTGACCTGAGGGCCCAAGACCGCGAATCCGCCGCGCGCGTGCAGTCTCAAGCCCGCCACCAGTTCCGCAACGTGCTGCATCAGGGATACATCGCAACGTCCGTCGAGCGCCGCGGCGAAACGGTGGACTATATTCTGGAACCCGCCGCTTCCATCGCGGGCTTGCGTCTGCCAGAATACCGCCCGGAAGAATTCGAAGACTAAACTCCAAAGGCCCCCATCCCACATGCGCCTGCGTAAAATCACTCTGCGCGAAATCCATATGCCGCTCGTCGCGCCGTTCCAAACCAGCTTCGGCGAAACTTCGCTGCGGCGAATTCTGCTGACTGAAGTGGACGCCGATGGCACCGCAGGCTGGGGCGAGTGTACCGCAGGCGAGGACCCGTACTACTCCTACGAAACGGTGGAAACCGCCTGGCACATCCTCCGCGATTTTCTCTGGCCCATCGTCCAATACAAGGAATTCGATTGCGCCGCTGAAGTTTTCGATATGCTCACGCGTGTCCGCGGCCACAACATGGCCAAAGCCGGCCTGGAAACCGCCGTCTGGGACGCGGAAGCGAAACAAAAAAGTCTCCCGCTCGCAAAATTACTCGGCGGCGCGCGCGACGAAATTTCCTCCGGCGTTTCCATCGGCATCCAGCCAGACATCCCAACCCTCCTCGCCAAAGTAGAAAAAGAATTAGCCGCGGGCTACCAGCGCATCAAAATAAAAATCAAGCCCGGCCACGACATCGAACCAGCCCGCGCCCTCCGCGAAAAATTCCCGCGCATTCGCTTGATGGTGGACGCCAACTCCGCCTATCACCTGGAAGATGCTCCGCACCTGAAGTGGCTCGATGCCTTCTACCTGATCATGATCGAGCAGCCGCTGGGCCACGACGACATCTACTCCCACGCCGCGCTGCAGCGCCAGCTCGAAACACCCATCTGCCTCGACGAGTGCATTCACGATATCGAGCACGCTCGCGCCGCCATCGAAATTGGCGCCTGCAAAATCATCAATATGAAACTGGGCCGCGTCGGAGGCCACACCGCTGCCCGCCGCATCCACGATCTCTGCCAGCAGAAATCCATTCCCGTCTGGTGCGGAGGCATGCTGGAATCCGGCATCGGCCGCGCGCACAACATCGCCATGTCCACGCTGCCAAATTTCACGCTTCCCGGCGACGTTTCCGCCAGCCGCCGCTACTGGACTGAAGACATCATCGAGCCGGAAGTGGAAGTCACGCCGAGCGGCACAATAAAAGTTCCCACCGTGCCCGGCATCGGCTACGCCCCGCGCCTGGACCGCATCGAAGCTCTCACCAAACGCCGCGAGGTGCTCGATTGAAAGCGAAAGCCCGAGCTCGCAATTGAACTTACCCCTGGCCTGGCAAGCCAACCCGCCCGCAGCCACTGGCGCCTCGCCGAATCCCGAACAGCCATCGCGCCCCAGCAAAATCGCGCTCGCGTTCTGGCTGTTCATGATGCTCGTGCTATGGTCCGGCAACTACGTCGCGGGAAAAATCGCCCTGCGCACACTAGATCCGATTACGCTTACCTGCCTGCGCCTGCAACTTGCGGCGTTCATCATGCTTGCGATCTATTTCAGCCGCCGCGAACGCCAGCCGCTGAAGCTGAGCGACGCCTGGCCATTCCTCTATCTCGGCTTCCTCGGAGTCGTAGTCAACCAGGGCCTTTTCACCGTCGGCCTGAACTACACTACCTCGAACCACTCCGCCGTGCTCATCGCCATCGGCCCCATCATCATTCTGCTGCTCGCGCGCGCCCTGAAACTCGAAATGCTCACCGCCGCGAAAGTAGCCGGCATGGCCATCTCGTTCGTCGGCGTGTACCTGCTCGAAACCGAGCAAGGCCCGCCCGCAAATTCGCCGCTACTGATGGGCGACATCATCACGCTCGGCGGCGTGATCGGCTTCTCCGCCTACGCGGTCCTCGGCAAAAGAGTCGTCGCGCAATACGACGCCATCGCCATGAACACGTTCAACTGCGTCGCGGCCGCGCTGCTACTCTTGCCGCTGACGATTCGCCAGTGCCTGCATCTCGACTGGCACAGCGTCGCGCTGAGCGGCTGGCTCGGCATGGCGTACATGTCCGTCGGCAGCTCCGTCGCCGCCTACACAATCTTCTACTGGGTCCTGCGTTACATGACGGCGTCGCGCGTCGGGGCGGTCAGCTACTTCCAGCCCGTAGTCGTAATTCTGCTCTCCATGGCCTTCCTGGGCGAACGCCCCTCCCGCATGCTCCTTGAAGGCACGGCGCTGGTCCTGTTAGGCGTCTTCCTGGCCGAACGCGGCAGATCCTAGCTTCCACGGCCTCCCGCGCAACCACCTCCAAATTCGCGCGAAACTTTTTCGAAACACCTGTGTTACACCCCACGAGGGCAGGCGTGCGGAGATTCGCCGGATGCATGGTTCACTCAAGCTACACGACTTAACCAATTTGCAACCAAGCATGCACCAAGCGAGTCTAATTGGTATAGAATGGCTTTGGCGATCTAGCCGCCCGCACGGTAGGCGAAGTTGTTGGGTGGAGGTTACAAACATGAATAGGTCCGCTAGTCTCAAGATTATCTTCACGGTGTTCGCTGCGTTGGCGCTGTTTTGCGCGCCCGCCGCATTTGCGCAGCGTGGTGGTGGGGGTCACGGTGGTGGTGGAGGCGGCGGTGGCTTCCACGGTGGCGGTGGTGGTGGCGGTGGTTTCCACGGCGGTGGCGGAGGCAGCTTTCATGGCAGCGCTCCTTCTGGCGGCGCCCGCGCAAGCGGCGGAATGTACGGCGGCGCTCGCGGCAGCGCAAACCATTATTCCAGCTCCCCCAATCGCTATTCGGGTTCTGCGTCCGGCCGGCCCTACAGTGCAATCGGCGGCCGCACCGGCAATAGCTATAGCGGCGGCAACCGCGCGGGCGTAGCGCCTCCTTCGAGCGCGCATTTTGGCGCTTCGGGCGCAAATTCAGCTCGCGGATTCAACAACGGTTCTTCGGCCTCAGCGGCCAATCGCGGCTCCTCCGCCTCGTCGAACTTCGGGCGCAGCGGCTCGACGAATTCAGCCACCACAGCGCGTGGCAGCACGAATTCCAGCACGTTCGCGAATTCCCGCGGCAGCGCACCTGCGACAAATTCCAACGGTGGGCGCGGCTCCACGTCGCTCTCAGCTGCCACTAGCAACCGCAGCACCAGCAGCTCGATGTCAGCGTCATCACGTGGCTCGTCTAGCGTTTCCACCAGCCGCGCGGTTTCGAACATCGAAAATTCTCATTTCGGCGGCTCGATGGCGTCCAACAGCTCACACTCCTCGTTCGGCGCCCGCTCCTCCGCGTCTCATTTCAGTAACGCCACTCTCTCCAGCTCGCACTTCGGCTCATCCGGCTCGATGAGCGCTCCGCGTCTTGGCGGCGCACTCAACGTCCACGGCTCGACGGGCTTTGCGGGTGGCCGGTCGTTCGCCGGCGGTTCCGCGGGATTCCGCGGTGGTAACTTCGGCGGCGGCTTCCACGGCAACAGCTTCGGAATCAACAACGGTTTCGGCCGCGGTGGTTTCGGGCGCGGTGGCTTCGGCTTTCGCAACGGCTTCGGCTTCCGCGGCGGATTCGGATGCTGGGGCTGCGGCTTTGGTTGGGGCTGGGGCTTCGGTTGGGGCTGGGGTTGGGGCGGCTTCTGGGGCCCGTGGGGATGGGGCTGGGGAGGACCGTACTGGCCTGGATACAGCCTAGGCTACTATCCGTATTGGCCGGGTTACTACGATGATCCTGGCTACAGCATCAACTACGGCAACAATCCAGATTACCAGGGTTCCAATAATGGCCCGGTGGATGACAACTCCGGCAATTACAATGCCGGCTCCGCGGCTCCTGACAATTCGGGCGCAATCGCCGAACCGCAAGGTTCGCCAAACGATAACCCGGACTCGGGCAACGTCGCGTCTTCTCGGCCGACCGTGCTGCTCTATCTGAAGGACGGCACCACCTACGCAGCCAGCGATTATTGGCTGCAGGACGGGGAACTGCACTACATCGTGAACTATGGCGGCGAGAGCACGCTGAACATGGACGAGTTGGATCTGCAACGAACCGTGAATGAAAACGCGCGTCGCGGCGTCAACTTCTCGCTCCATCCGAATCCATCGACCTTGAACCCGCAGCCCAGCTCGAACGGATATCCGGCGGCGGGATCGTCCACCGATCAGACCAATCGCTATCACGCGCCGCAATACGGCAACGGCAATAACCACGGCAATGGCGACGTCGCCACGCCAGCCACCGCTCCAAGCCCGGCGCCCGCACTCCGAGCGCCGCAAACGCAAACCGCGTCGCAGACGCTCTAACCACGATCCGGCTTTTCAGGGCCGCGGCAGGCCAACACCTTCATCCTGCCGCGGCCTTTTTTATTTTCCGCCGTCAGATGCCGCACGCTTTTTGAGTGTTTTTTTGAATCTGTAGGGGCGGGTCCCGCACCTGCGGGAGCCGCCCCTACGTCACCACGTCGGGACATTCGATCTGCGACGTTGCCTCAAATAAAAACGGCGCCGCAACCTTTCGGTCACAGCGCCATTTCCATTTCTGCCCGCTCCGCCACGGCCTGTCTAGGCTATCCGTCTGCGGCCGGGGTAGGGAACTTGATTTACGAGTTGCCGCCGACGCCCGCTCCCACCGGCTCCAGTTCCGCCGATGCATGCTTCTGCGACTTGCCGCGCTCGATCTCGATTTGTCCCTTCAAGTACGCGCCGTCTTCGATCAGCACCCGGCCGCCGGTAATATTCCCGACCACCGAGCCATCCTTCTTCACCTCCACGCGATCTTCCGCGTGCAGATTGCCGCGCACTTTGCCATACACGATGACTTCGCGTGCGTGCACATCCGAAACTATCTCGCCGTTCTGGCCCACGGTGAGGCGCTGGCCCTTCAGCGAAATCGGGCCCTCGACCTTGCCGTCAATCTGCAAATCTTCCTCGCCCGAGATCTGACCCTTCACCGTCAGTCCCGGTCCCAAGATCGCCAGGTTGCGCGCCGTTGGAGCGCTGGAGCGAAACGACTGCGACGCTGCCGGAGCCGGACTGGAGTTAAAGTTGGCCGAAGACTGCGGTGGTTGATACGCCGCCGGCTGAGCCGCGGCTGGGTTCGGAGAATCGCCCTGCTTGTTGTTGCTCCACATATTCCCTCCGGGTTATGGTTCCAAGTCGTCGCTAGGTGCTGCCAGACGCTGAAATCAATGTAAGCGGCGGCTGCAACGCGAGCAACCGCAATCGAAGCGCGAGTTGTTTGCCATGAAACTGTACGCATGGACAGGGAGAACACCGCGCGGCGCGAGCGTCCGATTACGCGCGGCGCTTCCCAACTCCGGACATCGCGCTTCGAGCTCGAATCTTGCGCAGCGGGAGCGTTCCGTAGCCTTCATATCGGTCAGGGTGGGGTGGAAATTCAGCCCCGGCGTCAAGATTCGCAAAGGAGAGCCTTTAGCTTTCTCGGCAGGTCTCCTGGATCGTCCGCAGCGAGCTCGACGCGTATACTGAATCGCCGCAAAAGCTGCTGGCGCTTGGCGTGGTGATTGCACTGTGTAAGGTCAGTCGCTCTCGGAGGATTTGATGGGTGCTCTCTGGCAAGATGTCCGCTACGCACTGCGCGTGCTGCTGAAATCGCCGGGCTTCACCGCCGCGGCGATCCTCACGCTGGCCCTGGGCATCGGCGCTAACAGCACCATCTTCAGTTGGATCAATTCCACCCTGCTGAATCCGATTCCCGGCGCTGCGAACACCGGCAACATTCTTGCCTTCACCTCCGGCGGCAGTTCCCGCAATCCCATCCCACTCTCCTATCCGGACTTTTTGGATTTGCGCGAGCGCACCAAGAGTTTCTCCGCGCTAACCGGATTCTCCATCGAACCCATGAATCTGACGGGGAAGGCCAAGCCCGAGCGCACGTGGGGCACGCTGGTCTCCGCCAACTACTTCGAGTTTCTAGGTGTGCGCCCCATTCTCGGCCGCGGATTTTTGCACTCCGAAGATAATGCGCCGGGCGGCGCGCCCGTCGTCGTCATCAGCTATCGCATGTGGCAGCTGCGCTACTCCGGGGATCGCTCGGTGGTTGGCCGCACCCTGCAAATCAATGAGCATCCCTACAGCATCGTCGGCGTTGCCCCGCCCGTCTTTCAGGGCTCGCAGACTGGGCTGCGCAGCGAACTCTGGCTCCCGATTGTGATGGCGCCACAAATCATGTCTAACTCGGACCGGTTGCATGAGCGCGACAACACTTGGGTAGTGACGCTGGGCCGCGTGGTGCCCGGCGTCGTGCCCAATCAGGCGCAGACGGAAATGAATCTGCTGATGAAGGAACTTGTCGCGCAGTACCCCAAAGAACATCGGGGCGAAAATATAGTCACACTCTATCCGCTGTGGCGGGCTCCCTTTGGAGCCAATGGCTATCTTTACGTGCTGCTACCGATGCTGATGGCCATCGCCGGAGCGGTGCTATTGCTGGCTTGCGCCAACGTCGCGAATTTGCTGCTGGTGCGCTCCGTCGCGCGACGCCGCGAAATCGCCATTCGGCTCTCCATCGGAGCCAGCCGCTGGCGCCTGATTCGCCAGCTCCTCATCGAAAGCCTGATCCTCGCGCTCGCGGGCGGCGGCGTGGCGGTGCTCATCACTATATGGACTGCCGGAACATTTTCGCAATTCATTCCGCCCACAAATATTCCCGTCGCGATGGATATCCATGCTGATCAGCGCGTGCTGCTGGCCACCATGCTGCTTTCTCTTTTCACCGGGATTATTTTCGGCGTGCTGCCTGCATGGCGCGCCTCGGACCTGGCGCCCATTGCCGTCCTGAAGGAGGATTCGGGCAGCGTTTCCAGCGGGCTGCATCGCGCGCGGCTGGCGAGCATCCTGGTTGTCGCGCAAATTTCGCTGTCGCTCTTCTTGCTGGTTTGCGCCGGACTCTTCATTCGCAGTTTTCGCGCCGCGCAAACTGTGAATCCCGGATTCAACCCGAATCACGTGCTGGTCGCTTCCTACAGCCTTTTTCCGTCGGGCTATAGCCGCGAATCCGGCATGCAATTCCATCGTCAGCTGCTGGATAAGATAGCAGCGCTGCCTGGCGTGCAATCCGTTACCATCGCGGACTGGGTGCCCCTCGGCTACAGCTGGGACGTCGCCACTACAAATCCCGAAGGCTACGTTCCTCAGCCCCATGAATCCATGAATATTGCCACCGCCGCAATTGGTCCGAACTACGTGCGCACGTTGCAGATCCCACTCGTCGCGGGGCGCGATTTTACGGAGCAGGACACGTCAACCTCGCAGCCCGTGGCCATCGTCAACGAGGCTTTCGTGCATCGCTACTGGCCCAATGAAGCCGGAATCGGAAAGCGCGTGGACGCGCGGGGAGGTTGGCGCACGATTGTCGGCGTGACGCGCACCGGAAGCTACTACACGCTGCGCGAAAATTCGGTGCCGTTCATCTATCTGCCCGTGCTACAGGATTATTCCGACGAGGTGGTCATTCACGCGCGCGTTGCCGGCGATCCGCTCGCCTACACGGCCGCGGTGGAAAAAGCGGTGCATGAACTGAACGCGAATCTGCCGGTGTACGACGAATCCACGCTGGCATCACGCGTGCAAGTCGCCAGCACGGGCCAGCGCATTGCTGGCACGTTCGTCGGCGCGTTTGGCTTGCTCGCGCTGGTTCTCGCAGCGGTGGGAATTTACGGAGTGATCGCCTACACTACGCGCCAGCGCACCCACGAAATCGGCTTACGCATGGCTCTGGGTGCGCAGTCCACTGATGTGTTCCGCATGGTGCTGGGCAACGGCCTGCGCTTGATAATCACGGGCTTGGCCTGCGGCCTGTTGCTCTCACTCGCGCTGACGCGCTTTCTGCGCACCATACTTTTCGGCGTCGGCGCCACCGACTTCATCACCTTCGCCGCCGTCGGCCTGCTGCTAAGCGCCGTCGCCCTGCTAGCGTGCTTCATTCCCGCACGCCGCGCCATGCGCGTGGATCCCATGGTCGCCTTGCGCTACGAGTGAAACGGCGGAAAAAACTCCGACCTGGGATTTTTGGCTTTGAATTTGTAGCGGCCGCCTGCTTTTGGTTTTTAGGCGGGCGCCTTTGACTTTGATTTCGTTTTTGAATTTGTGGCGGCACGCTTCAGTGCGCCGTCGGTGTTCCGCTGCTACGAAGTGCGCTTTCCAATTTTGATGTGAGTGGCGCCCGGAGAAGGCGTGTGGCCTTTGAGTTCATACCCCAGAGCAGGCAGATCCAGGTCCTGAAACAAACGCTCCCCTGAACCGATCAGCGCGGGCGAGATGACGAAGTGCATATCGTCCACCAGCCCCGCGCGCAAATACTGCCTCATCGTGGAGACGCCCCCGCCGAGCCGCACATCCTTCTCACCAGCGGCCTCCCTCGCCCGAGCAAGAGCAGCGTGAATCCCATCCGTGACGAAGTGGAAAGTTGTGCCTCCCTGCATGACGATGGGAGCGCGCGCATGATGAGTGAGCACAAACACAGGAGTGTGATAGACCGGGTTGTCGCCCCACCATCCCTTCCAACTGTCGTCCGGCCAGGGGCCGCGGACCGGGCCAAACATGTTGCGGCCTAGAATCCACGCGCCGACGTTTTCGAAGCCGTTACGCACCATGTCATCATCCAGGCCCGTCGCTCCGCCCTCACCCCCGTGCATCTGCTGATGTGAGCGGGTTGCGAATTGCCAGCCGAACACGGCGACGCCTCCTACGCCAAGCGGATTGGTAAGATCCTGGTTGGGGCCGGCACTATAGCCATCCAGCGATACCGAAAAGCAGTGGACTCGAAGCCTGGCCATCACGACCCCATCGTCAGCACCGCGCGAAAGCGCACTTTGCCGTTCATCATCACGTCGTAGGCGTCGTTCACTTTTTCCAGCGGGAAAACTTGCGTCATCGGACGCACGCCCGTCAGCGCGCTGAATCGCAATGTGTCCTGCGAATCAATCGAGGCGCCCGAATACCATCCGCGCAACCCGGCGCGGCTGAAGATCGCCGTGAGAGCATTCACTTGGATAGGAGTATCCGGCACGCCCAGCACCATCAGCTTGCCGTCAATTCCCAAGCCGCCGAACGCCGTAGTCATCGCGTCTCCGCCCGTGACCGTCGCCAGAATCGTTTTTGCGCCACCCAGTTTCAGCAGCTCTGCCGCAACGTCCTGCTTGTCGCTATCAATGAAAACGTGCGCGCCGAGCTTCTTCGCCAGCTCCGCTTTGTCCGCACCGCGCGCGATTGCTACGGTCTTGCAGCCGCATTTTGCCGCGAACTGCACCCCCAGATGTCCCAGCCCACCGATGCCGTACACGGCGACCACCTCACCCGGCCCGACGCCGGAATTCCGCAGGGAATTGAACGTGGTAACTCCCGCACACATCAGCGGCCCGGCGTCCACCGGTGTGACGTCGTCCGGGATCAGCGCCAGCGCCGCGGCGTGCGCAATCATGTATTCGGCGTAGCCGCCGTCGCTCGAAATGCCGGTGACCTGGCGGTCAACCAGGCACAGCCCGAAATATCCGCGGCGGCAGGAATCGCAATAGCCGCAGTGCCCGGCGTACCAGCCGACACCGACGCGATCGCCCACCTTCCAGCCCTTCACGCCCTGACCAATTGCATCCAGAACGCCGGCAACTTCGTGCCCCGGGATGCGTGGATACGTGATGTTCGGAAGCAAGCCCTCTTTGGTGATCGAATCGCTATGACAGACGCCGCAGGCTTGCACCTTGATCCGCACGTCGCCCGGCCCGGGCTGCGGAATTTCGCGTTCCACAATTTCAAATGGTCCTTTAGCTTTCGAAACTTGCACTGCGCGCATTTTTGCCATGATTCCTCCGTGCGATTTAAGATTTCGACCACGCTGATTGTAGCGCAGTGGCTTGTTTCGATGCTCTAGCGCGGCGCGACGCTTCGGAAATATTCCGGCGGCGCGTGCGGCTGCTTGCGTTGACAGCACCGTACCCGCATGTTAGTTTGCGCGACGGCATGAATTCAACAAATTCGTCCGGCGCGCACAAGCGCGTCGCCGTGATTCCCGGCGACGGCATCGGCAAAGAAGTAATCCCTGAAGCTGTAAAAGTTCTGCACGCCGCGGCGGCTGCCGGCGGCAGGGAAGTGGCGCTCACGGAATTCGACTGGGGCGCCGATCGCTATCTGCGCGACGGCACCACGCTGCCCGCGAACGCGGTCGCGATGCTGCACCGCGATTTCGATGCGATTCTGCTGGGCGCGATGGGCGATCCCCGGGTCCCCACGAATATTCACGCCGCGGAAATTCTGCTGGGTCTACGTTTCAAGCTCGATCTCTACGTCAACGCGCGGCCCTGCGTGCTTTTCGACAAGCGCTTCACCCCGCTGAAAGACCGCGCCGAAAAAGACGTCGACTTCATGGTGTTCCGCGAAAATACCGAAGGCCTCTATGTGGGCATGGGCGGAAATTTCAAGAAGGGAACCGCCGACGAAATCGCGATTCAAGAGGACGTGAACACGCGCAAAGGCGTCGAGCGCATTATTCGCTACGCTTACGAGTATGCCAAGCGACGCGGACTGCAGCGCGTGTGCATGTCGGATAAGTCCAACGCTCTGACCTTCGGCCACGACCTGTGGCAGCGCGTCTTCAAAGAAGTCCGCGCGGAGTATCCCGGCATCGAATCCAACCACCAGTACATTGATAATCTGCTGATGCAAATGGTGCGCGACCCCTCGCAATTTCAGGTGATCGTCACCTCGAATCTGTTCGGCGATATCGCGAGCGACCTGGGCGCGCAACTGGCGGGCGGTCTGGGCCTCGCGCCTTCAGGCAACGTTCATCCGGGGCAGGTCTCGCTGTTCGAGCCGGTGCATGGCTCGGCGCCGAACATCGCGGGTAAAGGCATCGCCAATCCCATGGGCGCGATTCTTACGGTCGGGATGATGTTCGAGTTCCTGGGCTGGCAGGCGGAGGCTCAAGCGATTGACAAGGCGGTGCGAGGCGCGCTGAAGGAAGGGAAGACCCCGGCGGAGCTTGGCGGCACACTCTCGACGCGCGAGGTTGGCGACTGGTTGGCGAACAGCATCGCTAAATCTGGCGTTGCAGGTTAGTGCGAAAGATCAAAACCTTAGCACGGAATGCACAGAGAAAAGTTCGAGGTAAATCTGAGAAACCAAAATCGTGACTACTTCTTTCGTTTTCCTCCTCCGACTGATTCTTAATGTATATCTTTAACTCACGATTCGCGAGCTTTCCGATGGATTTGCGCCTGCCTGAACGAGCTTGCGTGAGCTTCAAGGACTGTATTAATTGTTCTTCACGGCAGGATCCGCCTGCTGGACGGTTCCCGGAGCCAGATCGGTCTTCACTGTGATTTTCTGTTTCGCTAGCAGCGTCACGTCGGTTTCGAAGGGCTGGTAGCCGACCAGGTCAATCTTGATGTGATGGTTTCCGGGCGCTACGAGCATGCCGCGACCGGCGCCGCGGAACTGGTTCACAGTGCCGGCGAAATGACCGTCAACGAATACGGCTGCTCTCTCCGGAGTAACCACGAGTTTGATCTCGCCGTTCACCGCCGAGAACTGTGCTTGCGGGTTTCGCTCCAGCTTGACTGTCAGAACGGTCGTCTTGCCCGGCTCGGCGGTTATGGTCTGTGTCTGATCAAGGTAGCCAGTCTGGCGTACGGAGACTTCGTGCGATCCCGGCAGCAGCAGAACCTTTTTCTCGCCCTTTAGCTCTTTCACGAAACCGACGTACTGGCCGTCCACCCAGACGCCCGCGGTTTTATCGGGCTTGGTCGAGGCCGCGAAACTGAGCGTGCCCATGATCTGATTGCCCACTGGTGGTCGTTGCGGGGCATCCTGCGCGGACAGTGCACGTTGCGCGAGCGGTACCAGCGGCGAAAGCGGGAAGAAAAATATACCGATCAGAATTGCCGCGACCATAGGCATACCACGCCGTGCGCATCGATCGAAACCGAAACTAATATTGCCAGTCGCCATCGCGAACCTCCCTCGCTGAAGCGTATGAAATCACTTACAACACCAAAACCGGGCCGGGGTGCAGACCCTATTCTAATCTCGTTCGCACAGCTGGGAACAAAATTGTGCGTAAAGAAAATACGCGGGAAAAATGAAGGATTCACTTTACGTGCTTCGGTAAGCGGCGTGCCTCGACCAATGCTCGAGTTGTCGGCGCACCGACGCCGATACGCGCGCACACTTCAACCGACAGTTACAGTTCGCGCAGCGCCACTGCGATGGGCCGTCGAGCCGCGCTGATAGCGGGGAGCAGGCCTCCGATCAAGCCCATCGCCAGTGCGAAGACCAAACCGCTCAGCAGCAACCCGGGCGTGATCTTAAACGCGAAAGCCAAATTCGAAAACGTCTGCCAGTTAATCGTGCTAGTAGTCAGGCCGTTCAGCCGCAGCACGGCCACGCATCCAATCACGCCGCCGACGAAAGCGATCAGCAGAGCCTCAATGAGAAAAGAGAACACCACGGCTGGCCCACCGAACCCCAGCGCGCGCATCGTGGCAATTTCCCGGCCGCGCTCCGATACCGCGGAATACATGGTATTAAGCGCGCCGAAAATCGCGCCGATAGCCATCACGAACGCCACCAGGCCGCCGAGCACGGTGATCAACCGAGTCATCGCGGTGGATTGCTTCGCGTAATAATCCACTTCGCGGAACACATCCAGATTCAGGCGCGGGTCGGCGCTCACGGAATCCTTTAGCCCCTGCAAAGCCGCGGGCGAAGTGAGGTGTACGGTGGCGGATTGATAGATGTTGGTCGGCCGCTTGTACACATCATCGAGCACGCGCGCATCGGCCCACACTTCGGAATCGAAAGCGCTGCCACCCGCGTCAAACACGCCCACAACGCGCCAGTGGCCGCCGCCGAAATCCACAGTATTGCCAACCGTCAAGCCGGCATAGGTTTTATTAGCGTTCGAACCGACAATTAATTCAGAAAGGCCCGGCTGAAACATTCCTCCCTGAATGATCTTCACGTTCCGGCGGATAGTCAGCACATTCCCCGAAACTCCGCGGACCTGCACGTTGGCATTGGTTCCGGTGGCACGCAGCGGGAAGGGAGCTACGACCACGACTTCGGAAGTGATCATCGGACCGGAGCCGTCGCGTGCAACACCGGGATCGTCTTGAACAATTTTGATGCTCTCGAGCGTGATGCCGCTCATCATTTCCGCGGTCGCGCCCGCGCGCATCAGAATGGCATTATCTTGTGAACCAGATGCGACCAGTGTGGCGCGAAACCCGTTGGCCAGTGAAAGCATAGCGACGAATACTCCCACGGTGCCCGCGATTCCGAGCACGGCGACGATCGCCGATACCCAGCGCGCCCGCACGCTGCGCAGATTGTAGATTACGGGGATCGCCATCTCACACCCTCCGCAGCGCGTTGATCACGCGCATCCGCATCGCGCCGACACCAGGCAAAATTCCGCCCGCCGCGCCGATCAGCAGCGCCGTTGCAAGTCCCAGCGAAAGAATTTGCGGAGACAGGACGAGCTCGGGCAGCAAGCCATTCAGCGCATTGCCCAGCACCGGCACCGCCAAAATCGCGAGTCCCAGGCCGAGAATGCCGCCGAGCAGCGCGATCAGCAGCGCCTCCGCCAGCACCAGCACAAGAATGGAAAAATCGCTGAAGCCGATGGCTTTCAAAACTGCAAGCTCGCCTACGCGCTCGCGCACCGCAATGGCCATGGTATTTCCAGTGATCAGCAGCAGCGTAAAGAACACCACGATGCCGATGGAGAGAATCAGGAATTCGATGTTGCCAAACTGTTTTACCCAACCTGCCGCAAAGGCCGACTCAGTTTCCGTTTTCGTTTCGTACGACGAGTTGGTGAAAGTGTCGTCAATGGCTTTGGCTACGCGCGGCGCATCATCCGGGTTATCGAGCCGCAGCACGTACCAGCCAGTGTTTCCCTTAAAGCGCTCCGGCACGCGCTCTTCGAAATAGTCCCACTGAAACCAGAACTGCGTTTCGTCGCCGCCGGTGTGCGCGCTGTGATAAATGCCATCAATATTGAATTCCCATGTGCCGCTGGTGCCGTAGCTGACGTTCTTGATGGGCACGCGGTCGCCAATTTTCCACCCGAAGCGCTGCGCGGTTCGGGCCCCCACCACCGCGCCTTCCCGGTCCGCCACGAATTTCTGCCACTGGTCATCCGGAACCACCAGTTCAGACATAACCTGGCGCTGATTTTCCGGGTCGATCACAAATTGCGGGAAAAAGTTCTTCTCGTCCTGATAGACGCCGCCGAACCAGTTATTGTGCGTGATGGACTTCACGCCGGGAATGCGCTGGATCTGGTCGCGGTAAGAGAGGGGAAGCGGCTGGATGATCGAGATGCGGTTGATGATCACCAAACGATCCGCGCCCGCGATATCCGCGCCGCGCCCGAACGCGCCCTTCACCACAGCCAGGAACGCGAAGAGAAACAGCGCCACCGCAAACGAGCCCACCGTGAGAATCGTACGCAATTTCTTGCGCCTTAAATTCGCAAGTATTAGATGAAGAAATTTCATGCGATGCTCCCCACACGTCCGCCTTCCACCAGCACGCCTTTGTTAAGGTGAAGTGTTGCTTGAGCTCTTTCGGCGGCCATCGGATCGTGCGTCACCATCAGGATGGTCTTGTTGTGTTCCTTGGAGAAGCGTTGCAATAGTTCAAGTATTTCATCAGCACTCTTGCGGTCCAGATCGCCGGTCGGTTCGTCGCACAGCAAGAAGGTTGGATCGGCTACGATCGCGCGTGCGATAGCCACGCGCTGTTCTTGTCCGCCGGAGAGTTGCCTCGGGTAATGGTTGATGCGGTCGCCGAGGCCAACGACCCCGAGCGCGGTCTCCACATGCGTGCGCCGCTCGGACTTCGAGAGATTGGTGAGCAGCAGCGGCAGCTCCACGTTCTGGAAAGCCGTGAGCACCGGAATCAGGTTATACATCTGAAAGATGAAGCCCACGTGCCGCGCACGCCATTGCGTCAGCTTGCCGCTCGACATGTGCGTGATCTCATCGCCCGCCACGGTGATGCTGCCGTGCGACGGCACGTCGAGCCCGCCGAGCAAATTGAGCAAGGTGGTCTTGCCCGAGCCGCTGGGGCCCATGAAGGCGACGAATTCGCCCTGGTCGACGTCCAGATTCAAGCCCTGCAGGACGTCAATTTCCTCGCCGCCGCGTTTGTACTTCTTGTCGAGTCCGCGGATTTTGATCAGGCTATTTGCGCTGCCACTGCCGTCCACTCGCACCATTTTGCGCGCTCCTATTTCTTGATCTGAATCGCTTCACCATCATGCAAATCCGCGGGCCCTTTTACCACCACCGTGTCACCCGCCGCCAGGCCTGCCAAAATCTCCGCATCGCTGCCGCGCGTGTTGCCGATGGTCACGGCGCGGCGCTCCAGTTGATTAGCCTTAACCAGGAAAACGATCTTGCGCCCGCTTTCGTCACGCACCGCGCCGGAAGGAACCAACGCCGCCGGCGTAACGCCCATTTGCTTGTCTGGCTCACTTCCTAGAAACGAGACCTTCACACCCATGTCCGGTAAAATCCTCGGGTCCAGCTTTAAGAATGAAATGCGAACTTTTACTGTAGCTTTTTGGCGATCGGCCGTTGGAATCACTGTGCGCACTTTCGAGGGGATCTGCCAGTCGGGGTAAGCGTCCAGAATCGCCGTTACCGGCTGACCCGGCTCTACGCGCGCGATGTAGGCCTCGTTCACATCCACTTCAATTTCGTTCGAGTTCATGTCCACGATCGTGGCAACACCTGTCCGAGTGAATCCTCCGCCCGCGGAGACCGGCGAAATCATTTCACCCACTTGCGCGTCTTTGGAAACTGCCACGCCATCGAACGGTGCGCGAATCACGCAATTGTTCACCGCTTGCTCCGCTTCCGCAATGCGCGCTTCCGCCCCATCCACTTGCACTTTGGTCAGCGCGATTTTGGCTTTCAGGCTATCCACGGTTGTGGTCGCGTTGTCCAGCGTCTCCTGGCTTTGCACCCCGGCAGCTTGCAACGAACGCGCGCGATTTAATTCAATCTCGGCGTTCTTGAGTTGCACTTCCAGGTCGGTGATCTGCGCGCGCGTGGAATTGCGGTCGGCGACTGCGGACTCCAAAGCGCGCTTCACGTCGGAATCATCCAGCGTCGCGAGAATCTGGCCCTCTTTTACGTGCACGCCCTCGTCGAAAAATACGCCGGTGACGCGCCCGGTGATTTTCGCAGCCACCGTTGCGCGGCGCCGCGGCGTAACGTAGCCGCTCGCGTTCAGCAGAGCAGGGCGGCCCGTGGCGGCTTTTTGCGCGACGGCCACTTCCACCACCGGCTTCTGATCGCGCAAAGCCCAAGCGGCACCGGCGATTAACGCGACAACCACCAGCACAACGACGACGGTTCCCCAACGCTTCCCGCCTTTGCCGGCGTCGCGCTGGGTTCGGTCAATGCGCAGCGAACTGAGGTCGGGCTTTGCTGTCTCCGACGGCATGGGCATGTACGGCTGGTGCTCCTTCGCTTGAACTTGTGCGCTACAAACTTACTACGCGCGGCCGGATACAGAAGTAACGCCAGCGGCGCGGGACTGAATTCGTGGGTACATTGTAGCTTGGGTCCGGTCCGCAGGGGAGCTAGTTTCACCGGGTCAAGATAAGGATGCTGATGCGGCCATTGCGATGCAGCGCGTGCATGTTCGCATTCATCCGCGTGCATCGGCGCACACCCGAAGCATTACTTGAATAGCCCAACATATCTAAAACGGCAGCGGACTCGGAAGGTCATACCGATTTTTTATGTTGCGGTCGAGCTTGTGGTGCTACGTGACAGCGGTCGTCATTAAAGTAAAAACCGAGGCGCATTCACCATCGCTCGAGTGCATTGGAAGCTTCGAAATTTCTGATGTGCAGCTTGAATGCGTCACAGTGAGGAGCTCAACGATTGCTGGAGTTGTCGGCTGGGCGACGAATCAATAGCGTGCGACACTTCGAGTACTAAGTGACATTATAAAAGCGATCAGCATTCCCAGCAGAAATCCGCCCACGTGCGCCCACCAGGCAACTCCACCAGACGCCGCAGCGCCCGTCGACCCCAGCGAACCGATGCCACTGACGAACTGCATCACAAACCACAAGCCGATGAAGACCATCGCGGGGACTCGCGCGCGGAACCAGATGATCAATAGTGTAACCAATGCGGAAATCTGCGATCCGGGGAAAAAGACGATGTAGGCGCCAAGTACGCCGGCGATAGCGCCGCTCGCGCCGAGCGACGGTATATGCGAGCCCCAGGAAAATAATGTCTGCGCGATACTCGAACCGATTCCGCAGACCAGGTAGAACAGCAAGTAGGCAACGGGGCCCATGCGGTCTTCCACGTTCGCGCCAAAAATCCACAGGAACCACATGTTGCCAATGATGTGCAGCCAGCCGCCGTGCAGGAACATGCAAGTGAATAGCGGCAGAAGAGCCTCCTGCAGCGTGTAGTGATGGCCGGCAAGTGCCATCTGAATCTTGTAGGGCACCACGCCATAGGTCATGATGAAAGCGTCCGCGGCGTGCGGCGGCAGCGAAATCTGATACAGGAATACGAGTGTGTTTGCCAGGATGAGCAGCAGCGTCACCGTGGGGAACGAACGCCGCGGCGTTAAATCCTGGAGGGGGATCACTGATTGCTTTCCGGACGCTTCGCCATTTTTCGCTGTGCGGTGCAGAGCATCGTCTAAATGACTGTATCTAACGTTGCGGCATTTTCAAGAGGCAAAGATGGTGCGCGCGGCCGTTCGGACGTAGAAATTTGCAGCTGCGGCCCGTGCCAAGAGCGCTTTGCGATTGCGCCAGATGCCGCGCTGTGATAAAAATTTTTGTTTCCCATGTGCGCGGCTGGGCATTGAGCAGTGTCGTCCTGATCGTCAGAGGACGATCCGCTTCCTTGCACTGCGGCGCGCCGGCACCCTGATGCCAGTTCACGAATCCGAGGCCATCATCCTGCAGAGTTATCCGCTAGGCGAAGCCGACCGATTGGTCAGCTTTCTTTCGCGCTCGATGGGCCGCGTTCGCGGCGTGGCTTCCGGCGCGCGCCGCACCAAAAGCCGTTTCGGCTCGACGCTCGAGCGGCTCTCGCACGTGCACATCTGGTTTTACGAAAAGCAAAATCGCGAGTTGGTGCGGATTAACCAGTGCGATTTGGTCGAATCGTTTCTGGACGCGTTCCGCGATTACGGTTCGGGCGTGGCGCTGGCGATCTTGAGTGAAGTGACGGAAACCGTTCTGCCGGATCACGAGCCTTCCGACGCGAATTTCCGCTTGCTGCTGCTCGTCGCGCAGACCATTAAGAAGACCGGCAAGCCGGAACTGCCGCTGGCTTATTTCGTGCTCTGGACCGTGAAACTGGGCGGCTGGCTGCCGATGCTGGCCGCCTGCGCGCGTTGCGGCCGTAAGCTGGCCCCTAAAGAAGCTGCCTATTTTTCACCCAGCGCTTCCGCAATCTCCTGCAGCAAGTGCCGCCGGCCGGGAATGCGCACGCTTTCGCCCGCGGTTCTGGCCGCTGCACGCAAGATGCTGGTCGAGCGGCTCGATAAATTGCCCGAAGAAATGATTTCACAGCGAGCCGCGCGGGACCTGAGCGATGTTATGCTCGACGTCATCGAGCATCAAATTGACCGCAAGCTGAAATCGCGGGAACTTCTGGAGTCCCTGGCGTGAAGAAGCACTTGAAGAAAGTTGCAGAAGCGAAAGTCGCCGCTAAACCTCCGGCCAAACTTAAGGGACTGAGCTTTCAGGACCTTCTACTAAGACTTGAAGAATACTGGACGCGTCGCGATTGCATTCTTCAACAACCATATGACATTGAAGTGGGTGCCGGCACGATGCATCCGGAAACTTTTCTGCGCGTCCTCGGGCCGCAGCCTTATCGAGTAGTTTACGCGCAACCAAGCCGCCGCCCCGCGGACGGACGTTACGGCGAAAATCCCAACCGACTCTACAAGCACACGCAACTTCAAGTGATACTGAAACCAGCTCCGGCGGATGTTCAGGATCTGTATCTTGAAAGCCTGGCTGCTGTTGGAATCAACTTGAAGGAACACGACATTCGGTTTGAAGAAGACAATTGGGAATCTCCGACGCTCGGCGCGTGGGGCATCGGCTGGCAAGTGCTGCTCGACGGGCAGGAGATTACGCAGTTCACTTATTTTCAGCAGAGCGGCGGACAGAACCTGGATCCGATCTCAGTAGAGCTGACGTATGGCCTCGACCGGATCGCTTCGTACTTGCAAGGCGTGGACAATGTCTTCGACGTGCGTTGGTCGGAAACGGTCACTTATCGGCAGGTGCGGCTCGCGGAAGAGCAGCAATTTTCGGCGTACAGCTTCGATTACGCGGACGCGGCATCCACGCGCAAGCAGTTTGACCTGGCGGAAGCGGAGTCGGCGCGTTTGCTCGCGGCTTATGCCGGTCTGAAGGTACCACAGAAGAAGGGCTTCCCGATCTTGCAGGCCTACGATCTGTGCCTGAAATGTTCGCACCTCTTTAATTTGCTGGATGCGCGCGGCGCGATTTCGGTGACGGAGCGCGCGGCGATGATCGCGCGAGTGCGCAAACTTGCGATTCGCGTGGCGGCTGCCTGGCTGGAACAAACTTCCGGCGCGGTGACCGATAAGGCGAAGGTGGTCGCATGAAGGTGAAGCCGGCGACAGCACCGGTGGGCGAAAGATCGCGCGGAGATTTTCTTTTTGAAATTGGCTGTGAAGAAATCCCCGCGGGGATGATTCTGAAAGCTTCGCGCGAGCTTAAAGCATTACTTCAGAAACATTTTCTCTCGAATGGACTGCTCCAAGAAAAATCAGCGGAAGCTTCAATTGAAACTTTCGGTGCGCCGCGTCGCCTTGTGGCAATCGCGCGCGGCGTGCGCATGCGTCAGGAAGATGTGACGCGCGAAATTACCGGACCGCCGAAGTCGGTGGCATACGACCAGGTCGGCGAGCCGACACGCGCGGCGATGAGTTTCGCCGAGAAGCAGGGAATTCCCGTTTCGAAATTGAGCATCGTGAATACTCCGAAGGGCGAATATCTCTGCGCGAAGCAACTGGTAATCGGCCGGCCGGCGGTGCAGATCCTCGGTGAAGTGCTGCCTCAGGTGATTCAGGAAATTTCCTGGCCGCGCTCGATGTATTGGACCGGTGCGCACGGCCCGCGCTTTATTCGCCCGATTCGCTGGATCGTCGCGCTGCTGGAAGGCAAAGTCATCCCGTTTTCGTTCGCGGGAGTGCAGACCGGAAATCACACCGACGGACACCGCTTCCTCGGCAAGAAACACATCCCAGTTAAGAGTCCCGCGGACTACGAAGCAAAGTTAAAGAAAAACTTTGTATTGTGCCGGCCCGCAGAACGTGAAGCTAAAATCGCGACGGAGATTCGCGCGCTCACCAGCCGCGGTGGGCTGCGGACGCATGAAGATGCCGAACTACTTGAACTTGTTGCATACCTCAACGAATACCCGAGTGTTATCGTAGGAGATTTTGATCCCGCCTATCTCGCGCTGCCCGACGAAATACTGCTGACGGTCATGCGGGATCACCAAAAGTACTTCGGCTTGGAATCGCGCAACGGAGAACTAGCGCCACATTTCCTCGCGGTCATCAATCTACCGAAGGATCCCAAGGGGCTGGTGCGGGCCGGACACGAACGAGTGCTGCGCGCGCGATTTGCAGACGCGCAATTTTTCTGGCAGACAGACCAGAAGATCAAGCTGGGCGATTATTTGCCGAAGCTCTCGGCAGTCACATACGAATCGCGCCTGGGAAGTTACGGCGATAAAGTCGCGCGGATGCGTGCGCTCGCGCGTTGGCTGGCGGAGCAGTGGTTCAGCGGCGGAGTGTCGCAGGCGGACGTGGCCGGCTCAGATCGCGCGGCGGAGCTGGCGAAGTGCGACTTAGTCACGGGTATGGTGGGAGAATTTCCGGAATTGCAGGGCGTCGTGGGTGGCCTGTATGCGCGCGCGCAGGGCGAACCGGACGACATCGCGTGGGCTGTGTACGATCATTACAAGCCGCTGGGCCTGGACGACCCGCTGCCACGAAATCTAACCGGTTGCGCCGTGGCGCTCGCGGACAAGCTCGATTCGCTGGTCGCGTGCTTCGCCGTGGGTGCTGTGCCAACTGGCTCGAGCGATCCTTTTGCGTTGCGGCGCGCGGCTCAGGGCATCGTGAAAATTATTCTGGAGCGCAAGCTGCCGCTGTCTCTTTCTGCGGCAATTTCTGCAGCGACCAAAGCGCTGAAAGAGAATGCGCCGCGCGTTGAAGCGTCCGAAGCGGTGCAGAAGCAGGTCCTCGACTTCTTGCTGGAGCGCGCGCGCTATATCCTGCGTGAGCAGCGCGGTTTCGCCTACGACGAGATCAATGCCGCGTTTGCGGCGGGCGCAGACGACCTGGTGGACGCGGTGGATCGCGTGGCCGCGGTGAAAGCGATTCGCAACATGAAAAACTTCGTGCCGCTCGCGGCTGCGTTCAAGCGCATTCGCAACATCCTGGAGAAGTCCGCCGCGGGAATTGATAAATCGAAACTCGTGGTGCAAGCCGACCTGTTGTGGGAGCCGGCCGAGCGTGAGCTCTACAACGCGGCGCAACAAATCGGCGGGGAAGCGAGCATCAAGAAAAGGGCGAAGAAATATCGCGAGGCGCTTGAAGCGATTTCCGGGCTGCGCCCAGCAGTGGATTTATTTTTCGACAAGGTTCTAGTGATGGTTGAGGACCAGAACGTGCGGCGTAATCGCGTAGCGTTGCTCGCGGGACTACTTAAAGAATTTTCTACGATTGCGGATTTTTCAGAACTGGGCGGCGAGGAAGCGAAGTAATTTCTGAAGCCGCGCGGCACGCGTTGAAGTGGCGGATGAGTTGTCGGAGCGCCGACGATTTTTATTCAAGTGTTTACTGAGAGATGTGCCTCGGCGCCTCTCTCATACATCTTCTCGCAAACTTAAAGCGAGTCTTGAGGCTAAAAATGAAATACGTTTATTTTTTCGGAGCAGGCAAGGCGGACGGCACCGGCGACATGCGCGATCTCCTCGGCGGCAAGGGCGCGGGTCTCGCAGAGATGACGCGCATCGGCCTACCAGTGCCCGCGGGGTTCACCATCACCACGGAAACCTGCGATTATTTTCTAACCCACGGCCGAAAATATCCCAGCGAGCTTCGCGGCGAAGTGGCCAAGAGCATCACGCGCTTGGAAAAGCTGACGGGCAAAAAGCTCGGCGACGCGAAAGACCCGCTGCTGGTCAGTGTGCGATCCGGTTCGGCGCGGTCCATGCCCGGGATGATGGAAACGATTCTGAATCTTGGCCTGAACGATCGCGCGGTGCAAGGCCTGGCGCACGCCACGAAAAATGAGCGCTTCGCCTACGACGCCTATCGCCGCTTCGTGCAGATGTATTCCTCCGTAGTCATCGGTTTGCCCAAGGAAGATCTCGAACATCGCCTGCGCGCGCTGAAACAGTCGCTCGGCGTAAAGGATGATACCGAAGTCAGCGCCGAAGGCTGGAAGAGGCTCGTCGGTGAGTATAAGGCCTATTACAAAGAGAAAACCGGCAAGGACTTCCCAGACGATCCGCAAGAGCAGCTCTGGGGTGCGATCGGCGCAGTGTTTGATTCCTGGAACGGTGAGAAGGCGGTCACTTACCGGCGCGTGGAAAAAATCACGGGCCTGCTGGGGACAGCGGTAAACGTAGTGCAGATGGTCTTCGGCAACACCGGCGACAGTTCTGGCACCGGAGTCTGCTTCACGCGCGACCCTTCCACCGGCGAGAAAACTTTCTTTGGCGATTTTCTACTGAACGCGCAGGGCGAAGACGTCGTCGCCGGAATCCGCACGCCCATGCACTTGAAAGAAATGGCCAAGCGTATGCCCAAGGTCTATCCGCAACTCGAAAAAGTGCGCCAGACCCTCGAGAAGCATTACCGCGACATGCAGGATCTGGAATTCACCGTCGAGAATGGCAAGCTCTACATGCTGCAAACGCGCACCGGCAAGCGCTCGCCATCGGCCGCATTTCAAATTGCCGTGGACATGGTCAACGAGAAGCTGATCAAAGTTGAAGAAGCACTTGAACGCATCAAGCCCGAAGACGTCGAGCGGCTTTTCTACCCGGTGATTGACCCGAAAATGTCGCGCACGGAATTATCCAGCCGTTTGCTCGTCACCGGAAATAATGCGGTGCCCGGAGCGGCGGTGGGCAAGGCTGTTTTCACGGCGCAGGCTGCGGAGGAGTGGGCGGCGCGCGGTGAGAAAGTAATTTTGGTGCGGCACGAAACCAGCCCCGAAGATGTGGGCGGCATGTTCGTCGCGCAGGGAATTTTGACGGCGACGGGCGGCAAGACCAGCCATGCCGCAGTGGTGGCGCGCGGTTGGGGAAAGTGCTGCATTGTCGGCGCGGAAAAACTACATATTGATCTCGCGAAGAAGACCATCCATTCCAATGGTCGAGCAGTCCGCGAGGGCGAGTGGATCACGCTCGACGGCGGCGATGGCTCGGTGTACACGGGGCAAATAGAGTTAGTTCGCCCAGAACCGCCGAAAGCGTTTGCCACGCTCATGTCCTGGACCGACAAAATCCGGCGCCTCGGCGTGCGCACCAATGCCGACACGCCGCATGATGCGCGGGTGGCGCGCGAAATGGGCGCCGAAGGCATCGGCCTCTGCCGCACCGAGCACATGTTCTTCAAGGACTTCGAGCATCCGGAGAAGAGCATCGAGCGCCAGCAGGCCATTCAGGAGATGATTCTGGCGGAGGAACCGGAGGCGCGTCGAGCGGCGCTCGACAAGCTGCTGCCATTTCAGCGGCGCGATTTCATCGGCATCTTCGAGGCCATGAAGGGACTGCCAGTAACGATCCGCCTGATCGATCCACCACTGCATGAGTTTGTTCCGCACGATCCGGCGAAGCAGGCGGAGCTGGCGAAGAAAATCGGAATCTCACCTGAAGCCGTAGCTCGCCGAGTGGAACAATTACATGAAGCCAACCCGATGCTCGGGCACCGCGGTTGCAGGTTGTGCATTACATATCCGGAAATTCTGGATATGCAAGTTCGAGCGATCATTGAAGCGGCCATTGATTGCCAGAAGCGTGGCATTAAAGTATTGCCTGAGATCATGCATCCGCTCGTTCTCGATAAGAAAGAGTTGAAGATTTTGGAGCGGCAGACGCGCAAGGTCGCCGAAGAAATCATTTCTCGCGCTAAAGTGAAACTTGAATATCTAGTGGGCACGATGATCGAGCTGCCTCGCGCCGCTTTGCTCGCCGATCAGATCGCAGAGGTCGCGGAATTCTTTTCGTTCGGCACTAACGACCTGACCCAGACCACCATGGGCCTTTCGCGCGACGATGCCGGCCGCTTCCTGCCGGAATATGTGGACGAGCGCAAGGCGGCGATCTTCAAGGAGGACCCTTTCCAGACCCTGGACATCGCGGGAGTGGGCTTGCTGATCGAATGGGGAATCGCGCGCGGGCGCAAGACGCGTCCGAAGCTGAAGATCGGCATCTGCGGCGAGCACGGTGGCGACTCCGAGAGCGTGAAATTCTGCCATCGCGTCGGGATGGACTACGTCAGCGCTTCTCCATTCCGCGTGGCGATTGCGCGGCTGGCTGCGGCGCAGGCCGTGACTGAGGGAAAAAAGGCGAATCACAAGGGGCGTTGAAAGTCGGACTCGGAAGCAGGAAAAACCGTCCAGGCTAGGAGCTTCACCATTTCGCCAGCGCGACTTCCGAACACGGATGGCCGGCCGCTGATCATCGGGATCTGCGGCGGCACCGGCTCGGGCAAGACCACCATCACGCGGCGCATCATCGAAGCGCTTTCGGAAACGAACGTCGTCGTTCTGCAGCAGGACAATTACTATCGCGATTATCCGGGGATGCCTTTCGCCGAACGCGTGAAGGTGAATTTCGATCATCCCGATTCCATGGACACGCCGCTGCTTGCCGAGCACGTGCGCCAATTGCGCGCCGGCCAAGCGACCGAGCGCCCCACCTACGATTACGCCAACTTCCAGCGCCTGAAGGGAACTGTGCGCATTGAACCCCGCGCGGCGATTATTGTGGAAGGCATTCTGATATTTGAAAATAAAGCGCTGCGCGACGTGCTGGACATCAAAATCTTCGTGGACACCGACGCGGACTTGCGTTTCATCCGGCGACTAGTGCGCGATATACGCGACCGCGGGCGCACGACCGAAATGGTCGTTGAGCAATATACGAAGACGGTGCGGCCGATGCATCTGGAGTTCGTCGAGCCCTCGAAGCGCTACGCAGACGTGATCATTCCAGTGGGCGGGCACAACGATGTGGGGATTGACCTGCTCATTCAGAAGATCCGGTCGCTAGTGCCGCGCTCAGGCCCGCAGTGAACGAAATTCGGAATTCGAACGTATCAATATAGGTTGGCGCTGGCGGAGCGGGCTACTGAAATGCTGTGCGGGGTTGGCATACGGAGTGGCCCGCGGAACTGGAGCGAGGAGATGACGGTGAATATCTTACTGTGGTGCATTTTGCTGGTCTTGTGCTGGCCGCTGGCTTTGCTCGCGCTGGTGTTGTATCCGATCGTCTGGCTGTTGTTGCTGCCGTTCCGGATTTTGGGCATCGCGGTGGATGGCGTGTTCGATTTGCTGCGCGGGATTTTGTTGCTGCCGGGGCGGATATTGCGCGGGCCGCGCAGCGCTTAAATGACGCGGGCGAAAAGTTGGCAGGCGGTATGACACGTCGTGTGAATCTTTAGAAACGTAGCTGAAGCCACATCGAGCGCTGGTTTAACCGTGGGCTGGCCGACAATTCGCACAGTAGTTTAGATTTTTCGTTCGCGTCGAACGTTAAAGAAATGTGTGACGCGATGTCTTCATCGTGCGGTACGTGAGGTGCGGCGTGAAGGCAGCGTTCAGTTTTTGCTTTAAGGTTTAATCGCGGCGTGCTCGTCGGGTGTCTGCACGACGACCGGAAAAACTGGCGCAGTTGTCACTGCCGGCGCCACTTGAGGTACAGCTTGAGGTTGCGCTGCCGGCCTGGCCACCGCTTGTTCTCCGCTTATTGGCCGCGCGACGCGCAACGGAATGTTGCCGTCCACCAGCACCGTGTAGTGGCCGGACGATGCCGCGATTGCCGGCGCGCCCTTGTGAAAGTCGGTGAGGAAGAATGGATAGCCCGAAAATTTCCCGATCGCTAGTTTAGCGCCGCTGTCTTGCGCCGCGGCAAAACTGGCGGGGACTCGGTCGCCGGTCGTCGCCGTAATATCTTGCATGAACCAAACCACTTGCCCCGAACTTCCCATGCTCGAGCGGCGCACCGCCATGACCCGCGCGCGTGCTTCCGCGCCGCGTGGGATCACTGTAACGCCGTCCAGCGCGACCGGTTCAAGCACCACCATCTCGACCACAGAACCTTCCTGCAGATTGTCGGCGGCCACGTCGCCGCTCACAGCCACTTGCACGGCCGTCTGATTCGGAATTTTTACCTCAACCGACTGCGCGGCGTCTGGCGGTACGGCGGGGAAGGCAGCCGGCGCGTGCATCATCGCCAGAATGATCCGGTCGGAGACTCCGGAAAGTTTCAAGCGATGCAACGCGGCGGGCGAAGTATCGAAATCACAGCGCGAAGCGTCGATTTTGGTAATGATGGCGTCGGGAGTCTGGCGCGCGCCCTGCATCTTCATCACATTAACATTTGTCAGCAGCGGCGCGGATTCGCTCGGTCGAGCGACTGCAACAGGCGTTTCAGCCGGCTGAGCGGGGGGTTGAGCTGGCGCGGCATCGCGCTGCGGGTCTACTGCCGGGTCCGACTTCGGTTCCGGAATGGCTTTCTCAGTCCAACCGAATGTGAAAGCGGACTGCGGAGGCGGAGCTGTCGTGGAGAGATCGCTGCTGGGCACCCAGCCAAGGCGGCCGTCGCCGGTCTTCACCTGAGAATAATCGCCATCCTGCCCGGTAATCTGAAGGCCTTCGCCGCAATGCAGCTTGCCCAACTCTTCAAATTTTTGAATGGATTTGTAGAGCAGGATGTAGGAGTCGTAGGTTCCGCAGCGCGCATATGCAGCCGTGTTCGCGGGCGCGGACTGCGGCGCAACGAACAGCATTCCCACCAACAATAAGCTGTATCTCATCGTGAGTCCCCAAGCCGGTCGCAGGAACGATCGCCCTAATACGCGCCCCTGACCCCGAGTTGAGGCATTTTTTATCGCTTGCGAAGTCGCGGCAATAGTACTTTGAAACAGCTGGCGGATTGGGTCAGTACAGGTCAACTCAACTTCAGGCTTAACTTCACATACAAGACTGGCTCACGCGTCGGCGAATCCGAATGCGGTATGCCTTAACCTGTTGCGGCGGATTCGCTTCAAGACATTCTTTAAGTTATGCTCTGACGCTCTGAGAACGAATTCGACGAGCCCGAGATGAAAACACCCGCAACTCGGCGCGCCACCCACGGGCATATTCTTTCCTATTGACATCCTATACGTAGCCCGGTAGCATTCCTATAGAAAGCCGATAGGAGCATTCGATTGAGCCCCGAACAAACCAGCCTTTTGCAAGGGACCTTGGACCTGCTGATTCTGAAATCACTGCGCGCCGGCGAGATGCACGGCTTGGGAGTTTCGCGTCGCATCGAGCAGCTTACCGGCGGCACCTTTGTAGTAAAGCCCGGGTCGCTCTTTCCCGCGCTGCACCGCATGGAAGAAGAAGGATGGATTTCAGCATTTTGGGGAGAGTCCGAGAACAATCGCCGCGCCAAATACTACCGCCTCTCGAAAGCCGGCGAGAAACAGCTGGAAGCCGAGACCAAGCGCTGGAGCCGCATTTCCTTGGCGATCGGCCAAGCACTCGAAGCATCGTAGGGAGGTCTGCTCGTGCCACTACTCGTAAAAGCTCGAAGTTTCCTGCGCAACCTGTTTTTCACCCGCCGGGTCGACGCCGACCTCGACCAGGAAGTCCATTCCCACTTGGAAATGCTGGTCGACGAAAAGATTCGCGCAGGCATGACGCCGGCCGAAGCGCAACGCGCCGCCCGCATCGAACTGGGCGGCGTGGAACAAGTGAAGATACACGTGCGCGATTCGCGCACCGGCGCGTTCCTGGATTCGTTGATGCAGGATGTGCGCTTCGCGATTCGCGGCCTGCGCCGCACGGCTGGCCTCACGGCGTTCGTGGTGGTCACGCTGGCGCTGGGAATCGGCATGACCTCTGGCACGTTCAGCATGGTGGATGGGCTGATATTCAGGCCGTACCCGGTGCCGCATCCCGGCGGCGTGGTGACGCTGGCGGGCACGACGCACGACAGCATGATTGAAGATTTCTCTTATCGCGAATATCTGGACATCCGCGACAAAACGAAAAGCTACGACGGCGTGATCGCCTACGCGGACATGCAGGCTGTGGGCTTCAGCGCCGAACCGGCAGCCACACCGCGGGTGAAGGGCGGCATGATGGTTTCCGGCAATTTTTTCCAGGTGCTTGGCGTTGAGCCGCGGCTGGGTCGCGGCTTTCGCGAGGATGAAGACCAGGTGCCCGGTCGCGATGCCGTGGTGGTGCTGGGCGCGGATTTCTGGCAGCACGAGTTCGCAGCTGATCCCGGCGTCGTGGGCCGCACCGTTCGCCTGAACGGCACGCCATTCACGGTGATCGGTGTGGCTCCGGACAGCTTCTCCGGCTTGCTGACCTTCGGGCATCCCGATTTCTACATGCCTCTCGCGATGGCGCGAACTTTTTCCACCAACATCGAAAAGAATTTCTTCGAGGATCGCGACGACCGCGAATTGAACGTCAAGGCGCGGCTGCAACCGGGCACGGCGCTCGCACAGGCGCGGAATGAACTTGCCCTCGTGGCAAAGAGCTTCGAGCGCGATTATCCAAACATCACGCGCAGTCGTGGCGCCGCGGTATACACGCAATTCCAAACGCGCACGATCGAAGATGACAATTGGAAATTCGGCGTGATCTTCGTAATCCTGGCGCTGGCGGTGCTGCTGGTGGCGTGCACCAACGTGGCGGGACTGCTGCTTAGCCGGGCCCGTGCGCGAGCGCGGGAAATCGCGGTGCGACTGGCGCTGGGTGCTGGACGTCTCCGGCTGATCCGGCTGCTGCTCACGGAAAGCTTGATTCTGGCGATATTGGGAGGACTGGGCGGCATTGCCATCGGCTACGGCCTCGTCAATTGGTTCCACTCCAAGGAAAGTATCGTTTTCGAAACCGAGTTGCCGATGGCCGTGCCATTCCACATGGATAAACGCGTACTACTGGCCTGCGTGGGAATGGCCGTGTTGAGCGCCCTGCTTTTCGGCTTGGCTCCGGCCGTGCAGAGCACGCGCGTGGACCTGGTGAACGCGCTCAAGTCGGCCGATGTGGACGTCCCCGGACGCAGGCGTCTGTGGGGCCGCAATCTGCTGGTGGTGGCGCAGGTTTCCATGTCGCTGATGCTACTCACTGCGGCTTTCCTGATGGCGCGCGGTTTCCAGCACACCTTGCTGGAGGGCACCGATTTCACGAAAGACCATCTGCTGATGACCAGTTTCGATCCGCGCTTGGTTCAGTACAACGCGGCCCAGACGCAACAGTTTTACAAACTTCTGGCCGAACGCATGCGCGAGACACCCGGGGTGCAGAGCGAAGCGCTCACGCAGAATGTTCCGATGGGGCAGGAAGCTTACGACGGCGTGACCTTCGTGCCGGAAGGTTTCACGATGCCGCCGGATCGCGAGAATTTTGCTTCGATGATGGATACCGCGGATGAAGGATATTTCCAGACGTTGGGCATCGCGATCTTGCGCGGTCGCGCTTTCCTAGCGTCCGATACCGTCGACGCGCCGCGCGTCGCCATCGTGAACGACCACTTCGCCCGGCACTACTGGCCGGGCGGCGACGCGGTGGGCAAACGCATCCGCCTCGATAGCAGCACCGGCACGCCTGTCGAGATCGTCGGCATCGCGCAGACGATCAAGTATCAATCAACGTCAAGCCCGATAGATTTCGTGTACCTGCCGCTCGCGCAGCATCCTGTAGCGCGGATGGTATTGATGCTGCGCTCCAGCGGCGATCCGCTGCAATTAGTGCAGCCGGTGAAAGACGCGGTGCACAGCCTCGATCCGAATTTGCCGATGCTGCAGACGCGCGCGTACGAGGAGTTGTACTTGAATCAGGCCATACGCGGGCCACAAATGGCGATTGATATGGTAGCCAGCATGGGCTTGGTAGGATTGCTGCTTGCGATCGCCGGACTGTACGGGTTGATGGCCTACAACGTGAGCCGCAGAACTCACGAGATCGGCATTCGCATGGCGTTGGGCGCGGCTGGTTCGGACGTGTTGCGCATGGTGATGGGCAAGGGCATTGTGTTGGTGGCGATGGGAACGGCGCTCGGCCTGGCGATGGGTTTTGCTCTCGAGCGGCTGATGAATTCCATGTTGTTCGATTCTGGCGGCGTGGACGTGGTGGCTTACCTCATCGTCGTGCCCACGCTGTTTCTAGTGACCATGCTGGCGACGTATGTGCCCGCGCGGCGAGCCTCGCGGATTGCACCCACTCAGGCACTGCGATACGAGTAACGCGGCTGGTTTTCGTGCGCGGCGGACTTGCGATTCTTAGGTCGGCATCTTCAGGAAGAAGTACACGCCGAGAAATCCGAAAATTGCGTCCGGCGACCAGGCGGCCAAGAGTGGCGGGAGTTGTCCCACTGACCCCATCGCTTCGAACAGCGCAGCCGTAGCCCAATATACGATGGCAACTCCCACCGCGACCGCCAGCCCTCCGACCGCACCGCGGGTGCCGGTAAGAAAGGCAAACGGCGCGCCCAGAAACACAATGATCGCCGCAATCAAAGGGAACGCGAATTTCTTCTGCCACTGCACCGAAAGCCGCGCGGTATCGAATCCCGCCTGCCGCAGTCCCTGGATGTATTCGCCCAGCTGCCGCCAGTTCATCTGGTACGACTGGCGCACCTCACGCCGAAAATAACTGGGCGGCTCGGAAATTTCCGGAAGTGATTGCACTTTGAACGGAGTGTACTGCGAGACTCTGCCTTCCTTGAAGTCGCGGATCCATCCCCCGGTGAGCGCCCAGGTGTTTTCGGATTGTACCCAAGTCGCGCGCTCGGCAAAGACGCGGCGGCGAATCTGGAACGTGTCCGGGTCCAGTTCGAAGACGCTCAATCCGCCGAAAAGATTCTGGTCCGGATCGAACAGCTCGTAATTGTAGATCTTGGCGTTCTCTCCGAAAATCCACTGGCGCGCCGGCTGAAAATACGTCTGCGCCGGGCGGCCCTTGATCTGGTTGCGCAACGCGTCCTGCCGCTGGTTGGCGTAGGGAAGGTAAGTGTCGTCTAGCAGGAACATCCCCCCGGCGATCAGGCAGCCCGCCAGCGTGAGCGGCAAAACCAGCCGATACAGGCTCATTCCGCTGGCCTTGAAAGCGATCACTTCATTATTTTTCGCCAGCACCGCTAGAGTCACCAGCGTCGCTACAAGCGTAGCCAGTGGAGCGAGCTGGTACATCATCAACGGCACCAGGTAGCGAAAATAGCTCAGCACCATCGAGATGGGGATGTTGTTTTTCGAGATGTCACCGAGCAGGTCGAAAAGGGTGAATGCGTCAAAAATCAGAATGAAGCCCGCCAGTAGCACCAGAAAATAATAGAAAAATTGCTGCAGCAGATAGACGTCAATCAGCATTGGGAAAGCGACCGCCGTCCCCTCCGGAACGATCTTGCGCGAATCCGCGTGCGTCGTCACGCCGCTGCGTCCGCCGCCGAGTCCCCCATTCGACGCGGGAATTGGTGCGGCGTCGGCCTCGCGTCGGCGTTCCGGGCGTGAGCGCCGGAACAAGGAGTCGAGCCAAACCACCACCGCATTCGGTTTGCGGATGCTTTCAATGCGGCGCAGAAAAATCAGCCCCAGAATCAGGCCCGCGATATTTCCCGCCCAGATGCCCGCCCACGGAGCGACCGAGCCTTGCTGCGCCATGTGCGCGCCAGTAACGAATAGAAAATAGTAGCCGCCGATCAGCACTAGCGTCAGGATCAATCCGGCCGCGCGCCCGCCCCGCCGCGGTCGCACGCCGATCGGCACACCCAACAGCGCAAATACCAGGCACGCGGCGGGGAAAGCGATGCGGCGGTGAAATTCCACGCGCGCGTCGCGCCAGCGGGGGCCCTTTTCGGCGAGCAGCTCGGAAATCGAGCGCTCGGAGTCGGACACGGCCACATTCTTGGGCCCGGCCACAGGGCTGGAAATCTCCACGGGAATTTCGCTCTGCCCAAAAGTGGTCACATTGTAATGTTGAGGCGCGCGCGGGTCGTATTCGTGAGTGCTGCCGCTGCCCAAATGCAATTCGAACTTGTTGTTTTCAGGGTCGGCTACCACCTGTGCACCCTGGGCGATGGTCACATTGGAGCTGGCGGCCTGTCCGGACGACGCGAGGAACACGCCGTGCCAGCGCGTCGCTGCGGCCTCCACATCTTGCACGTATAATATGTAGTGCGGGATTTGTTCGTTGAACACGCGCGGCTGGATCGCATACGGCGCCTGGGTCAGCAGCAAACGTGCTTCCAGGCTTTGCAGCGTGCGGATGGCCGCGGGGCTGAGCCAGAATGTCAGGATCAGGGTGCCTAGGCTGCAGCCCAGCGCCACGAACCCGATCGGCACCAGCAGCCGGCGCAGGCTGATGCCCGAAGCGTGCAGCGCGACGATTTCGCTATCGGCGGAGAGGCGGCCGAGGCCGATCAACACGCCAACCAGCACGGCCATGGGAATGGTGAAGGCCAGCACCGGCGTCAGCGAGCACAGAAAAATCAGCGCGACGGTGAAGACGCCGCCGGAATGGCGCACCACCAAATCCATCAATCGAACGAGTTGCGGGACGAAGAATACGAAAGTGAAGACAGCGAGGCCCAGGATGGCGTGCGAGCCGACTTCGCGTCCGATATATTTGTCGAGCAGGCGCATAATTGCGCTTGCGGATTCTAGCATGGACGTTCCGGGCGTGCGGGCGAGTTAAGTTTTGTGTTAACGGAGATGCGGAGGATAGGAAGTTGGGCCGAGTGAATCTAGTTTTGGTTTGGCACATGCACCAGCCGCAGTATCGCGACCCCGTCTCGGGGCGCTACATGCTGCCTTGGACGCGTCTGCACGCCCTGAAAGATTACTGGGGCATGGTGAAAGTGTTGAGTGAATTCCCGGGCGTCCACGCGACATTCAATATTGTGCCGTTGCTGGCCGCGCAAATCGAAGAATACGCCAGCGGAAAATTTCGCGAGCCGTGGTTTGAAGTGGCGTTTACGCCGGCCGACCAGTTGAAGCCGGAGCAGAAAAGGGAAATCGTCGAGCGCGGTTTTCAGGTGAACGAAATCTACGTGCAACGCTGGCCGCGTTTTTCTGACCTGCAGGCCCAGGTGCGTTCCGCCGGAGCCGAAGCCTGCGCCGCGCGTTTCAACGAACAGGATTGGCGCGATCTGCAATTGCTTTCGCAGCTCGCGTGGATGGACGAAGAGTACATCGCGAAAGATCCGGTGGTGAATCTGCTCGCGGCGAAGGGAACTGGTTTCACAGAACGCGACAAGACGCTGCTCCGCGAAAAACAGCTGGAGCTGCTGGGCGCGGTGCTGCCGGAATATCGCATCGCGGCGGAAAGCGGACAAATCGAAATCTCCACCACGCCTTATTACCACCCGATTCTGCCCCTCTTGTGCGACACGGACATCGCCCGCGTTTCCAATCCGCACACCCCGCTGCCGCAGCCACCCTTCCGCTTTCCCGCTGACGCGCGCGAGCAATTGTCGCGTGCCAGAAAATATCATGAGCGTGTCTTCGGCAAGCCGCCCGCGGGATTGTGGCCGTCGGAGGGCTCGGTATCCGATGAGTCCCTCGAGATCGCCGCCGATCTGGGCTTCAAATGGTTCGCGACCGATGAAGGCGTCCTGGGCCGCACCCGCAACATCGGTTTCTGGCGCGATGCGGGCGGATATCCTGAAAATGGCCCGGAGCTTTATTCGCCGTGGAAATTACAGCGCGGCGGCAAGGAGATGCACGGATTTTTCCGCGATCATTATATTTCGGACCTGGTGGGCTTCGTTTACAGCCGCATGGGCGCGGTGCAGGCCGCCGAAGACTTCCACCGCCGGATCCGCGCCATCGGCGACCGCGAACCAGCCGGCCGCACCGCAACCGTGAGCATCATCCTGGATGGCGAAAACGCCTGGGAATATTACCCGGAAAATGGCCGGCAATTCCTACGCGAATTTTACCGCCGCATGCAGAACGATACGGAAATTCGCGCGCTCACAGTGAGCGAAGCCGTCGCAGCCAATCCCAACGCGCCCACCATGCCGGGAATTTTCCCCGCGTCATGGATTAACGCAAATTTTGACGTGTGGATCGGCCACCGCGAAGATGTGCGCGCCTGGGATCTGCTGCGTGACGCGCGCGAAATGTACGAGCGGGTCGCGAAGCGCGGAACCTCCGGAGCCGCCGCCGCACAACTAGCGCGCGCGTATGAAGCAGTACTCGCGGCTGAGGGCAGCGATTGGAACTGGTGGTACGGCCCGGAGCACGGTTCTGCGAACGACGCCGAATTTGACGACCTGTATCGCAAGCACCTCACGGAAATTTACACCGCGCTGGGTGAACCTGCGCCCGACGTGCTAGCCCATCCCATTAAGAAGGCTCCGGAACTTGGCCACCGCGAGCCACCGGAATCCTATCTGGACGTGACCGTGGACGGCCGCGAGACCAGCTATTTCGAATGGCTTGGAGCGGGCTCGTACGCCACCGATCCTCGCGGCGGCACCATGCACGGCCGCGCCCGCGTGCTGCGCGGGCTCTATTACGGATTCGGCGCAAAATATTTTTATCTGCGCGTGGATCCCATGCCGGACGCCATCGCGGAAATTCCGGATTTCCAATTGCGGCTCACGCTGTGGGATTCACGCGAAACGCGCATCACCGTGCGCGTGTCCAAGCGCAAATTCGCCGGCTGCGTCCTGGAGCAGGGCGGCGCCTGCCTGCTGCATCCCGAGACGATGGTGACGGCGGCGTTCGGCAAGATCATCGAGGTCGGCATCGCGCGCGAGTTATTCGACCTGCGCGCGCGGCGTCAGTTGCTGCTCAGCGTCGCGCTGTGGGAAGGCGGCTTGCCGGTGGAAGTTCTTCCCGTGGACGGCATGCTCGAGCTGGTCCTCGGCGAAGAAAATTTCGCGTGGGGCGCGGGAACGGAAGCCAAGGTTTAAGGTAAGCCGGCAATCGTGAAGCCGCGAGATTCGTGAAATTGGTCTCCGCGCCACTCGCCTGCGATTTGCCGCACGTCGGCAGTGATAAACTCGCCGTTCGAGGGGAACTCCGATGGAACAGCGCGTCAGCATCATCACGCTGGGTGTCGCGAATCTGGAGCGCAGCAGGGAATTCTACGAGCGCATCGGATGGCGGCGTTCCATGGCGCAGTCTGAAGGCATCGTCTTCTTCCAAGCCGGCGGCATGGCCGTGGCTCTGTACCCGCGAGAAGAGTTAGCGAAAGATGCGAACGTTGCTCCCGCAGGTTCGGGCTTCAACGGCTTAGCGCTGGCACACAATGCGCGCAGTCGTTCCGAAGTTGACTCCGTGCTCGCAGATGCCGTAGCCGCAGGCGCAAAACTTCTCAAGCCCGCACAGGAAGCGTTCTGGGGCGGCTATTCCGGCTACTTCTCCGATCCGGACGGCTTCCTATGGGAAGTCGCCTGGAATCCATCCTTCCCGATCGCCGCGGACGGCAGCATCCGAATCCCCGGCTAGCTCGCAGTTCTCGCCAGTCACACACCCTTGTGCTCTGATTCAAGCGTCCGGTAACTTGCGGTTGACAGTCCCGCGGCACTTGGGTGAGCCGCAGCGGCACAGAATACGGTGCGTCTTGGGATGCAGGCCGTAGTCGATCGTCAACTCTTCCCTCGGGCGAATCCGCCGCCGGCTGAACATCAGGATGTGCCCCCGGATAATGCGCGTCCTGAGATTTGGATCGCAGCAGTGATTCACGAACTCCGCGACCGCCCGCGTTGGCCCACGATCAGAAAACTTTGATCGCCAAATCGCGCGGATGTGAGCCCACGGCAATCAACGCGGTGGGAGGTCGCGGTGGCGTTAACCCCGGCTGCCCCGAAGGCAAAGTCCTGGTGCGGATCGCCGCGACGTCGTTCGATGCCGTGTCCACCACCAACAAAATGTCTCCGCCCGGCGTGAGCGCGCAAGTCACTGGCGCCTGCCCCGCCTGAATCGGGCGTCCCAGCTGACGCGTTTCCACTGAAACTGGCACCACGTGTCCCGCAGCGGTGTCCGAAACATACAACGTGCTAGTCGTCGGCGCGAACACCGCGGAAGTGGGCGACATTCCCAGCAGCAGAAAATCCGCCACTTCATTGGTGTCGGTGTTCACGATCAACAATCCGTGCGCTGAACTCGACGTTATGTAAAGTTCGCCGCCATCCGGCTTCAGATCCAGATCATCAGCCGTGCCCCCCAGCGCCAAGTTCGCCAGCAGAACTTTTCGCTTCAAATCCACGACGGAAACTTGATTTGCCGTCCCCGAAGTAATGAACGCCTTGGAATCGTCGGGCAGAATCGCGATCTGCTCGGGACCTGGCGCCGTCGCTACGGTACCCACAAGAGCCAGCGTCCCCGCGTCGAGCAGCGAAACGGTAGCGTCGTCGCGATTGCTCACCACAATAATTGTGCCATCGCCGGTGACGCGCGCGATCCACGGCCGTCGTCCCGCCCGCCCGCGCGCCACAATCTGCCGCGTCGAAGTGTCTATCGCGACGACCGTATTCGAACCAGAAGCCGCCACGTAAGCCCGCCGCCCGTCCGGAGAAAAATCCAGCGCATAAGGCGCCGCACCCACGGGAATTTGCGCGACGATTTGATTCGCCTGCACGTCCAGCACCCACGCATAACCGCCCGCGGAGCTAAGTCCCCAAATTTCCGCCCGCTTCGGGTGCGCCCGCAAACCGCTAGGTCCTGGCCCGACAACAATCGTCCCCACCGGCGACAATTTGATCAGGTCAATCACGGAAACAGTTCCGTCGCTCGTGTTTCCCACGTAGGCGAAAAGATGCAGTCCCGGTCGCAAGAACGCCGGACGCAGCTCCAGCGCGACTTCACGTATGGCCAGCACCGCGAGAATTAGCAGCAGAAATACCAGGCGATAATTGAAGCGCAGTTTCAATTGATGGTGCGGCCCAGCACGGCGGCGATCTGGCGAACTTCCCGGATCAGTTGCTCGAATTCCGCCGGCAGGATGGATTGCGGCCCGTCGGAAAGCGCACGGTCGGGATCGTGGTGAACTTCTACCAGCAGCCCATCCGCACCCACGGCGACCGCCGCACGCGACAGCGGCAATACTTTATTGCGCCGCCCCGTGCCGTGCGAAGGATCCACTACGATCGGCAGGTGGCTGCGTTTTTGCACGGCGGGCACCACCGCCAGGTCCAGCGTATTGCGCGTGAAATCGGAAAAAGTGCGCACGCCGCGCTCGCACAAGATCACCGCGTAGTTGCCCTCGGACATCAAGTACTCGGCAGCCATCAGAAATTCGTCCAGCGTTGCGGACATGCCGCGCTTCAGCAGCACCGGCTTCTTGGCGCGGCCGGCGCGCTTCAAAAGCGAAAAATTCTGCATGTTGCGCGCGCCGATCTGGATCACGTCCGCATATTCCTCCACCAAGTCCAGCGATTCGTGGTCAATCGCTTCGGTGATGATGCCCAGCCCGAATTCCTTACGCACATCGCTCATGATTTCCAGGCCCGCTTCGCCCAGCCCCTGAAAACTGTACGGGGAGGTCCGCGGTTTGTAAGCGCCGCCGCGGAACAGCCGCGCCCCGGCCGCCTTCACATGTTTCGCCACGGTGAAAGCTTGCTCCCGCGTCTCAATCGCGCAAGGCCCGGCGACCATCGCCACTTCCGTACCGCCAAACGCCACATCCCCTAGCGCCGTAGGAACACGCACTACCGTGTTCTCCGCCTTCACGTCGCGGCTCACCAATTTGTAAGGCTTGCTGACGGGAATGCATTCAATCACCCCCGGCATGGATTCCAGCGATCCCAAATTCACCGCGCCGGAATTGCCGGTGATGCACACAGCGGTGCGTCCTGCGCCGGGCACAGGCAGCGCTTTGAATCCCAGCGACTCGATGCGCTCACAGACCGCGCGTACCTGTTCGTCCGTCGCCTGCGACTGCATCACCACCAGCATGAACGCCCCCTGAGGAAAAGCGAATCCCAGAGTTTACTGTATGCGGGAAGCGCGCTGCAAATCATGAGCGCGCAATTCAGCAGCGGAAAACGCTCGCCCAAAGCAGCTCCAGAAACCCAAGCACGCTTAATACCATGCGCACCGCGTGCAGGCGCGCCCATTTCGCCAGCAGCAATTCCAAGTTCTGCGCGTCGGGCTGATTGCGGTCGTCGAGCAGCAAGCGGTTCGTCGGCACGATAAAGATCAGCGTAATGGGCACGACGGCACCCACCAGGATACCGCCTACGAGCCAAAGCCATTGATGCATGATCAGCGTGAGCGCCGCGCTGCATACAAAACAAACAATCGCCAAGAGGGCCTGTTGAGAGGCTGCGCGTTTATAGCTGGGACGAAACTCCTGCAGCGCGGGCGCCGCGCCGGCAGACATGCGCGCGGGATGTTCGACGGTCGTAATATAAAAAGCCGCGCCCGCAAACAAGCCGGAACTGAGCAGCGCCAGCAGTTTCAGAGCGATCTCCATGGCAGGATTCAAGCACAATTCACGAGAAACAGGTAAAGCATGTGCGAATAAACGAAGAGAGACAGAATGGAGGCGCGGGGCGGAATCGAACCGCCGATAAAGGTTTTGCAGACCTTTGCCTTACCACTTGGCGACCGCGCCGGTTGCTCGTGGCAGAAGCAAATCATAGCATCGGAAGCGCGCGACGATGTATCGAAGATTCGCATGATGGCTATTTGTTAGTCTCTGGTAACGTGCCGAACGAAAATGCCGCAGAGGGAGCAGCGCATGAAGCCAAACCACAAACCTAACGCGGCAAGGCTGCTGCCAACGCTGCGTGTGCGCACAAAACGTCGCACGGAGCTGCAGGACGTGACCGGCCAGGTCGAAGCAGCCGTCAGCGAGTCCGGCTGCACAGACGGCGTATGCCATCTCTACGTGCCGCACACCACGGCCGGAGTGATTATCAACGAAGGGTACGATCCCGCCGTAGCGCAAGACCTCGCGGCGGCGTTTGACCGCCTCGTGCCGCCCGTCGCGAATTCCGCGCACGCGGAAGGCAATTCCGATTCGCATATCAAGACCGCTCTGGCAGGCTCGTCAGAAACCGTGTGGATCGTCGCCGGAAAACTCGCGCTCGGCCGCTGGCAGCGGATTTTCTTCGCCGAATTTGACGGACCGCGCAGCAGGGAATTGCGCGTCAAGATTGTTCCGGACGTCGCAACGTAAACACGATGCGTGACGTCCAAGGTTTAGCATCACACGCGCGGTCCGTGCGTGAACTGAAATTCATTTGGCGGTAAACTCTGTGTCCATGAAACGAGCGCTCTCGGCGGCGGCTATCATTGGCGTTCTTGTGCTTCTGGTCTCCACCGAGGCCAGCGACGGAATACCCGCGAAGACTGACGTCACCATTGCCGTGGTAGGCGACCAGCAGATCGTCGGCCAACCGTTCGCGGTGCGCATCCGCAACAATGGCGAGAAGCGGCTTACTTTCTGCCTGGGCGCCTGCGGCATGGACGTCGTCATGGCCAGCGGACGCCCGGCGCCGGCATTCGGGGTGCAGGCCCGCAAGGGCAAAAAATGGGGCAGAGAAATCTTCACCTGTACTCCCGGCGCCGACGCCAGCTCCAGCATCCTGCACGGCGGCGAAATTCTGGAATTCACAATCAAGGTCACGCAGCCAGGCACCTTCCGCTTGTGGCTCAACTACAAAGACGTGAGCGTCGAAGATGTTGGCGCGCATTGCGAAGCGATCAAGGATGGCAAAGCCGTGCTGCAGGCCAAATCGGACGACTTCGACGTGGTCGCGGCGCCCAAATGAACCTCGGCATCTACATTCAGGTGCCGTTCTGCCAGACCAAGTGCACCTATTGCAATTTTCACACCGGCGTAGTCGCGCGCGAAAAATATGAGCCGTACGCCGGCGCGGTGCGCCGGGAAATTGCGGAGCTGGCAGCGGGCACGGAAATATCCAGTCTGCGCGACGCGCACGTGGACACCGTGTACTTCGGTGGCGGCACCCCCAGCTTGCTGGAACCTTCCGCGCTCGCGGGAATTTTGCAATCGCTGCGCCAGAATTTCGTATTCGCGGATTCTGCGCTGCTGCCTTCCGATCTCACGCACGAAGCGGCGTCAGCTGCGCGTGCAGAAATCACTCTCGAAGCCGACCCCGAAACCATCACCCCCGATAAGGCGCAGGCCTGGATTGCGGCTGGATTCGATCGCATCAGCCTCGGCGTGCAATCCTTCGATGACCGCGAATTGCAAGCCGCCGGCCGCATGCACCGTCGCGCGGATATCTTTGAAGCGGCGCGAATTTTGCGCGATGCCGGATTTCGCAACATCAGCATGGATTTGATCGCCGGCCTCGCGCAGCAGACCCGCGCTTCGTGGGACGAATCGATCTCACGCATTCTGGACATTCGTCCGCAGCACATTTCCATCTACCTGCTGGAAATTGACGAAGGCAGCCGCCTGGGAAAGGAATCGCTCGCGGGCGGCAGCCGCTACAGCGCCGAAGCCATTCCCAGCGACGACGCCATGGCCGGATCCTACGAATCCGCCTGCGCCCGCCTGGCAGCCTCCGGATACGAGCACTACGAAATCTCCAACTGGGGTCTGCCGGGCTTCCGCTCGCGCCACAATCTGAAATATTGGCGCCGCGAGCCGTACCTCGGCCTCGGCGCTGGCGCGCATTCCTTTGATGGAACGAAGCGTTGGTTGAACGTGCACGATTCCGCGCAATACGTCACGTGCATCGAAAGCGGCGTCTCGCCGCGCGAACAGATCGAGCCAGTGACGCAGCAACAGGCGCTCGACGAAGAATTATTTCTCGGCTTGCGCCAACTCGAAGGCATTGACCTTGCCCGCGTGGAAAAAAAGTATGGCGTGAGCCTGCGAGCGCGTATCGCGGGATTGCGCGAACAAGGACTGCTGGAAATGGACGGAACGCTTTTGCGCCTCGCGCCCGCGCACCTGACCGTTTCAAACGAAGTATTCGTGGAATTACTGGGATAAGGAGCAGAGCGTGCACAGCGGACCGGCAGAGGCGCGGCACAAAAACGGCATCGTAGATTTGCGCAGCGATACGGTGACGCGTCCCACTTCAGCGATGCGCGCCGCGATGGCTGCCGCCGAAGTGGGCGACGACGTATACGGCGAAGACCCCACCGTAAATCGCCTGCAATCCTGCGCGGCGGAAATTTTTCAGCGCGAAGCCGCGCTCTTCGTGCCGTCCGGCTGCATGGGCAACCTGCTCGCCATCATGGGCTGGACGCAGCGCAGTAACGAAGTGATTTGCGAACAGCGCGCGCACGTGAACTTGTACGAACTGGCTTCCATGTCCGCCATAGCGGGTGTGCTACCGCGCACCGTTCCGGCGCCGAGCGGAATATTAACGTGGGAACTGATCGAGCCGCTCATACGCGAAAAAATTTACTACGATTCGCAGACCGCGCTGGTCACGTTGGAGAACACGCACAACATGCACGGCGGCACGGTGTACCCAACCGCGGTGGCCGAAGACATTTGCGAGCGCGCTCACGCCGCAGGGTTGCGCGTGCATCTCGATGGCGCGCGGATCTTCAACGCCGCAGTCGCGCTGGGGAAAAGCGTCGCGGAAATCACGCGCAAATTCGATTCCGTGATGTTCTGCCTGTCGAAAGGCCTGGGCGCGCCGGTAGGTTCGCTGCTCGTAGGTTCGCACGATTTTATCAAGCAAGCGCACATCCGCAGAAAACTGCTGGGAGGCGGAATGCGCCAGGTAGGCGTGCTAGCCGCGGCAGGATTAATCGCGCTGGAAGAATCGCCCAAGCGACTGTATCTCGATCACGAAAACGCCCAACGCCTGGCGAAAGGCCTCGCCGCCGTGAAGGGAATCGCCCTCGATCCAGCGCGGGTGGTCACTAACATCGTGATCTTCGACGTGCGCGGAACCAACCGCACCGCCGCGGAAATCTGCGAGCAGCTCAAAGCCAAAAAAGTTTTGTGCTCGGCCACCGAAAAATATTCCGTGCGCATGGTCACGCACTGCGACGTGGACCGCACGGCTATAGATGTCGCGCTGTCAGCCGCCGCTCGAGTCGTCGCCGAAAAAGCCCCCGCGGCCGCCGCCCACTGATCCCCCAAGCGTCTGGTCGCTACTTCAGATATACTGCCGCGCGGATTGCTGCACCGGCTCAAGAGCGGCGCCCCTCCCCGGGCGGCAACTTCCCGTACACACACAACCTTTTGCATTTCGCGCGCCGCAAGAGGATGATGAATCCGTGAAAATGACGACTAAAGCCCCCGGCCGGTCCAGCACCCCCCACTCGGCGGTCCCTGCCGCCACCCCCGGCGCCGCAAAACACCAAGATCGCCAATTTCTATTCAGTACAAGTAAGCCCTTTCCTCCCAACACCAATTTTCCAACGTGCAGAAAACAAAGCACTTCGCTTTTTCTATTCAGTACAAATGAACGGCCTCGAGTCCGTTCTCTCCGTGGGAAAATCTGGTCATTTTGCGTCAAGACAGGACTCCCCATTATTCTAATCGCAGGTGGATTGATGACTTCTCAATCGCAAAAAGCAGCCCGCGCCGCGCAACCGCAAGCCACTGCGCCTCCTCCCACGGTCGAAGAAGCCCGCCAATTCACCGACGCCGCCGAAAAACGTCTCCTCGATCTCTGGATCAAATCCGGGCGCGCGCAATGGGTGCAGGAAACTTTCATCACCGACGACACCGAAATTCTCGCGGCGCAGGCCGATCAAAACGTGAAGGCCGCAACGTCCGAACTTGCCGCGCAGGCTCGTACGTTCGAGCCGCTCGACCTGCCGCCGGACGTCGAGCGCAAACTGAAGCTCATCAAGCTTTCCGTGGACATCCCTTCGCCGCGCAATCCGAAAGAAAGCACGGAACTTTCGCAGATCAACGCCTCGTTGCAGAGTGATTACGGCAAAGGGAAATGGTGCCCCGACGGCGCGCAGGCAAAATGCCTCTCGCTGAATGACCTTGAAAATATTATGGCTAACAGCCGCGATCCCGTCGAACTGCAACGCGCCTGGATTGGCTGGCACGCCATCGCGCCGCCCATGCGTGAGCGCTATTCCCGCATGGTGGAACTCGCCAATGAAGGCGCGCGCGAAGTGGGCTTCAGCGACGTCGGCGCAATGTGGCGCTCGAATTACGATATGCCTCCCGGCGTTTTCAGCGCGGAAATGGACCGCCTATGGGAACAAGTACGCCCGCTCTACCTTTCGCTCCACGCCTACGTCCGCACGCAGCTGGTGAAAAAATACGGGCCGGGAGTGCTTGGACCGGACGGCGCGATTCCCGCGCATCTGCTGGGAAATATGTGGGCGCAGGATTGGGCAAATATTTATCCGCTGGTGGCTCCGGCAAATGCCGACCCAGGCTATGACCTCACGCAAATTTTGAAAGCGAAGCAGATTGATCCGCTCGGCATGGTCCATTACGGCGAGCGCTTTTTCATGTCGCTGGGATTTGCCGCGCTGCCGCAGACTTTCTGGCAGCGCTCCATGTTCGTAAAGCCGCAGGACCGCGACGTCGTCTGCCACGCCAGCGCCTGGGACATCGATTACGTGGACGATTTGCGCATCAAAATGTGCATCGAACAAAAGGGCGAGGATTTCTCGACGATTCATCACGAGCTCGGACACAATTTTTACCAGCGCGCCTACGATACGCAACCGCCGCTCTTCCGCAACAGCGCCAACGACGGTTTCCACGAAGCGATCGGCGACACCATCGCGCTTTCCGTCACGCCCGAATATCTGAAACAAATCGGCCTGCTTGAATATGTGCCGCCGGAATCAGCCGACATCGGCATCCTGATGCACAAAGCGCTCGAAAAAGTCGCGTTCCTCCCCTTCGGCCTCCTGATTGATAAATGGCGCTGGGAAGTTTTCTCCGGGAAAATCGCGCCCTCGGATTACAACAAGGCGTGGTGGGAATTGCGCGAGAAATATCAGGGCGTCAAGCCTCCCGTCGCGCGCAGCGAACAGGATTTCGATCCCGGCGCGAAATATCACGTCGCGGCGAACGTACCCTACGCCCGTTATTTCCTCGCGGACATTTTGCAATTCCAGTTTCATCGCGCTCTCTGCCGCCAAACCGGATACAAAGGCCCCCTGCATCGCTGCTCGATTTACAACAACAAGGAAGCCGGCGCGCGCCTGAACAAAATGCTCGAAATGGGCCAGAGCCGTCCCTGGCCCGAAGCCCTCGAAGTAATGACCGGCGAAAAACAAATGGACGCCACCGCGATCCTCGACTATTTCGCCCCGCTGAAAAAATGGCTCGATGAGCAGAACGCCAAAGATGGCGCGAAGCTCGATTGGTAGCGCGCGCAGCATAGTCGCGCTCCGGAGGATTTAATGCGGAACCGCTTGGCTCGATCTCTGCTCATCGCCGCAATCGCCGTGCTGTGCGCGGGTTCACAAATCGCCGGCGCGCAATCCGCAAATCCCGCGGGCGCGACAAAAGACGACTGGGCGTACTACGGCCACGACGCAGGTGGCACGCGCAATTCACCCCTCACCCAGATCAACCGTGAAAATGTCGCGAAGCTGCAGGTTGCCTGGATATTTCACACCGGCGATATTTCCGACGGCAGCGGCCGCCCCAAACGCAGCGGCCTCGAAACCACGCCCATCCTGGTAGATGGCGTCCTCTACCTCACGTCGCCATTCAACCGCGTGTTCGCCGTGAATCCGGAAACCGGCAAGCAACTGTGGGTTTTCGATCCGATGATTGACACAGCCGCGGGCTACGGCGACGGCCTTATCAATCGCGGCGTCGCCACATGGCTCGATGGCACGCGCGCGAGAGGGAAGCGCTGCCGCCGACGGATTTTCGAAGCCACGCTCGACGCGCGATTAATCGCACTGGACGCTGCGACCGGCGACCCTTGCATGGATTTCGGCAACCGCGGACAGATCAGCCTGCGTGACGTGGCGCGTTATATTCCCGGCGAATATCACATGACCTCTCCGCCGGCGGTGATTGACGACATGGTAGTAGTCGGCTCCGCCATTGACGACAATGCGCGCGCAGACATGCCCAGCGGCGTCGTCCGCGCCTTCGACGCGCGTACCGGCAAGCTGCGCTGGAAATGGGAGCCGCTGCCGCCGAACGATCCCGGTTCCGCGGCAGCGAGCGCAAGCGCAAACACAAACGCCACAAAAGCCTGGCGCACCGGAGCTGGCAACGCCTGGTCCGTGATGGTTGTAGATCCCGAGCGCGACCTGATCTTCGTGCCCACGGGCAGCGCCAGCCCCGATTATTACGGCGGCATGCGCGCGGGCGACAACAAATGGGCGAATTCAATCGTCGCGTTGCGCGCTAAAACCGGCGAACTTGCCTGGGGATTTCAGTTGGTGCATCACGATCTTTGGGACTACGACAGCGCCGCGCCCCCGCTGCTCGCCACGATTCAACACGATGGCAAAACCGTGCCGGTGGTAATTCAAGGCAACAAAACCGGATTTCTCTACGTCCTGCATCGCGACACAGGCGTGCCGGTATTTCCCGTGGAAGAGAGACCCGTGCCGCAAAGCGATGTTCCGGGCGAGGTCACATCGCCGACACAGCCTTTTCCGCTCGCCCCTCCAGCCTTGGTTCCGCAAAAACTTTCCGCCGACGACGCCTGGGGCATCACAGCCGCCGATCGCGATTATTGCCGCGAGCGCATCAAGAGCCTGCGCAACGACGGACTCTTCACGCCGTCCAGTTTGCAAGGCTCGCTCTCGGAACCCGGAAACGTCGGCGGCATGAACTGGAGCGGCTACGCGTTCGATCCGCAGCACAGCTTGCTGCTGGTCAATACGAATAACATTGCGGCAGAGATGGGCGTGGTTGCCGCCGACAAATACTGGGACGCCGTGGGCAACAACAAAGGAGACCTCGAATACACGCAGCAATACGGCGCGCCTTACGGAATGTTTCGCGCGTTTCTGTTCGCGAAAGCGCATCATCTTCCCTGCACGCCTCCACCGTGGGGAACTCTCGCCGCAGTGGACATGGCGCAGGGCACCATTCGCTGGCAAGTTCCGCTCGGATCACTCGCGCCGAGCAAGCCGATGGTGCCGCTGGGAGCGCTCAGTCTCGGCGGCCCAATCGTCACGGCAGGCGGCCTGGTCTTCATCGCCGGAACAGTTATTGATCCCGCAATTCGCGCCTTCGACGTCGAAACCGGAAAAGAAATCTGGAAATTCGATCTTCCCACTTCCGGCGCCGCTACTCCCATGACCTACCAGCTGCGTCCAGGCGGCAAACAATTCCTCGTGATCGCCGCTGGAGGGCACTCCAAGGTGACGGAAGAAAAGCAGTCGGACGAGATCGTCGCGTTTGCCTTGCCGTAATCGCCGCAGTCACGATTGTCGTGTGCGCATACCCCTGTGATATAAATTGTAGTGCGGGTTCCGTATTTATTTCTTTTATCGGCGAGGCCACGTGGAATTTGCACTGACAGACGAACAGCAGCAGCTGCGGCGAACGGTGCGCGAGTTTGCCGAAGGCGAAATCTTGCCGCATGTGATGGAATGGGACGAAGTGTCGAAGTTTCCCTCCGAATTAATCCCCAAGCTCGCCGACATGGGTTTTCTCGGTGTGATTTTCCCCGAAAAATACGGCGGCGCGGGCATGGGCTACGCCGAATACGCCATCATCATCGAGGAACTCTCACGCGTGGATGGTTCGATCGGCATCATCGTCGCCGCGCACAATTCGCTCTGCACCAACCACATCTATAAATTCGGCAGCGAAGAACAAAAGAAGAAGTACGTCACGCCGCTCGCGCAAGGGAAGAAACTCGGCTGCTGGTCGCTCACCGAACCCGAAGCCGGCTCCGACGCCGGCGGCACGCGCACCACCGCCGTGAAGAAGGACGGCGGCTGGGTCATCAATGGCTCAAAGACTTTCACCACCAACGGCCATTACGCGGACGTCTGCGTGGGAATGGCCGTAACCGACCCTGCGAAGAAGAGCCATGGAATTTCCGCGTTCATCATCGAGAAGGGAACGAAAGGATTCAAGCCCGGCAAAAAAGAAAACAAGCTGGGCCTGCGTGCCAGCGATACCAGCGAGGTGGTTTTCACTGACTGCCACGTGCCGGCGGAAAATCTGCTGGGCAAAGAGGGCGAAGGATTCGTCAACAGTCTGCAGATTCTCGACGGCGGCCGGATTTCGATTGCCTCACTCGGCCTGGGCATGGCGCAAGGCGCATACGAAGCGTCCGTGCGTTACGCCAAGCAGCGCAAACAATTCGGCAAAGCCATCGCCGAATTTCAAGCCATTCAATTCAAGCTCGCGGACATGGCCACGCAAATCGAAGCGGCGCGCCTGCTCACGTATCAAGCCGCGTGGCTGGCCGACCGCGCCATCGCTTCCGGCGATCACGACGCGCGCATCACCCAGGAATCCAGCATGGCCAAGCTCTATGCCGGGGAAGTGGCCGTGCGTGTCGCCAATGAAGCCGTGCAGATTCACGGCGGCTACGGCTTCATCAAAGATTACCCGGCGGAAAAGTTTTATCGCGACGTGAAGTTGTGCACGATTGGTGAGGGTACCAGCGAGATCCAGCGTCTGGTAATCGCGCGGCAGATTTTGGGCAAAAAATAATTCAGCTTTTGGCGCCGGGACTCATCGCTTCCAGCCGTTCCAGTGATACCATTCCGAGGCTGCAATTCACGTCGCTATGACTGTGTCCATCGAAAACTGGGCCGACCAAGTGCGCGCGGGAGACGTGCGTGCAATTTCGCGCGCCGTTTCCGCAATCGAAAATCGCGAGCGTGATGCTGAAGAAATTCTGCGCCAGCTTTTCCCGCACACCGGGCGCGCCTATCGTGTGGGCATCACTGGCGCTCCGGGAACGGGCAAGAGCACGTTGGTGGATCGCATGGCGAGCCACTATCGCGCCGAGAAAAAGACCGTCGGCATTATCGCCGTGGATCCGTCGAGCCCCTTCACCGGCGGCTCGATTCTGGGCGACCGTATCCGGATGCAGGGTCACGCGACTGATGCGGGCGTTTTCATCCGTTCGATGGCCACGCGCGGATTTCTCGGCGGCTTGTCCCAAGCAACGCGAGACACCACGCTGCTGCTCGACGCCGCGGGAAAACAAATCATCCTGGTGGAAACTGTAGGAGTGGGCCAAGGCGAAATCGAAATCGTGCGCCTGGCGGATTGCACCATCGTGGTGCTGATGCCGGGCATGGGAGATGACGTGCAAAGCCTGAAGGCCGGGCTGATGGAAATCGGCGATATTTTCGTGCTGAACAAATCGGATCGCGAAGGCGCGGACCGCTTCGAGCAGCAGTTGAAGGGAATTTTGCAGCTGGTCCCGGAGCGCGACGGCTGGAAACCGCCCGTCGTGCGCACCATCGCCACCGAAAATAAAGGTGTGGCCGAGCTGGGTCGGCAGATCGAAGCGTTCCGTAAACATTTTGAGCAAGCTCACGAACGTCAGGCACGTGAAATCGCACATTGGAAGGAATGGATTCTGCAATTGCTGGAAACGCGGCTGATGGAGCGCGTCGCTGGAAAATATCTCGGTGAAAAAGAGCTCGACGCCATCGCGGCGGCGGTGGCCGAACGAAAAACGGACCCCTATGCCGCGGTCAACGAAATTCTGGCGCGGGCCGGGCTTGGAGAGACTCGTTGAAACTAGGGGAGCTGGAATTTCACGTTTTGGTGGATGGCTATGTATCGCTCGACGGCGGAGCGATGTTCGGCGTGATCCCCAAAACAATGTGGGAGAAGAAAATTTCTGCGGACGGCCGCAATCGCATTCAGCTGGCGATGAATTGCCTGCTGGTGCACGCCGGCGGAAAAAGAATTCTGGTGGAAACGGGCATCGGCGCGAAAATGCCCGCGAAGCTGCGCGACATTTACGGCGTCGAAGGCCCCTTTTTGAACGATCGCCTCAAGGATCATGGTCTGGATCCCAGTGAAATAGACATCGTCGTGAACACGCACCTGCATTTCGACCACTGCGGCGGAAATACGCGCCAGGTGAAAGACAAAGTCGTCGCCGCGTACCCCAACGCGAAATATGTAGTGCAGCGCGGCGAATTCGAACACGCCAAGCATCCGACCGAACGGGACCGCGCCAGCTACATCCACGAGAATTACGTCCCGCTTGAAGCCGGCGCCAAACTTGCGTTGCTCGAAGCCGATCGCGCCATCGCCCCGGGCGTGGAATTGATTCGTGTTCCGGGACACACCGCGAACATGCAGTGCGTGAAACTTACCGGCGGCGGAAAGACCGCTTTCTTCCTGGCGGACCTGATTCCGACCACGGCGCATTTGCCACTGCCCTGGATTATGGGGTTCGATTTATATCCTCTGACGACGCTCGAAAATAAAAAGAAATGGATCCCGGAATTGCTTCAGGAAGGCTGGATCGCGCTGTTCTGCCACGACGCAAAGACCCAGGCGGCCCACATCCGCGAGCGCGATGGACATTTGGAAGCCGAACCGACAAAGGTGGATTGAAAATGGCAAAAGTTGCAAAGCGCGCAAAAAAAGTCGCGGTGAAATCCCCAAACAAGCCCGGCGCGAAAAGTGAAAAGGTGAAGCTCGCCATCATCGGAGGCAGCGGCTTGTATTCCATGCCGGGCCTCACCGACACGCGCGAGGTCCGCGTGAAAACTCCGTTCGGCGATCCCTCCGATGCAATTGTGATCGGCACCCTGGAAGGGAAGCGTGTGGCATTTCTCGCGCGCCACGGCCGCGGCCATGTACTTTCACCGAGCGAAATCAATTACCGCGCCAATGTCTGCGCGCTGAAAATGCTCGGCCTCGAACGTATCATCTCCGTCAGCGCCGTAGGCTCGCTGCGCGACGATCTGCCGCCGCAGGATTTTCTGATCCCGGATCAATTTTTCGATCGCACGCGAGGACGCATCGCCACGTTCTTCAGTGGCGGCATCGTCGCCCACGTCGGCTTCGACAAGCCCACCTGCACGCACCTTTCAGCCCACATTGGCGAAGCCTGCGAACGCGCCGGTGTGAAAGCGCACCCCGCCGGCACGTACGTCTGCATGGAGGGGCCGCAATTTTCCACGCTTGCCGAATCGCAAACGTACCGCCAGCTACGCTTCGATGTGATCGGCATGACCAATCTGACGGAAGCCAAGCTCGCGCGCGAAGCGGAAATTTGTTACGCCACGATCGCCATGATCACGGACTACGATTGCTGGCACCCGCAGCACGACGCCGTGACCGTTACCGAGGTCATCGAGAACCTGACCCGCAACACGTCGAACGTGCAGCGCGTGCTCCACGAAGCCGTGGCAGAATTGCCGGAACACCGCTCCTGCAAGTGCGGAGCGGCGCTCGCTCACGCGATACTGACCGACCACAAAATGATTTCCGCAGCCACCAAGAAACGCCTGGCGCCGATCATCGGCAAGTACATTTCTTAGCCCACGAGCTCGAGATGTACGCGCAAAGCCACTGCGCCGGTGCGATGATTCCGCTATAATCGCCGAGTCTTTTCCTGGATCGAAAAGTCGCGGCGTCAGAAATCCCGCGGTTCGAGCAAAGGGCGGAATTGTGCGCTTCGAATTCGGTCGCCGCGTGAGGGTGTAAGGAGCAAGAGATGCGCGCATTTGCGGTTCAAAGCTTCGGCCAAGCTCCCGCAATCCACGATCTGCCGGTCCCTTCCGCCGACGGCGCTTTCCTCATCCGTGTGAAGTGCGCAGGCGTCAACCCGATTGACTACAAACTTGTCGAGCGTCTGACCGCCGCGTCAAAATATCCCTTTGTCGTGGGTATCGACATTGCAGGAGTCATCGAACGCGTTCCAGCCGGCGAAAACGATCTGCGCATCGGCGATCGAGTCTTCGGCATGGCGCGCGCGCACGGCGCGTACGCCGAGTACACTGCAGTCGCACCGGGTTCAAGGACAGAACCGCTGGCACGCATCCCTGTGCGTGTCACCGACGAACAAGCAGCCGCGCTGCCCATTCCAGCAATCACTGCGCTCGGATCGCTCAACCTGTTGGGCGTTAAGGCAGGGCAGCGACTCGTGGTGATGGGAGCGACCGGCGGAGTCGGCGGCTACGCGGTGCAGATCGCGCGTTCGCGCGGCGCGTACGTCATCGCCACGGTACGCGGCGACGCCGACGAAGCCCGCCGCCTCGGCGCCGAAGAAGTTTACGACACCGAAGCGGTTGATGTGGTGGACGCGCTTCACGCGGCGCACGCGGACGGCGTGGACGCCATCCTCGATCTGGTGAATGGTCCGGACGCAATCCGTCGCGACGCCGAGATTCTCAAGTCCGGAGGCAGCCTGGTCTCGACGATCTACGCGGTGGACCAAAAGTGGTTCGCGGAGCGCCACATCACTGCGCATAATGTTGCCTCTAACGCGGTCGAGTCCACGCCAGCGATGACCGCGAATCCCTCGTCATCGCCGCAAGCGCTGACGGAAATTGTGGGTATGCTCGCGGCTGGTACAATCACCGCGCGCATCCGCTCGACCGCTGCACTGGACGGCGCGGCGCAGACGCTCGAAAAACTTCGCGACGGCGGACTCCGGGGCAAGGCGGTTATCCGCATCTAGCGCACGCTTTGTCGGTCTGCGGCTCGCGCGACTTCGTACTTTAATTCATGAAGACGGGAGAAATCATGTCGTTACTGGTGGTTGGTTCAGTTGCGTTCGATGGGATCGAGACGCCGCACGGCAAGCACGATCGCCTGTTGGGCGGCGCCGCAAGCTATTTCGCGCTCGCGGCCTGCCACCTAGCGCCGGTGCGCCTGGTGGGCATCGTCGGAGATGACTTCACAGCGAAAGACGTGGCCGTCCTCAAGCGCCAGCACATAGATCTGCAGGGCCTCGAACGCGCCACGGGAAAGACCTTTTATTGGGCCGGCCGCTACAACCAGAACATGAATGAGCGCACCACTCTAGTCACCGAGCTAAACGTCTTCGCGAATTTCCAGCCCACTCTGCCGCCCGCGTACACCGACTCGCCTTTTATTTTTCTCGGCAACATTGACCCGACGCTGCAGCACTCCGTACTGAAGCAGATCAAGCGCAAGCCCAAAGTCGTCGGCCTGGACACCATGAACTATTGGATCGAGCGCACTCCCGCGGAATTGAAAGAAACGCTGAAACACATCCAGGTGCTGGTAATCAACGACGACGAGACCCGCCAGCTCACCGGCCAGCACAACCTGACGCGCGCCGCCAAAGAAATCTTCAAAATGGGCCCAAAAACATTGGTGATCAAACGCGGCGAGCACGGCGCCATCATGATGCACGAAAAATTCTTGTTCTCCGTGCCGGCGTTTCCTCTGGAAGAAGTTCATGATCCTACCGGCGCGGGCGACAGTTTTGCCGGCGGCTTCATGGGCTACCTCGCAGGCGCGGGAAGAGTGAACGAGCGCACGCTGCGCAACGCGATGGTTTACGGCTCGGTGCTAGGGAGCTTCGCGGTGGAAAAATTCGGCGTGCAGCGCCTCACCACGCTCAAGCGCAATGAAATCCACGCCCGCGCGCGTCTGTTCTCAAAGCTGACCTCCTTCAAGCTCTAGCGCTATCACTGTGCTCGGAGCGCGCCACGTCTTCAGCGAAGCAGCCGGCGGCCCCGCGAATATTTCCTCACAAGCACGCAATGCGCTTAACTCCGCGCGCCCATTCCAGTAGAATCTCGGGACGCAAGGCACGGGGGTGCCATGCTTCACGATCTAAATTCATACATCCTGCTGCGGCTGGTGCTCGCGGCTTTTCTGGGCGGACTGATCGGCCTGGAACGCCAGCTGCGCCGCAAGCCCGCCGGCATCCGCACCAACATGTTTATCTGTTTCGGCGCCGCGCTCTTTACCGTTATTTCCTACGAGATGGCGGGCACGGTCGGCGGCGACCATACGCGCATCGCCGCCCAAATTATTCCAGGCATCGGATTCATCGGCGCGGGCGTGGTGATGCGCGACCGTGGCTCGGTGCTGGGCATCACCAGCGCGGCCACAATTTTCGTGGTGGCCAGCGTCGGCATGGCGGTGGGCGCCGGAATGTTAGCCACCGCGATTTTTGCCACGCTGATGGTGCTGGTAGCTCTTGTGGCGTTGGGCTATTTGGAAGACCGGCTCGGCCTGCAAACGCGCCTGATGACATTTCAACTGATCGCCGCAGCAAACGCCGATCTGCTGGTTCCCGCGCATCGCATTGTCGAAGGCGAAAAGATCGAAGCGCGCCGCTGGCAAACTCAGCAAATCGGCGATGAACTATTCGTGGATTTCGATGCGGAAGTCAGCTATCACCAGGAGCGTGAGCTCCTTTCAAAATTTGCCGCGCTGAATGCCAAAGTCGAGGCGCGGCCCATGCGCGCGTGAAAGCTTATCTCAGCTTGCCACCCGAATCGCCGGGGCCCCGCTCGACTCAGCGCGGCACAGCGCTCGCCGACTACGCGCCAGCCCAATTGCGCATTGGAACAAACCGCCAAAATCTGGGCCAACCAAACACGGCCTCCGGGAATCCGAGTTGACGAGCGTTCGCCGGGATGCTATCAATTCTTGGGCATTATTCTGGGGACTCGCAGGCGTTTGCATCGTTTCCCTCGTTCGGCTATCCCAGCGACGCCAAGAATCGCGGCGCCAGTTTTCGTGAACACTACCGGTGAAAATTACAGGAGGACGGGCTTGATGCGTCTGCGGTGGACCGCGCTCATAGTGCTTGGCGTACTCACGATTCTCACGTCGAGTTGCAGCTCGAGCAACGGCAACACCGTCGCGCCAGGCCAGCCGAATCCTACCCCAACCATCACCGGCCTTTTTCCATCCAGCGTCACCGCGGGTAGCCAGGGTTTTACACTGTTCGTTGCCGGCACAGGCTTCATTGACGGATCCACCGGAACTTCCACGGCGTTTTGGAACGGCTCCGCGCGCTCCGCGACCGTGAATATCAATACGGGCCAGATTGCCATCACCGTTCTGGCTTCCGATGTAGCAACACCGGGGACTTCGCTCGTAACGGTTTCGAATCCGTTGCCCGGCGGTGGCATCACCCTCAACGCCGCGCCGTTCACCGTTTTTCCAACGCAAACGAACACGCCCCTGATCTCCAGTCTCAGCCCGGCGACCGCCAACCCCAACGGCGCTGCGTTCACGATCACTGTAAACGGCTCGAATTTTGTTTCTGGCAATGCAAACAACCCTTCCGTGCCGCCGCCGCCGACGCCACCTTTTTCAGGTTCCGTAGTTGCTTTCAACGGCAGCCCGCGCACCACTGCATTTGTGAGCGCCACGCAGCTGACGGCGCAAATCCCCGCCACGGACATTGCCGCGGCCGGCTGCAATGGCATCAGCGTGTTCACCTACACCGGCGGCGGCAACGAAATCTTCTCGCCGGCGGTCAGCTTTCTGGCTTCTTCCACGTCGGCGCCCGCGATCTGTTCGCTTTCACCTTCCAGTGTTGTGGCCGGCGCCTCCAGCTTCACCATCACCGTCAGTGGCGGGAACTTCGCTGCGAACTCCACCGTCAAGTGGAACAACAGCGCGCGCACCACCACCTTCGTCAACGCGAATACCGTGCAGGCGCAAATCACGGCGGCAGACGTCGCCAGGGCGGGAGTCGAGCCGGTCACTGTGGCGAATTCCGGTGGCGGATCCACGGCACCTCTGAACTTTTCGATTTTGCCCACTCCGCCGGTCACTCCCACGATTACTGCGATCGCTCCAGCCAGTGCCACCGCCGGGGGCGGAGGTTTCACCCTTACTGTAACGGGCACAAATTTCATCGCGGATTCGGTGGTGGATTGGAATGGCGCGGCGCGCGCCACTTCCTTCCAGAGCGCCACGTCTCTGCAAGCGCAAATTCTAAGCACCGACCTCGCCACTCCCGGAACCATCGAGATTACCGTGCTCAACACCTCGTCCAACGGCGCAGCGGCATTTTCCAATCAGTTTCCCTTCACGATCAACGCGGCGGCCGGATCGGCCGTGAAGTTTCCCCAAGTAGTTTCCGTCAGCATCGCGGGTGGTGCGGCAGATGGACCGAGTGAAGCTCCGGCAATCAGCTTCGGCGGGCGCTACGTCGCGTTCTATTCGCAGGCTAAGAATCTGATCGCTCCCGCGGCCTCTGGAAATATTTTTGTGCGCGACACCTGCGTGAGCGCGGCGAATTGCTCGCCGAAAACATCGGCCGTGGACGTCGCGCCTGACGGCAGCGCGCCCAACGGCAAAGCCGGCCGGCAAGTGGCCATCAGCGGCGACGGCCGATTTGTGGCGTTCATCTCGCGCGCAACGAATTTAGTCCCGGGCAACACAACCGTTTCGCTCGGCTACTGGGAATTGTATGTGCGCGACCTCTGCGTCGGCGCGAACGCTCCTTCGGGTTGCACGCCGCATACCGAAATCATTGCGACGGGCGCAGAAGGAGAAGCCGCGAGCGGCCCGAGTACCAGCCCGTCGCTAAGTGCGGACGGCCGGTTCATTGCTTTCGTTTCCGCGGCAACCAATCTCGTGGCGGAAAAACCCGTTTCGTTGCCGCAAGCATACGTGCGAGACACCTGCGCCGGCCCCACGGCGACGAAAGCGTGCGTCGTGCGCACCGTCGCTGTTCCCGTGGATGACGAAGACCGCGTCGCGGGCGCACAGGCTGGACGCCCCGCGATTTCCTCCGACGGCCGTTACGTCGCCCTGGAAATGTGGAGTGTGAAATCCGCAACACAAAATTCCGCAGGCACTTCGCAGATCGCTCTAGCGGACACTTGCATGGGAATTGACGCGCCCGTTTCATGCGAGGCGTCTGCGGAGCGGATTTCCTATGCGCCGGATGATTCCCCTCTCAGCGGCGCAAATATTTCGCCGTCTCTCAGCGGTGACGCGCGCTTTGTGGTCTTCGAATCGCAGCCTCCTGCTTCATCGAATGGAAATACCGCGCAAGTCAGCAAAGCCTACCTGCGCGATACGTGCCTCGGTGACACTGCTCCAGACGGCTGTGTTCCATCGACAACTCTGATTACGAATGACAGCACCACCGCGGCCACCAAAACGCTGAATTTCACACCGGCGATCAGCGCCTCGGGAAGATACATTTCGTTTGTGTCCGGCGCTGCCGGCGCTGCCGCCGCGCCCGCGGGCCAGGTTGCCACCGAAGGCACTCTCGTCGTGCGCGATACCTGCTTCGGCGCCGTGCTGCCTTGCACCGCGCACACCTATGCCGTTTCCGACGCCACCGCGGTTTTTTCGGCTACCCGTGCTTCGTTCGTCGTGTCCGGCACCAATAAATCTGGTCCACTTGCCGCCGACCGTTACACCGCCGCCCCGCTCAGCTCCGACGGACGCTTCGCCGTGTTTTACGCGCCAGACACCATCGCTGCACAGCCTGCCAGCGGCGTCGGCGATGTCTATTTGACCGTCACCCCGTTCTAATCTCCATTGCGCGCTGCTGCTCGGATGTAAACACCTTCGCGCACGCAACTGGACTCGCTGCGCGAAATTCCTTATTCTCCTGTGCGGACCATGCCGCAAGCTCTCAAGCCTGAAGCACTCCACCCTGGCGATTCAGTGCGCATACTTTCCCTATCCAGCCCCGTGAAGGAATCTCGGCTGCAGCAAGGCGTCGAGGAACTTGCGCGACTGGGCTACACGCCGAAGTTCGATCCCGAACGAGTGCTCGCGCGCGGCGATTTTTTTGCCGGCACCGCCGCCGAACGCGGCGCGGCGCTTAAAGAAGCGCTCACTGAAACTACCACGCGCGGAATTTTCTGTTCGCGCGGCGGTTACGGCTCGAATTATCTGCTCGACGGCCTCAGCGTCGCGCTCGCCAGTCCCAAGGTTTTAGTCGGCTACAGCGATGTCACCTCGCTGCAGATTTTCCTCTGGCAGAAATTTCGTTGGGTTGGTTTTTACGGACCGATGGCCGCAGCTGGCCTGGATAAGGGTGCGGGAGCTGCTGACGGCTACGACGCCGAAACCCTCACGCGTGCGCTGACCGAGACCAAGCAAGGTTGGACGATTCAGCTTCCTGGAACTGAAGCCGTGATGCCCGGCTCGGCCGACGGCATTCTTCTCGGCGGCTGCCTCACGCTGATTGAAACCGCGCTGGGAACTCCCTGGGAGCTGGACACCCACGGCGCGATTCTGCTGCTCGAAGATCGAGGCATGAAGGCCTGGCAAGTGGACCGCGCATTCATGCATCTGAAGCAGGCGGGAAAGCTGCGCGGAGTTTCCGGCGTGTTGCTCGGCGATTTTCCAGAGTGTGAAGCGCATCCCGGCAGCGAGTCAGTTCTCGACGTCGCCCGCCGCATTTTGGGAACGATGGGGTTTCCGGTTGTGTGGGGCGCGCCGATCGGTCATACCCCGCGGCCCATGTTGACGCTGCCGCTGGGCGTCCGCGCGCGTCTGAAGGCCGATGAAACTTCGCGCCTGGAAATTTTGGAGCCAGCCTGCCGCGCATAAAAAAATCGGCAGCTCGATGAACGCGGCGTATCGTGGGCACGCACAAGGAGAAGGCAAATCTCAACGCGATCAAACACGGTCACCGAACACATCCATCTGCTCGGCATCGCCGGCGCGGCCATGGCGCCCGTCGCCGGAATGTTGAAAGAACGCGGCTATCACGTCAGCGGTTCGGACGTGAATGTCTATCCCCCGGCCTCGACGCTCCTCGATGCCATGGGAATCCGCTGGCACGAAGGCTTTCGCGCCGAAAATCTGCAGCCGGCGCCGGACCTGTGCGTCGTAGGCAACGTAATCGCGCGCGGCAATCCCGAAATCGAATATATCCTCGACGAAAAATTGCCGTACTGCTCCATGCCGCAGCTCCTCGAGCAATATTTCATTCCCGGCCACACCTCCATCGTGATTGCTGGAACTCACGGCAAAACCACCACCACGGCTATGCTCGCCTGGATTTTTCACGTCGCCGGACGCAAACCTGATTTTCTAGTCGGCGGTGTCTTACCGAACTTCGGCGACCGCAGCTACGGCCTCGGCGGCGGGGAAGAGTTCATCATCGAAGGCGATGAATACGAGACCGCCTTCTTCGATCGCGGCCCAAAATTTCTGCACTATCATCCGGACGAGCTGATCCTGACGTCGCTGGAATACGACCATGCGGACATTTACCCCGACCTTCCATCTATCGCCGTGCAGTTCCGCAGGCTCGTAAACCTGGTCCCGCGCCGCGGAAAGATTCTCATCTGGGGCGAGAGTGACGAGCTAAAGCAAACTGTCGCCAAAGCATTCTGTCCCGTGGAAACTTTCGGCTTCACGTCAGAATGTGATTGGTGCGCCGGAGACGTGCACTGGCACGACGACGCCACCGAATTTCGCGTCGCGTTTCGCGGCAACGAAGTCACCCGCGTGCGCATGCCCGTCGCCGGAAAACACAATGTGCTGGACGCGCTCGCAGCTACCGCGCTCGCCTACAGCCGCGGCGTTGAGTGCGACGCGATCCAGCAAGCCCTCTCCACCTTCGTCGGCGTGCGCAAGCGCATGGAAACTAAAGGCGAAGCCAACGGCGTCCTGGTGGTGGAAGATTTCGCGCATCATCCCACCGCGATTCGCATGACGCTCGAAGCCACGCGCACGCGCTGGCCCGGCCGCAAGATCTGGGCCGCCGTCGAGCCACGCTCCAACACCATGCGCCGAAAAATTTTTGAACACGTCCTGCCGGATTCGCTGGCAATCGCGGATGCCGTCGTCATCGGCCCCGTCAGTCGCGCGCAATTGCTCGAAGAACGGGAGCGCCTCTCGCCTGAATATATCGCCCGCTCGCTGCTCGATCGCGGCCGCCCCGCAAAAGCGTTCGAATCCGCGGCAGCAATCGTGGATTATCTCGCCGCCGAAGCCAAACCCGGCGATATGGTGATGGTCATGTCCAACGGCAGCTTCGATGGCCTCAGCGGCAAATTGCTGGAAAAATTGAAATCGCTCGAAGGAGCCAGGAAATGAAATCGGCCCAGCGGATCGTATTGACAGTCGCCTTGTTGTTCTTTGTGAGACCCGCGTCGGCCACTATTGGCTATCACATTTCCCTGAAGAACCCCGAGCAGCATCTCTTTCACGTGGAGCTGCGGATTCCGGTCGCGGCCGCGGACCAGGAGATTGTTGTCGCCATCCCCGCGTGGTACTCGCTGTATCAAGTGCGCGATTTTTCCTATCGCGTACGCGATGTGCGTGCCCGCAATTCCGCCGCGCCAGCTACAGCGCTGTCCGTACGCTTGCTCGACAAGCAAACCTGGAAGATGTCGCTCGCGGGCGGAGGCGCTGACTCCGGGGCGCGCACCGTCACGCTCGATTACAGCATCGAATGGGACGATCCCGGCCCGTTCAATTCACAACTGAACGCGCACCACGCCTTCGTGAATTTCGCAGAAGTGCTGATGTACGTTCCGAGTCGCCGCGCCGAAGATACCCAGGTCCAATTTGACGACGTGCCCGACGGCTGGCGCATCGCGGCGGAGCTTGCCGCAGGCGCACCGCCAAATTCATTCACCGCGGCAAGCTACGACAAACTCGCGGACGCTCCAGCCGAAGCAGGGAAGTTCGCGGAATTCGCATTCGACGAAGCCGGCGCGCATTTTCGCGTAATCGTGGATGGCAAAGACTGGCATCGCGAATCCCTCGAATCTAGTCTGCGCGACATCACGAAGTACGAAGTCCATCTGATGGGCGGCGCGCCGTTCAACGAGTACATTTTTTTCTATCATTTTGGCCCGTATGCCGAAGTCGGCGGCGGCGGGATGGAGCACTCGAATTGCACCGCGATCTCTACTTCGTCGGGCGACACTGCTGCCTCGGTCTCAGCGCATGAATTTTTCCATGCCTGGAACGTGAAACGTATTCGCCCGCAAACGCTAGAGCCCGTGGACTACACCAAAGAAATGTACACGCGCGCGCTCTGGTTCGCGGAAGGCGTCACCAGCACCTACGCTTCCTACACTCTCGAACGCAGCGGCCTCTGGACCAAGGATCAGTTTTACACAGACCTCGCGGGACAAATCGGCGAGCTCGATTCCCGCCCCGCGCACCTCTGGCAGAGCGTCGAAGAGTCGAGCCTGGACGCGTGGCTGGAAGGCTACGACGAATACCGCCGCCCCGAACGCAGCATCTCCTACTACAACAAGGGCCAGATCGTCGGAGAAATGCTCGACCTCGCGATTCGCGACGCCACCGATAATCACAAATCGCTCGACGACGTCCTGCGCCGCATGTACGAGGTCTATGCGAAGCAAGGGCGCTTCTACGACGATTCGCAAGGCGTGGAAGCAATAGCCGAAGAAGTTGCCGGCATCACGTTCGACGATTTCTTCCGCAGCTACGTAGCAGGCACCACAGAAATTCCGTACGACAAATTTTTCAATGCCGCAGGTCTCGAACTGAAAGTCGAACGCCACGCTGCCCCAGACCTCGGCTTCTCCGCCAGCGGCCACAGCCTCGGTTCCAGCGCGCAAGTGGCGGTAACGCAAGTGGCGCCGGGTTCGACGGCCGAAGCGGCGGGCCTGAAGCGAGGAGACGCTCTGCTCGCGATAAATGGCCAGCCGCTGCCGCGCTATCTGCCCGCATGGCTGCGCGAACAAAAGCCAGGCGAAACCATCACGCTGCGCGTGCAGCGCGACGGCAACGCTCTGGATTTGACCTTCACGCTGGGCGCGATTGACCTTAATAAATTCACGCTCGTTGAAATCCCCGGCGCCACCGAAAAGCAAAAACGCATTCGCGAAGGCTGGTTGAAAGGAAAAACCGATTGAGGCCGCGAGCTTCGTCGCGCCGCTGAATCCATGATTCGCACAATCCTGGTGCTGACGTTCGTCGCTTTGGCACTGCTTTTCGTGCAGCCCCTGCTGATTCTGTGGACGCTGCTGACCGGCGACGCCAATTTCATGTATTGGACTTTCATCGGCGCGCTGCGCATCGTCTTGCGCCTGGCTGGGATTCGCGTGCGCGTCGAGGGCCTGGAAAATATTCCCCGCGGCGTCTGCGTCTTCACTTCGAATCACGCCTCGAACCTTGATCCCGTCGCCCTAGTACCCAACATTCCTCGGCGCGTCTCTCTCCTCGCCAAAAAGGAAGTTTTCCGCATTCCCATCCTCAACAAAGCGCTGCGCCAGGCCAAGCTGATCCCGGTGGACCGCGCCGACAAAGAAGCTGCAGCGGAAAGCGTGGACATCGCGGTCAAATATCTGAAAGAGGGTCTGTCGTTCTGTGTTTTTCCCGAAGGTACGCGCAGCCGCGACGGCCGCTTGCTCCCGTTCAAGAAGGGAACTTTTCTGATGGCCATCCGAGCCGCCGCGTGGGTCGTCCCTGTCTCACTGGCCGGGACGCAGCGCCTGATGCGCAAAGGCGATTGGACCATTCACCCCGGCGAAGTAGTAGTCCGTTACGGCCCGCCGATCTTGGCCGCGGAATATGCCGAAGATCAGCGCGATGAACTTCGCCGACGCGCCCAGGAAATGGTCGCCGCCGGTTTACCCGAAGAACAAAAGCCGTCAGCAGGGAACTGAATCACGCCGCAAGAATCTGGCGTCAGAAAATCAGCACGCTCTTAGTTGCGCTCGCAGGCCATCGAGCACGCTTCATCGCAATTACTGCGCGCTCAATTTCGCCACAGCTTCGCGCAACTCACGCAATTCCTTTTGCATCTCCGGCAAACGATTGAACACCGCCACCGATTTCCGCCACGCCAGATTATCCATCGCCGGATAACCGGAATAAATCGCGCCCGCCGGAACGTCACCTGGCACTCCCGACTGCGCCGTCAGCACCGCGCCATCGCCAATCGTCAGATGTCCCGCCGCGCCCACCTGCCCCGCGAGGATGCACTTATTTCCCACCTTCGAAGTCCCAGCCAGTCCTACCTGACCGCACAACAGCGTGTCCTCGCCGACCTTGCACGCGTGCCCCACCTGCACCAAATTATCAATCTTCGTTCCGCGCCCGATCCGCGTTTCGCCCACCGTCGCGCGGTCAAGCACGCTGTGGGCTTGAATCTCCACGTCATCCTCAATCACCGTGATGCCGGACTGGCGCATCTTGTGCCAGCCGCCATCATTCCGCCGCGCGAAACCAAATCCGTCCGCGCCAATCGTGACGCCATTTTGTAGCAGCACGCGATTCCCAATGCGGCAGTTCTCGCGCACCGTTACGTGCGAATGTGCGAAGAAATCATCGCCGATCGCCGCGCCCGAATAAATCGTCACAAAACTGTGCAGCACCGCGTTGCGCCCGATTTCAACGCCCTCATCCACGAAACAATAAGGCCCCACATGCGCCCCGGGTGCAATTTTCGCGGTCATCGCGATCACCGCAGTCGGATGAATCTGCGCCGTAAATCGCGGCGCCGGATGAAACAGCTCAATCGCCCGCGCAAAATCAAGATAAGGATTCGCCGAACGCAGCGCCGCAATTCGTACTGGGCCGCTGTCCTTGGCCACAAATATCGCCGAAGCGCGTGTGGTTTCCAGCGCCGGCCGGTATTTGCGGTTCACCAGAAACGTCAGCTCGCCCGGCTCCGCCTCTTCGATCCCCGCCACGCCGCTAATCTCCAGACTCGCGTCACCATCCACCTCGCAGCCCAACTGCTTCGCGATCTCGCCCAATCTCATGATGGCTTCTCCTCACGCCCACAATTGCGCAGCCTCAATGTACAACAGAGACGCAATCGTACATACGCCAGCCGCCCCGCACCGCTGGGCCGGCACGGCGACGTGCGTCAGCGCGCGCAAAATATGCAGCTATTCTATTCGTTGAAAAGTTTGGATTGCGAAGCCGCCACAGCCCCAGCAGCTCGAGGAGTCCGCCGCGCCGCCCCAACCACTCCGAGTACCTTCATCTCAGCCAACGCGGTGCGCGGAATAAACACTCGCAGGGTATTCCCGTGCAGATCGGGAGGCGTTAACTGCACAGCATTGTCCAGCAGGTCCAGCAGATCGTTCGCCACAATCCCTTCCATCACATCCTCATCCCGGAAACGCAGCCGCACCCACAGCCCATCCAGCTTCGGCCGGCTCAAGAACACCTTCCGCTCCGCTTGAAAAGTGTCGGGAAACTCCCGGACGAAATATACCGACTTAACGGAAGCCATTGCGACCGACACATGCTCCCCGTCAGGCGTAAGCAGGTCAAACGCCTCTGCCCGCGCGAGAGCCGCAGGGTTCAAGTAGCCCTTCAAGTGGCCGTGGTCCAGGAGCAACACGACCACTTTCTTGCGCGTCGAGGCTGGGGCCCGATCTTTCACGTTTTTGGGGCCTTTTTCGGCGAGAATCTTGCTAATTTCCCAGGCGTTATGTTATTCTTGTCGCTGTTTTTCGTCAAGTTATTGGTGTTTAAAGGGTTAGCATCGGAGTCACCGCCGATTGACCGAGAAGGGCAAGATCCTTAAATCTGCCTCCGTCATAGCCCTTGCCACCGTTATCAGCCGGATTTGCGGATACTTACGCGATCAGCGGGTAGCTCTACTGCTCGGCACGTCGCCGGCGGCCGACTCGTTCATCCTAGCGTTTCGGATTCCCAATTTGATACGGCGCTTGACGGGCGAAGGCGCCTTAGGCGCCTCCTTTATACCCGTATTTACTGGTTATTTGCGCGGAAGACCACCAAAGGAGGCATGGCAGTTCGCGCAGCGCGCTTTCTGGGATATTGCAGTGATCCTGGCGGTAGTTGCCGCGCTCGGAAGCGTCTTTTCCGGGCAGATTGTCAGCGGCCTCACCGCCATGGGCGTCGGCCATGCCCACTGGGACCTGGCGGTCTACCTGAACCGGATCATTTTTCCATGCGTCTTTTTCATGGGCCTGGCGGCACTCGCTGGCGGGATTCTGAACAGTTTCCATCGCTTCGGCCTGGCTGCTTCCACGTCAATTCTTTTCAACGTGGTGTTCATCGCGTTTTCGTTCGGCGTGTTTTACCGGCCCATCATGAACTGGGCGCCGCCCGAGTATCGCACTCCGGCGGTCGGCCTGGCGGTCGGAATTTTGGTGGGCGCGGCGCTGCAGTTGGTGATGCAGCTTCCGGCGCTCGCGAAGCTGGGCATGCGCTTCCGCCCGGGCGTCAACTTCGACGATCCCGGGGTGAAGAAAGTTGGCAAGTTGATGGTGCCGATGTTTTTTGGCGCGGGTGTGTTTCAGATAAATTTTTTCGTAGATACGATTTTCGCGGCTTCATCGCGCATGCCGGAAGGCAGCATCAGTTCGCTATACGTGGCGGACCGCGTGATGGAATTGGTGCTGGGCAGCTACGCGATCGCGCTCTCGACGGCGCTGCTTCCCACCATGTCGCATCAGGCAGCAGAAGGGAAGTACCAGGAGATGAAGCAGACGTTCGCTTTTGCGCTGCGCGTCGCTTCATTCATTACCATCCCGGCGGCGGTGGGGCTGATTCTGTTGCGCGTGCCCATCACCCAAGTGCTTTTTCAGCACGGCGAGTTCATGGCGCGTTCCACGGCGCTGACGGCACACGCGCTGCTGTTTTATTCGCTGGGATTGCCGGCTTTCGCGGCCATTCGCTTGATTACGCCCATGTATTACTCGACGCAAGATACACTGACGCCGGCGAAAGTAGGGGCCTGCGCGGTGGTTCTGCACGTAGCGCTAAATATCGTGCTGCTCTTCGGATTCGGGCGCTATTTGTGGAACGCCAGTCCGGCGCTGGCCAGCTCTCTTGCGGCGTATTTTAATTTTGCGGCGTTATTTTTAATTTTTCGCGGACGCTACGGCAGCCTCGGCTCCGCGGCCATTTTTAGTTCGCTTGGGAAAATGGCGCTCTGTGCGGTGGCCATGTCTGCGGCGTGTTTCGCGGCGATAAAGTATTCGCATCTTGCGGCGCTGGAGCATTTTCTCGCGAAAGGGGCGTGGCTCGCCGCGATTATCTCGGTTTCGTCGGGAATTTATTTCGCCGTGGCTTGGGCGCTGCGCTGCGAGGAATTGCCGGAGCTATTCCTGTTGCTGCGGCGTGCGGAACCAAGCCCGGCCACAGGCACGCTGGACGTTTCGTAAGCCGCGCGAGGCGCGAGCGCAAATTTTCTGCCGGATCTTTCATCCCGGCGCATGAAATCAGGAGCTGTGCATTGGAATCGAACATCCGAGCATTCTTAAATTACCTGCGCGTCGAAAAAGGCCTTTCGACCAACACGCTGCACGCCTATCGGCGCGATCTGGCTAAGTTCGCCGCGTTTTCGGCCAAGCGCGGGCTAACTTTGGACCACTTCCAGCACACGAACGTGGTGGATTTCCTGCGCACGCTCTATCTCAAAAAACTCGATAGCCGCACCGTCGCGCGCCACCTCGTCACCATCCGCCATCTCTTCCGATTCGCTTTCACCGAAGGAATCATCAAAGAAGATCCCGCCGCGAACGTCCAGGCGCCGAAATTCCGCCGCTCGCTCCCGGAATTTCTCAGCGTTGCCGATGTGGACCGCCTGCTCGCGCAACCAGACGTCAACAGCACGCTCGGCCTGCGCGATAAAGCCATGATCGAGCTGCTGTATTCCACCGGCCTGCGCGTCTCGGAACTGTGCGGCCTAAAAGCCGCGGACATTCAAACGGAAGCGGGTTGCCTGCGTTGCATCGGCAAAGGCAATAAAGAGCGCCTCGTCCCCGTGGGTCGCGCCGCGCTGGAACTGGTGCTGCAATATATGAAAAAATCGCGGCCCGAAATCCTGGGAGAAAGAACTTCGCCATATCTTTTTCCGTCGCGCACGGGCACGGCCATGAACCGCATCGCATTCTGGAAGGTTCTGGGAGCCTATGGGCGCAAAGCGGGGTTGCGCAAGGCCCTCACCCCGCATATGCTGCGGCACAGTTTTGCCACGCACCTGTTGGATCGCGGAGCGGATTTGCGCTCCGTGCAAATGATGTTGGGCCACGCGGACATTGCAACGACGCAAATCTATACCCACGTTGTCGAAGAGCGTTTGAAACAAGTTTATAAAGCGCATCATCCGCGCGCCTAGCAGTTCGCGCGCCAAATTTCGAGGAAGGCGGAAACTTCATGCCCGATTACATGTATCTGCTGGAAAGCCGGCTCTCGCCGGAACAACGCGCCGTGATGGAGCGCGTGCAGGAGCTTTCGCGCACGCAGGACGTGAACGTGTATCTCACGGGCGGTGCCGTGCGCGACCTGATCTCCGGCATGCCCATCCGCGATCTGGATTTCACGGTCGAAGGAAATCCCGTGAAGATGGTGCGCGAGCTGGAAAAGGGCGGCGCGCGCGTCGTCTGGGAAAGCGAGAAAATTCGCCATCACGAAATGATTTTTGCGGGAGACGTGGACGGTTCCATCTCCGCCGCGCGCGAAGATTTCTACGAGCGCCCCGGCGTAAAACCCGAATACCGTTTCTCCAGCGTGATGGAAGATTTGCGCCGCCGCGATTTCGGCATCAATGCCATCGCCATTTCGCTGAACACCCAATCGCGCGGCCTGCTGCTCGATCCGATGAACGGCCTGGCGGACCTCGAGAAGCAGGAAGTCCGCGCGCTCTCCATCCACGCCTTCACCAATCAGCCAATTCGCCTCATGCGCATCCTGCGTTACGCCGCGCGCATGGGATTTAAAATGGATCCGCGCACGCAAGAGTGGTTTGACCTGGCCATCGAACGCGGCGTCACCGGTCGCATCGAAGGCGCCGAGGTGGGCCACGAAATGCGCGCGCTCGCCCGCGAAGATATGCCCGTAGCGACGCTGAAGCTGTGGGAATCGCACGAAATGCTTGCGTTGATACATCCCTCGTTGCAAAAAAGAAAACCGGATTATGACAGCCTCAACAAGCTCGCGCGCGTGCGCTTCAATCTTTACAGCGCCGGTTTGCGCCCGCGGCTGCACCTGGCCGTCGCCTATTACACTCTGGGCCGCCTGAAATCGCGCGAAGCCGCCGCGGCCTTGCGCCACCTGGAATACCGCAACGCTGAAATCGAAGAAGCGGCAGAGCTGATTCCCGAAACACAAAAAGTCGTGAAAGTTCTGAAGAGCGCCAAAACGAATGCGGCGAAAGACGCTTACTACTATCTCGCTTCTTTGCCCGCCGAAACTCTGGCCTTCATCGAAGTGGAAATGCCTAATCCCCGCGCGCTTTCGAAGATCCGCAATTACCTGCAGAAGTGGCGGCCGCTGCGCATGGCCTCGCCCGCCGGCGAGCTCGAAGCACTCGGCGTCGAACGCGGACCGAAGTTCGACAAGATCATCGAACAGTTCTTCGAGTTGCAATTGCGCGGCAAGGGCAAGACTCCCGAAGACCGCACCAAAATCCTGAAAAATCTCGCTGGCATCAAAGACGAAATCAAAAAGCCCGAAAAAGAGAAAAAGAAGCGCAAGGGCGCCCCGGAAACCGCTCCCCATGCGGAAGCAAAGCCGCAGGACAAATCCAAGGGAGCCGCGGCAGGCGGCAAGACTGCGTCAGCCGCAGCGCCAGACGGAAAGTCCGCGCCCGCCGGAAAGGCTTCTGCCGCTGCAGCGAAGCCCGGACAGTCCGCGGCCGCGGCCATCGGCGCAAGGGCGCAAGCCAAGCACGATAAAGCCGCGCACGATGACAAAGCCGCGGGGAAGAAATCGAAAGCGCGCCCGGCGAAAAAATCGCGCCGCTGACGATGCGACGATCAACGTCATCCTGAGACCGGCGCCGGTGCCTCAAGCCGGTCGAAGGATATTTCCCGTCGCGCGGCCAAAAATCCAGCCGCAGATTGCTGTTACACACAGCGTCAAGCTGGTTTAGAATGAACTTCGCATGGATGCTTCGAACTTCGTCCACCTTCATCTGCACACGGATTACTCTCTATTGGACGGCGCCTGCGAAATCGGCGAACTTACCGCCGAAGCCGCCCGTCGCGGCATGCCCGCCGTCGCCGTAACCGATCACGGCAATCTTTTTGCCGCTGCAAATTTTTATCATCAAGCCACCACCCACGGCGTTAAACCGATCATTGGCTGCGAAATGTACGTCGCGCCGGATAATCACAAGAATCGCGGCACCGGCGCCGAGCGCTCCAATCACCTTGTCCTGCTCTGCGAAAACGAAAAGGGCTATCAAAACCTCATCAAGCTGGTTTCCACCGGATATCTCGAAGGCTTTTATTACAAGCCCCGCGTGGATCACGAACTCCTCGCGAAACACAGCGAAGGCCTCATCGCCCTCTCCGCCTGCCTGCGCGGCGAAGTAGCCGACGCGCTGCTCTCCGAAAAATACGATCAAGCCCAGAAGAGCGCCTACCGCCTGCGCGATATTTTCGGCAAACAGAATTTCTTCCTCGAGGTGCAGGATCAAGGCCTCGAGCAAGACATCCGCGTCAATCGCGGCCTGGTGCGCCTCTCGAAAGAATCCGGCATCCCCCTTGTCGCCACCAACGACTGCCACTACCTGACGCAAGCCGATTCCCACGCGCAAGAAGTCCTCATGTGCATCCAGACCGGCAAAACCATGAGCGACCCGCAGCGCATGAAATTTGCCACCGACCAGTTTTATTTCAAGACCGCCGAAGAAATGGCGCACGTGTTCCGCGAATTGCCAGACGCCGTCACCCGTACCGTAGCGATCGCCGACCGTTGCAACGTGAAGATCCAGCGCGTCAGCAATCCATTTCCAGAATTCAAAGTTCCCGAAGGCCACACCACCGATTCATATTTCGAACGAGTAGTGCGCGAAGGTTTCACCTCCCGCGCGCCGCAAATTGAGCGCCTGACGAAAGAAGGCCGCCTGCGTCACCCGCTCGCCGACTACGAAGCCCGCCTCACCGCCGAAATTGAAATGATCAAGAAGATGCGCTTCGCCGGCTACTTCCTGATCGTCTGGGATTTCATTCATTACGCCCGCGCCCAAGGCGTCCCAGTGGGCCCCGGCCGCGGTTCAGCTGCTGGCAGCCTTGTAAGCTATTCGCTGCGCATCACCGACGTGGACCCGATGCAGTACGAGCTCCTCTTCGAGCGCTTCCTGAACCCCGAACGCATCTCCATGCCCGATATTGACATTGATTTCTGCATGCGCCGCCGCGGCGAAGTGATCGAATACGTCCGCAAAAAATACGGCGCCGAAAGCGTTGCGCAAATCATCACCTTCGGCACCATGGCCGCGAAAGCGGTGCTGAAAGACGCCGGCCGCGCGCTGGACATGCCCTACGGCGAAGTGGATCGCCTCGCGAAAATGATTCCCACCACGCTGAACATTTCGCTCGAGGACGCGCTAGAGCAAACGCCCCAGCTCGAAGCCGCGCGCAAAGAAGGTCAAGTAAAGGAATTGATCGAAGTAGCGTTGCGCCTGGAGGGCCTCGCCCGCCACGCCTCCACCCACGCAGCCGGAGTCGTGATCTCTCCTCGCCCTCTCACCGAAATCGTCCCGCTGTACAAGTCGAACAAGGATGAAATCACCACGCAGTACGATATGAACGCCCTCGGGCGCATCGGGCTGCTGAAAATGGATTTCCTCGGCCTCACCACCCTCACCATCCTCGACGACTCCGTCGGCATGATCAAACAAAACCGCGGCATTGATCTGGACCTCACCACTCTGCCGCTCGACGACGCGCCAACCTACGCGCTCTTCGCCCGCGGCGACACGACCGGCATCTTCCAATTTGAATCACACGGCATGCGCGACATCCTGAAGCGTTATCAGCCCACGCAAATCGAAGACCTCACCGCGCTCAACGCGCTCTATCGCCCCGGCCCCATCCAGGGCGGCATGATTGACGAATTCATCGGGCGCAAACAGGGCAAGAAAAAAGTCACATACGACCTGCCGGAGCTGGAAGAAATTCTTTCGGAAACCTGGGGAGTTATCGTATTTCAAGAGCAGGTAATGAAGATCGCCAACCGCCTGGCCGGATACTCACTGGGCGATGCCGACATTCTGCGCAGCGCGATGGGCAAGAAAAAAGCCGACGTGATGGCTGCGCAGCGCGAAAAATTCCTCGCAGGCTGCGCCGCTGGGAAAGTTCCCGCGAAAAAAGCCGCCAAGATATTCGACCTGATGGAGGAATTCGGCCTCTACGGTTTCCCGAAAGCCCATGCCTGCGCCTACGCGCTGCTCGCCTACCAGACCGCGTATCTGAAAGTTCACTATCCGGTCGAATTCATGGCCTCCATGCTCAGCTCTGAAGCCGGCAACACCGAAAAAGTCGTGAAGTACATCAACGAAGCGCGCGGCATGGGCATTCGCGTCCTTCCGCCAGACGTGCACGAAAGCGGCCTGTACTTTACTCCCGTCGGCGACGACATCCGCTTCGGCCTTGCGGCCATAAAAAACGTCGGCGAAAATACCGCCAAAGCCATCTGCGAAGCCCGCGGAACGACCGGCCGCTTCCGCACGCTCTTTGAATTCAGCGAAGCGATCGAGCCGAAATTCCTGAACAAGCGCGTTCTCGAAAGCCTGGTGAAAGCCGGCGCCCTCGATTGCACTGGCGGCTCCCGCGGGCGCCTTTTCGCCGCCATTGACCAAGCCATCTCTCGCGGCCAGAAAAAACACCAGGAAAAAACAGTGGGGCAGGGCGGCCTGTTCCTCGCCGGCCCCAGCGAACAGCACAACAGCCAGCCCTGGCAAGAATCCGAGCTCCCCGAAGCCGACGACTGGTCCGAAGAGCAGCAACTCGCCGGAGAATATTCCGTCCTCGGCTTTTACATCTCCGGCCACCCGCTGGATAAATATGCCGGCCGCCTGAAAGACTTGAACGCCTCCGAACTGGCCACCATGGAAAGCCGCAAGAACAACGAAGACATCGTCGTCGCCGGCATCATCGTGCAAATCCGTCCCATGCGTTCGCGGCGCGGCGCCCGCTGGGCCATTCTCACGCTGCAGGATCGTACCGGCGTGATCGAGGCTCTCGTTTTTCCCGAGGCGTTCGGCAAGCTCGAAGGAATTCTCAAATCCAACACGCCGCTGCTGGTGAAGGGCCGCGTCGCCGTCGAAGATGTCGGCACGCGCCTGATCGTCGCCGATGCGCGCCTGCTCGATCAACTCGCGGATCGCCCTCCGAGCATGCTGCGTGTGCGCATGGATCTCAGCACGGTGAACACCGGCGCCATCGACCAGTTGCAAAAATTGTTTTCCAGCCGCCCAGGCCGCTGCAAGGTTTCGTTCGAACTGATTAAAGATGATGGCAGTGCCGCAACACTCGATGCCGGTAGCGCCGTTCTCGCCGACCGCGAGCTGGTCGAGCGCGTGCGCGAAATCTGTGGCACCGATTCCGTCGCTCTGGTGCAATAGGCCGCATGCGCTAGAATCAAATGGCGTGGCGGCCGGCAAATTCGCGCCGCAACCGAAAGCGTCAATCTCCGAAAGCCAGAAGAGGGAAGTGAATTGACCGAGGGTGATTCAGTGAGCAAGCGCGAGATTCTCGCCGAGAAGCTGCGCAAACGCCGCGAGCGCAAAGAGCGCATGAAGAAGTTTCGTGCGATCAAAAAAGCCCGCCGCGCCGCGCGCGAAGCGACCGCCGCCAAGCTCGCCGCGCAGAATCCCACGAAGCCCGTGCCCTCGTCCGCAAAACCAGCGACAAATACCCTGCGAGCCGGCACCAAGCGCCCCGAAATTCTGAAACCGCAAGCCGCAAAATCCGCCGCCGCTCCCACTCCCGGCGAAATCGACAAAATGAAAAAGCGCGAAATCGACGCCCTGGAGCGCGACGTGGCCGACCTCAGCCGCCTCAGCGCGCCCACCGGCGAACAGTCCGTCGAAATTCAACGCATTCGCCAGGAAGTGGACGAACTCAAGCGCGAGTTCTACATTCACCTCGGCGCTTGGCAACGCTTACTTCTCGCGCGCCATCCGCAGCGCCCGTACACCGACGATTACATCCGCCTGCTCTTCGAAAACTTCTCCGAAATCCACGGCGACCGCAATTTCGCCGACGATCCGGCGCTCATCACCGGCATGGCCAAATTTCACGGCCAGCCCGTCATGATCATCGGCAGCCAGAAAGGGCGCGATACCAAACAGCGTCTCGCCCGCAATTTTGGCCAAGCCAAACCCGAAGGCTACCGGAAGGCTCTGCGCGCGATGCATCTCGCCGCGAAATTCAGCCGTCCCATCATGGTTTTTGTGGATACCCCGGGCGCCTATCCCGGCGTGGACGCCGAAGAGCGCGGCCAAGCCGAAGCCATCGCGCACAATCTCCGCGAAATGTCGCGCCTTCCCGTGCCCATCATCATCGCCATCACCGGCGAAGGCGGCTCCGGCGGCGCGCTAGCCGTAGCCGTCGGCGACCGCGTCTATATGCTGGAAAATTCCGTGTACTCCGTCATTTCTCCCGAAGGCTGCGCGTCCATCATGTGGCGCGATCCCAGCAAAGCCGAAATCGCTGCCGAAGCGCTGAAAATCACCGCCCCCGATTTGCTCGAAATGAAATTAATTGACGAAATCGTTCCCGAGCCCGAAGGCGGCGCGCACAACGATCCCGAAGCCACCGCAAAAATGCTCGATCCCTTCCTCACGCGCGCGCTCGACGAACTCTCCCAACTTTCCCCGCGCGCGCTGGTGGACCAGCGCTACGAAAAATTCCGTCGCATGGGCCAGTTTTTCGCCTAAATCAAACACTAGATCAAAAATTTATGATATGAGTTGGCAGGCCCGCGCCAGATTTTCCAACGGAGAAATCCTATGTTCTGCCAATACTGCGGAAACCCGCTCGATGACGGCGCGCGCTTCTGCAAATCTTGCGGCAAACCCGTGTCCGCCTCGGTGGCGAGCGGGCCCCGCATCGTGGCGGCAGACCCCGCACAAGCTTTCCGTCATCACGTTCGCGTCCTCGGTATCGTCTGGCTCGTGTACGGTGTTTTCGGAATTATCATGTCCATTTGGATTCTCGTCTTCAGTCACTATTTTCTCCCAGGCATGCAGGATCTGATGTCGCGCAGCGACACCCCCTTTCCGTTTCCCATCGTTCATTTCCTGCACGTGATCTACGCAATCTCTTCAGCCTTCGGAGTGGCGACGGGAATCCTCGGCGTCATTGCGGGCGCGATGCTGCTGCAAAAAAAGCCCGCTGCCCGAATCCTCGCCATCGTCGCCTCTTTCCTCAGCGTGCTCAGCTTTCCGTTGGGGACGGCCGCCGCCGTGTACACGCTGATCATACTGATGCCCTCAGAAGCGGCTCGCAATTACGAGTACCTCGCTTCGGCGCCTTGAAACGGCTTTCGCCGGGAATCTTCGGCCGCCTCGCAATCCTCCGCCTACGGCTTGACACTCCGTGCTGCATGTAGTCCTATTCGTCCGTCACGGATCGTCGCGGCGTTCCAGGAGGCAGCGATGCGGGGTCTCGGAATCTTGTGGGTTCTCTACGGCCTGCTGCGGCTCATCGGCGCGCTCGGGGTATTCCTCTACAGCAACGTCCTGGTGCTGATGTGGGGAGCGATAATCACCCGGGTGCCCAACGACATCGCCATGATGAATATGTTTCACCTTTTTCTTGTTTTCATCATCATTCTCGGAATCGTCGCCGGCGTCGTATCAATCATCGCCGGCCTGGGCCTGATGTCCAGCGGCGCATCGGCCCGGACCCTCGGCCTAGTCGCGGCCTTCTTCGGATTGACCAACGGCCCTCTCGGCATCGTGCTAGGCGCGTACACACTGGTCGTCCTGGTTCCAGCGGCAGGCACGCGGAAGCCCTAGGCCACCCGAACTCGGCCCTAGGCTGTTCGCGTTACGTTCCCCATTGGAGCATTGAACACCTCCCAGCCCTGTTTCCATTGCCCTCCATCCCCCCGTGCTTTAGCTTCGATAGCAGGGGATCGAAATCCATGGCAGAAACGAGCACACCTCTTATGGACGAAATTTTTCGGCCTTACGAAAAGCTGGTTGAAATCACCATCCTCGGTAAGACGTTTCTCGTCCCCGAAAAAAATTCGCTGCTGCGTGCCTTCCAGTTCATCAGCCCGGAAACCATCCCCTATGGCCGCTTCTGCTGGAATCAGGAATGTCAGTACTGCAAAGTGAGCTGCCAGCTCTCCGACGACGATCAGGCGCGTCCCATCCTAAGCTGTAAATTCCTGGTGTCCGACGGCATGAATATTTCCGAGATGGCGCCCGAACTGGTCGGCTGCCTGCGCCGCAAACTAGGCGCCGCCGCGCAAAATAATCCCGCCACGCCAGCCGCGAACGCGCCATCAGAAATCCCCAAGCCCGATCACAAGCTAAGCCCGCAAAACGAAAAGCTAGAGCGCTAGCCCCAAGGAACGGCGTCGCGCCACCGCCGTAATCCGGATTCAGCTGTTTCCTCCACATCCTCCACGCATCCGCGGATCCTAGATCCCGTAACGAACTTGCGCCTCCAACGTGCCGCATGTCATCCTTCCCACTCGCTATTTCACTCCACGGAGATTCATAAATGCCGCTCTGCGATGGATGCGGTGCTCAGGTTGATGAAGGGCACATCCGTAGCCGTATCGAACGCCTCGAACACGCCACGCGCTTCCGGCCGATTCACATTCGAGCGCTTTTCCTGGCCGCCGCGCCGCCATCTCAAGCAGACGACGACTTCTACCGCGCCGCAACGTCCACCAAACGTTCCGCAGCCTCCCAGTCATTCTTCGACGAAATCACCAAGTCCATCGGGCGCAACCCTGGCGACACCGCAGGCGAAGAATCCACTCTCGCAGAATTTCAGCGCCGCGGCTTCTATCTAGCCTATGTCGCCGAATGTCCAATCGAATCGCCGGAACAGCTGAATGCCGCCGTAACCAAGCTCGCACCCAGAGTCCTGCTGCGCGTCAACACTTCCTACAAACCAAAATTCGTCGCGCCAATTTCCCAAGCGCTGCAGCCGCTGATCGCGCTGTTTCAAAACAACTCCTGGGCCGACCGCTTGATCCTGCAAGACGGCGCACCGTTCGACGATCCCTCTTTCGGAGCCACGCTAGCCGATCGCCTGACCAAAGCCCTAGCTCATCACAGCTGACCTTGCGGAAACGCCATCGCGCGACTCCCGCCGCAAGCACAAAAATTGCGGTGTCGCGAGACGTACTCAAGCGCAAAAAGTTCCACAAATCTCAATAAATATTTTCCGCCGTTGCGCGCCATTTGAGCAACCCACCTGCCGTATCCGCCGTCCAACGCACTGGAGCTCCTCAGTGTTCACGCGATCGATTCTGACCTCGCGGGCTCAGTCACGCTGGTAGTTGGCCGATAGCTCTCATAACAAAAAAAATGCATGGACCTTCATCGCCACGGGTGTGCCCGCGCGCGAAAACGGCCTGCTCAAAAAAACAACGGAGGCATTGAGAAATGCGTATCAAGATAGGTCTGCTCGTAGCGGTGCTGGCGTTGCTGTCCCTGCCGGCGCTCGCGCAGAATGGCAATTCAGAAGTGTCCGCGAACTTCACCGGAAACTTCCAGAAGCAAGCGAATGGTTTCGGTGTGATTGACACCGCCACGGACTCCGGCGGATTCCTGGTGAACTATCGTTATCATTTCAATCGCTGGAGCGCTGTTGAGGCCAATTACGGCAATACGCTTTTTACGCAAGTCTATAATTCCGGCACCGTCACGCAAGCCCGCGTTCAGGAAGCCACCTTCGCCTACGTCTTCACATTCGGAGTGGAGCGCGAGGCGCGTTTCCATCCCTTCCTCGAAGCCGGCACCGGAGCATTGTTCTTTTCCCCAACCATCGCCGGTTCTACCGCCCCTGCGGTCAGCCAAAATCGGCCCGTGCTGCTTTATGGAGGCGGTGTCCAGTACAAGCTCACCCACCGTTTCAGCGTGCAGGCCGGATACCGCGGGCTTATCTATACCGCCGCTGACTTCTCGGTTCCCACGCAGGTCACCAACGCCAAGACCAATATGGCCGAGCCCTACGCAGGCGTTTCGTTTCGCTTCTGATTTATCCCTGTAACAACCACCCTGCCGCGGCGGTAGCCTGTGTTCAGACACAGTTTATCGCCGCGGATGTCTTTAGATTTCTAGAAGCCGCCAACCTCGACGCAACTCGATGCGGCGAAGAGCCTTGCGACCGCCCGCTCGCGATATGCTAGAATTCCCCTGTTTCACTCAGGAGCACAATGGAGCGTTCACATGAATGCTCGGCATAAATTCCTAATCGGATCAGGAATCATTATCGCGACGCTACTTGGCCTGGCGTATGTAGGGTTCACCCAAAGCAAGACTTATTACCACACGATCACGGAGCTTACGACGCTCAACGGCCCATCACTCCACCAGCGCATGCGCGTCTCCGGCAACGTCCGCGCCGGCTCAATCGAACACGTCTCCGGCCGCGTGGATTTTGTGCTCACGGAGCAGGGCAGGGACCTCCCGGTAAGCTACGTCGGCCGCGATCCGCTGCCGGATACATTCAAAGATGGCGCGCAAGCCCTGGTGGAAGGCAACCTGAAGCCGGACAATCATTTCGAGGCCCAGCAAGTGCAGGCCAAGTGCGCCTCAAAGTACGAAGCGGCTCCGGTAGGCACCACCCCGGCCGCGCCACAGCCGGGGCAAACCTCGACGGGCGCCGCCGCGCGACCTTCAGGAAATTAAGTTTCTTGGGAACTGAGAAAGCATCGCCGGAGAATCCGTGGATATTTTAGGATCGTTTGCACTACTGCTCGCGTTCCTCGCCGCGGTTTACGCGGTTCTTGCGGGCACAGTAGGCATCATCACGCGCCGCACGCTGCTCACCAAGAGCGCGCGCAACGCCGGCATGGCCGTATTCGTCCTGGTGACGATCGCCGTCGCCTGCCTGGAATATTTTTTCTTCACCAACGATTTTTCCATCGTCTATGTAGTCGAGCACAGCAATCGCGCCCTTCCCGGCTTCTACAAATTTGCCGCGCTCTGGGCCGGACAGGAAGGCTCGCTGCTTTTCTGGTCCTGGCTACTCTCGATCTACGCCTTCCTCGTGCTCTTCCTGAATCGCAAGCGCCATCCGGAACTGATGCCCTACGTCGGCGTAGTGCTAGCCGGCATCCAGACTTTCTTCCTCACGCTCAATAATTTCGTCGCCACGCCCTTTCGCGTCCTCGCCGGTCCCGACGGCGCCGGCGTGATGCACTTGGCAAAAATGTCCGAAGGCCACGGCCTCACGCCGCTACTGCAATATCCCGAAATGGTGATTCACCCGCCGATGCTCTATCTCGGCTACACCGGTTTCTCGGTGCCGTTCGCGTTTGCCCTCGCGGCGTTACTCGGCCGCTACCCTGGCGAAAAATGGATTCACATCACCCGCCGCTGGACGATGATCGCCTGGTGCTTCCAAAGTATCGGCATCCTTCTTGGCGCGCACTGGGCTTACGCCATGCTCGGCTGGGGCGGTTACTGGGCCTGGGACCCGGTTGAAAACGCCTCGCTTCTCCCGTGGATCACCGGCACGGCGTTTCTGCATTCCGTGATGATGCAGGAAAAGCGCGGCATGATGAAAATCTGGAATGTCTGGCTGGTCTTCACCACTTTCATGCTCTGCATTCTCGGCACGATGCTCACCCGCTCCGGCGTAGTCAGCTCCGTGCACGCGTTTGCGCAATCTTCCATCGGCAGTTGGTTCGTCGGCTTCCTGATCATCACTTTCGTAGTCTGTTTCGCGGCGTACTGGAAAAATCGCGATTACCTGCGCAGCGATAATCAGCTTGATTCGCTCGTCTCCCGCGAATCCAGCTTCCTGTTCAACAATCTCATTCTCCTCGCCGCCTGCTTCGCAGTGCTGTGGGGCACGCTCTTCCCGGTGCTCTCCGAATGGGTGCAGGGAAGCAAGATCAGTGTCGGCGCGCCCTTTTTCAACAAAGTAAACGTCCCGATCGCGCTCTTCCTGCTGTTGCTCACCGGAGTCGGCCCGCTGCTAGCCTGGCGCAAAACTTCTTTCGACGCGCTAAAACGCAATTTCGCGTGGCCTTTTGGCGGCGGCTTGATTGCCGGAATCATCGGTTTCCTATGGGGCTTCCGCGATATTTATTCTCTGCTGTGCCTGATCCTCGGCGTCTTCGTCACGCTCACCATCGCCTCCGAATTTTTCCGCGGCGCCCGTGTAATCTCCGCTCGCGACGGCACGAATATCTTCACCTCGATGGGCGAGCTGACCATGCGCAACACCCGCCGCTACGGTGGCTACGTCATCCACTTCGGCATGGTGCTGATCTTCATCGGCATCGCCGGCACCCCATTCAACAAAGACTTGCAAAAAGAAATGGGCGTAGGCGAATCGCTGCGCATCGGTCCCTACACGATCATGTGCCAGACTTTCGATCACCTCGATAACGCCAACTACGAATCCGACCGCGCCACGCTGGAAGTTTTCAAGAACGGAAAATCAGACATGCTGCTCTTTCCCGAGCGCCGCCTCTTCCACGCCAGCCAGGTAACGGAAACCATGGTCGCGATTCAATCCTCCCCGCTGCGCGACCTTTATGTCGTGTATGCAGGCCGCAGCCCCGAAGACGGCAAGCCCGTAATCCACGCGTATCTGCTGCCGCTGATCAAATGGATATGGTTCGGCGGAATCGTAGTAGTCCTAGGCACCGGCCTCGCATTGTTGCCGAATCGCCGCACCGCTCTGGTCTTGCGCCCCGCCACGGAAAGATCCTGGGCCGACACACTAGCCGAAGCCACCCCTGCAATCGGCGCAGTAGCCCGCAGGGTAGAAGGCCACGACTAACATGATCAAGACGCGCACAAATGAACGCGAGCCACAGAAGTTTCTCTCTCGGTGTCCTCAAAGCCGTTTCTCTGCGTCCTCTGCGCTAATTTTTGCCTTTCGTGCAGTAACCCTTGCCGCGGTCCTGGCGATAAGCGCCGCTTCGCCCGCGCGAGCCCAAGAAACTCCGCGCGGCAAGGCGCTCGGCAAACGTGTCCTCTGTATGTGCGGCGGCTGCGAAGATTCCGCCGGCCTCTGCAATCATCCCGGAGGCACGTTCTCGGGCCCCTGTGAAACCGCTCGCGGCATGCAAAAAGATCTCGACGCCCACGTAACCCGCGGTGAATCTGACGACCAAATTCTCCAAGCCATGGTCGAACAATATGGCCCCACAGTGCTGGTCGAGCCGCCGAAAAAAGGTTTCGATCTGCTGGCATGGATCATGCCCGTCGCGGTCCCGCTGCTCGCGCTCGTCCTAGTCTGGGCAGTGGTCCGCCGTTGGCGCCACAACGCCACGCTCGCTCCAGCCGGTGGCCCGCAAGTAAGCGCCGAATTCCTGGCCCGCGCGCAACAGGAATCCGGAAAGGAACCAGGAAGTGAGCACAATGAGTAGCGTAGACATCGCGGTAGCCTGCGCCCTGCTCGCCGCGCTCGTGATCTATTTCATCTTCGGCGTCAGGCCCGAAGCCTCCGACAATACGCCCCATCGCACCAAACTCGACCAGCTGATGGAACGCCGCGACGCCATCTACGAAAATCTGCGCGACCTGCGCTTCGAATTCCGCGCCGGCAAATTTTCAGAACAGGATTACGAGGAAATCAAGCAGTCGCTGGAAGTCGAAGCCGCGCGCGTGCTCGCCGACATGGATCAACTCACCGGCGGCGCTCCCACGCCGGCCACGCGCCAAGCCTCGACCAGACTCACAACCGCGGAAAAGGTGCGCCAATCATGAATCGCCGCTTTGCCATCTTTCAAGTGCGCGCAAAAATCGCCACGCATCGCAGCGGGGCAATTCTCGCAACGCTGCTTCTAGTGATCGCCGCCGCAGGCGCGACCACCGCAACAGCCGGCACGCTCAACGGCACGGTAAAAAACGGCACCACGGGCCAAGTAGCTGCCGGCGCGGACGTGATCCTCATCCAGCTCCAAGGCGGCATGCAACCAGTAGCCAACACCAAGACCGACGCGCAAGGTCAATTTCACTTCGACAATCCCCAACTGGGCACCGGCCCCATGCTCGTCCGCGTAGTCTATAAAGGCGTGAACTACCACGAGCCCATCACTCCCGGAAAAATGACCGCGACGATCGAAGTTTTCGAGCCCACCAACGATCCCAAATCATTCAACATCGCCAATCACGCCATCATTCTGCAGCCAAACGGCGCGGACCTGATGGTCGGCGAAGAATATATGATCGCCAATAAAACCCGGCCGCCCCTTGCCTTCTATCGCGCCGATGGCTCGTTCGATTTCACGCTCCCCGATGGCGCCGATTTCAATCAAGCCTCCGCCTGGGGCTCCTCCGGCATGCCAGTGGTGCAGGGCACGATAGACAAAGGCAAAAATAAAATGGCTATCGCCTTTCCGTTCCGTCCCGGCGAAAGCGGCGTGCGCCTCTCGTATAAAGTTCCCTACGCGGGCAATCACATCACCCTGCACAACGTCTCGCCCTATTCCAGCGAGCGCCTGATCATCGCCGCGCCGCCCACGGTGCAAATTTCCGGAGCCGGAATCACTGCCGCGGGACAGGACCAAGGCTTCAACGTTTACATGCGCGACAACGTAGCCGCCAATGCGCCGGTAGAAATCAGCGTCTCCGGCACAGCGCCGATGCCGTCGGCGTCGCAACAAGGCGGCGGTGGCCCGGCGGGAGCTTCGAGTGCGGCGAGCGGCGGAGACAATTCGCAAAATCCCTCCGTAAACTCACGCGCCGATGATGGCGCGGGCGACGCACCATCGGCCAGCGCCACCACCGTCCCCGCGCGTCTCGACAGTCTGAAATGGATTCTCACAGGAGGTTTCGTTTCCATCTTCATCCTGGGCTTCGCCTATCTCTGGCTGCGTCCGCAACCCGCCACGGCGCCCGACGGCGCATGGACCACGGAAGCCGACGTCCCATCCCCGCGCCCCGCGAAGAAATCCGCAGCGCGTCCCGCGCAGCAGTCCGCAAGCTACGCGTCAGCAGCAGATCCGGCGCCGCAGGCACGCGTCGCCACAAACGCGCCGTCCTCCGCAGCCCAGGCCTCGCGCGGCGCGATAGAAACCATCGCCGCTGTTGACAACCAAGTCCAAGACAGCCTCGACGATCTAAAAAACAATATCTTCCGCCTCGAACTCCGCCGCCAGGCCGGCACCATCAGCGAAGACGATTACGCCCGCGAACGCGCCCGCGTAGAAAAAGCCCTCCGCGATCTGGTGCAAGGCTAGGCGCCGCGCATTGCCCGTGCCCGCGACGCAAACGCCAGCCATTCCCGCTTCCATCGGCATCTCGTTCCACAACGTCGAAAAACGTTTCGGCTCGTTAGCCGCACTCCGCGGCGTCTCGCTCGAAATCCGCGCCGGCGAATTCGTCGCGCTCCTCGGACCGAACGGTGCAGGGAAGACCACGCTCCTGCGCATGGCCGCCCTGCTGATGAATCCCACGCGCGGCTCCGTGCAATTCACAAATGGTCCAGCAGTTGTCAGCGACCGCGTCCGCGCGCAAGCATTTGTTATCAGGCCCAAGCACGTGATCGGCCTCGTCGGCCACAGCACGCTGCTCTACGACGAATTAACCGCCGCCGAAAATCTCACGCTCTTCGCACGCCTCTATGCTCTCGACCAAATTGCGGACGCCGTCGCCACTGCGCTCGAAGATTGCGGCCTCGCCACCCGCGCCGGAAGCCTGGTGCGCACATTTTCTCGCGGCATGCGCCAGCGCCTGGCCATCGCCCGCGCGCTTTTGCATCAGCCCAGCGTGATCCTGCTCGACGAACCCGCCGCCGGCCTCGATCGCCAGGGCCTAGCATGGTTCAGCGCCCGTCTAGAGCGCCTAAAGACCGGCGGCTGCACCGTGCTAATGAGCACCCACGCCCGCAACGAATCGCTAGACCTAGCCACCCGCGCCGTCGCGCTAGCAGGCGGCAGAGTCGAGAAGGATAGCGGCACAAGTGGCGATCCGCGCGCACTACTCGCCGCCCTGCGGGCGGAGGCCTAACGTTCTTGCGCGCCCACAACAACACGATGTCATCCCGAACGCGGTCCCGCGCTTTTTTCTTCGCGCCGCAGTTTGGCGCGCGCGGGATGCAGCGAGGGATCTGCTTTTGACTACCATGCGCACCGCCGCAATCATCCTGGCCAAAGAACTCCGCCTTGAATTCCGCACGCGCGAACTCCTCACCGCCACGGTAATTTTTGCCCTCGTCGTAGTAGTCCTGTTCAGCTTCGCCTTCGACCCCACCGCCGCCGAATCCCGGCGCTACGGCCCCGGCCTGCTGTGGATCGCATTCCTCTTCGCCGGCTCGCTGATGCTCAATCCATCCTTCGCGCGCGAACAAAACAACGAAACTCTCGATGCCCTGCGCATGGCCCCCATCTCCAATTTCGCAATCCTCCTGGGGAAAATTCTGGCCAATTTTATTTTTATGTCTCTGGCCGAAGTGATCCTAGTCCCGGTCTTCGCGGTCCTCTACAATCTCTCGCTAGCAGGCATCGTCTGGCGCCTGATTCTCGTCCTGGTGCTCGGCACGCTCGGCCTCACAGTCACGGGCACCGTGTTCTCCGCGATTTCCGCCCACGCCCGCATGCGCGAACTCCTCCTCCCGCTGCTCCTGCTCCCGTTGCTTACGCCGCTACTGATCGCCGCGGTGGAATCTACAGCCTCGCTCTTCGCCGAGCAGCCTGCGCTCGACCGCACCTGGCTCGCGTTCCTGGCTGGATTTGATATTGTGTTTCTGACGGCTTCTTGGCTTTTGTGCGATCATCTTTTGGAAGAATGAAGCGTGACGAATAAAAAGTGACGACTGATGCCCCGCAGCATCGCTTTGCGTCAGCATCAAGGAAAAGGCCGCAGCGAATGAAGGCACGTTTCGCAATCACCGCGCTCGTCGCCCTGCTAATCTTCTGCGCAGGCTATGCCGCCCTCTTCATCGCGCCGGACGAAGCCACCATGCACGCCATCCAGCGCATCTTCTATTTCCACGTCGCCAGCTGGAACGCCATGTTCTGCGCCTTCTTTGTCGCCTGCTACGCCAGCGTCGCCTACCTCGTCACCGGCAAACGCAAATGGGACGCCCTTGGCGTCTCCGGCGTCGAAGTCGGCGTAATGTGCTGCACGATTGGCCTGATTACCGGCCCGCTCTGGGCGCGTCCTGTCTGGGGCATCTGGTGGACCTGGGACGCGAAGCTCACCTCCACCTTCATCCTCTGGCTGCTGTTCATCGCCTACCTGCTCCTGCGCGGCCTGGTAGAAGATCCAGAAAAGAAAGCCTCTCTCTCAGCCGTCTTCGCAATTTTCGCCTCTCTCGACATCCCGCTGGTCTATCTGGCGAATCGTTTGTGGCGCACCCAGCATCCACAACCAGTGATAGCGGGCGACCCAGGCTCAGGCCTGGATCCCACGATGAGCAAAGTCCTGCTGCTTTGCCTCTTCGCCGTCTTTTGCGTGATGATATTGGTGCTCGTGGATCGTTACCGGCTGGAGCTGCTGCGCAACGAAGCCGCAGAGCTCCGTTACGAAATCGAATCGCGAGGGCTTGATGCATCAAACGGCCAAGAAACCCCCGCGCTGCAAAAAGGTGCCCAATGAAGAACTTCGAATTCCTGTTCACCGCCTGGATGGTCGTCTGGGCCGTATTTTTCGTTTATGAAATCAGCGTCGCGCGGCGCATCGCGCAAACCCGCGAAGAAATCGAACGCCTGAAACAGCAATTGCAGCAGCGCTAGCATTGGCAACAAGAGGTGCACGATGGCCGACCCCAAAAAAATCGCAGTGGTGCTCTTCCAACTCGGCGGCCCCGATAGCCAGGCCGCGGTCGAACCATTCCTCTACAATCTTTTCTGCGATCCAGACATCATTAATTTTCCCGGCGCCTTCCTGGCCCGCAAACTCATCGCCAAGCTCATCTCCACCACGCGCTCCAAAGTTGTCGGCCAACATTACATGGAAATCGGCGGCGCTTCTCCCATTCGCCGCCTAACCGAACAACAAGCCCGCGCCCTCCAAGTCGCTCTCAAGCCACACATTTCCGCCCGCACCATCGTCGCCATGCGCTACTGGCATCCCAACACCGCTGAAGCGATTGCCGCGCTAGACAGCGAGCCGTACGACGAGCTAGTCCTGCTGCCGCTCTATCCTCACTATTCTTTCGCGACCACCCGCAGCAGCCTCAACGAATGGAATCGCCAGTACGAACCCAAAACGCCCGCAAAAATCATCGATCACTTCTACGATCACCCCGACTACATCGCGGCCATCGTCGAACGCATCAACAGCGTCCTGGCAGAAATAAAACGATCCGACGAGATCCACCTGGTATTCAGCGCCCACGGCCTTCCGCTCGCTCTAGTCGGAAAGGGCGATCCCTACCCAAAACAAATCGAAGAGACGGTACAAATGGTCCGCGAACTCGGCGCATGGCCCAACCCCCACGTGCTCTGCTACCAGAGCAGAGTCGGCCCGCAAAAGTGGCTGCAACCATCGCTAACCACTACAATCGAGCAGATGGCGCACAGCGGCATCAAACGCATGCTGGTAATTCCCATCTCATTCCTGACCGAGCACATCGAAACTCTGCACGAAATTAATGTCGAAGCCCGCGAAGAAGCGGAATCGCTCGGCATAACCGAGTTTCACATGATGCCCGCGCTCAACGATTCGCCACTGCTCATCCGCGCCCTCGCCGACCTGGTCCTTCGCTCCGTCGGGATGCGCAGCGGCGTAGCCTCGCTCGCTTCGTAAGCCGCCACCAGCAACGCCGCCAGTCCGTTCAATTCCGCAAGCGCTAAATACGCACAGAAAATATCAGTCGAGAAACTCTTGACACAGCCATCCGCAAATCATATAACCCAATGTTGATTAGCAACATCATGATACGGGAATTCTAGACTCATAGATTTTCGTTTGCAGTAACAGTAGTCAACGGGCCTATGGCAGAAATTCCGGAAGGGAAGTTGGGTCAAGCCGCACCGTCGCCTGTAGCGTCGGGAGCGGTCGCATCCCAGTCGCCGGAAGGGCACGCATCGGCAAAAGCCATCAACACTGGTCGCCGTAGAATTGTCTGGGCGCTTATTTGGGGGTACCTGGGCGTCAACTTCCTAATGTTCCTCCGTTTCTTCTTTCCCCGCGCGCTGTACGAACCTAACACCGTCTTCAATATCGGCTTCCCGGCGGATTTCACCCTTGGCATTGACCAGCGCTACCTGATGACCAATCGCGTCTGGGTCGTCCGCGAACCCGATCGCCTCTTCGTGATCTACGCCCGGTGCACGCACCTCGGCTGCACGCCCGAATGGAAGCCCGCGGAAAATAAATTCAAATGCCCCTGCCACGGCAGCGGCTACGACAGCGAAGGTGTCAATTTCGAAGGGCCCGCGCCGCGTCCCATGGACCGCGCCAACGTAATGCTTGACCCCACGGGAAAAATTTCCGTGGATACCAGCCGGCTCTACGTGGACGATCCCCGCGCCGGTGTCAACCATTTCAACGATCCGGGAGCTTTTCTGAACGTTTAACGCAGCACGCGCGGCAAAGCTTTTTTATTTCAGCAAAAGCAGCAAGCAGCACAGGCCACGTAGATTTGGGTTCGGAAGGGGTAACACCGAATGCCTGAAGAAAACGGCGGCAGCAAAGACCACAAGACCAGTGTCCTGGAAAAAGTCCAGGCCGACGCTGCCGCGCTGCGCGAAACGCTCAAAGAAAAGACCAAGCAGCAGGTTGACGGGCTGAAAGAGCCGGAGAAGACCCAGCTCTATCGCTCCATGTTTCGCGTGAAGCACGACGACGAGCCGCGTAACCGCGCCCTCAGCGTCCTCTCCAACGTTTTCTTCCATCTGCATCCCGCCAAAGTCAATCGCGACGCCACCAAATACAATTTCACCTGGGGCATGGGCGGCATCACTTTCTACCTGTTCATCGTCCTCACTTTCACGGGCGTGCTGCTGATGTTTTATTACCACCCGACTAAAGTGCAGGCCTTCCGCGACATTCTCTATCTCGAAAACGACGTGCCCTTCGGCAAGCTCCTGCGCAACATGCACCGCTGGGCCGCGCACTTGATGATCATCGCCGTCTGGCTGCACATGTTCCGCGTGTTCATGACCGGCTCCTACAAGCGCCCCCGCGAATTCAATTGGTGCGTTGGCGTGCTCCTCATGGTTTTGACGATGCTCCTCAGCTTCACGGGATATTTGCTTCCGGACGATCAGTTGGGATTCTGGGCCGTCACCGTCGGCACGAACATGGCCCGCGCCACGCCATTCTTAGGTCACGAAGGCCCGTTAGGCGGCCTGCTCGGCATGACGCCGTACAATGACGTCCGCTTCGCGCTATTAGGCGGTTCCATCGTGGATGCTAACGCCCTGCTGCGCGCCTACATTTGGCATTGCATCGCCATTCCGCTGATCGTTTCCATATTCCTAGGCGTTCATTTCTGGCGCGTCCGCAAAGACGGCGGCATCTCCGGCCCAGCTCCAGTAATGTTAGAAAGCGAAATCAAAGAAGAGCGCAACCCGCGGCCAGTAGTCCTAAGGCCCAGCGGCATGAGTCAGCACGATAAATGATTCCGTAACGCACGCGCTTTGCAGGTGCAGTGGAATTTGTAGCGGCGGTCTTCAGACCGCCAGCCTTTGTCTCGGTTCTGAATTGGTAAGGGCGCTGCTTACTGCGCCCGCTTTTGACGTTGTCTTTGACTTTGAAGTTGCCTTAGTTTCGGTTTTCGTACTCGTAGGAGCGCATCGGATGGATTGGCATCAAATCTGGGAAATCGCCTCCGCGCCGGACAACGTGCCCATCGTGGCCATGTTGTTCCTGATCCCGTTCTATCTGTGGTACGCGCTGAAGCAAGGCATTGAAAACGACAAACTAATCGCCATCCTGGAATCCGACGCCAACCTGGCCAAAACGAAATACCGCAAAACGCAGGACTGGGACCCGACGTGGGAGCGCGAAGTCCACACGTGGCCCTACCTGATGCGCATGGAATTTCTGGTAGCGATCATCGTCACGGTCCTGCTGATGGTCTGGTCGCTCACGCTCAACGCGCCGCTAGAAGAGCCTGCCAACCCGAATGTCACGATGAATCCGGCGAAAGCCCCGTGGTATTTCCTCGGCCTGCAGGAAATGCTGGTGTACTTCGATCCTTGGATTGCGGGCGTCGTAATGCCCACGCTCGTAATCGTCGGCCTAATGGTCATCCCGTACATTGACGCGAACCCGCTCGGCAACGGCTACTACACCTACAAGCAGCGCCGCTTCTCCATATGGACCTTCATGTTCGGCTTCGTCGGCCTTTGGGTCCTGATGATCGTGATCGGCACCTTCATCCGCGGCCCCGGATGGATGTGGTTCTGGCCAGGAAAAACCTGGGACGCTGAACGCGTGGATTACGCTGTGAACCGCAACCTCGATCAGGTTTTCGGCATTGACGGCTCGTGGTTCTCCGCCATTTTCCACATGTCGAAAGATCAAGGCGCGATCTGGGCTCGCGTGGTTTTCGGCGTCTTCCCGCTGATCGCCTTCTTCGTCATCGCGGCAATCCTGGTTCACTGGATCTGCATGCGCACCGATTTCAGCCGCAAGATTTACCAACGCATGAGCCTGGTGCAACTCGTAACCATGTATACGTTTCTGATCCTGATGTTCTCGCTGCCGCTCAAAATTTTGCTGCGCCTGGTTTTCACAATTAAATACGTCTGGGTGACGCCGTGGTTCAGCATATGATTTCGCGAAAGTCGCGGGATCATTCCCGCCGCAGCAGCGCGGGAACAATATCGCGCTATGGGCCTCTTACAATTTCACTGAAGAAGGAGATTCTTGGTGCCTGATCGTTCTCCAGAAGCCGGTCCCAACGATCCGATCAAGAGCAGTTCCTTCGCCTTCCCGCTTTTGATCGCCTCGCTCCTTCTGATGCTCACAGTCGCCTGGTCCTTCTATGTCGAATTCTACGGCCTGCAACCCTGGCGCGAATATCAAAACCGCTTCGCCAAATCCTATTCCACCTACCTCGCGAAGGAAGTCAAAGTCCAAAAGCAGAACGAAGCCACGGTGTACGCCTCCGCCGATTACAAAGCCCTGCTGGCAAAAGTTGACGCCGCCGAAAAAGCCGCGAAAGTTCAAGACGACCAGATCGCCAAGCAGATCGCGCTCCTCGACGATCAGCGCGCCGCTCTAGGCGACGCCTTCAAAGACGCCCGCGGCAAAATCGGTTCGCTCGTCTATCAGTATGAAGTCACGCCTGCATCCAACAAGTCGGCCAAAGCTTCGGCGAAGAAAGAACTGGAAGACGCCGAAACCGGGAAGAGCATCACCTGGAAAGTGGATTGGCCGCTAGGCGATGGCAAAATTCAAAAAGACAAGCCCTTCACCGGCAACGAGCTTAACGACGTTTTCACTGGCATCATCGCCCAGCGCGCCGCACTCGTAGGCCAACGCGGAGACGTGGACAAACCCGCGAAAGAAGCCCGCGACGCGCTAAGTCAATACGCCTCCGAACACTTGCCCGGTCTCAGTTCGACGTCGCTCGAACTTCTGCAGCACTCCATGCGCGATTTTGATGCGCGCATCATTCAGATCAACGTAAATCCCCCAGGCGCATCGCTCAATAATCTCGGCGGCGCAGGCCTCGTGGACCGCTGCCAGTCCTGTCACGTCGGCACGGAAACTCGCTACGTTCCTGCCCAAGTAACGCTAACCAAAGCGGACCTCGGCTTCTCGAAAAGCAAAGACGCGCCCTACACCAGCCATCCCGACCTGCTGCTTCTCGAAGCTCATCCGCTCGAAAAGTTTGGCTGCTCGCCCTGTCACGGTGGCAATGGCCGCGCCGTAAACTCCGTCGAGCGCGGGCACGGCCGCTACGAACACTGGCTCTACCCGCTCTACTATCCCGAAAATTACAACGCCGGATGCCAGCAGTGCCATTCCTTGGACATGGTCACCGAGCACGCGCCCGTCCTGAACGAAGGCAAGCAGCTCTATCGTCAGAAGGGCTGTATTGGCTGCCACCGCTTCCAGGGTTTCGACAATCAAGACGAGCAGCTCGTGAATGCGCGCCAGCAAATCCTCGCGCTCGCGAAATCCAAATCCGACGACCTGCTTGAAATTCCGCGCCTGCAAAAACTCGGCGACACGGCCGCCACCAACGCAGCCGCAGAAGCCTTCAACGCGCAAGCGACCAACCTCACCGTGGACATTGCGCGCATGGATGCCACCAGCGAATCGCTTGAGCAGCGCAGCCACGATCTTCTTCAAGAAATAAAAAAGGTTGGCCCGGACCTGAAAGAAGCGCGCCAGAAACTTCGCAAAGAGTGGATCCCGTACTGGATCGGCCACACCACAGAGTTTCGTCCCACCACGAAAATGCCACAGTTCCGTATGTCGCAGGACGAAATCCAGGCCATCTCCGCCTTCATCTGGCAGGATTCGCTCCCCGGCCCAGCAATCGAAAAACAAGCGCCCGGAGATGCCGCACACGGCAAGGACTTGCTCAATGAGCGCGGCTGCCTTGCTTGTCACGCGATCGGCGAAGGCGCAAACGCTGTTGGCGGCACGTTCGCCGCGAACCTCAGCCGCGTCGGCGAAAAAGAAAATTATGATTATCTCGTTCGCTGGGTCCACAATCCGCGCCAGCGCACGCGCCCCTACTGCCCCTACGAGAAAAAAGATCTCGGCCCGGAAGATTACGCGAAACACAATCTCCCGTACGTTTTCGATCTCGATCACTCGCGCTGCCCCAACGACGGCCACGAACTGCTCGTTCAGCAGCCGACCATCATGCCCAGCCTGCGGCTCTCTGACGCAGACTCGCGCGATATCGCCAGCTTCCTGATTACCCAGAAGCACGCCGACGCCACCTATGCCGCCGCGAATTACATGGACGATCCGCAAATGGCCGCTAAGGGTAAGGATCTCGTCCGACACTACGGCTGCGCCGGATGCCATGAAATCAGCGGTCTCGAAGACGAAGGCCGCATCGGCACAGAGCTGACCAACGAAGGCAGCAAGCCCATCGAGCGCCTCGATTTCGCGCTCTGGACCGAAGACGCCAAGCGCGGCGAACAGCCCGTGTTCAATGCCGACGGCACATACGTCCTGAAACCCTACACGCGCGATGGCGAAAAAATCGCCTGGTTCGATCCCAAAGGTTTCTTCGAGCACAAGCTGGAAAATCCCGCGCTCTACGACCAGGGAAAATATCACGCGAACCCGATGGACGCCTTGCGCATGCCCAAGCCCAACCTGCAATCGCAGGATGAAGTCCAGGCGCTCGTGACCATGCTGCTCGGCAGCACTGATCCCACCCTGCCGCCCGAATACATGTACAAGCCCGCCGATCGCAGGAAATACATTCAGGACGGCTGGTGGATCGTCACCAAATATAATTGCATCGGCTGCCATCAGATTGACGTCGGCCAAAAATCCGTGCTGCAGACCTTGCCGATGTATCAAGGCGATCAGAAAGGCAATCTGCCGCCGGTCCTGACCACCGAAGGCGCGCGCGTCAATCCCGAGTGGCTCCGCGGCTTCCTTGCGAATCCCGCACTCAGCACCACCGACACCAATCGCAACGGCGTCCGCCAATATCTGCAAGTGCGCATGCCCACGTTCTCGCTTTCGAACGATGAAATTCGCAAGCTCACTTTATTTTTCGAAGCCATGTCCGCACAGCCCGACCCGTTCATTCCGCCGAAGGTCGAGCCACTCAACGACGCCGAGCGCGCCATGGCTCGCGGCCTCTTCACCAGCCCGGCCGCTCCGTGCTTGAAGTGCCACATGACTGGCAACGAGGCGCACGACAAGAACGCTTCCGCGCCGAATTTCCTGCTCGCGCACGAGCGCCTGCAACCGGCTTGGACCGCCCGCTGGATCACCGATCCCGCGAAAATTATTCCCGGAACCGCCATGCCCTCGGGCCTCTTCCGCAAGGAAGGCGACGTCTGGGTCTTCGCCGGCCCCACGCCCGGTGCCATGCAGAATTATCACGGCGATCAAGCCGACCTCCTGGTGCGTTACATGTTCACCCTGACGCCCCAAGAGCAAGCCGCACTTACAGGCCGGACGCCCTCAAGCAGCAACATCAGTAGCGGCCCGGCAGGGAAGCAGTCCGGCGGAAAATAAGTAGCGCCGGAGTTTCGCCGGCTCTTCGCGCTCGACGTTGGTTTTGAATTGGTTGGGGGCGCTGCTTGCTGCGCCCCAACTTGCCAGCGAGTAAGCATCACCGAGTCCTGCAGTTGCCGTCGAATTTGTAGCGGCCAGCTTCAGCTGGGTGTCTTTGACGTTGCCTTTCGTATCGGACCAGAAATCGCGCACCCTCGGTGCTCGATCTTGTTAGAATACGCAGTTCCGCCAAGGAGGAATTTTCCAATATGAATCACAGATTCTCGCACCTAGCTCTCGCCGCCCTGATGGCCCTCGCCATCACTGGCTGCGGCAGCAAAGAAAGCGCTCCAACCGCCGAGCAGCCCGCAGCCACCAACGCGCCCGCCGGAAAGACGGTGGACGCCACCACCACCGGTTCCGTAACCGGAACAGTAACCCTCGACGGCAAAGCCGCTCCAGAAAAACCCATCAACATGAGCGCCGAGCCATATTGCCAGAAAGCGAATTCAGGCCCCGTCGTACCGCCCACGGTGGTAACGGACGATAAGGGCGACCTAGGCAACGTCGTAGTCTTCGTGAAAGACGGCCTGGGCGATTACGTCTTCACTACGCCCACGGATTCCGTCCCACTAGCGCAGAAGGGCTGCATGTATTCACCGCACGTCATCGCCGTTATGGCCGGTCAAACTTTCGAAGTGAAGAACGACGACCAGACTACTCACAACATTCACCCCATGCCGAAAGACAATCGTGAGTGGAACAAGTCGCAAGCTCCCGGCACCTCGCCCATCGACGACTCCTTCGCCCGCCCCGAGCTAGCCATCCCGGTGAAGTGCAACGTCCATCCCTGGATGAAGAGCTACATCTTCGTCTTCAAGAATCCCTACTACGCCATCACCGGCAAAGACGGTTCCTTCGATCTGAAGAACCTGCCCCCCGGCACCTACACCATCGAAGCGTGGCAGGAGAAATATGGCACCCAGGACCAGACCGTAACCATCGGCCCCAAAGAGTCGAAAACAGTCCAATTTAAATTCAACGTCGCTGCCCCTGCAGCGCCACCAGCAGACTAGTCCAAGCATCAAAGGTCTGGACGGTCGCGTCCCGCAGCATGGCGCGGCACCGAAGCCTTTGTGTCGGTAGGGGCGGGTCTCAGACTCGCCCTCTGCAGCGGCACGGCGACGCGGCAAGCATGAATTACCGCTCCGAGTGTGTTAGGTTATTTTCTGAAAAATATGCCGGAAATCTACCCAACCGAATCCGCAATCACCCCCGGACTCCACCGATTCGCCTTCGCTACCTCCACCGCCACCGTCCTGCTCCTGATGGCCGGTGCCATGGTCACCAGCAACGATGCAGCCGACTCCGTCCCCGACTGGCCGCTAGCCTACGGAAAAATTATCCCGCCGCTCGTAGGCGGCATCCGCTACGAATACGCGCACCGCGTAATGGCCGGAACAGTCGCAATCCTCACGCTGGTACTGGCGATCCTGCTAGCCCGCGGCGGCTCCCGTTTCCTGCGCAATCTAGGCTTCACGGCACTCATACTCGTAATAGCTCAAGCAGTCCTGGGCGGCATGCGCGTCCTCTTCCATAACCCAGCGCTCACCGCCACCACCCACGCCATCCTCGCGCAAATTTTCTTCGTCACAGTAGTCAGCCTGAGCCTTTTCACCAGCCAGTGGTGGAACAGCGATCCACCCAGACTCGACGACCCAGCCTCACCACCGCTGCGCACGCTCTCAGCCATCACCGCCGCAGCCATATTCGTGCAACTAATTCTCGGCGCAGGCTTCCGCCACGGCGCATTCCAGGTCCTCCCGCACATCATCGGCGCATTCGTCGTTCTGTTCCTCGCCATCTGGACCGCCCGCACCGTACGCGTCCGCTTCGGCACCGTAAAACATCTCCGCCGCTGGGGCATCCTCCTCACGTCCTTCATCGGCACCCAATTCCTGCTGGGCATCGCTGCCTACTGGGCAGTAGTCCAGGAAATCAAAGCCCAGCAACCCACCACCACCTACGTGATACTCACAGTCGCCCACGTTCTGGTGGGCGCGCTCACCCTGGCCGCCAGCGTAGTCCTGGCGCTTTCTGCCTTCCGCGCCATTCGCGGAAATGCTACAGTCTCCGCCGCAACCAAAGTTTCGGGCTCGCGCGCCGAGGGTTCGCGCGCATGAGCGTTAGCACCATGAACCCGATGAGCACGACGTTGAACATGCGCCCAACGGACACCACGCCATGAGCAGCAACCCCCGCGCCGAAGCCATCGCAGCATACGATAAGCCTTGGGCCTACGTCGTTCTCACCAAGCCAGACGTCACCTTCCTGGTCGTAATCACCACGGTTGCGGGCTTCTACCTCGGCAGCACCGGCCCCATGGAATGGGCGCGCCTCATGAACACTCTCTGCGGCACGCTACTCGTCGCCGGAGGCACCGCCGCGCTCAACCAATACGTCGAACGCCACATGGACAGCGTAATGCGCCGCACCGCATCGCGCCCGTTACCGCTGGGAATTCTGCAGCCCAAAGAAGTCTTGCTCTTCGGCGTTGCCACCATAATCGCCGGTACAATCTGGCTAGCCCTCGCCGTAAACGCCCTCGCGGCTTCGATCGCGCTCGTCACCAGTGTCTCCTATCTCGGCGCCTACACTCCGCTCAAGACGCGCACCACCCTAGCCACTGCGGTAGGCGCCATCCCGGGCGCGCTACCGCCGCTGATCGGCTGGGCCGCAGCCAGCGGGTCGTTATCGGCAGGCGCGTGGATCCTATTCGCAATTCTGTTTTTCTGGCAGTTCCCGCATTTCATGGCCATCGCCTGGATGTACCGCGAAGATTACGGCCGCGCCGGAATCCTCATGCTCCCAGTGGTAGATCGCAGCGGCGACCGCACCTTCCGCCTGATCATCGCCACCTCCGCGATCCTGATTCCGGTCAGCTTGCTGCCCGCCGTGCTCGGCATGGCCACCATAAATTATTTCTACGGCGCCCTCATCCTGGGACTGCTTCTGCTCCTGGTCTCCTACTGGGCCAACCGCGTTCGCACCAACGTGCGCGCCAAGTGGCTGATGCACGCCACCGTCGCGCATATTCCGCTGCTCCTCGGCTGGATGATTCTGGACAAGGTCTCCCGATGACCGCCGCGGCCACAGCAGGAGGCGTGCAGATGACGTCCAAAGCGCACCGCATCGAAATCGGTGCACTCTGTAGCGTGGCAATCCTGATTTCGCTCTGGGGAGTCGTCTGGGACATTACCAGCGGCCTGATCACCAGCGGCATTGACGGCATTATGCTGCTGCTGATCGCACTGATGATCGCCGGCATTTTCAGCGCGATGCTCGCTCACATGCTCTGGCAAGCCGGGCTGATCCCGTTCTTGAAGCCCGCGCCCGCAGCAGCGCCAGCCAAGGCCGCAGCCGCAGCGCCGGCGAAGCCCGCAGCCTCCGCGCCCGCCGCGAAGCCTGCTGCTCTGGCAGCTGCAACAGCGGCACCGCCAAAACCTGCAGCCGCTCCACCAGCCGCACCTGTAAACGCTCCAGCTGCACCTCAGGCCGCGCCCGCGCCGAAACCAGCTGCCGCAGCGCCATCATCCCCGCCGCCCGCAACTCCCTCAACGACTCCGGGCGAGCCACCCACAAAGTGAATTCCGCCTCAGCCCGCCCCGCAAGCAGCAGCAACAAATGAATTCCTCAGCTCCAACTTCCGCGCACACCACCGCCGACGCCACCACCAAACCACAAAAATCCTTCGGCGGACGCTGGGCTCTTGCCATCGTCGTCCTCACACTCGCCTTCGTAATCATGCCGTTCTTATTCTGGAACGCCACCTGGTTTGGCCGCCCCATCACCGACGCGCAAATCGCAAAAGCCCTCGCCGACCGCTCGCACCCCCGCGAAATCCAGCACGTCCTCTCGCAGTTCGAAACCCGCATCGAACGCAACGACCCCACCGTACACGAGTGGTATCCGCAAATTGTCGCGCTCTCAAAAGATCCCATCGAAGAAATCCGCGTAACCGACGCCTGGGTCATGGGCCAGGACAACACCGCCCCCGAATTTCACCAAGCCCTGCTGCCCATGCTCAACGATCCGAATCCCATGGTCCAACGCAACGCCGCCCTCTCCCTGGTCCGCTTCCAAGACGATTCCGGTCACGCCCAAATCGTCTCCATGCTGCAGCCGTACGTGATGCCAGCCCCTCAAGCAGGCATCCTTTCCACGCGCCTCAAACCCGGCGACACCGTGAACCCCGGCACACTGGTAGCTCACATCGAATCAGCAGGAAATAGTGGAGCAGCAGGGAAGAGCAACGAAGTTCGCGCGAATGTACCCGGCACAGTAGATCACTGGCTAGTAAAGGACGGCACCACAGTAAGCGCGGGCCAACCAATCCTAATCCTAGCTCCCAACGAAAGCATGGCCTGGGAAGCCCTCCGCGCCCTATTCCTAACAGGCCGCCCCGAAGATTTACCGTACCTAAATCAATTCGTCCGCGGCATAGACGGAATGTCCCCCCAACTTGCCCAACAAGCGCAAGCCACAAGCCGTGCCATCCAAGACCGCGCAACCCAGTAGCGCCGACGCGGCCATCACTGCTTGTACTGAATCACCGCCTGCCCATCCACAATTTTGATGTCAGAAATATCCGCCGGAAGCCGTAATTTGTCCCGATTCTCCGGCGAAGCCAGCATCTTCTCCACCGCGGCATTCAAAGTGGACTGCGGCAAAGGCAGCGACCCGAGCTTCCCGCTAACCGGCTCGAATTTCATAAACCCGTTCTCGGCGCTCAAATGCCCGTCCAACTCCAACGAAATATCCTTCCCATGAAAATCAAAAATCACATAAGCCTTTACCAAATCCCCTACCATATCCACCTTCACATCCTTCACCGAAGACTGCACATCCTCGATCGACCGCGGGTCCCCAGCCGCCAAAGCCGCGCTAGGATCACTGCCTGCATTCCCACTGCCGTCCGCCAGCGCATCCGGCGCAGCCCCCGAATTACCGGTCGCACCAGCGCCCGACGCACCCGTCGCCCCTGCAGCAGGAGCCAGTGTCTGCGCCTGCAAATTCTGCGCCAGATAAGAATTCAGTTCGCTGCGATCCAAAGCCACTTGACCAGGCTGTCCCGAAGCCTTCGCCTGATCCGCCGCCGCAAACTTCTGCTCCGCCCGCCCCGCCGCATTAGGATCATAGGGAATATTCGGCGCCGGCGATTTGTGCAGCACGAGAACAATCGTCAGAATCAACCCCGCCAAACTGCTCCACGATAAAATCTTATAGAGTGTCCCCGCCAGCTTCGCATCAGCCATAACGCACTCCTATGCCGCAAACGCGCCAATAAACGCACAAATCCCAGCATAGCAGCAAGGAAGGGAACCACAGGGTTGCTGCCCACTAGAAGTGCTCAATCACCCATTGAACCAAGGTACAGCCACGAGGAATGCCACCCCTGGAAACGCCAATCTCCCGATTGGCGCCTCGCACCCCTCACTTCTTCTTCGCAAAATATTTCGCGTAGTACAAAATCCCCGCCACCGTCTTTCCGTCCCGTATCTTCCCGCTCCGTATCCAACGCTCCACCTCACGCAAAGAAAAAATCCTCTGCTCGATTCGCTCGTCCGCCTCAGGCTCCGCCACGCCCTTCGTCAATCCCGTAGCCAGAAAAATTGCCATGTTCTCGCGCAAAAATCCCGGGCTAGGAAACAAATCCACTAAGAGCCTCATCCGCCGCGCCCTATAGCCAGTCTCCTCCCGCAACTCCCGCCGCGCCCCCGCAACAAAACTCTCCTCCCCATCCCGCCGACCCGCCACCAACTCCCACAAATACTGCTCCACGCTATGCCGGTACTGCCGTATCAACAGAATTCCCCCGTCAGCCAACACCGGCAGAACTACCACCGACCCAGGATGCACAATGATGTCTCGCGTAGCCTCCACCCCACTAGGCTCGATCACCCTCTCCCGCTGCACATCAAACACCCGCGTACGCAAAACCGATTCGCTGCTCAAAATCTTCGCAGTAGCATTTTTCTTCGCCACAATCGCTCCAGTCGGTCCATTTTCGATAAACATACTAACCCTACCTCGCCGGCAGGAACGCCATCGCCGCCAAGCGCATCAATCGGTCGGTAGGGTGCTGCTTGCTGCGCCCCGGCTTGCCACGATCTTAGCCGCGTCGTCGACTCGCCGCCGCTTTCTCCGATTTGCCTCCGCCTTTTCCCTGCGCCCCTGTGTTAGATCCTTTGACTGCTGCGCAATCAATCGAGCAAACCCTCCCCGTGATTTCTTGCCGCGGATAACCCCATTGCATATACTGCTTCCGGTAAACAAGCCCCATGCCAATCAACACAGTAATAGTTGACGACGAGCGTCCAGCCCGCGACGAACTACTCTACCTCCTGAAAGGTTTCCCCGAAGTAAACGTTGTGGCCCTCGGCAAGAACGGCCTCGAAGCCGTCAACCTCATAAAAGAACACGAGCCCGATCTGGTCTTTCTCGACGTCCAAATGCCCGGCCTCGACGGCTTCGGCGTGATAAAGAAACTCCTCGAGCGCAGACTCCCCGTTCCCCAAATCGTCTTCGCCACTGCCTTCGACAACTACGCCATCCAAGCCTTCGACGTGAACGCAGTTGACTACATCCTCAAGCCGTTCGATAAAGCCCGCATCTCCAAAGCCCTGCAACGCGCCAAAAGGATGCTCGACGCCCACACCTCGCCAGTAGAACGCCTCGAAACCCTGATGGGCCAGCTCACCGCGCCGGCAGCCACTGCCGCCAAATCCGCCCAGCCAGTTAAGCTTCTGGTAAAATCTCAAGAACGCATGTTCCTGGTGGATGCCGACGACATGATTTACTCGTCCATCCAGGACGGCACCATCACCATTTTCACGCGCGACTTCGAAGGCGTCTCCAACTACCGCACCATCGAGGAGCTTTCCGCCTCCCTCGACGCCGATCGCTTCTGGCGCGCGCACCGCTCTTACCTCGTCAATATCAACCACATCAAGGAAGTCGTCCCCTGGTTCAAGTCCAGCTACATGCTCAAAATGAACGACAAGCGCTCGAGCGAAATTCCCGTCTCGCGCGCCCAAACCAAACGCCTGCGCGAGCTTCTGAAACTCTAAATGTTTCGAAGCAGCCGGAGGAGTCGAGCAAAGCATCCTAATTTTTCAGGGGGCACCATGCCACGCCATAAGCGCTTTCTCTGGCTCGCAGCAGCAACAACAGTGACCTGTATCATCGCGATCTCTTCCTTGATCGTCGCGCCTACCGCAGTAGCCCAAGCACAGCCACACGCGCCAGCACACACCGCAACCAGCACCGGCTCCATATCCGGCAACGTCTCCGATCATCAAGGCTCCCCACTAGCCGGAGCCCAAGTCACCCTAACCAATCTCAGCACGAAAGAATCAACCAACGGTTCCACCGACGGCACCGGCGCCTACACCTTCGATGGCCTAAAACCCGGCCACTACTCCGTACTCTTCGAATCCAAAGGCCTGATATCCAAAACCCAATCCGTCGAAGTAAAAGCCGGCAAAAAATCCAAAGTAAGCGAGCGCCTGAAACCCCCCGAACTCCAAAAGAAAAACGATGTCGAGTAACCGCCGCCTTTGAAAAGCCGCGCGCCCGTCATCCTGAGGAGCGAAGCGACGAAGCCTGCCTTCCGCAGGCAGGGATCTCTCTGCGCTTTTCTGTTCGATCACCGTCATCTGTGCGCCCTTATCTGTCTCCATCTGCGTTCATCTGTGGTGCCTTAGCCCTCCGCACTGTGCTAGCATCCCTTCTACACCTCTCGATGGATTTTTCACTCAGCAGCGACCAAATTCTGATCCGCGACACCGTCCGCCAATTCATGGAAACGGAAATGCGACCGATCCTCCGTGAGTACGAGCGCGCCGAAAAATTCCCCGCCGACCAACTAAAAAAACTCGGCGAACTAGGCTGCTGCGGCATGTTAATCCCAGAAGAATGGGGCGGCGCCGGCACGGACACCGTCAGCTACGCCCTAATGCTGGAAGAAGTAGCCCGCGTGGACGCCTCCACCGCCGTAGCCCTGAGCGTCACGAATTCCGTCGTCGCCGTCCCCGTCTGGAAATCCGGCAGCGAGGCACAAAAGAAAAAATATCTCTCCCGCCTGTCCCGCGGCGAAATTCTCGGCGCCTTCTGCTTAACCGAACCGCAAGCCGGTTCCGACGCCGCCGGAATCCAAACCCGCGCCGTCCGCGACGGCGACCACTACGTACTGAACGGCACCAAGGCCTGGGTCACCAACGGCGGCGTCTCCGGCCTCTACATCGTCTTCGCCAAAACCGATCCCGCCGCAGGCAGCCGCGGCGTCACCGCCTTCCTGGTCGAACCGGATTTCCCCGGCTTCCGCATCAGCCGCTACGAAGATAAAATGGGCCTGCGCCTCTCCCGCAGCGCCGAAATTTCGCTGCAAGATTGCTGCGTCCCAGCAGAAAATCGCCTAGGCGAAGAAGGCCAGGGCCTGCGCATCGCGCTTGAGTCGCTCGACGGCGGCCGCGTCGGCATAGCTGCGCAATCCGTAGGAGTAGGCCAAGGCGCGCTAGAAGCCGCCACGCGCTACGCCAAACAAAGAAAAACTTTCGGCCACCCGATCGCGGAATATCAAGCCATCCAATGGATGCTAGCCGACATGGAAACAGAGGTCTCCGCTGCCCGCGCCCTAACCCACTACGCAGCCTGGCAACGTGACAAGGAGTTGCAGGGCAGGGAAGCCGGCAGCGCGCAATCGCGCCCACGCGGCTCGCAAGCCTCGCGCGCGAAGCTGTACGCCAGCGAAATGGCCAACCGCGTAGCCTACAAAGCCGTGCAGGTTCATGGCAGTGCGGGTTATTCGCGCGAAACCGACGTGGAGCGCTACTATCGCGACGCGCGAGTGCTGACGATTTACGAAGGCACCAGCGAAATGCAGCGCCTGGTAATCGCCCGCGACCTTTTGCGGCACTGAACTTAGGAGATCGATTTAATCTTGGCTAAACAGAAACGAGTCCTCAGCGGCATGCGCCCCACAGGCCGCCTCCACCTGGGCCATTTCTTCGGCGCCCTGGCCAACTGGCTAAAACTCCAGCAAGAATACGACTGCTACTTCTTCGTAGCCGACTGGCACGCCCTAACCACGCACTACGAAGACACCTCCTCAATCGCCGAAAACACCCTGCAGGTAGCCATGGACTGGCTCGCCGTCGGCCTGGACCCACAAAAGTCCACGCTTTTCGTGCAATCCCAAATCCTCGAACACGCCGAGCTCCATGTCCTCCTCTCCATGATCACCCCCCTAAGCTGGCTAGAGCGCGTCCCCACCTACAAAGAACAAATCGAAAACCTAAAAGGCCGCGACCTGGGCACCTACGGCTTCCTCGGCTACCCCCTCCTCCAATCCGCCGACATCGTAATGTACGGCGAACCGAAGCAAGATTTGCTCGTCCCGGTGGGCGAAGACCAAGCCCCTCACGTGGAGCTGACCCGGGAAATTGTCCGCGCCTTCAATTTTGCATTTGGTTTCTCGGTAAAGATCCCAAACGATATCGACACCCGAAACCTGATTCGCGAACAGCTCCCTGAAACTGACGTTGCGCCACCCAAAACGCCGCCGCTCGTGCAACAGGCGTTCGACGATCACCTGCGTCGTGACTTCCGCGAGGCCGCCCGAAAAGCTATGACAGAATGGGGCTACGAGAACTTTCGCGAGAAGATGGGCGCGAACGCCAAGTTCTTCACTCTGACGTCTGTTCTGCAGGAACCCGCATACATCCCCACCGAAACCCCGCGCCTCCCAGGCCTAGACGGCCGCCGCATGGCCAAATCCTACGGCAACGCCATCTGGCTAACCGATCCTCCCGACGAAATCCGCACCAAAACCCGCAACATGCTCACCGACCCGCAGCGCGTCCGCCGCACCGACCCCGGTCGTCCCGAAATCTGTCCCGTCTTCGCCTATCACAAATTATTTTCGCCGCCTGAAACGGTAGTCCGTATTGACCGCGACTGCCGCTCCGCCGCCATCGGCTGCGTAGACTGCAAAAAAGAAATGGCCGAAAACCTGGTGAAGTGGATCGAGCCCATCCAGGCACGCCGCAAACAATTTGAGGCCAATCCACAGCAAGTTTGGGATATCCTCGACACCGGCTCGAAGCAAGCCCAGAAGGTCGCGCGCAAAACCATGAAGCGGGTGCGCAACGCGATCTTCCAATGGGACGAAGCGCGTCAGTCTTCGAATCCAGCGCGTGCAGGAAAGGTGGCAACAGGCGAATAATGGCATCACCCTATCGCATCAACTTACCATCGTACGAAGGCCCGCTCGATCTCCTGCTCGATCTAATCCGCAAGCAGGAGATGGACATCCACAACATCCCCATCGCCAAAATCACCGAGCAATATCTCGACTACCTCCACCAGCTCGAAAAATTAGACATAGACGTCTCCGCCGACTTCATCTACATGGCCGCGACGCTGATCCACATAAAATCGAAAATGCTGCTCCCGGTTGACCCGCTGCTAGCCGCCGAAGAACAAGACCCGCGCGATGAACTCGTGCACCGCCTCCTCGAGCACGAAAAATTCAAAAACGCCGCCCAGCTCCTCTACCAAAAACAACAAGTCGAAGCCAACGTCTGGTCCCATCCCGATAAATCCCTCTACGGCGGCGACGAAGTCCAAGGCGAGCTGGTAGTCTCACTGGTAGATCTAGTCAAAACATTCCAGCAAGTCCTGGAACGCCGCAAAGAAGTCCCCCAATTCGGCCTCCGCCACGACACAGTCTCCATCGCGCAAATGATGGACCGCCTGCGCCAGCGCCTGGTCGTCACCGACGATCCCGTCTCCCTGATCGCATTCTTCGAAACCTGCGAAACCAGGAACGCCATGATCGTCGCGCTGCTGGCCGTCCTGGAAATGGTCCGCATGCAGGCCGTGATGCTGGTGCAATCCGACCTCTTCGAAGACATCCGCCTGCGCAAACACAAAATGTTCGACGCCGTCTTCGCCGGTCCGGACGCCATGTCCCAAATCGAGGAACAATACCTGTGACGATCGCTTTCGCAGCAATCGCCGCACCGCAATCACCAAGGGGAAACGCATGACGCCACAAGAAATCCAATCCTCGCTAGAAGCCATCATCTACGCCGCCGACGAGCCCGCCACGCTCGACCAAATCTCCAAAGCTCTGGGCATCGAAAAACCCGAAGCCCGCGCCGCCCTCGAGCAACTCACCGCCGCCTACCAAAGCGACGATCGCGGCATCGAAGTCCGCAAAGTCGCCGGCGGCTGGAAGTTCTACACCAAAGCCCAACATCACGATGTAGTCCGCAAATTCATCAAGAGCCTGCAACCGCCGCTGCGCCTCACGATGCCCGCCCTCGAGACTCTAGCCGTAATCGCCTACAAGCAACCAGTAACGGTCCCAGAAATTAATGAAATCCGCGGCGTCCACGTAGGTGGCGTAATCAAAACTCTCCTCGAGAAGCGCCTCATCACCACCGCAGGCCGCAAAGAAGTAATCGGCCGCCCCATCCTCTATCGCACCTCCAAACAATTCATGATGCGCTTCGGCCTCTCCGACCTCGACGAACTCCCCAGCCTGAAAGAATTCGAAGCCCTGGCCCAAGCCGCCCTGGGCTCCGACGAAGGCATAGCCGAAGCCCAACCCGAAGACTCCGCCGCAGTCTCCGAAGAAATTATTGACGCAGAAGTCGTCAACGTAGAAGTTGTAGCCGAGGCCGAAATCGCAGTCACTGAGGTAGTCGCTGAGGCAGCCAGCGATGATCTGTCCGACGATGCTGCGTCGGAAGCCGGAACCGTGCCGGGTAACGCGAACGACTCCATCTCGGACGCTTCCGCCGAACAAGAAGCCGAATCCGAATTCGCCGAATCCCCCGCTCAAACCGCCGCCCAAACATTCTCAGACGCGCCACAACCATCAGAATCTTCCGTGACCAGCACAACCGATGACGCCGACAAGTCCCGCGCCGCCGCAGCCAGCGCCGGTTCCGCCAGCCGTTCTCCTGAGCCTGAAAGCTAGATGGGGAAATCAGGCATTACACTGGTCGCAAACGTCGCGGCTGCGTTCGTCAGCGCACTGTGTGCGTTCGCGCTGCTCTTGTTTGCAGGCGCGAAGCTGTTCTCAAACCGGCCCGGTTTTCATGCGTTCCTCTTCTTCACTCCGTTGGTTTCACTCGGCATCGCCGGCTTGGTATTTGTCTTTGTCTTTCTGAAGGTCCGCTCAAAACAGAGCTCGTAGCGCTTCCCATTCGCTCCAAACCCAATTTTCCGTTAAGCTATACGTGTACCACGGAGCCACTCAGCCTTCCCATGCTCGAACGACTACAGAAGATCATTGCGCGCGCCGGCATCGCTTCCCGCCGCCACGCCGAAGAATTGATCAAATCCGGCCTGGTCACCGTCAACGGCCAAACCATCACCGAACTAGGCAGCAAAGCCGACGAATCCAAAGACCACATCAAAGTCCAAGGCAAGCTCCTACGCCCCGAAACCGAGCGCGTCTATCTGCTCCTCAATAAGCCGCCCGAAGTAGTCTCCACCATGATCGATCCCGAAGGCCGCCGCTCCCTTTCAGACATGCTTCACGGCGTCGCCCAGCGCGTATTTCCCGTAGGCCGCCTCGAATATCACAGCCTAGGCCTGGTCTTCCTCACCAACGACGGCGAGCTGGCGAACCTGATGCTGAAAGCCCACCACCTCCCGCAAACCTACAATCTAAAGTTAAAAACTCTCCTCACCTTTGACGAAACCGCCGCTCTCGAACAATCCACCGGCGCGCGCATCACCCGCATCAAAGGCAAAGACGCCCCTTGGTACGAAGTAACGCTCTCCGAAGCTCGCCGCGACCATCTGCGCAATCGCCTGTTCCAGACCGGCCACCCAGTGGAAAAAATCAAGCGCGTAAAAATCGGCAACTTGGCCCTCGAAGCTCTCTCCGCAGGGCACTTCCGCCCGCTCTCAGACGCAGAAGTAAACACGCTGCGCCGCATGGTTCAGCCCGGAGCTACGCAAGTCAACCCAGCAGCGCAGCCGGGAGTCGCCGCCGCTCGCCCGGGTTTGGTGCCCCCAACAGCGACGGGAATTTCCACGCTCGGAATTCCCGCCGGCATCGCCCGGCGCCCCTTCGTGAAGCGCCGCCCCTATCAACCGAAACCAAAACCCGGCGAAGCAAAGCGTCCGACTCAACCGTTCGTTGGGCGCGACGGCAGCGCACCGCGCCCGCATCAGAATTTCAAACCCGCGCCGCACGACCGTCCCGCGGCTGCGGGACCATCGCCAGCCGCAACAATTCCATTTGCCGCGCCGCCACAAAAAAGCTTTCAGAATTCGCGCCCAGGCCATCCCGCGCGCCCCGATTTCAAATCGCGCCCAGCAGCCGCAGGCGGACGCCCAGCGAAACCGCCATTTGCAAAACCATTCGGCGCAAAATCACATGGCCCGAAATTGCACGACGAAAAATCGCGCGGCCCATGGAAACCACGTCCACCCTTCAGAAGGGAAGGCCCGGGCGGATCAAAACCGCACAGCGGCGGCAAGCCATTCCAGAAATTCCGCTCGCACTCGTTCCAACGCCCAGATCCAGATTCCGACTACGATCGCCCCATCAAACCAAAATCCGAAGCCCCCTGGCGTCGCACCGAATCGCAGCAACCCGGCGGCCGGCCAAGCGGAAGCGGAGGCCCTGGTTCAAAATTCCGAAAATTTCCATCCTCCGGCGGCAGCCGCAAACCCGGCGCCCCCTGGAAATCGCGCAAACCCTCGGAACCCGGCGCGTTCGGCCGCGCCAAAAGCAAATTCACCAAGCCAGGCCACGGCGGACGCCCAACAGGGATGAAACCACGCTCAAGCGCAGGTGCACCAAAACGCAGCAACGGCCGCCCAGGCCAGCACAAACCAAAACCAGGAAATTTCTCAGGGCCGAAGGGCAGGCGCTGAGCCGCCCAGCGAATGACGAATCGCATTCATGATCTCGTCCCTCCTTACATTCGCGCGCTCGCTCCCTACGTGCCCGGAAAACCAATCCAAGAGGTCGAACGCGAACTGAAAATGCATCCCATCAAACTCGCTTCCAACGAAAACCCTCTCGGCCCTTCGCCGCTCGCCCTGGCCGCCGCGCAAAAGGCTCTCGCCGATTCCAATCGCTATCCCGACGGCAGCGGCTTCTACGTCCGCGAAGCCCTGGCAAAAAAACACAATGTGCCAATAGAAAATTTGATTCTCGGCGCAGGCTCCACGGAGTTAATTGACCTCGCCGCGCGCATCATGCTCACCGAAGCCGATTGCGGTGTCGCATCCCACGGCTCTTTCCCGCTCTACTACATCGCCATCCGCGCCGCCGGAGCGCGCCTGCTGGAAATTCCGCTGCGCAATTACGCCTTCGATCTCGACGCGATCGCCCGCAATCTCCCGCCCGATGCCAAGCTTGTCTATCTCGCGAATCCCAATAATCCCACCGGCACCATGTTCATCGCCGACGAACTCGATTCGTTCCTAGCGCGCGTCCCCGAAACCGTTCTAGTCGTCGTGGATGAAGCCTATTTCGAATATGTAGAGTGCTCCGACTACTCGCGCTCCATCGCCGTAGCGCAGCAACGCCGCAACGTAATCGTGCTGCGCACTTTTTCGAAAGTTTACGGCCTCGCCGGCCTGCGCATCGGCTACGGCATCGGCCCCTCCGACCTTCTCGGCGAAATGAACAAGCTCCGCGGCCCCTTCAACACTTCCGGCGTAGCCCAAGCCGCAGCCCTAGCCGCGCTAGAAGACACAGAACACGTGCGCCGTTCCCTCGAATCCAATCGCGCCGGCCTCGCTCAGCTGAGCAGCGGGCTGAAAGCGCTAGCCATCCAATTTGTTCCGTCGTTCGCGAATTTCCTGCTAGTCGAATTCGGCCGCGACGCCGAACCCATCAGCGAAGAACTTCTCAGCCGCGGCGTCATCGTCCGCCCCATGCGCTGGATGGGCCTGCCTACCGCCATTCGCGTCTCCATCGGCACGCCCGAAGAAAACAAAAAATTTCTGGACGCGCTTGCCGCGGTGCGAGAAACTACGCCACGCGAATCTAGGCCCTCCATCCGGCAATTCCTGGAAGGCGATTCCCGGGACATTTAATGACTGAATCCACCGACGAATCCAACAGACCCACCAGCGCGTCCGTACACGGAAACGGAAGCGCTTCGTCCGCGCCCGACGATCCAGTCACCGAAATTCTCAAAACCAGCCACACCATCGCCGTCGTCGGCCTCTCCAATCGCAAATTCCGCCCCAGCTACGGCGTAGCCGATTACCTGAAATCCGTCGGCTACCGCATCATCCCCGTTAATCCGCGGGAAAACGAAGTGCTAGGTGAGAAGTGTTACGCGCGCCTGGAAGACATTCCCGAGAAAGTAGACATCGTGGACATTTTCCGCCGCTCCGAATTCGTCCCCGACATCGTGGACGCCGCTATCCGCATCAAAGCCCGCGCCATCTGGATGCAAGAAGGCGTAATCCATCACGAAGCCGCCGAACGCGCCCGCCGCGCAGGCCTCTTCGTCCAAATGAATTCCTGCATCCTAAAAGAACATGTCCGCCGCCTCCGCCTAACCCGGGACCCCGCCAGCCTCTAGAACTTGGTTGGATTCGTTGGCGTGCTGCAGGACCGCCCCGCTAGTAGGGCCAGTCTCTGGTAGTGATTCATTTTGGAAGATAAGTAGCGTGTATCATGATGTAATCGCGCAAGTGCACACGACAGGGGACTTTGGTCATGCCTGATTGGTACTCGCACCATGCTTACCTGATAATCGGGGTAAGCATGTTTATCGGGGCTGTGGTTTCGACGTATGCAGGAAAAACGTCGGCACGCACTAGTCGTTGGATTTATCGCGCTGAAGAACCGAGCACGTTTTGGTGGGGAGTCGTAATGTACTACCTCGGTGCGCTTTTCTTCGTTGGACTCTACTGGTTGAATTAAACCTTCATTCAATTGAGTCACAGCCCGGCGTCTTGCCGGTTTTTTCCGTGATGAAGCTCGCGGCGCCAGCGCCGTAGGTGCGACACATGCGTCGCTGGTACGCATCGCAGCAACCAATCCTCACTCCAACCGATACATCACCAACGACCGTTTCCCTGGCTCCGTGACCCCCACCGTCGCTCCATCCGGCGCAATCGCAAAACTATGAAACTCCAACCCATGAAAAAACGGCTCAAAAACTCCGTTGTAAACCCCCACCCACACCAAATTATTCGACGCCGTCGGCTGCCCGCGCTTCAACAAAACGTGCTGCTCATCCCGCGACCACTGAAATTCCCCAATCGCCACCCGCACCACCACCGGTCGCGCGCGGCCAACCACGTCGCGCACCTCCAGCGTGTCGCCATCCTTGAAATACGCAATCTTTTTTGCCGAAGGCGCCACCGTCAGAAATCCCGCATATTCCTCCACCGATCCCAGCTCCGTCACCCGCTCCGCCACCAAATCCAACTGCATTATTTTCGGCGGCCCCACCAGCCGCGTATTCTGTTCAACCGCAAACGCCTGGTTGCGCTTCGTGTCCCATGCCACCGCCGCAAACGTGAACCCGTCAAAAAGTACGCGCTTCTTTCCATCCGCTGGACGCAACGCATTAATCTGGCTCAGCCCTCCGTCAGTTTTCGACAAATACACCAGCGTCTGCCCATCTGCCAGCCAAGCCGCGTTAAAGGCATCCGAGAGCGTCGCAGTCTTCGATCCAGAAATCGAAATCTCCCGCCCGTCCGCGTCCATCAAATACAAAATCGTGTTCGGCCGCACCGTCTGCTGCTCATCGAGCTGCTGCACGATGCTCCCCCGCGGCTGCGCCAGCTCCGAAGTATCCATCTTCACGACGATCCGCTTGCTGTCCGGAGACCACGTCAGCGTGTCCACCTGGTAGCTGTGCTGATGCGGCAAAGGTGGATGCTTGGAATCGCCTGGATCGCTAGGCTCTTCGTCAGGAGCGAAGGGCACGGGAGTAAACTTGTCGCCATCAATAATTTTCCGCTTTTTTCCGTCAACGTCGCCCACCCAAAAATCATCATGCTCCACAATCAATTTCTTGATCCGCTTCATCCGCTCCACGGCGTACACCACATGATTGTCCTGCGAAATCGCAAACGCCTGCACGTCCTGGTCAAACACCGCCACCTGCTTTATTTCCGCCAAGCCGAGCATCGGGATCGAAAGAACGAAAACGATGACGAAGCAGAGAAGCAAGGAGGAGGGAACTGGGCTGGTTTTCGGTCGCATCACTTGTCCTTCGTCTCCGCCGGCTTGTTCTGAATTCTTCGTATTTCCTCCAGCCGCATCCGAATCCGCGCCTCAAACCCCTGATCCGTAGGTTGGTAGTAAATCCGCCCCGCCAGACTCTCCGGCAAACAACTCATGTCCGTAACCCTATCCTCGTAATCGTGCGCGTACTGGTATCCCTGCCCGTAACCAATATTTTTCATCAACCCGGTCGCCGCGTTGCGAATCTGCATCGGCACCGGCTCCGCCATCGTCGTCTGCAAATCGTCCTGCACCTTGCCGTAAGCTTTGTACACGGCATTCGATTTCGGCGCGAGCGACAAATACACCGTCGCCTGCGCCAAGGCCAGATGCCCTTCCGGCGGCCCCAGCAGCTCAAACGCCTGCATCGCCGCAATGGTGATCTCCACCGCGTGCGGTTCGGCCAATCCAATATCCTCACTAGCCATGCGCACCAGCCGCCGCGCAATATAAAGCGGATCCTCGCCCGATTCGATCATCCTCGCCAGCCAATACAAAGCCGCATCTGCATCCGAATTGCGCACCGATTTATGCAACGCCGAAATCAGATTGAAATGTTCTTCGCCCGACTTGTCATACGGCAGCAACTTCCGCTGCAGCACATCCTCCAACCGCTCCTGCGTCAAAACCCGCCGCCCCTCCGGCCCTGGCTCCGTGCCCATCACCAAAGCTTCTAAAGTGTTGTAAGCCGCCCGCGCATCTCCATTCGCCAAAATCGCGATCCGATGCAAAATCTCCAGATTCGCCGCCACGTTCACTTTTCCCAGACCGCGCGCGTCGTCCGCCAGCGCCCGCTCCAGCAGCTGCACAATCTGCTCCGCCGTATGCGCCTTCAGCACATACACCTTCATCCGCGAAAGCAGCGGCGCAATCACCTCAAACGAAGGATTCTCCGTCGTCGCGCCAATCAACAAGATGTTCCCCGCCTCCACGTGCGGCAAAAAAGCATCCTGCTGCGCGCGATTGAAACGGTGTACCTCATCCACAAACACAATCGTCCGCCGCCCATACCTCCGCGTGGCCTCCGCCTTCGCCATCACTTCCTTAATTTCCTTAATCCCGGAAAGCACCGCGCTGAAAGGAATGAACTCCGACTTCGTGGTCCGCGCAATAATCCGCGCCAAAGTAGTCTTGCCGCACCCCGGAGGTCCCCACAAGAGCATCGAACTCAAATCGTCGCGCTCAATCTGCACCCGCAACGGCTTCCCAGCGCCCAGCAATTCTTCCTGCCCGATAAACTCATCCAAACTCTGCGGACGCATCCGATCAGCCAGCGGCCGCCCCGCCGGCGATTCGTCCTCAGGTTGTACCGCTTGAAAAAGTCCCATATTCAAATTAACGATCGCTCCAGTTTCAGTTTCGGGGGTCATTCCCTAAGCTTTCATCCGTGTTCATCAGCTTTTATCAGTGTTCATCTGTGGTAAAGCCTTTCGTCTTTCGTTTAGCCTTTCCTCTGTCGCGCCGCCTCGTACAAAACCACTGACGCCGCCACCCCCGCGTTCAACGACTCCACCCCAGCCATCATCGGAATCGAAATCCGCGCATCCGCCACCTGTTCAATCTCCCGCGGCAACCCCCCGCCCTCATTCCCAATAAATATCGCCACAGCCTCGCGCAAATCGGCCGCAGCAGCATCCGCCCCCGCGCCACCGTCAGCAGCAGAATGCGAACTAGCGGCCACAATCTTAACTCCGGCCACTCTCAACTGCGCCAAAAGCACTGGAATCGCCATCCCGCGCAAAATAGGAAACCGCAATCCAGATCCTGCCGACGCCCGCAAAGCTTTCGGCGACCACGGATCAGCGCTCCCACGCGTGGTCACCACCCCAGTCGCCCCAAAAGCCTCCGCTGATCGCACAATCGTCCCAATATTCCCCGGATCCTGCACCGCCGCCATCACCACAACCAAGGCCGCGTCGCCCCGCAACGCGGCATCAACTCCGGCCGCCCCGCGCAATACATCATCAAACTCCCAAGCACGCTGCCGAAAAAGCGCCGCCACTCCTTGCGGCGCCTGTGTTCCCGCCACCGACGCAAACAATTTCTCAGTCGTCCGCATCACCCGCGAACGCGGAATCCCCGCGTCACTCTCACTCGCCGCGCGCAAAATCCGTTCCAGGTCCGCCTCCCCCGCCTCGCTCACCAGCAGCGCCTCCGCTTCCAACCCTGAACGCAGCGCGTCCTCCACCAGCTTCGGCCCCTCGACGCTAATCGGTTCGCCCTCCGCCGGACCCGTCCCGCGCAAAGCCGCGCGAAAGATCTTCAGCCACTTGTTCTCGCGGCTGGTAATCGTCTCTTCGCTCAAGTGTGACGCCACGCCCCCAGCCTAACAAACGCCCAACGCCCCGTCGAGTCATCCGCACGCACAGAATCGCGCGCGAACCTCTACCTGTTCGTAGCAAGTTAAAAGGTCCGGTTTTTGTAGCAAGTGAGTTGTCCGGTTGCCTGTTAATCACCCGCCGCCGTCGCGGCTGTGGGGAAGTGGGAA
>Ga0209221_1000003_pt1 | contig 159219 bp, 150 predicted proteins | sample BlaSpr_A8_Ref_O2_FD_187989 | JGI IMG/M metagenome (GOLD analysis project Ga0209221, IMG submission 187989) | Forest soil microbial communities from Thunder Bay, Ontario, Canada - Black Spruce, Ontario site 2_A8_Ref_O2 (SPAdes) (version 2) | ecosystem: Environmental > Terrestrial > Soil >...
AGCATTGCGATGTGGCGCTCGTTTTCCGCCTCGTTGCGGATGACAGCAGGCAAAGAATTGGTCAAGAGAGAAGCGTATTCAGATCGGACTGCGCTCGCGCTCATCGTTTCCAACCTCCCCGGTCATACTCAGCATGGGTCAGCACATGGCGGACGTAAATCCTGCTAAATCTGTAGTTGATCTCCACGATCAGCCGGTATTGGTTTCCTTTTACGTTGAAGATCGTCCACTTGCCGACTGTGTCCGCGGCCGCAAAAGTCTTCCGCACGTCCGCAAGGTTCTTCCATGTTGCTTTCTTAGCAATACGAAACCACGCGTCGAGCGGCGCTTCGAGAGCACGGTATCGTGAAGCAGCTTCCTTCAACGTCTTGCGGCTGATTACATGCATGCCGCGCCTCGCGAGTTCGCAATATGCGAATATTGTATTTCGCACAACGCGAAGATGTCAAGAGCCTAGAACGCATCAATTCCCGTAATGCTCTGCCCAATAATCAGGGAGTGCACGTCGTGCGTGCCTTCGTAGGTCTTCACGGACTCGAGATTCATCATGTGGCGCATGATGGGATAGTCGTCGGCGACACCGTTGGCGCCGAGGATATCGCGGGAGAGGCGCGCACATTCCAGGGCCATCCAGACGTTGTTGCGCTTGGCCATGGAGATGTGCTGGTGCTCAACTTTCCCGGCATCTTTCAGGCGGCCGACTTGCAGCACGAGCAATTGCGCTTTGGTGATCTCGCTGATCATCCAGGTAAGTTTGTCTTGTACCAGTTGATGCGAGGCGATGGGTTGGTCCCGCCACTGTTTGCGCAAAATGGAATATTGCAGCGCGCAGTCGTAGCAAGACATAGCCGCGCCGATCGCTCCCCAGGCGATGCCGTAGCGCGCCTGATTCAGGCACATTAACGGAGACTTCAATCCGCCGGTTTTTGGCAGGAGGTTCGACTCGGGAATGTGAACGTCCTGCAAGGACAAGCCTGATGTCACCGAGGCCCGCAGCGACCACTTGCCGTGGACGTCATCGGAGGAAAATCCGGGGCGGTCAGTTTCGACCAGAAAGCCGCGAATCCTGTTGTCTTCGTTTTCGACCTTGGCCCAGATGATGGCGACATCGGCGATGCTGCCGGAGGTGATCCACATCTTTTCGCCGTTCAGAATGTATTCGTTGCCGACTTTTCGGGCGCGGGTGAGCATGCCGCCGGGGTTCGAGCCGAAGCCCGGCTCGGTCAATCCGAAGCAGCCCAGTTTTTCGCCCTTCTGCATGGGTGGTAGCCAGATTCGCTTTTGTTCCTCACTGCCGAATTCATAAATGGGATACATGCAGAGTCCGGATTGCACGCTGACGAAACTGCGCACACCGGAATCGCCGCGTTCGAGTTCCTGCGTCATTAGTCCATATTCGACGTTACCCATGCCAGCGCAGCCATAGCCTTTGAGCGACGCGCCGAAGAAGCCCAGTTCGCCCATGGGCTTGACCAGTTCGCGCGGAAAACGGCCGGCGCGGTTGCACTCTTCAATGATGGGAATGAGATTATCTTCGATGAACTGGCGCGTCGTGTCGCGCACCAGGCGCTCTTCTTCCGTGAGCAAAGAATCGAATTGAATGAAATCGACACCGCGAAATTTGATGGCAGACATGATAGATCTCCGTTGAGCAGACGAATCTTCGAGTTTGACGGTGGCGTGGCCAGCGGTTTGCCGGCCCAAAGACTCAGGCGCGAACAGAGGGGCAAACATATGACGGTAGCAGGGGTGGGGGACGGAGGTCAACGGCGGGACAATCGCCCTATACTTCCTGTAAAATCGAGTGCGACGGAAAAACAGACGCAATCTTGCAGGGTCTTCCGGTAATTCCCCCGGGTAGTTTTCCGAAGCATCCCAGCCACATAATTGCCGCATACGCAGCTAAACATTTTCAGGAGAAACGAACATGGCAGTTGGACCAAAGATCGCAAAAACAGCAGATCGTAAAAAGGTGATGGACACCAGCAAAAGCACGGATTGCCCCAAGTGCGGGAAAACAACCCGTATTGTGAAGCGGATGAAAGACCGCGAGCGCGGTGTTCCGGGCGGAATCTATATTTCCTGTTCGGCGTGTGAGTTTTTCGAGAAGTTGTAGACTCTACCCGTGCCGCTTCGGACTGACCGGAGCGGCGTTTCTTTGGGGACTGACAACAAAAGCTCAAGGCGACCGCCGCGCCATTAAATTGTTACAAGCGTCAGAACGCGGCTAGCGCAGCGACTTGCGTCCAGACCGCAGGCCAGCAGTAACGGTGCCTTACACCGCAACCGTAACCGAGGTTTCCGTCCGAGTGACGGGGCGGTAAAGCGTATCGCGTTCGATGGGGACGCGTCCGGCAGCGCGGATCAGGCGTTCTAATTCTTCACGGCGCATACCTTGCGGCGTGGTTGCGCCCGCATCGTGATAGATCTTTTCTTCGATCACGGTACCGTCCATGTCATCGGCGCCAAACCGCAGCGAGATCTGCGCGATTTTAGACGTCATCATCTGCCAATAAGATTTAATGTGCGGGAAGTTGTCGAGAACCAGGCGGCTCACCGCGATCTGCTTGATGTCGAGCATGCCAGTGGTTTTCGGCAGATGCTGTAAAGCCGTGTTTTCCGGATGGAAGGCGAGTGGGATAAACGTTTGGAACCCGCCGGTTTCATCTTGCAGCGCTCGAAGTTTGAGCAGGTGATCGACCCGGTCTTCGTCGCTTTCAACGTGGCCGTAAAGCATGGTTGCGTTAGATTTCAATCCTATTTGGTGCGCGATCTTTGCCGTGTCGAGCCATTGATCGCCATCGATCTTGTGATCGCAGATGACGTGCCGGATGCGATCGGCAAAAATCTCAGCGCCCCCGCCGGGAAGAGAATCCACTCCAGCCGCTTTCAGTTGTACCAAGGTTTCGCGAATCGATAGTTTCGCGCGCTTCGATAGGTAGGCCACTTCCACCATCGTAAAAGCCTTCAGGTGCACCTGCGGGAAGCGCTGTTTCAGGCCGGAGCAAAGATCCAGAAAATATTGAAACGGCAAGTCCGGATGCAATCCCCCTACAATGTGAAACTCCGTGACCGCCTCGCTGTAACCGGAGGCAGCGGTCTCAAACGCTTCCTCAAGCGCCATGGTATAAGCGCCCGTGCTGTCCTTCTTGCGTCCAAAGGCACATAGCCGGCAAGCGGCCACACAGACGTTGGTAGGATTGATATGGCGATTTACGTTGAAGTAGGTTTTATCCCCGTGCATCCGTTCGCGGACAAAATTCGCCATCCAACCCACGGCGAGAACGTCGCCGGTTCGGTACAAATTGAGGGCATCAGCGAAACTTAGCCGTTCCCTGGCGAGCACTTTGGCGTGAATCGGCTCCAAGCACGAATCGTCTGTTTGGAATGGATGATGAGCTTGCAAAGGAGGCATCTTCTCGGCGTTTTTCTGATAAGCCAACGTATTGATGATAACGCAGCGGAGTGCCAGAAGCTACAACGGTTGGTAGTGTGTATGTAGAGACAGGCACCCGCGGCTATCGGACGAGCGAAGCTCGACTCTTTGCTATCGCTTACTGTGCCGCGATCACCCGGCCGCGGATCTGATCGTATTCCGATTGCGTGACGATCCGTCGGCTGACCAGGTCATGAGCCGTAACGAACGGGCGGCCGGCGATAATGCGATCCGCGTCACGGTCAGTCAAACCCGGCAAGCTGAGCAGTTCTTCCCGCGAAGCTTTATTGAGGTCGATCGCTTTATGGTCACTTGCCATGCCTTCCTTCACGCCATCGGCAATGGCCTTCGCATCCTGCCGCACGGTTTCCGTAGCCTCCGCGGTGCGCTGGCGAATCTGGTCGGGGTTGTTGGCGTTATTATTACTGCATGCGGTGCCTGCGGCTATGGTGATGGCAGCAACCAGGCAAAGTAGAGGGAATCGGAGCGGAAGCGATCGCATTGGTTTGAGATGCCACCCTGGCACCTAAGGTTGGCGGTTTGACCAACGGCTTAAGAACGACACGGACGAAGTTTCAGGCGACTGGCGCATCTGCAGTTGCATCGAACATGGTAGTTCAACCATTCCTCGTAGTGGAACAGAGCAGTAGGTTGGAGTTCAGTCAGACGGTTGCAATTGCGGAGGTTTCCATGAAGCGAGTTCCAGGCAGTATTTTCTGCGGCGTTCTGTTGATGAGCGTAGCGTGGGGTCAAAATAGCCCAGCAAACGATCCCCAGGCTCCAGCCGCGAGTCAGAGTGCCGTCGTCAAGCGTATCGCCTCCGGAAGCGTCATTCCGGTAACGTTGACCAAGACAGTCGACGCCAAAAAGGCGAAAGTGGGTGAACCGGTCACCGCAAAGGTCACCAGCGATTTGAAGAGTAATGCTGGAGAAGTCTTGCTGGCGAAAAATACGAAAGTGATCGGCCACATCACCGAAGTGCAGCCGCGTACGAAGGAACAGAAAGAATCTCAGCTGGCGATCGTGTTCGACCAAACCGTCGCGAATGACGGGGCGCAGATGCAGATGCCCATGTCGATTCAGGCGATCATCAGCTTCCAGAACAACAGCTCGAACAACGCAGGACAGGACAGTACGGGGGGAGCATCGCAACCCTCAGTCGGAGGCGGTTCTGGTCCCGTGCCTGGAGGGCGATCGATGGGCGGATCGTCAGCTCCGGCTTCTGCTTCAAGTTCCGGAGGCATGAATGATTCCGGCGCCCCGGCGGGTTCGTCTTCGAACTCACGTCCGGCCATTACGGCTCAAACGCAAGGCGTAATCGGAATTTCCAATCTCACGTTGAATCCGGCATCCACTCCGGCGCAAGGCTCGATACTCAGTTCAGAAAAGAACAATGTGAAACTTGAGAGCGACACTATGATGCTGCTGCGAGTGGATTAAGACGCTAATCTCCAGGGCCACGGAACAATCAGGAAGCCAATCAATCTCCAGGTTTCCTTCGTGCACCTTCGTGGCCCTTAGTGGTTAATGGTTTTCTGCCCTCAGAACCCAATATTTGCCCCTCAGCCCGTAAATGATTTACCCTCGCCCCATCCCAAAATGACTTCAAACCTCGCGACCGACCGCTTCTCCCACATCATGCGCAGGGAGATCTATGAACAGCCCCAGGCGATTGCCCGGACTCTCGATCAGCATCTGCAAAACGACATTCTTTTCCCCGGCGCATTGCACTCCATCGAAAGCGCGCTGCTCACTTTCGAGAAGATGATTATTGCCGCCAGCGGATCGAGCCGCCATGCTGGGCTGGCCGGCGAAATTATGATCGAAGATCTTTCCGGCGTCGCCGTGGACGTAGAGTATGCCAGTGAATATTGCTATCGCTCCACGCACGCCGCCGTGGACCCGATCGTGATGGTAGTGACCCAATCGGGGGAAACCGCGGACACCATTGCCGCGCAGCGCGAAGCCCTCACCCGCGGCGTTAAGACGATCGCCGTCTCCAACGTCGCCCAGGCCACGATTCCGCGCGAAGCCAGTGCTGCTTTGATCACCGGGGCCGGCCCCGAACTCGCCGTTCCTGCCACCAAGAGTTTCACCACTCAGGTTACGGTTCTCTATCTGATGGCTTTGTTCCTGGCTCGCAAGCGCGGGCGCATGACTTCGGAGGTTACGCGTTCCTATCTCCAACGGCTTTTGCAGTTGCCCGAGGCAATCGAACGCAACCTCCGCATGTGGGACGATCTCGCCGACCAGTTCGGTGAGAAGCAATTCACCGCCGAGAAATTTCTATACCTGGGGCGCGGCGTGCATTATGCCATTGCACGCGAGGGCGCGCTCAAGTTGAAAGAGACTTCCTACGCCCACGCCGAAGGCTACCCCGCGGGAGAGCTGAAACATGGCCCGAATGCTCTAGTGGATGAGACCCTTCCAGTGGTTGTGATCGCAACTTATGACCAGCACGATCCCGACTCCATGTTGCGCTACCGGCGCACTCTGGAAGTGATGAAAGAAGTGAAATCAAGAAATGGCCGGCTGGTCGTGGTGGCCACCGAAGGCGACCGGGAAATCAGCAACATTGCCAACGAAGTGTTCTTTGTTCCCGCCGCTCCCGAACTGCTGCTACCCATTGTTGAGGTCATTCCTTTGCAGCTCTTTGCCTACCACGTTGCCACGAAAAAAGGTTACAACGTGGATCACCCCCGCAACCTGGTGAAGGCGGTGGTCACCGAGTAGGCAACCATATTTCGTACTCTCTGTTCTGTCTACGACGTAGCTGCTTGCTTTCCATGCACAATCATCCTCCAGTGACCTTCGATCTTCAGACCATGGCAAGAGAAGTGATGCATCTGCACGGATTCAAGCCAGATTTCCCCCCATCTGCCCTTCAGCAATTAGCGAACCTGCGAACTCATCCTCCGCAAATGGCCGGATTAAAAGATGTTCGTGATCTGCGAAACCTTCTGTGGTCCTCCATCGACAACGACACTTCTCGCGACCTCGACCAGATTGAGTTCGCCGAGCGCATACCCAACAACCAAGTCAGGGTTCTGGTAGGGATCGCCGATGTCGACGCGTACGTGCCAAAACTCACTGCCATCGATCAACACGCTGCCCAGGAAACCGCCACGCTCTACGCGGGAGTCCGAATTTTCCCTATGCTGCCGGAACAGCTTTCTACCGACAAGACTTCCCTACTGGAGAATCAGGACCGCTTGAGCGTGGTGGTTGAATTCGTAGTCGACTCCGAAGGTCATGTCATATCCAGCGATGTATATCGCGCGCTCGTCCGCAACTATGCACAGCTCGCCTACAAATCTGTGGGAGCCTGGCTGCAAGAAACTGCACCTGCTCCCTCGAAAGTAGAAGATTCTCCGGAACTGGCAGCCCAACTCCGCCTGCAAAATGACGTCGCGCAGAAACTGAAGAACCACCGCTTTCAAAACGGAGCGCTCACTCTCGATACGGAAGAAGTCCAGGCGGTCGTATTGGATGACCACACATTGGATGTGGAGCAGCAACCGAGAAACCGTGCCACTGACTTGATAGAAGACTTCATGATTGCGGCCAACGGCGTGGTTGCGCGCATGTTGGAACAAGTCTCATCGCTTCGCCGCATCGTCAAGCAGCCCAAGCGCTGGGATCGAATCATTGAACTGGCCGCGCGATATGACGTGAAGTTACCGCCGGATGCGGATTCTAAAGCGCTCAACGATTTTCTGGTAAACCGCAAAGCCGCCGATCCCGAACATTTTGCCGACCTGTCGCTAGCCGTTATAAAACTGATTGGCGCGGGGGAGTACGTTCTAGAACGCCCCGGCGATAGCTCTGCCGGCCACTTCGGCCTGGCGGTTCGGGACTACACACACTCCACGGCTCCCAACCGCCGCTTTCCAGACATCGTCACCCAGCGGCTGATCAAGGCGCAGCTCGCGGGCCAGCCGAATCCCTACTCTGACGACGAACTTACGGCGATCGCGGCCCACTGCACGGAGCGGGAGAATGCGGCCCGCAAGGTCGAGCGCGAAATGACCAAACGCATTGCGGCTGTCGCCATGCAAAATCGCATCGGAGCTATTTTTGACGCCATCGTCACCGGCGTCACACCCGGCGGGACTTTCGTCCGGGCGCTACAGCCTCAAGTGGAAGGCCTGTTGGCGCAGGGATCGCAAGGGGTTGATGTTGGGGACAAGCTTCGCGTCAAGCTGATTCGAGCGGACGTTCAGCGCGGCTACATTGACTTCGCCCGCGCTCAATAAAGATCTTGCCAGCCGAATGGTCATCACGAGAGCCAATACCCGCAAACCAATCCGGCAGATATCCTTCAAGCAGAAGGGCTTGCGGACAAGAAGGTGGGAGACTGTTTGCTGGAGCAGCACAACTTAGAGCGGCCTAACTTGGAGTGGCGCAATCTGATTTGCGGCATGATGATTGTCGTCTTGCCTGTGTCCCTGATGGCACAGAGCTCAGATCGTGCGCTGCTCCATAGCGAAGGGGGCACGTGGCTAAATAAGAGTTCTGCCCTTCCTTCCTCTGCTATTTTTCCGGACGACTATATCCAAACCGCAGCGGACCACAGCGCAAGGATCGATGCGGACGGATCGAGTGTTGCCATTCTTCCGGAAACCAACGTGCAATTCCAGGACAATGAACTCGTTTTGGATCACGGCCGTCTGCAGGTAAACACTGTACGCAGGATGAAAGTCCAAGTGGGTTGCATGACGGTTGTTCCTACGACCCTGGACCGCACCCAATACGATGTGATGGATGTGAACGGCAACGTAAAAGTAATCGCCTATAAACACGACGTCAAAATTCAGTATCGCAATTCCCGTGCCGGCGAAGTGAAGGCTAAAGATGTCAAATTCTCGGAAGTGATTGTCCGCGAGGGAGAGCACGCCAGCCGAAACGATCACTGTGGCGGAGCCGACTACGTCACAAACCAGGTGGCCGCAAAAGGGCCGATCGTGAATACTTTGTGGGCCGATGGCGGGGGAGTCGTGGCAGTGGGAGCGATCCTGTGTTATGCCTTATGCCGCGAAGACAATCCGATCAGCGCCGCCCAGCCCTGAGTCCGTCCGTACTTCTGGCGTATGCACCCTCTATTCGCTCCTGCTGGCGGAAGGTTCCGTTCCTGCCGAGGCAATCGGCCCACATAGTCGCCCGGAGCGAAGCAGATAAAACATGTAGCCAACGACCACCAGATTGCCGACCAGAAGTACCGATCGCAAAAGCGTGATGCCGCGCAGCATTTCCCGGATTTCCCATGGAATGAGCAGCGCTCCCGATCCAAAAGCGAACCACTCCGCCCAAGTGCGCTGTTTCCATAGTCCGTAGGCCTCAATGAAACGCAGTGTGGCATATACGAACGCCAGGAACGCAGCTGTCCATAAGCGCGCCGGGGTAACATCGTCCGCGAAATCAAGAAAAAGCTGGGCAAAATGCCGGTCCGTACTGATGTGTAACAATGCCAGCAGGCTTTCCGCGATAACCCACGCATCCTTGTGGACCAGCAGAATTGCGACGAAACCCACCAGTAAACCGAATGCTCCTTTGAGGAATTCGAAAAAAGCAACCAGCCGCAGAAGGCGTCTCTGCGTCGGAGGTAAACCGATTTTCCTTACTGGCAGGGCCATTGCAGAGTCAATGAACCTCAGAGTAACACGTGAATCTGCGCTTACGTCCGTAACTGGAGTGGCACAGGTCGCAATGGCACTATGGCGGAGTATTCTGGAGAACCGCCGTGAAACACTTCGTGACTTCGTTCTTTTTGCTGGTAGTAGCAGTAGCCTCGATTGCGCAGTCTTCTGAAGTCGCGCCGGCTCCGCAAACGGCCCGACAGGCGCTGATCGAAATGTTTTCCTTCAAAACGCCGGGCACCTTTGTGAGACATTTGCCCGCGGCAACGTTAACCGCATTCGGGAAAATAGAAGCACTCGATAAGCTGCAGCAATTCTCGCTCCTCTCTGGCCAACTACACAGCAGCGGCAAGCAAATTCAAACCTTTGACACCGGATCCGTCCTGCTCACTTCGGAAGATCCCAAGACCGGCCAGAAGGTTGACGTTGTCGTGGAAAGCGATTCACTTCAGGGAGAGGGCGACAATATCGAGCTATCGTTCCAGACTTATAAGGAGAAGCAAGCCCAGAAGACTCCGTTCATGCCGCGCCTGACTTTTGCCATGAAGATGGAATCGGGGGTGTGGAAGCTCAATGAAATTCTGGTTAGCATCCGTCTCCCGCTGGCCGATCCGGATTTCCTCAAGACCATCACGGAAGCGGCCAACGCCCACAACGCAACAGCCGTACCAATGCAAACTCAGACTCCGCTAATGGCCACAGGTCCAGGTTTCGACAATTCAATTCTGGCCGCAATGCGATCGATCCTAACGGCAGAGATCGCCTATCGCGCGACGTATCCCGCAGTCGGCTACACTTGCACACTCTCTGATCTGGATGGTTTTGGAGGCGGCGAACCCAATGAACATCAAGCCATGCTGATTTCCAGCAGCCTTGCCAGCGGGAAAAAATTCGGCTACGAGTTTGCGCTCTCAGGATGCATGGGCAACCCGGCAATGGGATTCCTGCTTTCCGCCACACCGAGAGGAAATATATTTGGAAGGCGAGCATTCTGTTCCGACAAATCCGGCGCCATCCGTTATTCCGCGGACGGCAACGCCGCCACCTGCCTGGCAAGCGGTATTCCAGCGCAGTGATTCAGTATTGAATCACGTCAGCCCTTCGGGTTACGCACGGCCGAGCGGAGTTCGCTCACGATCTCGCGCGATGCCCGGATGGCCGCCGCATGCTGGTTCACGCTGAAGCTTATGGCTCCCACCCTGGCATGTCCGCCTCCGCCGTAGCGCTCGCAGATTTTCGCCAGGTTCACTACTGGCTCTTGCGGCGCCCAGGGGTTCGAGCCCACTGACACCTTCACCCGAAAACTGCTCTTGCTCAGCCCCACGCTGTAGATTGATTCAGGATGCAGATAATACGGGACAAACTTGTTATAGCCTTCGAGATCCTGATCGGTGATATCGAAAAAGATCGTTCCGTCCGTGCATTCCGACCGCTGCCGAAGTATCTCGATCGAGATTTCATGACGCTTCATCAGTGGCGCCAACAATGGAGCGATAAATGGTTCTTTCAGAATGTCCTCAAGCGGCTTGGTCGCCAGAAGGGGAATCAGATTAGGCACAAACTTCTGATCCGGCGCGGATTCAATCACCATGGTTAGCTTCATGGCCGGAGCTTGCATTTCCACCGCGGTCCTGGCGTCCGAATAAAGCGCGGCGTCGATCACATCCGTCCAATGAATCAAATCCGCGACCGGAGACGGATCGAATCCAAAACGCTGCTGCCCGATCATGGCGATAAAGCTTGTGCAGGATTTAAATGCGGGATCGTAGAACTTTTGGTTGCTCTGGTCGCGCTCAAAGTGCGCGGCGTCCGCCGGAGACAAAAATGCGCTCTCGTGATGATCGAACCACCAGGTAATTTTTGGCGAACTCGAATACTTGAAGTCGACGATGGCGTTTTCATTCCCGTCGAAATGAGATTCGTCGAAAAGTGCTCCGGCGCGGTGTAACAGTCCGGAGAACTCAAAGTCTACATCGCTGCGGATTCGCTCGCGATAGAAACGAGAGAAAAGCGCCGCCGAGGACGCGCCGTCAAAACATTTGTCGTGGTAGAAAACCTTGACCTTCAATCGATTCCCCAGTCTTCCTACAAATTTCCGCGGTCCAACCCCTGCGCCACTGAGCCGCCCAGTAATGAGCCGCGGAGTAAAAGCTAATAGGAATGACAGCTTCGGAGGGGAAAGTCAAGCTCTGCAATGTTAGGTGGCGGGGCAACTCCAGGTGCAACCCTTGAGAACCGGTAACCATTAAGGGCACGAAGTATCACGAAGGCAATCGATCCGCGGGCGTTTTGTTCGTATGCCTTCGTGGTTAACGGTTTTGTCAGCCCAGGAGAGAATCGAACCTCCCAATGCCTACTGGCCAGCCTGCTTTTCCGCCAGGTCTCCGATCACGGGCAGTTTGTACATTTGTCCCTGATTCGCCTTGATCAGCAAAATAATCCAAACGATCAGCGCCCCCAGCGCCACTAAAGCATGCAAAGGGGCGGTAAGCAGGATTAGAAAAGGCACAACCGCCAAAAACGACAACCCAACCTGGATCACAAATACAGCCACCGTGAAGAAAATGCTCTGGAAGGAGTGGAAGCGGATAAACCGGCTCTGGTTGTAAGGCGCAGTCACCAGAAAGATAATCGCAGGAATGAACGTAATATACGCGAGCATCCCCGCCACATTGTCCGCCAGACCGGAAGCGGCGACAACAGGCGCAACCGACGCTCCTCCACCGCAAGCGGCACATGCAGTTGCACCCGCGGGAATCTGGGCTCCGCACATATTGCAAAATGCCATTGGATTTTCCTCGCTTTCACCGTACCAGCAAGAACCTGCGAATAGCTGTCGCGGCAAGGTATCAGAAAGGCATTCTCGAAGCAATTAATGTTTCTGGAATAGATTGAACGTGCGTAGCAATCTCCGATTACCGCTCTGCGAGCTCTCCCAAGAGTGGCAGCTTCAGCATCTCTCCCTGCAAGGCTTTGACTACCAGGACGATCCAAATCACGAACAGCGCCAGGCCTACAAGCATGCAGACGAAGAGCAGCGCCAGTATCGGAATCAACCCGAGTACCGAACCCACAATCCACAGCGTGGCGCCAATCAGCAGGCCGGCCAATAGGAACCCAATACTCTGCAAGGAATGGAACCGCACAAATCGGTTGCTCTTGTAGGGTTCGAGGGAGAGAAAAACAGCCGAGGGAAGCAAAAAGTACGCCAGCGCTCCGCTCACTCTTACCGGCAAGACGCCGACGCTACCCTCTGCACGCTCCAACGGAAGAATTGGCAGTCCGCAATTCGGACAGAATCCGGCCGTATCAGGCATTGCCGTCTCACAGTCGGGACAGTAAATAGCCATGGAGACAGACTAACCCTTAGCCGCCCGCCTTTACCAGAGTTGAGAAAATAGATAACTCGCCCGTTGCTTCTGTACTTAGTCGACGCTTCCGCTATAATTTCGAGCACTCATGGATTTCGATCAGCTCATCACTTTTCTTGAAGTTGCCCGGCAACGCAGCTTCTCGCGCGCCGGAGAGAAAGTTTTTCGCTCGCAGTCTGCGGTCAGCGCACAGATCCGGCAACTTGAGCAGGAGTATGGCGACCGGCTTCTCGACCGTTCCGGCAAGACGGTGAAGCTTACGCCAGCGGGGCAAATCTTTTACGACTATGCCATGCGACTGAAGGCCCTTCGGGATGAATCTCTGGTTGCCGTCGCCGACCATGGACAAACCCCGCGTGGCACTTTGATGGTCGGCGCGAACGAGGCCACGTGCCTGTACGTTCTTCCAGGGGTTTTCGGCGAATATTGCCGCCACTATCCCGAGGTGCAGATCAGCATCTACCGCAGTTTCACCTACAAGATTGTTGAGAAGCTGGAAAACGGATTTCTGGAAGTCGGCGTGCTCAGCTTGCCCATCCAATCGCCCAGCCTGAAGGTGCAGCCCATTTTTCGCGATCGCCTCATGCTCATGGTCAGCCCGACCAATCCTCTTGCCAAGCAAAAGACTGCTCAGGTCGGCGATGCCGTGAAATATCCCTTGCTGCTTCCGAAAACCGGACACACGCGCAGACTTTTGGATAAGCTTTTCCGCGACCACAGCGGCGATTTGAAAATCAGGATGGAACTGCCGAGCATTGGCATGATCAAGAGCTTCGTGGCAGCCGACCTGGGAATTTCTTTGATCAGCGAATCGTTTGCCAAGGATGAAGTCGCTTCCGGCAAGGTCAAACTGGTGGAGCTCGAAGGTGCGGAATTATTTCGAGAACTGGGCCTGGCCTACCGGCGCGACCGCACGCTCTCCGTGGCCGCGAAGGCTTTCATCAGCATCTCCCGGAAACTGGCCACCTACCCTAAAAAGCATGAGACGCCGGCACACTAATATCTTTTCCAAGAAATCATCTTTAAAGTACACAATCAAAGTTCGCAATTAAAGTTTTCATAAAAAATCCCATCGCTTCGTTTTTGCGGTAATATCCTCGCGATGAAACAGTTCAGTTTTTTACCCGCCGATACGAGCGGAGGGACGCTCCTAAGTGCCTGAGCCCGAAAAAGCTGGTTACAACCGCTTTCTCTTGCTGGTAGCCGGACTCGGCGGGTTGCTCTATGGAGTCGACGTCGGGATCGTCGCCGGAGCTCTGCCCTATCTGGAAGCGACCTCGGGACTCAACGCCGGGCAACTTTCCATCGTCGTTGCAGCGGTGCTGCTGGGCAGCGTGATTTCGACCCTGTTTGCCGGAGCCCTGGCCGACTGGATGGGACGCAAGCTTCTCATGATCCTGAGCGGCGTCGCATTCGTCATGAGCATTCCGGTGATTGCTCTGGCGCACGGCTACCAGCCTCTTGTCTTTGGCCGTCTTCTGCAAGGCGTGAGCGCGGGCCTGATTGGCGTGGTCGTCCCGTTGTATCTGGCGGAGTGTCTCGCCGCCGCGGTTCGCGGAAAAGGCACCGCCATCTTCCAATGGCTGCTCACGCTGGGGATTGTCGCAGCGGCCGTGGTTGGCATGTTCTTCAGCATGCGTGTGGATGAAGTCGCCAGGCTGGGAGATGCGGCCAGACTTTTTGCTTTCAAGGATACCGCGTGGCGCAGCATCTTTTGGGTCTCGCTCGCTCCCGGCGTTCTGTTCGTAATCGGTAGCTTTATGGTCGCGGAGTCTCCGCGCTGGCTCTTTCGCCGCGGCAAACGCGAGGCTGCCTACGCCGCTCTGTTGCGTTCTCGCACCACGCCGCAGGCTGACCTGGAACTCGCTGAGATGGAACAGGCCGCGCTCGCGGAAAAAACTTCGACCCGCGCAAAGATGAAAGAATCGTTGCTGCGCCGCAAGTACGTAATCCCATTTATTTTGGCTTGCGTGATTCTGGCCTGCAATCAGGCTACGGGCATCAATTCCATCATCGGATACAACGCCAACATTCTTTTGCAAAGCGGATTGTCCGATGTGCAGGCTCATTGGGGTTACGTGATTTTCACCATCGTGAACTTTCTCATGACGATGGTCGGGGTGATGCTGGTTGACCGCAAGGGGCGGAAATTTCTGTTATCCCTCGGGAGCGCCGGAGTCATCGTTGCGCTGCTCGCAACCGGCATGCTTTTTCGCGGAACTGAAAAGCAGCGCGTGGATTCCAGGGCTGCCATTCAGCAGACTGTAAGCGCCAATCAGGCAGCAAGTATTCTCTACGACCAGAATACGGCCAATACACTTCTCACCGCCGTGGGCCCGGCAGGCAGTGCTCTGATTGGCCATCCCACGTCGCTCATCGTCATCTATTCGTGCGGCGATTACCGAGTGGCGAGCAAGGTGGTGCGCTCGGACGATCCCGCTGCTAAGCCAATCGCGATCACTCGCGAAAGCTGCCTGCCGGCGAATAAGGTGGTTGCATTCTTCTCGAGTCCGTTCAGCGATCTCGATGCCTCGCGGCAGGCTCCGCTGACCATCGACAATGCCCTGATCAGCGCGGTCCCCGACGCTCGCAACGGCTGGATGGTGGCGATCACGTTATTCGTTTTCATCGCATTTTTCGCCATTGGCCCCGGCGTGGTTGTGTGGCTGGCGCTCTCGGAATTGATGCCTACCCGCATTCGCTCCAACGGAATGAGCATCGCGCTTCTGATCAATCAGGCCGTAGCCACTGGCATTGCGGGAACCTTCCTTCCAACCGTCGGCAAGTATGGTTACTCCACCATGTTCTTCGGCTTTGCCGCGTGTACGGTGATTTATTTCGTCACCGCCGCATTCATTCTTCCCGAAACCAAAGGCAAGACGCTGGAAGAAATTGAGGCACACTTTGAAGGCAATCGAGAGCGGCCGCGCGCGACTGCGATATAAGTCGTTAAAAAGAAAGCAGATTCCACCGCGCCAACCTCACCGGTTCGGAATGACGAAGCTTAAACATCAGGAATTGAGGAGCTTCCTGCCGCACCACAAATGGGGCACTTATGAGGACGGCACGATCGGGGGATGGTATGGCACGGGAGTGCCATTTACCGAACTCCTCCCTTCCCTTACTCTCCTACTTGAGCAGCACTTGGGGGAGGGCTGATCAACATACGTCCCAAGACTCAATTGAGTCGGGGGCGTTTTGTTTTGCGGCAAACAATCCCCACTCGCGTCGGCGAGCGCTCTATTCCTCATTCCTCATTCCTCATTCCTCATTCCTCATTCCTCATTCCTCATTCCTTTTGTGAATTCCTCCCGAAATAAATTTTCCGTAATCTCGGTCAGCTAGGGAGGAATGACGAAAAATCGGGGCTACCCCCCACTCCCTCTTTTTCTGAAAGTCTTGCTGGGCGCGGGTTTTGCACAGCTGCCTTGGCAAAATCATGAGATCAAAGATCTTAGATATAGAAATCCAGAAAACAATGGACTTAAATGGCGCACAATGTGGCTCTCTGCGGGGCGTCCTCTTCGTCCATGATCGCGCGATTTGCGGGCGGGTGTAAGGGCAGATATCACAATGGGCGGTGGAAAAAGGTTGGGTCTGGTTGACCTTAAAGGCAAAATCCAGCCGGGAGATTCCTGGGCCCGCTGGTGAAAACGCGGGCCTTCGGTATGACGTCCGTCGAGAGGTCCGCGGTTTGGAAATCAAACTGACCCACTACCCAAGTGTTTTATCATGATGACACGTCACCGAAAATCGTGGAGAAGGAGATTTGCTAATGAGGATCTCGCGCGCTCGATGCCTCGCTGCCGTGGTTGCTCTGGCCGTTACTATGAGTTTGAGCTTTGCTCCAGCCGCTTTTGCCCAGGGAATTCTGATTGGGGATGCGAAATCGCAGCCGGAAAGTTTGACCATGGCGCCGGGCGGCGCGCTGATTGTCGGGAGTGCCAGTTCGCCGTACGTCTATAAGGTGCGCCCAGGTTTGTCGACAGCGGAGAAGTTTATCGACGTTAGTACGGAGCCCGCGGGGACGTTTTTTTTCGGCATGTTGTCCGATGCCGCCAGCAATACATTGTGGACATGTCAACTGACTCCGGTGCCAAACACCACGCCGCCACAACGGCATACCGCACTGAGAGGTTTTGATCTGACTACCGGCGCACCGAAGATCCGCTGGAACCTGCCCGGAGACAGCAATGTGTGCAACGACTTTACGATCGGACCGGATAAGGCACTCTATATTACTGACACCGTGCCGGGCAGAATCTTTCGGCTGCCGGCGGGAGCATCGAGTGCCGAACTTTACCTGGCGGATCGGACGCTGATGGGCGTGGATGGCATTACATTTTTGGATGGCACGCTCTATGTGAATAATGTGATCTTCAACAAGCTCTACCGTATCCCCGTCGATGCCAGCGGAAAACCGGGGACACCAGTCGATATCTGGATGGACCAGCCAGTAAAAGGGCCGGATGGCATGCGTGCCGCGAACGGTAAGCTCATCCTTGCAGAAAATGGTAGCGGGAAAATCTCCGTAGTCACGGTGAATGGCGATAAGGCAAGCGTGACCGTGATCAAGGAGGGACTCAACACGCCCACCGGAGTCGAACCGGCGGGCGACACGATCTGGATTTCCGAGCGCGGCGCGGGCAAGGCTGTGCCCATCCCTATGCCGAAATAGCTTGCCGCCTAACGGGCCGCGCGAACCATCCCGTGGAGATCAGCCCGAGGCACGTTCGCGCCATTCTCTGGCACAAGGGTGCCATTTACGGTTATCCCGCCTTCCCCTATGCTCCTTCTTGAGCAGCACTTGGGGGAGGGCTGATCAACAAACGTCCCACGACTCAAATCGAGTCCGGGACGTTTTGTTTTGGGGCAAAAAGGCTGCTTAGCGGACGCCGGGATGCATTGTGCATTGCTCGGGAGAGCAAGACATCGACCCTTCGGCTTCGCTCAGGGCAAGTTACCCGAGGGCGGGCTGTCCCTACATAACCATTCTGACCGCATCCAACTCGATATAATCAGCCGATATGAATCAGCGATTCGGCATCTTCGCTGCCACTCTCGTTCTGACAATTCCATTTGGCTTCTGCCCCGTCGCCTCAGCCGATGCGCTCCGCGGAACGCTGGTGCATCCTGAAACTTTGCGGGTTGCGCCTAGCGCCGATGCGGCACGCGTGGGCGACGCTAATCGCGGCAACGAACTCATCATCATCTCCACCAGCCGCGACTGGACGCAAGTGGAGGCCATTCTGCGCGCTCCGAGCACTGACGAAGGCGCCACGGAAGAAGAGAGTGAAGGGAAAGCGATCACGGGATGGCTGCAAAACGCAGGCCTGATCATCAGCACAACTCAAGATGGCGACAAGATCATTTTCGGCGAGGCAGCCGATTCCGAAGATGAGGCGAGCCGACGCCGCGGGCGACGAGACGCCGCGCAGGACGCCATGCAACTCTATTACCGCGTGTACGATCTGATGCCGGCTTCGCCGCTGGCTGCCGAGGCGCTCTACCGGGCGGCCGATATCCGCTGGCAGGTTGAACGGTCTGACGTGATGACACGGCCATCCGCACGCGAACGCGATTCCTACATGCGCGGCCAGATGCGGGAAGACTGGATGAAGCTGGTGATCAAGAAATATTCGGGGACCAAGTGGGCCGATCTGGCGGCTTTCCGTCTGATTGAGAACAAGCTCTGTGGGGAGTGGGAGAGTTTATCTAAGTGTCCGGATAAAGAAGCGGACCTCTACGAAAACTACGCGAAGGAGCACCCACAGTCTCCGGCGACCCCGGAAGCTTTGTACGATGCAGCTTGGCGCCGCGCTGCGCTGATTGAGATTTATAAGAACGAGCCGAATCAAAAGAAGGCAGCGGAGTCGAAAGACCGCGCTAACGCTCTGGCCCAGAGGATCATTAGCCAGTATGGGCAGAGCGATTGGGCCAATCGCGCCGAGAGGCTCCTGTTTTACATGCAGAATGGAATCGCAACCTACGGCAATGCCGATAATTTTTAGGGTTTGCCTCGTGGTGAGTCGAATGTGATTCGGTGCTACGACATAAGTGACTCCGTGGATTCCGTAACTTTACGGCAAAGCTTTTCTGCCATACTGTTTTCTTAATTTCTGGAGGAAGATTGAACGATTATCTGCTGTCTTTGATCTTGGGCATTGTCGAGGGCTTGACGGAATTCTTACCGGTCAGCTCGACGGCGCATTTGCGCATCTCCGAAGCTCTGCTGCACACGTCTGGCTTGGCCCCGAATCTAACGCTCGATAGCGGATACTGGAAGATGTACACCATCGTGATCCAGTTGGGCGCGATTCTGTGTTTGCCGCTGTACTTCCGCGATCGCATCGCCAAGTTCCTTTCGACCTTCCCTCGCGGCGAGCGCGGAGACCGCACTATCTTTACGCATCCGCTCAGCCTGACGATCATTGCGTTCGTGGTTACGGCGATTCCAGCTTTTCTGCTTACGAAGGTGATTGGCAAGCATCTGGAGAGCCTTACGATTATGGGTACGGCTTTGCTGGTTGGCGGAATCGTGATGTGGATCGTCGATGCTGTGAATGCCAAGTCCGAGGCCGCTGGGCCCTCTGCGGGCAGCGGGCGCATTCATACCTGGAGAATGGAGACCATGTCTCTGGCACAGGCGGTATGGATCGGCGCTTGCCAGATTCTCTCCGCGGTATTTCCTGGAACTTCCCGGTCAATGTCCACGATTGCGGCCGGACAGATTGCCGGGATGTCGCGGGCGGCGGCGCTGGAGTTTTCGTTCTTTCTATCGATTCCAACCATGGTGGTCGCAACTTGCTATGACTTGCTGAAGTCGCTGCGCGGTAAAAATGCGAATCCTATAGGTGTGGCACAGATCGATGCGCATGGATGGGCTGTGCTTGCTATAGGGTTCGTGGTCTCGTTTATTGTGGCCTACGCGTCGGTGGCCTGGTTCATGGCCTACGTGCGCCGACGCGGCTTTGCGCCATTTGCCGTTTACAGGATTGTTATTGGGGCGCTGGTGCTGGCATTTGCGTCGAGGCTGGCGGGATAAGCATGCCGCAATCTAGTCGAGCGTGAGCGCCATTTTGAGGGCGCGGCTCAGTTCTTCTAGCTTTGGGTGCATCAGCGAGCCGACAAAGCGGGTCAGTTGCACTTTGCGGAGACTCACCAGGTTATCGCAGAGGATCCAGCTTTCGTGTTTCAGGCCTTCCTCGATGCCGACCGGGACTTGAGTGGAAAATCCGTGGCCGCGAGTGAGGATGGGTGCGCAGACAACTGTGGGGAATCTGGAATCGATTAGGGTCTGGCGGCTCACAATCACGAAGCAGCGATGGAGTTTAGGATCGTCGCTGGCATGATCACGAGTGGGATGAGAAACGCGGTAGATTTCGCCCCGCCTCATCGGCCAGCCTGCACGCCGTGCCTATATCTGCTGATAGCGTAGGACGTCTTCCACCTCTTCGTTTAGTTCGTCTGCATGTTTATTGATCAGTTCGAGGTCGCGAGCTTCAACCTGAGCGCGCGCCTGCTGGCGCAAGTATTGAGCCAGCACAGCTTCGATGAATGCCGACCGCGATTGCTTTGATCCGGCCAAGCGATCAATACCTGCCAGTACAGCTTTTGAGAGTGTGACTGAAGTCTTCTCTTTCATACTACTAGTATACTACCACGAACTCATTGGCGGCACGAGTAGAACTCGTGCCCTTCCCATTCCGTATTGAGGCACGAGTTCTCCGCAACCTCTGAAGGCATGCCCTGATCCTTACAACTGCACCCGTGGTAGAACTGGGACCGAGGAAGCCAACTGTACACTCCCGGCGAATTCCGCCGTTGCCGTCGCTCCGGCTTCTTGGCATAATAATGAGGCTCTGGCCGATTTGCGCCACAGGATGGTTTTGCCGTCCCGTGGGAAACGGCCCACATGCGTTTTCTGGCAAGCATCTTTGTTCCCACGGGCAACCGGCGGCTGAATGAGCTGATCGGATTCCTGCTGTGCATCTCTGCGCTCCTCCTTTTCCTCGCATTAGCTTCGTATTCACCGCTCGATCCCTCGCTGAATAGCGCGTCCGTATTAACCGGAACCCACGCGGCGCGCAACTGGATTGGCGTGGTGGGCGCTCTTATCTCGGACCTGGCATTGCAATTCTTCGGCGTTGGAGCTTTTCTACTGCCGGTGTTTCCTGCCATGCTTGGGATTCGCTGGTTTGCCTCGCGAAAGGTTCAGTCGCCTGTGGCGAAGACTCTGGGCGGGGTCTGGCTGGTAGTTTTCGTTCCCGCGCTGCTGGCTCTACTGCCAGGCAATTTGCGTTGGATGAACGTGATGCCCATTGAGGGCCTGATTGGCCGCGTGGTTGGTGACGCGCTCATCCATTATTTGAACATTGCCGGGGCATATATTGTGTGCGCCAGCGTGCTGGCCGTTGCGCTGTATCTTTCAACTGCCTTCTCGTTTTCTTCCATTCAGCTTTGGGTGCCGACGCGGTTTGCCTTCGTGACTGCACTTTGGAACCGCTATCAGGATTGGCAGGAAGAGCGCAACAAGAAACGGCAACAGAAAGAACTGGAAAAGCGGCGAATTTCGAAGCCGCAGATCAGGACCCAAGTCATTCCCCGGCAGGCTCCTGCGCCTTCTGAACCGGCGGTGCAGCCACGGGTTGCGCAGGAAAGCCGGCGGACTGGCATTGAACGAACACTTGGTTTCGAATCCGCTGAAGAGTCGACGCCTACTGGCGGAATATTGCCGGAACCGCTACCGCAATTAGAAAACATGGTTGAGCCGCAGGTAACGCAACGCGCCGACAGCGAGCATAGAGCCAAAACCACGATGCCGAAGGTTGCGGGTGGATATAAGTTGCCTTCGAGCAGTCTCTTGCAGCGTCCGGACGAACAGCAGGCAGTTGATGCCGGTGAGCTCAAGGTTCTGGCGCAGGTGCTCACAGAAAAGTATGCGGAGTTTGAAGTGCATGGGCAGATTACACAAATCAATCCCGGCCCCGTAGTCACGACGTTTGAATTCAAGCCGGATGCGGGAATCAAATACAGCCGTATTACGAATCTCACGGACGACCTTTGCTTAGCGCTGAAGGCAGAAAGTATTTTGATCGAGCGCATGGCCGGAAAATCGACGGTCGGTATTCAGGTGCCGAACCGGGAGCGCGAGATTATCTGGCTGCGGGAGAACATCGAATCGCATGAGTTTATGGGGCACAAATCGAAGCTGACGCTGGCCCTGGGTAAAGACATCAATGGACGGATTCAGGTCGCCGATCTCGCAGGCATGCCTCACTTGCTGATTGCCGGATCGACGGGCGCGGGCAAGAGCGTGGCCATCAATGCCTTTATCATGTCGATTTTGTATAAAGCGACACCCGATCAGGTGCGCTTGATTCTGGTCGATCCGAAGCGGCTGGAACTGGGAAATTATGAAGGCGTGCCGCATCTATTTACCCCGATTATCACGGAGCCGAAGCTGGCGGCGAATGCGCTACGCAATGCGGTGCGGGAGATGGAACGGCGGTTGAAACTCCTCGCGGCAAAGGGCGTGAGGAATATCGACCAATACAACCGCCTCTTCGAGAACAGCACGCCCAGCCTGTTTGACGAAGCGTCGGACGACAAACCGATTCCCTACATTGTGATCATCATCGACGAATTGGCGGATTTGATGATGCTCGATTCGAGCAATGTGGAAGAGTCGATTACACGCCTGGCGCAGATGGCGCGCGCCGTAGGGATTCATCTGGTACTGGCGACGCAGCGGCCGTCGGTCGATGTGATCACCGGATTGATCAAGGCAAACTTCCCGGCGCGGATTTCCTTCCGCGTAGCCACCAAGGTGGATTCGCGTACGATTCTCGATTCGAATGGAGCCGAGGCATTATTGGGCAAGGGCGACATGCTCTACCTGCCTTCCGGATCGGCGCGGGTGCACCGCTTACATGCTCCGCTGGTCACGGAAAAAGAGATCGCGGCGGTGGTCGAGTTCTGGAAGCAACAAGGCGCGGCGGAGTACCAGCAGCAGTTCCTGGAGGCTCCGAAGGAAGAGCGCGAGGGTGGTACGGCTGGTGGCAGCGAAGGATCAGGAGAATCCGGCGAGGACGATCCTCTCTATCAAGACGGAGTCAAGCTGGTGATCGAGTTTGGCAAAGCTTCCACTTCCCTGCTGCAACGACGGCTGCGCATCGGATATGGGCGAGCCGCGCACCTTATCGACCTCATGGAGCAGGATGGGATCGTAGGAGCAGCGGACGGCCCGAAGCCGCGAGAAGTATTGAAGCGGCCGGACTGGATTTCCGAGATCGAAGAAACCATGCGGTAGACCCGGCATTCCTTTTTGGTCCTAACTTTCCAGCCATGCCAAAACGCCATCTTCGCGTGTTGCAATGGATCGGCGCTGCTCCTGTGATCGCGGTATGCACGCAATGCAATCAGGAATTTAAGGTTCCCGTTGCCGCACTGAAGCGGGTCGCGGAAGCGCAGCAGAACCTTACGGTTCAGTTTGCCGAGCACAAATGCGAAGATCAATAATGCGAACATCGATGCAAAAATTACGAGCCCGATCCATTGGGCTCATGATTTGTTGAGGACGATTTATCGGCGGGCTGTTCCCCTTCGGAGTGTCCGGTAAGACGCCGTTCTCTAGACTGAAATCGGCGATTGATTTCGCTGACCAATTCAAGGAGCTTTTTAGGGTCTTGCTCCACAGCGGCTCGCTCGCAAAGGGACATCCATGTTTCTTCCCCTCGAATTTTCTCATGCAGCGCCAACCGCAGTTCGGAAACAATAGGTTCGATTTGGGCCGGTTTGGTCGCGGCCAACGCTTCGGAGCACAACTCCTGGATACGCTGCTTAGGATTTGTCATGCTCTGTTAGATGACGAGTGCGTTCGCGGTTGCGGTGCGGGAAAGGCTGTAAAACCAAGCAGCCGTGCACCAATATGGAACCGCGGCTCCACGGTGGCAACTTCTGGAATGGCTTAGAACTCGCTAAAAATTACCTTATGAGACAACCCGATCCGGAGTACGCCCAGACAGAAAGAGATTCCCTTCGGCTGCGCTCAAGGCCGGTTCTCGCGCGATAGAACCGCACTTCGGAATGACAAACTTTCCAGTGACAAGAAGTCGAGCTCTGCTCGATGGACAGCCGAGGGCGGCAGTCCGCAAATGGGTTTCTAGGAATAATTGCCGGGGCCGCGAGGCGAGCCGCACTCTTTCCACAATTTTTCCCAATTCCACATCCTGGAGGTGATCTGATTCGGCAAGGGAAAACCGAGTTGGTGGGTGAGCATGCAGACCTGGCCGCGATGGTGGGCCTCGTGAGAAATCATGTAGCAGAGCATTTCCGGGCCAACCGGCCATGGTTGCGCCCAGCCGTCCCTGAGAAATTTCTCGATGGGGTGTTTAGAGTTGTCGAGGGAGTCAGCCAGCATTTGTGTGCAGCCAGCGGCACTCTGAGCCAATGCCGCACGAGCTTGCCGCGGCGTGCAACCCATGCGGTTCAGCTGTGCCGGAACTTTCAAGTGCGGAGCGGTAAGCCTGATCCATTTGCAGCGGACATTGTGCATGTGGGTGAAAATCACCGCGATGCTGCGAGCCTTCCCGGGCGGCTGGGCACGCCACACGGAGAGGTCGAGATTTTCGATGAGAATCTGATTAATGCGATCGTTGGCGGCGAAAACCTGGACGGCGGCACGGGCGAGTTGATTGTGAACCTTTGTTCGAGGCGTAGCCACGGTGCGGTGCTCCTGGGCCAATGATAATTCTGGGAGGTACGCAGGAGGAAGTCTGGTAGCGAAAGTTGCATAGGTCCTTCGCGCAGAAGACACGCTCAGGATGACGATGGGTTGGTATGCATGCGGTCCAACTAGTGATTTTCTGGTTTGCGCCAGGCGCGAAGGTTTACTCCGTAAAGCGCGATGCAAAACAAGTTGGCGGGAATAAAGCCGAATTGCGCAGTGCGCAGGCCGATCAGGCAAAGGATCACGCTATTCACGCCCGCCAGGATCCATCCCTCCCAGCAGCGACGGCCTACAAGAATGGTGGAACCGATGGTAAGAATGCACGACAAGTAATCCAACCTGAGCAGCACTGCGCCTCCTATATGAAATGAGTATGCAGCATGTTAGGTCGAGTTTTAAGTAACGAAAGTCATCCTCCAATTGAGCGGCCTTGGTCGGATAGAATTCTTGGGCGAGGTTTGAAATGAAAGTGCTTACGGAATATTTGAAGTTTCATACCAAGACGCACCGGGCTTATGTGCACATCACGCCGCAGGTGGAGGAAATTGTTCGCAAGAGCGCTGTCAAAGAAGGGATGGTGTTGGTATCCGCCATGCACATTACCGCCGGCGTTTATGTAAACGATAACGAGAGCGGATTGATCGAAGACATCGACCAGTGGCTGGAACATCTGGCGCCCTTTCGCAAGAATTATAAACATCATGAAACCGGCGAGGATAACGGAGATTCGCACTTGAAAGCTTTGCTGATTCATCATGAGGTGATCGTCCCAATCACTGCGGGGAAACTGGATCTGGGGACGTGGCAGCGGATTTTTTATGCCGAATTCGATGGCCAGCGCGACAAGCGTGTGATTGTGAAGGTGATGGGGGAGTAGAACAACGACCACGCTCAGAATTCCAAATTCATGCATCTCCCAGGATGAATGTAGTGTCCTAATTGCGCTCGCTCCGGTCCGTCGATCATCGGACCTTTGTCATCCCTCGCTTCGCTGGGGATGACAAAGCTGACGACTGATGCCGATGGTGGATGAGATTAGGACATTAGCAAGATAAAAGTCGGCTTGCGAGGAAGAGGACGAATCCGTACTATCGAGGGCTACAGTTTGCGACCGGAAAAGTCACTGGAGGACGAATGAGCGCCGATGAGCTGCAAGAGTTGGAGGAGCATGCGGAACACGCGCACCACGATCCAAGCCTGGCGCCAGTCTCGTTGACCATGGCGGTTTTGGCCGTGGTTGTGGCGGTAATCACGCTGCTGGGACATCGGGCGCACACCGAAGAAGTTGTGCTGCAAGCCAAGGCGTCCGACCAGTGGGCCTATTACCAGGCAAAGAATAGCCGCGAGCACGAGGATGAACTGTTCGCCGACTTCAGCTCTTCCGTGGCCAGCAAAGACGCCGTGGAGTTGGACAAATTCCGGGAGAAATCGGCGCAGGAAGCGGAACGGTACAAGCAGGAAAAAGGAGAGATCCAGGACGAAGCCAAAAAGTTAGAGCGCGAAGTGGCGATGGAACGCAACCGCGCCGACCGCTACGATCTTGCCGAGGTCTTTTTGGAGATCGGCCTAGTGATTACCTCAATTACTTTGCTCTCCGGAAGACGCGTGTTTTGGCATCTAGGCATGCTATTTAGCATTGTGGGCATTGTTGTGGCCGTGGCCGGCGCACTGATTCATTGACGCCTACAATGCACCGGTGCGGCGATGCGGCGCGCGATACCCCATTCCCATGGAAATGTGCCGAGCTGCATCCTTCAGGGACTCCACGATCGCGGGCATAGTTTGGGGGCTGACTTGCTGCGTCGTTCCGCTTAGGCCCAGGGCGGCCTCAATCAGGCCGCGGTCATTGAACACGGAAGCGCCCACGCAGCGCGCGCCTAAATTGTTCTCTTCATCGTCCACGGCATACCCCTGGGTGCGGACTTTGTCGAGCTCTTTCAGCAGTTTTGGAAGTGTAATTATGGTTTTTGGCGTGCGTTTTTCCATGCCGGCTTTAGAGATGATTCGCTCCAACGCATCCTGCGGGATATGGGCAACCAGGGCCTTGCCGACGCTAGTTGCATGCACGCGCATACGGCGTCCCACCCAGGTATCCATACGGATAAAACTTTCCGGCTCAACTTTTTCCACATAGACTGCTTCAGGCCCATCCAGAATGGCCAGATGGCTGGTGAGTCCGGTTTGGCGGGTGAGATGGCGCATGATGGGCAATGCCACGCCGCGCACATCCAGGTCACTCAAAGCGCCGCGGCTCAAGCTGAGGATTTTCAACCCCACTTTATATTTTCCTGAGTCGGCACGAGTCAAGTAATTCTGCGCCTCAAGAGTGCGCAGGATGTAACTGGCGGAACTCTTCGGAATCTGAAGTTTACGGCTGATCTCGGCGTTGCTCAGGCCTTTCGACTCCTGGGCAACAGCCTCCAGTATGGCCAGAGCACGTTCGACGGCGGCGGAAGGAGAATCGGCAAGGGACATCTTCGTCCCATCGTAGCAAAACTGTAGCCGGACAATAAAATGAATGTATGTTCATCCTGTTGAACATTGGTCTTGACGCCCTTATTTACCTGGCTTACTCTCCGGCAGTATTGTGAATATGTGTTCAGTATGGTGAACACAGACTGAAAAGGTTCCGGAGTCGAAATATGGCGACTGTGATCGGCTTACCTCAGACTTACGGTTGGTTACACCCGATGAATACCGCTCCGCGGGGATTCGACGCGCAAAACGATTTACCGCTCGGATTCTGGGAATTCTTCCGGCCTCTCCACAACAGGTTCACACCCCGGCAGCAGGTTCTGGCCGCGGAGCGCAAGCAAATACTGCAGGCCGCACTGGAGGGTACAAAGCCGACATACCGTTTCCCTTCCGACACGGTTCGCAATGGCTGGAAGATCACTCTGCCACAATGGTGCCAGGATCAGCGCAATCAGATGACGGGACCGGCCGACGATGCCGCACTGTGCGTAAAGATGTTGAACTCGGGCGCGCCCGGGGTGATGCTCGATCTGGAAGACTCCTGCGTGAATGAGTGGTCCCACCATGAGGCTGGAATCGCCAACATCATCGCGGCACTGCATGGCGAACTGACCTACTACGACAAAAAGCGCCAGCAAGAGATCTCAATAAACCCCAGCGACGCGGTGATCTTTACACGGCCACGCGGGTTGCATCTGACTCAAGCCGGGCTGATGAAGAACGAACTGGTTTCGGCATCCTTGTTCGATGTGGCAAGAGTATTTTTTGGGATCGATCCTGCAAAGCTGAGACACCCTCTTTGTTTTTACATTCCGAAGTCGGAGGCGGCGGAAGAAGCGTTGTGGTGGCGCGACCTGTTTCAGGCTCTTGCCGTCACACGCGGTCTTCCGAGGGATTGGATCAAGTGCATGGCGCTGGTGGAATCGCATCCGCTGGCCTTCCAGATGGAGGAATTTGTTTACCACCTGCGCGAGCACATGATGGGCTTGAACTTAGGCCGATGGGACTATATGGCTAGTTTGATCCACTTCAATCTTGACGATCCCGCATGGGTGTTGCCGGATCGCAATACGATCCCGCACGATGTCGCTTTTTTTCAGAACCTGAGAGAACTGATGCCGGAGGTCTGTCATCATCGCGGGATTCTGGCGATTGGTGGAATGACGGCACTCTATCCCAGCCGGGAAGATGCCGCGCTGAATGCCCGAGCGTTGGCAGCGCTGCAGAAGGACAAGAAAAACGAAGCGGATTGTCTGATGGATGGAGCGTGGACCGGACACCCCGATCAGAATGCCATCGCCGTGGCCCAATTCCCTCACCCAAACCAGCTTCGCTCGCGGCCAAAGAATGCCAGCCGGTATCCCGATCTTCGGCCTGCGCCCCTGGGCGTAGGTGAGCGCACGGTAAAAGGTACCCGAGAGGCGGTGCGAACGGTGATTCGCTATCGGGACGGCGTCTTGCGCGGTAATGGAGCCAGTCTGCTCGATGGCTATATGGAAGATCTGGCGACCGATCGAATCTACCGTCTGATGATTGCTCAGCGAATACGTCACCGGGATTTTCCTTTCGTTACAGACGAACACGGAATGAACCGGAAACACACAGCGGAATTTGTAACCGAGCTGTTTAACGAAGAACTGGACCGATTGCTGCGAGAACTGCCGTCCGAGGCAAGCGAAGAGGATCGAGACCGCTTGCGCCGGGCCCGCGAAACAAGTGAAGCCATGATCGCGAGCGGAGAGTTCGATCCGATTTAGCGAATGCGTTTTAGCGCCCCGCGCCTAAATCCAACTAAGGAGAAGTTGATATGAGCACGAAGGATGCAAATGAGATCACAACTATAGAGGGGCAGCGCACCAAAGAGCTTCTACTGAACGAGCAAGAACGAACCGCGCAACAGGCATTGGCCCAGGAATGCATGGAGTACGAATGGGCGCACAACCCGCGCTGGAGTGGGGTCAAGCGTCCCTACACGGCGGAAGACGTATTGCGGCTGCGAGGATCCATTCACATTGAACACACTCTGTCCCGCCTGGGCGCGGAACGACTTTGGGACTTGCTGCAGTCCAGCTCTTACGTGCATGCGCTCGGTGCCATGACCGGCAATCAGGCGGTGCAGCAGGTGCAGGCGGGATTGAAGGCGATTTACGTGAGTGGCTGGCAGGTTGCCGCGGATGCGAACAATGCGGGCCAAATGTATCCCGATCAGAGTCTGTATCCGGCGGATAGCGTGCCCAATCTCTGCCGGAGTATCAATAACGCCTTGCAACGCGCCGATCAGGTACATCACTCCGAGGGTAAGGTTGCGCCCGGCCAAACCTGGTTTGCGCCGCTGATCGCGGATGCGGAAGCCGGGTTCGGGGGAACTTTAAATGCGTTCGAGTTGATGAAAGGAATGATTGAAGCCGGGGCGGCATGCGTGCATTTTGAAGATCAGCTTTCATCGGCAAAGAAGTGCGGACATCTTGGCGGAAAAGTGTTGGTTTCGACCAGCGAAGCAGTGCAGAAGTTAGTGGCTGCGCGGCTGGCCGCCGACGTCATGGGAGTGTCCACTCTGGTGATGGCTCGAACCGATGCCAACAGTGCGTATCTTCTGACCAGCGACGTTGATGCTCGCGACCTGGAGTTTTGCACGGGCGAGCGCACCCCGGAAGGCTTCTTTCGGATTCACGGAGGCATAGATTCCGCCATCGCACGCGGATTGGCTTATGCTCCCTACGCGGATCTGCTCTGGTGCGAAACTTCCGAACCGAACCTGGAGGAGGCGCAGAAGTTTGCAGATGCGATCCATACGCAATATCCGGACAAAATGCTGGCGTATAACTGCTCCCCAAGCTTCAACTGGAGAAAAAAACTGAATCAGGAAACCATCGCACGCTTTCAGTCCGAACTGGCGGGCATGGGATACAAGTTCCAATTTGTAACTCTAGCCGGATTCCACGCGCTGAATCTCAGCATGTTCGAACTGGCGCGGCAATATCGGGATAAGGGGATGGCGGCCTATTCGGCTCTACAGGAAAAAGAATTTGCCAGCGAGCGTGAATACGGCTATCAGGCAGTTAAGCATCAGCGCTTTGTGGGAACAGGATATTTCGATCAGGTGCAGCAGGTGATCAGCGGTGGCCTGGCATCGACAACTGCGCTGGAGGGGTCGACGGAGGCCGAGCAATTTTCTCCGGGAGTCAAAAGACTGAAACCCTCGAAAAAAGCTTCGCCCTTAACCGCGGGTCTGAAGTCCGACCTGCAGGAACGGTTCCCGGAAATGCCGCAGGAGGAAATGCTCCAGCCCTCCGGAGATTAGTCTTGGGGGCCAATGCATTTTACTGTCGGGACTGATATTCCGATTCATCGCCCTCTTTTTCTTGGGCATCCTTTCCGCAGAGTTACAGTGTTCCCCCTATTTCCCCGCCATTTTGTCGGCTTACGATGTTGTTAGTAACACACTGATTAACTGTGGAGGCTGAAGTGGTGGCGGAACTTACATATCGGAATGAAACTGCCCGCATGAGTCGCACCGACTGGGGAGCGATCTGGGCTGGGCTTTTTACTTTTGTTGCCATCTGGTCGGTGTTTGGTCTGTTGGGGATGACGCTTTTCGGCAACGCGGCAAATCCGGGTACAACCAATCCTAATGTAACCGGAGCAATGGGTTTTGGCGCGGGGATGGACATCTGGGCAGTGGTCTTAACGATTATCGCAATGTATGTCGCGGGCCGTGCAACGGCACACTTGGCCGCTGTAGAGGATCGCCGCGATGCCGTGCTTTATGGAATGGTCGTGTTCGGATTATCGATTGCAGCTGTGATCCTGCTGGTGATTATTGGGGCCGCGGGTATGAATGGCAGCGTTACAGCTGACGGAGGCACGCACATTCAGTCCGCGCTCAATACATTTGTCAGTTGGGGATGGAGCGGCTTTATTGCTCTATTCTTTGGATGGCTGGCGGCCATGGCAGGAGCTTTGTCCGGGGCAGTGAAAAGGACTAAACCGGAGCGTTCGGTGCAACCGATTCGGCCGGCTGCCTAAGCGATGCGATTGCGAAGTTTTTGGGCCAATGACATTTCGGGTGAATGACATATGATCGTTTTGCTCTTTGCCCTGATGCTGGGCCCGTCCGATGCTCCCCCGAATCGTAGTAATGCCGATGAAATTATCCAAAAATCCGTTCAGGCGATTAAACATGATTGGGAGGCCGCACCTCAGTTCGAATGCTCCGAACGCGATCGAGATCGCAGCGGAACCAAGACTTATGAAGATCTGATGATCGCTGGTTCGCCTTATCAAAAATTGGTTTTGATCAACGGCAAGCCGTTAGAGCCGGCGCGAGCAGCGGATGAAAAGAAGAAACTGGAACAAGCGATTTCGGGGCGGCAGGGCGAGTCCGATCAACAGAGAGCGCAACGAATGGCAAAGTACGAGGCCGATCAGAAACGCAACCATCTGATGATGGAACAGATGACGAAGGCATTCGACTTTAAGCTTGCCGGAGAGACAAGATTAGAGGGTCATGAAGTCTACGTTCTTAAAGCCACGCCGCATAAGGGATATCGACCGCCGAATATGCAGGCTCAGGCGCTGACCGGGATGGAAGGAAAGCTGTGGATTGATGAAAGTAGTTTTCAATGGGTAAGGGTCGAAGCCGAGGTCATACATCCCGTGTCTATTGAGGGTTTCCTGGCCAAGGTGGAACGAGGAACGCACTTCGAAGTGGAAAAAGGCCCAGTGGCCTCCGACGTTTGGTTGCCGAAGCATTTTTCCATGCGATCGCACGCGAAAGTTCTTTTCCTTATTCCTCATGATGGCGAGGAAGATGACACCTGGTTTAATTGCCACAAGACTGCCCCAGTACAGAAAGCAGCTGGCCAATAGAGCGGTTGGCCAAAAAACATCAACCACAAAGGTCACGAAGTATCACAAAGGAGATCGATTCTCCGGGTTTCTTCGTGTAGCTTACGTGGCCTTTGTGGTTAAGGGCTTTCAAAACTGACCAAGCACTGACCTCCTCTTGCATTGCAGGATGTTCCCGGACGAGATAACATTAGATCGCAATCCAGTCAGCAGCATCTTCGGTTTGGCAGGATCATGGATTGCGGGAATTCGGTTACCGTGGAACCCCTCACAGCTGGTTTTTTGGCCGCGGTAACTTGGAAGTGCGGAAGTGGTGGAACTGGCAGACACACCATCTTGAGGGGGTGGCGCCGAAAGGCGTGGGGGTTCAAATCCCCCCTTCCGCACCAAAAACTTTTTGGAACGATCTACTTCCCCAGCCTTTATTTCGCCAGCCTCAGTTGTTCTCCGCCCAGCCTTGCCGATTCCGCTAGCTGGGCAACACTTTTGGACGGAAGGGCGTGCAGTAGTTCAAGGAACGTGGCGTTGGTCCAACCAAATCCGATCACGTTGGCTGCATAGCCTGCTGTAACGTTGGTTTCGGAAGAACGGGTCACTACGTTGTATTTTTCACGAATCGTTTTATCGCGCTCGAAATTCTGCAAAATCATCGAAAGAAAATCGATCGAGATTCGATCCGCGTCGGCGTTGTATCCGTAACGGCGCATGCCTTCCACGGCAAGCAATTGTAGAGGAGCCCAGCCAAAGGGGTAATCCCACTGACCTTCTGTCTGTTCGAGACTGGTGACGATACCGCCGGGCGTTTCGAATAGATGCAGATTCTTCATGACGGCTCTGGCCTGTTCAGGAGTGGCTAGCCCAGCCCATAGCGGGTAAAAAGTTGTGGCATAGCGATAGGTGGATCGCTGCGCACTGTCGAAGTTGTAATCGAAAAAGAGGCCCTGGCGTTGATCCCAGAAATATTTATTGATCGATTGCTTCCGTTTCTCCGCAAGTTCCTGCCAGTGAGCGGCCTCAGCGTCTTTGCCGAGCAGGCGAGCCAATTCTGACAGATCGCGCTCGGTCTTGAAGAGAAGACTGTTCAAACATACGGGAGCGTAGTGGTGAGTGGCTGCGCCGTAGGGTCCGAAGCGAAACGAGATATCAAATCCCGATTCACGCATGGACCGGTCGCCTTTGTAGTAATCGGGCTTGAGCTTGACTAGGTATTTTTCACAGGACGGATCGGATTGGTCTGTGCCGCAGATGCGCACGGAATAGGCGCTACCGGAGGCTTTGCCTGATGGGGCTTTCGAGGCTTCCTCATAGTCGGTAATGGTATTCGGCAGACTGGGGTGGCGCAGAAAATATGCCGCTACTTGCAGGTAAATATCGTTTTCATCCTGCAAAGCTTCGGGCGCCGGACCTTCGCCAAAATCATAATAGCGGGAGAGGCCGGTGGTGCCGGCCAGATGTTGCGCCTCGGTCCACATGGCATGATCGCGTTTGACGTAGGAATAAGCTTTCTCCAGCCAGGCGCGATCGTCTTGCCGCCCGGATTGCAACGCCGCGTGAACCGCCATGACCATGGAACTGAGAAATGGAGGCTGGGAGCGCGTCAAATAATAAGTACGATTGGCATTCAGGACTGCGCCATAGTTTTCGATTTCATAGAAAAAGTTTTCCACCATGCCGCGGGCCAGGTCGACCCGTCCGTCGCGCAACAGCCCAAGAATAATGAAATAGCTGTCCCAGCCATACATTTCATTGAAGCGGCCGCCCGGAACCACATATTGGTTTGGAAGGTAGAGCAATCCAGAGGGCTCGATGGATTCCACCTCTGGCGATCCGAGATGGTGAATCATTTCAGGAAGATGGGTTACGGTGATCTTGCAGTTGCGCTCCATGGTTTCGATATCGGAGGGAGTTGCGATGCCAGCAGGAACGTAAATCACCGGCGGGGTGGAAAGTTTAGGGTCCACGACTGCGCGGCACGAACTGGTTGATCGGGTAAGTGAATCCCATCCGGCATGGATATAGGAGAGGATCCCGTCCAGGCTGCCGCCGGGAATGGGCGACTGTACTTGGGGGGAGGCGGGTGCCGACAGGAGTAACAGGAGTATGGCGCAGCGAAAACGGATTGGCAGGTTGCGAGTTAATTTGAAGAACATCGTCCCTCAGGGGCTAAAGCCTGCATTGAGAACTAGCCGCCTATCACAGCGGTGAACTGCTGCGCCACCCAAAATTATGTGCAAAGTCGGGTTTCCGCAAGCTGCGGAGGCATGCCCGTCCAAAGTAAATTCAAATCGATCCACCACCGCCCAGGCAAATCCCCCTGTTTTTTCGGCTGTATTCATCGTACAATACACACGTCTGCTTCCGGCGTCTGCGCTTGGCGGTGTTTCGGGCGGTTTGGATACAAAATCACAACGGCATTATTCTGAAGAATTTAGGACTCGATGATTATTCTTGTAACGATTGTGCATGTGCTGGTATGTCTGTTCCTGATTATTGTGGTTCTGTTGCAGAGCGGTAAGGCGGGGGATATTTCCGCGGCTTTCGGCGGACAAGGCAGCCAAGCTGCATTCGGTCCGCGGGGCGCGGCGACCGCGCTCTCCAAAGCCACTACCATCTCGGCGGTTCTGTTCATGCTGACGTCGGTGACTTTGTCCATCAATGCAATTAAGCACGGCAGCGGACCCCAGTCCGTTTTACAGGGCGTGAAGTCTGGTCCGGCGAAGAGCGCGCCTGCTACGCCTGCGCCCGCGAATTCTGCGCCGGCGAATCCCACACAAAAATAACCGTCTTCACAGCGTTCCTTCGCCAGTTTGTATGGCACCAGTTGTATGGCAATGGTTGGTTGCTGGATTGCGGATCGCGCGTTAGGGGTTTTGCCGTAATTGTAATCAGCTGAACCCGGTGCTACCATCCGATTAGGAGTCCAGGAAGGAGAAATCGCAATGGCAGATCACGATGGAAGTGGTTTCGTATGGTTTTTGGCGGGTTTGGGGTTGGGAGGGCTGATTGGAGTGTTGTATGCCCCGAGAGCCGGAAGTGAAACTCGCGAGGAGTTAATAGCGCGCGCCGAACAGGGGCGCGAGTATGTCCGTAGCCGGGCCCGCGAAGCCAAGGAGCAAGCTGCCGGCTGGGTGGATAAGAGCCGAGATACGATGAATCAACAAAAGGATCAGTTCCGCGCCGCTTACGAGGCGGGTCGACAGGCCTATCAGGAAGCAACCTCCGAGGCCGCGCCGTCTAACAAAGTCTAGCGGTCAATACGGAGGCTTATTAAGTTTGAAGCACTCTTAACAATTAGGCCCTCTCAGGAGCTCTCGTGCCATGGAAAATCTCCTCACCATTTTTATCGTCGTGACGGCTGCTGCGGTTGTGCTCCAGGCGGGCATTCTGGTGGCTTTGTTCTTGACTTTTAAGAAGGCAGTCGACACGGCTTTGCCATCGATTCAATCGATGAACCAGATCATCACCGACTTGCGCCCCAAGGTGGAGCAGATCGCTGAAAATGTGGTGCTCTTGCAGCCTAAGATCGTCCCGATTGTCGATGCCATGGTGGAAGCGCGGCCGAAGATAGAAAAGCTTGTTGAAAATCTGGTTGAGACTACGAGCCAGGTTCGCTCCGAAGTGCAGCGCGTGGACGCCACCGTCAACGACCTAGTGGATCGGGCGCGGCTGCAAGTGATACGAGCGGATGAGATGCTGACCCGCACTTTCGACCGGGTGGAGCACACGTCTGACGTGGTCACGAAAACCGTGGTATCGCCGGTGCGGCAGGTATCCGGCATTGTGCGCGGCGTTACGGCAGGGGTGGAATTTTTCCTTGGCAACCGGAGCCGCAAGAATGGCGATAGCAGAAGCGTGCGCAGGCCTGTGCCTCAGGATGAGATGTTTATCTAAGGTTGGGCTGAGCTCGACTTGCGTTCCCCTGCTCTACTTGCATTTCTACCCGTAGAGTAGGCCAACTTGAACGGCTATTCGATCAACGCTTATTCGATCCAACCGCCGCCCACCACAATATCGCCGTCGTAGAATACGGCCGCTTGGCCGGGAGTGATGGCGCGCTGCGGCTCAGCAAAAGTGACCAGAACTTCGCCGGAGCCGATACTTTCTACTATTGCCGCAGCCGGCTCATGGCGGTGCCGTATCTTCACCGAGACGCGAATTGGCGCCTCGACGTCACGCACCGAGATGAAGTTGACCCGCCGCGCACGAAGGCTCCGTGAATACAGATCTTCCTGACCTCCGACAACCACCTGCTTGTCGGCGCCGTTGATCTGGATCACGTAAAGCGGCGATCCCGTTGCAACGCCTAATCCCTTGCGCTGACCGACGGTAAAGTTGTGAATTCCGGGGTGCTCCCCGATCACTTCCCCGCTCGTGGTTACTAATTCGCCTGCGGTTTCCGGTAAAGCTTCACCACTCTCCGCCAGGTAGGCGTCAATGAAGCGCTTGTAATCGCCTCCGGGGACGAAACAGATTTCCTGAGAATCAGGCTTTTCGGCCAGCGCCAGCCCGTGCGCCCGGGCTCGTTCGCGAACTTCAGGCTTGGTCATTCCGCCCAGAGGAAAAAGAGTCCGGCTGAGTTGTTCCTGAGTCAAGCCGAACAGAAAGTACGTTTGGTCCTTGCTGCGGTCTGCGGGGCGCTTCAGCAGCCAGCGGCCGCTGGCGTCGTCATACTCCACGCGGGCGTAATGGCCGGTAGCCACGCAATCGGCGCCAATTTGCTGCGCGACTACGAGCAACTGATCGAACTTCAAATGATTGTTGCAAAGGCTGCATGGAATCGGGGTGCGCCCCGAAAGATACTCGGCCACGAAGGGGCGTACGACTTCCCGCTCGAAGCGCTCTTCGTGATTGACCACATAGTAAGGAATGCCGATGTGCTCGGCGACCCGGCGGGCGTCATAAACGTCGTCAAGGGAGCAGCAGCGGCCGGTCACGGCCTCAGGCATGCCCTCGTGTCCGGCCATTCGGCGCTGGTTCCAGAGCTGCATGGTGAGACCGATAATGTTGTGCCCTTCGGCGCGCAGCATGGCCGCGACGGCGGAAGAATCTACACCGCCTGACATGGCGACCGCGATGGTCTTTGGTTGTACCTTCGGTTTTATCTTCGGCTCTGACATGCTAAGAATGAACCGCCATTTTCCTGTAAGTGTGAGAGGAGGTGGGGGATAGTTCCCGCAAGCGCGCCACTACCTCGGGAACGAGAGCCAGCGCAAGATCAATCTCTTCGGAAGTATTTTGCTTACCCAGGCTGAAGCGTATGCTGGCGCGGGTGCGGTCCGGTCGTAATCCCATGGCAGTGAGCACGTGCGAGGGCTCAAGGGCACCGGAAGAACAAGCAGCGCCGGTTGACACCGCCAAGCCTTTTAAGTCCAGCGAGATCACCATCGACTCGCCATCAATGTGATCGAAATAGATGTTCGATGTGTTCGGAACGCGAGGCGCATCCACGCCATTCACGCCCGCATCCTCGACCTGAGCAAGAATTCCCTGCTCCAGCCGGTTCCGCAAGCGGGCCGTTGTTTCGTTATCGCCGTGCGCGAATGCTTCCATTGCCAGTTCGGCTGCTTTGCCGAGGCCAACAATTCCGGGCACATTCTCGGTTCCGGCGCGGCGTGACCGTTCATGCCGGCCTCCGTAGAAGAGCGGTTGAAGATGCGTTCCTTTCCTTACATAAAGTGCGCCAACCCCCTGAGGAGCGTGCATCTTGTGGCCCGAAATTGAAAGGGCGGTGCAGCCGATGGACTTCACATTGATCGGAATTTTCGCAGCTGCCTGTACGGCATCAACATGAAAATATGCATTGGCTTCGGCGGCAATTCTTCCAATTTCCTCGACCGGCTGCACGACTCCGGTTTCATTGTTGGCCAGCATGATTGAAATCAGCCTTGTATTCGGCTTCAGAGCGCGGCGCACGTCGTCAGGATCAACCAGGCCGCGGCTGTCCACGGAAAGGTACGTGATTTCAGCGCCATTGTCTTCTAAATGCTTGCAAGAGTGAAGCACGGCGTGATGCTCGATCTTCGAGGTGATGATGTGGACACGATTCCCGGCCGTCGTGAGGCCGACAATCGCCAGGTTGTCGCCCTCCGTGCCCCCGCTGGTAAAGATAATCTCCTGTGGGCTGGAACCCAGAAGCCTTGCGACTGAGTCACGCGCCCGTTCGACAGCCGCACGCGATTCTTGTCCATTCCGGTGAATCGAGGAGGCGTTGCCAAAGTGCTCGAGAAACCACGGGTGCACAGCCTCGAATACCTCCGGCAGAACCGGGGTGGTGGCATTGTTGTCGAGGTAAATGCGCCGTGTCATCTCCTCTATTCTACCTTTTCTCTGGCAGCGTTAGAGCATCGTAAGGGGAACTGCAAAACCGTTAACCACCGAGGGCACGAAGGTACAGAAAGGAAGGCCAAAGAAATAATGGCGCCCTTTCGGGCGCCTGCGTGGATCGCTTAACGGCCTGGCTCTTCGCAGCTAGCCGCGTTTTTCCATGCCAACGTATTTGTTTGGGTATTCGGGCCCCAGATAGTCTGCTCGCGGACGAATGAGGCGATTATCGTCAAGCTGTTCAATCACGTGCGCCGCCCAGCCAGCGATGCGCGACACGGCAAAAATTGGAGTGAACAAGTCCACATCAATGCCGAGGGTGTGATACGTAGAAGCGGAATAAAAATCGACGTTGGCGTTGAGCTTTTTATCCGCTTTTACGAAGTCTTCAATTTTTTGGGACATCTCAAACCATTTCGCCTGGCCACTGGATTTCCCCAAATCACGGGACATAACTCGCAGGTGCGTGGCGCGCGGATCTTCCGTGTGATAAACCCGATGGCCGAAGCCGGGAACTTTTTTCTTCTGAATCAGCATCCCTTTTATGTAATCCACCGGATCGGAGCCCGATTTGTCGATGGCCTGCAGAATTTGGAACACGGCTTCGTTGGCTCCCCCGTGAAGTGGGCCTTTCAGCGCACCGATGGCGGATGTGATCGCCGAATGCATATCGGAAAGCGTAGCCGCCGTCACCCGCGCGGCAAAGGTAGAGGCGTTGAGTTCGTGATCGGCATGAAGGATGAGCGCGATATCCAGAGCACGTTCAGCGGTCTCTGAGGGGCGCTTGCCATTCAACATCAGGAGGAAATTGGCGGCATGGGAAAGCGAGGGATCCGGCGCAACGACTGGATTGCCTTTTCGAAGACGGTCGTATGCCGCCACGATCATGGCGATTTGCGAGGTAAGCCGAATCGCTTTGTCGACGTTCGCCCGATGATCATTGTTCCTCTCATCGACATCGTAAAACGACAAGGCGGAGACCGCGGTGCGCAACACATCCATGGGCAACGCATGGCGGGGCGCGGATCGCAGCAAGTCAATGATCCCGGCATCCAGCTTCCGTTCCGCGGCCAACTTCTCGTGGAGTTCTTTTAGCTCCTGGCGGGTAGGCAGCTTGCCGAACCATAAAAGGTAGCAAGTCTCCTCAAAGTTGGAGTGGTCGGCCAGTTCGTGGATATCGATTCCACGATAGGCAAGGACGCCGTTATCGCCATCGATATAACAGATGCCGGAAGTGGTTGCGACAATCCCTTCCAGACCTTTGGTCGAAGGGGTATGGGTAACGGTAGACATTGGTCACTCGCTTATGAAAGTAATCAGTGCGTTGCGGACTTCGCGTTTAGGAAGGCGAGAGTATGCAACTGTCTGTTATACGCCTAAACCGGCTACTGTTCCAAGTTACGGGGGGCGGGGGTGGTGGACTTTGGCGTCGTTAGAAAAGTAAGGAGTCGAGCTTCGATCGACGGACAGCCGAGGGCGGCTATCCCTACATTCAACCACTGGGGGGCCGGGAGGCCGTCGAAAATCATGCCGGCCAAATACTGAGGGCCGTCTTGCTCAGAATTTGGTCCTGAAGCTCTTGATTCAGCGGCAGGGCGCGAAACTCGTCGAGGTTTCTTTTAACATCGGGTACGCCGGGTCCTGGCCAGTCCGTACCGAAAAGAGTTTTCGCGGCAATTACCTCCAGGCGAGGAAAATAGTGGAGCAAAGTTTTAGGCGGAATTCCGCTCATGTCCAAATAGACGTTGGCATGCCGGCGTACCAGGAAGAATGCAGTCTGCATCCATAAGGGACGGCCACCGTGTGCCAGCAGGATTTTTAGTTTGGGGAAGTCGACGGCAACATCGTCCACATAGATGGGATCGCCATATTTATTGCGGGCTCCGGGAAAAATGGACGTTCCGGTGTGAAACATTACCGGCACGCCGTTAGCTTCGGCGGCCCGATAGATAATTTCCAGTTCCTTTACCCCGTTCAGGTAGTCGTTGGGAAACAGGAGTTGGTGCGGAGGGTGGATCTTGATCATGCGAATGCCTAAACGGAGGATCTGCTCCATATCCGCCAGCACGTTCGTGGTGTGGCGGGGATGGAGGCTACCGCAGGAAAGCAGGCGTTTAGGATTCTCTTTGACGTAATCGGCGATAAATTGATTCACGCCGTTGGTGAATCCGATCACCTCCGGTGCGACATAGTTGATGAGGACTGCCCGGTCAACTCCGCAGGAATCGAGATAGCGCAGGAATCTTTTTGGAGAGCGGCAGAACTCGACGATCTGATCAAAGTTTGGACGTTCGTTTTTCATCAGATCCAGCGCCTGCGGCTTGAACATCTCCATGGGCTGGATATGGATGTGGCAGTCGGTAATCATTGGCGTGAAGTCATTCTTTGCATCAGTACACCGGAACGTTCTTGTCGACCATGCGCGACCAGGCATCAATTCCGCCGCGCATGGACTGGGCCTTCTCGAATCCCTGCTGCCGCAGCCAAGCGGTCACATTCATGGAACGGACGCCATGATGACAGATCACAATGATGTGGTCCTCGGGATCCAGTTCCTGCACGCGCGATGGAATATCTCCCATGGGGATGAGCGTCGTTCCAGCCATGCGAGCCGTCTCGAACTCCCAGGGTTCCCGCACATCGAGCAACGTACAGGGTTCTTTCTGGTCGAGTTTTGTCTTTACTTCTTCGGGAGTGATTTCGTAATCCATTTGTGCCAGATCCATCTCCGATCAGCTCTTCCGCTATTTGCCCGCCCACTTCGGCTGCCGCTTCTGTAGAAAGGCCTGTATGCCTTCCTGCGCGTCGGCGGTCTTCATCAACTCTTCCATGTAAATCTTCTCGGCCCGGGCCAGTCCTTTTTCAAAGTGCATCGCGTCCCATGCATAGAGAGCTTTTTTGGTGACGGCTAAAGCCGCGGGGCTCAATTTGGCTAACTCCGCGGCAGCTTGTTCGGCTGCGGAGTGTAACCCGCCATCGGCTATAGTGTGATTGGCCAAGCCCATCGCAACAGCCTCAGTTCCACTGACGTTCCGTCCGGTCAGGATCAATTCCGCAGCCCGCTTCTGCCCAACCAGCGCAGATAAGGCCGTACACGCTACGGGCGGATAACAGCCCAGCTTGATCTCGGGAAATCCCCAGCGCGCGGTAGCCGTCGTATAGACAATGTCACACATCATTGCCAGTTCGGCGCCACCGCCCAGACAATTCCCATCTACTGCGGCAATCGTAACCTTCTTGCTGCCAACCAAGACTCGGATCACCGCATGAAACTTGGACAACATGGCCTCGACTTTGTCCGGAGTATGGGCGGCCACATCGACCCCGGCGGAGAAAGACTTACCTTCACCATAGAGCAGGATGACGGCTACGTCCGCGCGAGATTCGACTTCCGCTAGCGCCTGCGTGAGTTCCTCCATCATCGCAATGTCAATGATGTTGAGGGTGCCGTTGCGCAAGGCGATTCTCGCCAGCGACGACTCAACCTCCAGCGCAAGTCTAGAGAATTTAGGTTCGACCGCAGTACTCATGCATCAATCCCCGAAAATACTGCTCGCGACCAGCGACCGATGACCAACCAAAGACCGCTATTTTCAAAGATTAATCGCTGACTTTCTCACTTCGCCAATGCTCGACAGCGGGTCGCGTGCTCCGGTTTTCTCGGCAATCCATTTCTTCTCATTGGCAATGATCTCCAACAGAAGCTTTTTATCTTCCGTGCTGGGCATGTAATCCTTCATGTGCTCTTCGTAGGCGCGATCACCCAGAGGCTCGCCGGTTTTCGCATGAAACTTTTGTCCCTTCCACTTGCCGATTTCGCGGTTGAATTTGATATCGGGTGCGTACAGCGGTTCACCTTTTTTCAAGGAGCCGTTGAAGCGCTGGATCAGGCCCGAGACTTCATCCCGATAAAGGTTGCGATTGTAGTCGTTCAAATCGTCAAGGTCTGGCGCTTGCTCGTTTTTGGGCTCGTCATACCGACCCTTCACTCCCCACACATAAGCCCAGTGCGCCGATGAGGAGTGATCCGTGCCGAACAAATCGTAAGAACTGGAAATCCATTTGTTGAGATACTTCTGGATCAGCCAACTGGGAACGATGCCCGCCTCCACAATGCGGCGCAGGCCGTCATTCCCTGTCCCCATGTGAAATGCTTCTTCGCGAAGCATGTACGACATGGACCGCCCCAGCGGAGCAAACGCCGAATACTTGAGCATTTGCAATTGAAATTTTCCATCGCGATCCACAAAGTCCGTGTAGGTAAAGAAATCCATCCAGTTGTCGACGTCGACATTGAACGCGCCAAGCAGACGCTTGTTATCAAAGGCGCGACGCTCGAGCATCTTCTGCGCCTCGACCTTGCCGGAATAGCCAAAGTGATCGACCAGCAAGGCGCACATTTGCCAGCCATGACGCATCTCTTCGATCATCACGCGGGTAATAGCTCGCCGATCCCAATCGGTAGGGGCGTTCTCCAACAGATTGCGCTGCTGTTCCACGCTGGCAAATTCCGTGTCGCCTTGATACACAATCATGTTCATGAGGGCGTCGCGCATTTGCTGGGTGGGGATTTGGCGCAGGTTCTCCCATTTCCGCCGGCCCTTATAAGAGCCGAACTCGATTTCATCGGTATCGATTGCGCCGTAGAGTGTGTCGAATTGAAAAGCTTCGATGTCTTTGGTATTGACGCCGATATCTTTGCGCCAATCGTTGAACATACCAATCCAGTCGCTGAATGTCCCGATTTTTGCTACTTTTCCAGGCATAATGCCGCTCCTAAGTTTGAATCAGGCTGACGCCGGGACCAGCACAATGCCGGCCCGGCGTCGGCATTATTTGGCTTTGAATACCGCGGGACGTTTTTCCACGTACGCGGCCAGGCCTTCTTTTGCGTCTTCACTCTGAAAGAGAATCTGCTGATTCTCGCGTTCCACCGCCAGCGCGGATTCCATGGGGATTTCCCAACCAGTTTGCACGGCGCGTTTGATTCGTCCCACAGCCTTAGCAGCCTTGTTTGGCGGACAGAACTGCTTGGCGTATTCGATCATGTTCTCCATAAAGCCATCGCGTTCGTAAATATCGTTGATGATGCCGAGCTCTTGCGCCTCTTCGAACGAGAATGTATTGCCGGTAACCATCAATTCGATCGCTTTGCTTTTACCCACCAGTCGTGAGAGCCGCTGCGTGCCACCAGTGCCGGGAAGAACCCCCAGATTCACTTCCGGTAAACCAATCTTCCCCGCTTCTTTTCGCGCAATGCGGATATCGGCAGCCATGGCAATCTCCAGCCCCCCACCTACGCAGTGGCCGTTGATCGCCGCGATCACCAGCTTGGGCGTGTGCTCCAGCCGCAACAGCATTTCGTTGGCATGCAAACAAAAGTAATACTTGAAGGTGGGATCAACGCTGGAGAGCATTTTGATGTTGGCCCCCGCCGAGAAAAACTTTTCGCCCGCACCGGTCAGCAGAATCACATAAACATCGTTTTCCATCCGCGCACGCAGGATAGCCTCATCCAGTTGCCGGTTCATTTCGTAGGTATAGGTATTGGCGGGAGGGTCGCACATCTCGATAATCGCCACGCCGCCATCTTTGCGATAGTTCACAAGCTGCTTGGTGCTTTCTGCCGTCTCCGGCTGCATCGTAGTCGCCATTGGTGTTGCTCCTTTTATCTTTTTATCTTTTTATCTTTAACTCTTTAATCTCTAAGCTTCTATCTTCGGGTTTCGCGGATTCTTTTCTTTCCACTGCACGCATTGTCTTTTCTGCGCGATGTACCAGGTTGCCGTTCATCACACCGCGGAGAAAAATATTTCCCATTTCGCTGGATATACGCTCGGCATCGGCATCAATGCGCGGATTATGCCAGGTATAGATCCAATTCATCATTCCAAACAGACTGAGCACGGCAATGCGAGTGGAAAACTGAAGTCCATGTATTTCTTTGAATTCCTCCAGCAAACTTACGCAGATACGATAGTACTCACGCTTGATCGCCGCTAGTTCCGAAGCAAAGCCGTTCTTCAGTGCGTCATCCTCATGAGTGAGGACCTTCATTGCGGCAGGATTGGCGAGAAAATATTCCAAATGATTCAGGATGAAAAGACGAATCTTTTGCTCGGGATCGGTGACGCCAAGCAGTCTTGTCTTGAGCCGTTGCACCACGGTTGCGAATGTGTGCTTTTGAATAAGAAATAACAGCCGCTCTTTGGATTCGAAGTAATAGTAGAGTCCAGCCAGCGACATGCCGCTGGCCCGCGATAAATCGCGCATAGATGCTCCCTCGTACCCCTTTTCGCAGAAAACCGCGGTGGCGTGCGTAACAATCTCGGCCAGGCGCCGGTCAAAACGCGTCCCTGAAGCAGGGACGTCGCGGCCCGGCTGTGAGGATTGACGAGTTGCGAGAGCGCTTCTCATGGGACTGGCGGATCCGAGGCCGAATGGTCGAAACCAAATGATCCAATTCGAACGTTCGTTCGGATCAGTATACGCCCAGAGGTTATCGCATCACAACTGTTCGAGCTTTTCCACGAATGGTAGTTAGTGCTTGATATCGACGAGGATCTTTTCCAATTCGCTTTTCGCCGTTCCTGTGAGCGGTAACAAGGGAAGGCGAGCGGGCCCGCCGTAATAGCCGTTCAGATCCATAGCGTGCTTTACTCCAGGAATCCCAAACTCGCCGACCACGCGGCGCGATATGGAGTTAATGCGCTCCTGCTTCAACGCCGCCAGTTCCGCGTCTCCCTCTTTCCAGGCGGTATAAATCTCATAGCACGAAGTGGGCGCCGGGCAAGCAAACGCAAGCACCGCGCCTACGGCTCCGGCCTCAAGCGAAGCGTGCAATTTATCGGCCGCACCCACCATCACCTGAAACCCAACTTCCTTTTGCCGGGTTTTGATTTTGCCAACCACCGTGACCGCAGCGGAAGAGGGTTTTGCTGATGCAGACGGGCCTGCAATTCCCCCGACCTGAATCAATTCTCCTCCGTTTGATTCGTGCGCGGATGCCGCCAGCATGCGCGGAGTAACCGCCTCAAACGTTTCGGTCACCGTGGCGCTGCGGCGGATGTGGCGTGTTCCCGCGACCATTTTTCTGACTTTCTCCACGTCACCGCCCGATTCCTTGATTCCGATAATGTTTGGATGCTCCGACAGTTCGATGACCAACTCCGCCGGCAAATCATAAGCGGTGAACGGCGGTACGTTATAGAGCAGGACTGGGAGTGGAGATCGGTCGGCCACGGTGCGGTAGAACGCCAGCATGTTCGCCGGCTGCATCTGTTTGCGATAGAAATGGGGAGTGCGGATGAGAGTTGCGTCGTAGCCGAGTTCGGCGGCGTAATCGGTGAGGCGCAGTGTGTCGAGCGCAGACTCCGTGCCCGTGCCAGCGATCAATACCTTGTTCGGCGCAGCCGCTTCCCGAGCGGACTTCAGAACATCGCGGCGCTCCTGATCGGAAAGCATAATAGCCTCTCCGGTCGAACCCAGCACAACGACGCCGGCGCACGGAGTGCGCGAGTAGCGATCGACATTGCTCTCGAGCTTTTTGAAATAGACATTGCCGTCGGGATAGAAGGGAGTAGTGATGGGGGGAAAAATACCGTTCAGTAGCATGCCAGCCTCGCGGAATATAGTATGACACGCAAGAGCTCAGCAAGGCCTCGAACCAGCTAGTGGCTTCTTATTATTCGCTCCGCGTGCAAATGCTGCAGCGCGCGTATGTTTACTTCACCGCGCTGGAGGGCGGCAATTCCCTCAGCGGCGGCACGGGCTGCAGAAAGCGTAGTGATGGTTGGTATGCGCCCCGTCACAGCGGCACGACGAATCGCCTTCTCGTCAAACCAGGGTTCTGGCCCCGACGGGGTGTTCACGATCAGGTGAATGCGCAGGCCCTTGATCAGATCCACCACATTAGGCCTTCCCTCTTTTACTTTGTAAACCCGCTCCACTTTCATTCCGGCAGATTCAATTACGTCCCCGGTGCCGGATGTCGCCACCAACTTGAATCCCATGTCGACAAACTTGCGGGCGACGTCGGCGACATTGGGCTTGTCATGATCGGCCACGCTGATGAAGACGGTACCCTCGGTTGGCAATTTTTGGCCGGCGGCCAGCTGTGCTTTACCAAACGCTTCGCCAAAAGTGTCGCCCACTCCCATCACTTCGCCGGTCGACTTCATCTCCGGCCCAAGAACGGTGTCCACGCCGGGAAACTTATTCCAGGGAAACACAGGCGATTTCACGTAATAGCAGTTGCCGGTGTCGAGGTCGGTGTGGCGATCTATATTCTCCGGCAGAAATTCCCGCAGCTTGCGGCCGGTCATAAGACGCGCCGCAATTTTCGCCATGGGAACGCCAGTCGCTTTCGAAACATAGGGGATCGTGCGGGAAGCTCGGGGATTTACTTCCAGAACGTAAACCTTTGCACCACTGGCGCCATTTCCCGGAGATCCGCCGTCGCCGCGCGGAATAGCGAATTGAATATTCATTAAGCCAACCACCTTCAGCGCCCGGGCCAACTTGAAGGTATAGTCCCGCATGCGTTCGAGCAGATGCTGTGGAATATCGACAGCCGGCAGAACGCAGGAAGAATCGCCGGAATGGATGCCGGCCTCTTCGATGTGCTGCATAATTCCGCCGATCACCACATCCTCGCCGTCAGAAAGCGCATCCACGTCGACTTCGATCGCATTCTCCAGGAAGTGATCGATTAACACCGGTCGATCGTGCGAATACTCGACCGCCTCTTTCATATAGCGGATGACAGATTCTTCGTCGTATGCAATCACCATGGCCCGCCCACCGAGAACATAGGAAGGCCGCACCACGACGGGATAGCCAACCTGCTTCGCACCTTCAATCGCCTCTTCGAGCGAAGTGGCCATCACACCCGCAGCCTGAGGAATATCGAGTTCTTGCAGCAGCTTATTGAACAGCTTTCGATCCTCAGCCAGATCGATCGACTCAGGAGACGTGCCGATGATATTGACGCCTGCGGCCTTCAGCGGCAGAGCGAGATTCAGCGGAGTCTGTCCGCCAAACTGCACAATCACGCCCACGGGAGCGCCTTTCGACGACTCGTGCTGATAAATCGCCCACACGTCTTCGAAGGTCAGCGGCTCAAAGTAGAGGCGGTCGCTGGTGTCGTAGTCAGTGGAGACGGTTTCCGGATTGCAGTTGATCATGATGGTTTCGTAACCATCTTCGTGAAGCGCGAACGAAGCGTGACAGCAGCAGTAATCGAACTCGATTCCCTGCCCGATGCGGTTGGGGCCGCTGCCCAGAATGATGATTTTCTTTTTGTCGGTGGGAGCGGCTTCGTCTTCTTCTTCGTAGGTCGAATAGAGATATGGAGTAAAGCTTTCGAATTCAGCCGCGCATGTGTCGACTCGCTTATAGACCGGAAGCACTCCGTGTTTTTTACGCAGGTGACGAACTTTTTCCTGACCTTCCAGCCGCCAGATATTTGCCAGCCGTCCGTCGGAGAAGCCCATGCGTTTGGCTTCACGCAGGATTTCGCCGGGAAGCGATTCCATGGGATGCTTTTCCAACTCAAGCTGCATGTCATTAATCTCTTTGAGTTGGTAGAGGAACCACGGGTCCATCGAAGTCATCTTCGCGATCTGTTTCACCGTGTGTCCCTGCCGCAGCGCGTAGCGTATGTACATCAGGCGTTCAGGATGCGGGGTCACGAGACGCTGGGTCAGAATCTTCGGCTCAATCTTGTCAGCGCCCATACGCTTCCCAGTATCGAGCGAGCGAATGCCCTTCATCAAAGCTTCTTTAAAGGTGCGCCCGATGGCCATAACTTCGCCAACGGACTTCATCTGCACACCCAGGTTTTCATCGGCTCCGGGAAATTTTTCAAACTGCCACTTAGGAATTTTTACGACGACATAATCGAGCGTCGGCTCGAAACATGCGGGGGTTTTGCGGGTAATGTCGTTGGGAATTTCGTCCAGCGTATAGCCAACCGCAAGCTTGGCCGCGATCTTGGCGATCGGAAATCCCGTGGCTTTTGACGCGAGCGCGGAAGACCGCGACACTCGCGGATTCATCTCAATGACAACCATGCGGCCGGTCTCAGGATTTACCCCGAACTGAATGTTCGATCCGCCGGTATCCACGCCGATTTCGCGGATCACCGCAATCGAGGCGTCACGCATGGCCTGGTATTCGCGGTCCGTCAGCGTTTGCGCGGGAGCGACGGTGATGGAATCACCGGTGTGCACGCCCATTGGATCGAAGTTCTCAATCGAGCAGATGATGATGACGTTGTCTTTGGTGTCGCGCATCACCTCCAGTTCGAATTCCTTCCAGCCCAGCACCGACTCTTCAATCAGCGCTTCGTGCACCGGAGACATGTCGAGTCCTCGCGTCAGCACCTCGACTAGTTCTTCGCGGTTGTAGGCAATGCCGCCACCGGAGCCGCCCAGCGTGAATGAGGGACGAACGATTACAGGAAAGCCAATCTTGCCAGCGAACTCGAGTCCATCTTTCGAGCTGTTCACCAAAGCCGACTTGGGTACATCGAGGCCGATCTTCTGCATCGCGTCTTTAAAGAAGAGGCGGTCTTCGGCCTTCTTGATGGCCGCGACGTTCGCGCCGATCAGACTGACATCATATTTTTCCAGCACCCCGCCATCGGAGAGTTCAATCGCGAGATTCAGCGCGGTCTGCCCACCAACCGTCGGCAGTACAGCGAAACCCGCGCCCGGCGACATTTCCCGCTCGATCCGGATGATTTCTTCCAGATATTCGAGAGTCATGGGCTCGATGTAGGTGCGGTCGGCAATCTCCGGATCGGTCATGATGGTCGCCGGGTTGGAGTTGGCCAGCACGACTTCATAGCCCTCGGACTTGAGCGCCTTGCAAGCCTGCGTGCCAGAATAATCAAACTCGGCGGACTGCCCGATGACGATGGGCCCGGAGCCGAGGATCAGGATTTTCGAGATGTCAGTGCGTTTGGGCATGAAATCAGTTGCCAGTGATCAGTTGCTAGTTGCGGCGTGTATGAAGGCGCCTTTTCAAAACAATCAGTTTAACGGCGCGTCTGAAGCCGCACCTTTCAAATCGTCACCCTTTCCACTCCTCCATCATCTTCACAAAATCTTTGAAAAGGTAATGCGAGTCATGCGGCCCGGGCGCGGCTTCGGGATGATATTGCACGCTGAACAGCGGCAGGTTCTTATGCCGCAGGCCTTCCAACGTCGAATCGTTCAGGTCGATGTGCGTCAGCTCGACTTCGCTCTCCGGCAGTGAATCGGGATCGACAGCGAAGTTATGGTTGTGGGCCGTGATCTCAATCTTCCCCGACTTCAACTGCTTCACTGGATGATTCCCGCCATGGTGGCCAAACTTCAGCTTGAAAGTTTTCCCGCCGAGCGCGATGCCGGTCAGCTGATGGCCTAAGCAAATACCAAAAATCGGTTGACGGCCCATCAGCCGCCGGATTGAATCTACGGCATAGGTACACGGCTCAGGATCGCCGGGGCCATTCGAGAGAAATACCCCGTCTGGCTTCAACGCAAGAACATCTTCCGCAAGGGTTTGCGCAGGGACCACAGTTACGCGACATCCCTCACCGCGTAACTTACGTAGAATGTTTTGCTTAATACCGAAATCATAAGCCACTACATGAAACCGGGTCGGCTCGTCTTTTACGCCGACAACTGCCACCGGCTCATGCGAGCGCTCGCCCACTTCCCAGACGTAGGAGCGTTTCGTGCTCACCTCTTTTGCGAGGTCGGTGCCATCCATCTTAGGGATCGAGCGGGCCTTGGAGACGAGTTTGTCGGTATCGCTCTCCAGAGTGGAGATCACACCGCGCATCACGCCATGGTCACGCAGGTGCCGCACCAGGCAGCGGGTGTCGATGTCGGAGAGCGCGGGAACTTTGAACTGCTCCAGATATTCCTCCGCGACCTGCTGCGAGCGCCAGTTCGAACTGACTTTCGAGAACTCGCGCACGATCAGCCCTTCGATCCAGGGGCGCGTGGCTTCGTTGTCTTCCTGATTTGTGCCGTAATTTCCAATCTCGGGGTTGGTCAGAACGACGATCTGACCGGAGTAGGAGGGGTCGGTGAAAATTTCCTGGTAGCCGGTGATGGAGGTATTAAAAACGACTTCGCCGTAGCACTCGCCTTTGGCGCCGTAGCCTTTGCCTCGGAAGATTCTGCCATCTTCGAGGGCAAGGATTGCTTGCATTCTCTCTCCGGAGTGTGGATTTTAGCAATGTTATCAGGGAATGCCGGAGTCGCCAAGAATGGAATAGCGATCAGGTGTGGAAATCATCAGGATAATTTGTCTTATCACCGAAGCCATCACCGCACAGCATCATTTTGCAACCGCCGGGAGGATGTAATCCGTAATCAGCTTTTCCGTCTGCTCGTGCATGCCGTGGGTGTTGTAGTTTGTGCTGGTAATAACCACGGCCATATCCAGTGCCGGAAACACGGCGATTTTGTTTCCCCCGTTACCGCTCATGAAAAATGCCGGATAGCCCTTTCCTCCAGATTTGAAAGACTTGAGCCACCAGAGATAACCGTAGTTGGTCTCGTCATCGATTTGAGCATGTGGCTGGGTCGAGACTCGCACCCAGTTCTCGTCCACAACACGCCTTCCCTGCCAAGCGCCGCCATCCAGATAAAGCTGCGCGATCTTAAGCAGATCGCGGCTGGTCAGGCGCAGACCGCCGCCGGTCTGGGGAATATTCATGGGGGAATACACCCATTCGGCATCCCCGATGCCCAACGGAGCAAAAAGCTTTTCCTGAGCATAGCGGTCCGTACGTGCGCCAGTCGCTTTCTGCAACACCTCGCTCAGAGTAAAAACGCCGCCCGTGCAATAGCTGAAGTATCGGCCGAAAGGCGGAGGATCGATCTTTTCCCCCACCTGCATCCGCCCACGAATAGGCAAATCGAGGATAAATTGCGCCCAATCCTCCACCACGTACATGCGCTCTTCATTGCCTCGCGAAAAATCGTTCCAGTCATCGCACTCCAAAGGCGAACTCATGGTGAGGAAGTCTTCCACCGTGATTTTGTTCTTACGTGGGTCCGGGTTTTGTAATTTTCGGGCATGTTCGGGTAGTAACTGGAGCACGCGCGCATCCACGCCGCTCAGTTTCTTCTCGCCGATGGCGATGCCGACCAGGATATCGGTAATGCTCTTGGTGGCGGAGCGCGTGTCTCGCAGATCGCCGGCGGCGCCATCGAAATATGCTTCGTAGACTAACTTGCCGTGCTGGGCGATCAATACGCTGCCGATCTTTTTAAAATCGCCCGCTCGAACCGATCTTTCCATATCTTCGAGAGGTTTGGAGGTTATACCTGACGACTCCAGGCTTGCCGTTGGCCATCCGTCGTTTTTTTGGTCCGGAGCAATAGGTGTGCTTGACTGGGCCAAGGAGCCAACGAAAGGGAGGGATATTAAGGCTGCTAAAAATATAGATGATCGAGACATGTAGATTTCCCTTCCTCCAAGCACAGGAGCAAAGACGCCCGATTCGTGAAAAGGTTTGCACTGCAAGGTTGGAAATAAACGAAAATGGAACTGCCTTATCGGACTCTTCCCAGTTTATCCATCGGCCAGTAGCCAAACACCGCTTTGCCATAGATGAAGCTCTGGTTTACCGGACCGAAGTCGCGACTGTCGTTGGACATTGAACGATGATCTCCCAGGACAAAATAGCAATCCGGGGGCACCACCATGTGGGGGAAGGTCCGCGAGTCGGTGTACATGGAGGGAACATAATCTTCGTCCAGCGGCTCACCGTTCACGTAAACCTGTCCGGCGTCGATGCGGATGCGGTCCCCGGCCACGCCAATCACGCGTTTGATATAGCTCTTGGAGGGATCGCGGGGGTAGCGGAATACCACAATATCTCCGCGCGAGATGGGTTCCAGCCGGTACACAAACTTATTGACGAAGATGCGCTCCTGGTCTTGCAGAGACGGCATCATGCTGGTGCCTTCGACCTTTACCGGCTGATAGATGAAAACGATAATAAAAGCGGAAATCGCCAGGGAAAGGATCAGGTCCCGCAGCCAGACTCCAAGGCCGGGACGCAGCCGCGCTGCCGGAATCCTTGACTCAGCGGGAGGTGACGGCGGGGTAGCTGTGCCCGCGCCTTCCCCGGAGAAGGTATTATCGGTATTCCGTGAATCTGGCATGCGCCCTCTATTGTATACAGATCAGCAGCCGGACGCAGGGGTTGCGCTGCTGCTTCTTGTACCGCCGGAGAGTGCAGGTTGAAGGAGATTCGTACCGGGGCATGCCTCTAGGCATGCCGACCGTATAGCGCTCCGACCAGCCTAACCGGCGCCACGGCCACGGAATTCATAGGTCCTTCGGCCCGCAAAGAACACGGCCCTCAGGATGACAAAGACGTTTAGGGCTAAATCCGCCCAACTCTGCCACGACTCGCCCGCCGCTCAGAAAGCAGGTAAAATAGCTAAGCCGTAGGGAGAGAACTCATGACTTCGATTCCGAAATTCGAAAGGAAGCTCATCCGCAGACTGGGCTCCCTTACTTTACTTTTATTCGTAACCTTGACCATGACTTCTCTCTGGGCTGCGCCTCAGGAAGAAGACGGCACCACGATTCCCGCTTATAACGCAGGGCCTCCCGCGAAAGGCGCAAAGCTGCCCCCGATTCTTACCAAGGATCAACTTTGGGGATCCGACGCGCAGTATCCTTATCAGGCTCATGCTTACGAGCTTGCCGCGAAAATTCCGGCTGTCCTCCATCAGCAGCCATGCTATTGCTATTGCGACCGTATGGGCCACAACAGTCTACGCAGCTGTTACGAGAATACCCACGGAGCGCGATGCGCTACTTGCCTGAAGGAGCTCTATTACTCCTATCAGCAGAACAAGGCCGGTAAAACGGCGACCCAGATTCGCGCTGGAATTATTCGGGGAGAGTGGAAACAGATCGACCTGAATGCGGCTGCCACTATGAATTAGGCTGCCATGATCCAGGCTGCGAAGTTGGCGCCATTTCAATGGCCATCAGGGGGACGCAGAGCTTAAAACGGGATCACATACCCAGGTTACTACTCGAAGCCCGCCGCTTCTGGATTGCGCGGCATTGATCTAGACTGTTGTTTGGGTGATACTTAAGGATTCCAGTTCAAGCTAAGGAGTTTTCTATTACGACGAGCACAGGAAAGATCCTCCACATGGCTCAGAAGGCTAGCCCCAAGAAATCAGCGATGGCAGACGATCCCCGCGCCGCTCAGGCTCTGCAAAATTACGAGTCGGGGCTGCGCGCCTTGCAGGAGCACAAGTTCGACAAAGCTAAGCCGCTATTCCAGAAGGTACTCGCCGGCGGCAGCAAAGAGTTGAGCGATCGCGCCGCGATCCATCTCAGCATCTGCAATCAGCACCTGGACCGTTCTTCTGCGCAACAATTCAAAACCGTTGAAGAACATTTCGATTATGCCGTCTCGCTCATGAATGTGGGAGATTATGTGACTGCCCGCGAGCACATGGATAAATTGGTAAAGCAATCTCCCAAGACGGACTTCGTTATCTACGGACTGGCGGCGCTTGATTGCCTTACCGGGCACGTAGAAGATTCGCTCCGGCGTCTCGATGAAGCTCTGCGCCTGAACGCCACCCTCCGCTACCAGGCCCGGAACGACACCGACTTTCATAATCTGGCGGAAGATCCAAGGTTCACTGAATTGTTGTATCCCGATCCTGGTGGGGATCTTCCATCGCCGGAGACTTCCTTCGACGACGAGACTTATTAGCCGAGTCGAGAGTGTTCCATGGAAACAAGATCAGAAATCCTGTCCGCAGGGAAGGTTGCGCGTCAACGGCCCTTGCGGGTCGTTGCTATTGGTGGCGGTACGGGACTTTCTACTCTTCTCAAGGGCTTAAAGCGTTTCACTTCTACCCCGGCTGAAATAACTGCGAATCGATCTGGCTCACCCGTCATAGGGGATCTCTGCGCCGTAGTCACGGTCAGTGATGATGGGGGCTCGAGCGGGCGACTCCGCAAGGAACTCAATATGCTTCCTCCCGGCGATATTCGCAACTGCATCGTCGCGCTGAGTGAGGATGAAGCGCTGCTCTCCCAGCTCTTCCGGCATCGCTTCGATAAAGGGTCTGGTCTTGAGGGCCATTCTTTCGGCAATTTATTTCTCGCGGCCCTGACCGCTATTACTCACGATTTCTCCGAAGCGGTACGGCTTTCTTCGGAGATTCTGGTGACTCGCGGACACATCTACCCGGCCACAACCTCCAATATCGAACTGGAGGCGCTTATGGAGGATGGAACGCGAGTGCGGGGAGAGACCAAGATCACGGCCAGCAAAGGACGCATTCATGAGCTCTTTCTGGTTCCTCCCAATGTCGAGCCTTTGCCGCAGACGCTGGATGCTATTGCGCGCGCCGATCTTATCAGCATTGGTCCTGGCTCGCTTTTCACCAGCCTGATTCCAAACCTGCTCGTACGGGGCATTGCCGAGGCGATCGTGACCTCGCCCGCCACCAAGGTCTATATCTGTAACTTGATGACACAGGCGAATGAAAGCCTGGGTCTTAGCGCCGCCGATCACATCCGCGCGCTCGACCAGCATGCCGGCGAGCGCCTGTTTGACTATGCTCTGATCAATCGCGCCGTGGTCTCCGACGGGCTCAAGGCGAAATATGCCATGGAGGGCGGTTGCCAGATCGTGGCTGACCTGGACGCGATCGAATCCATGGGAGTGATTCCCGTGCTCGGGGACTACCTGGAAGAAGCTGGCGTGGCGCGCCACAATACCGAACGTGTGGCCAGGGATATGGTGCAGCTTGGAAGCCAGTCTTCTGCGATTGAAAACAAGTCACGTTCCGCGACCAAGCTCTAGCGCGAGTAAAATGCATTAGGGAGTTCGGATCTATGCGTAAAACAATTGGCTGTTTAGTCCTGGCGTTATCCTTCATCCCCATCGCAAGCGCACAAAAGGACAAGGACGAAGATCCGGTCGCGAGTGTGACTCTCCTCGTCATCAAAGATGACAATGGCAAACCCATCCGCAACGCCGCCGTGATCATGCACCCCGTGGGAAACAATGGCAAACAGGGCCGGGGAGGGGTTGAATTGAAAACCGATGGGGACGGAAAAACCAGCTTTGACGAAGTGCCCTACGGCAAGTTGAGAGTGCAAATACTGGCGGCGGGATTTCAAACCTTCGGCGAAGACTATGAGGTTGATCAGCCCAAGATGAGTTTGACCATCAAACTAAAATATCCCCAAAGCCAGTATTCACTTTACGGGAATCATCCTGATGAGAAAAAAGGTGACAACCCGCCGGCCCCAGGTTCAAACCAAAATGATTCGAATCAAAACGGTTCAAACCAGAAACCGCCGCAATGAACTCACGACGCGGCGGCTGGAGAACATGTTGACGGTTTCATCTGCTTACAATGAGTGAGCTTCCCCCATGACTTACCTTTTGAAAACTGAGCCCAGTGTATATTCCTTCGCCGACCTTCAGCGCGATAAGACCACGATTTGGGACGGCGTCACCAATCCGGTCGCGGTCAAGAACCTCCGCGCCATGAAGCCGGAAGACCAGCTATTCATTTACCACACCGGTGACGAAAAGGCCGCTGTGGGAATGGCATCTGTAATATCGGTCGACGATAGTGATCCGAAGAACCCCAAAGTAAAAATAAAGGTGGGCACCGCTCTACCCATGCCCGTTACTCTAGCGGAGATGAAGGCCAACAAAACCTTCGCGGATTCCCCGCTGATTCGTCAGGGCCGCCTGAGCGTGGTGCCCTTGACTGAGGCGCAGCGGAAATTCATTGCTGGCTCGTGATCGTCTCTTTCCGAATCGTGACCGAAAATCTTAGCTGGCGCGGGCGTCGCGCCGTATCAATGCGTGATCCACAAAAAAGCCGAGTCCCACCGCCAGAGGAATCACGCCGAAAGTCGCCGCGATCATAGCATCCGGGTCCTGGCGCCCGATCAGAGCGAAGGTTACGATATATCCCAAAGCGCCAGCCACCAGCAGAATTCCCGACCTGCGTGAACGCGCTGCTTCCGGTAACTCCATCTGCATCGGAACAGCAATTCCGCGTGCAATAGCTGCCAGACGCTCCTCACTGCGCAGTTTACGGATCCGGAAGAATGTGTACATCGCCGCCATCGGAATGCCAAATACCATCACCACCGCTGCAAATCCTACAACGTTGCCATCCATAGATCCTCCTAATTTAAGATCCTCCGATTCAGTCAGCACCTTCACTCATCATTACGAATAACCGTAGAATAAAGTTCCGGGCAATCGGTCTAGCGGAAAGCGTTACAAAACTTTGCAAACCGTACCCTGCCTGCTAGCAACCCGGCAGCGCGGAGTCGGTTCTTATGGACTTATCAGTTTGGAGTTCGAGCTGTAGTTGTCCCACCGATCTCTAGTTACCAGAGGAATAAAAGAATGGCGTTGATGGCTTCGACTTCGTCTCAAAGACCTCGTGCTCACCATCGCTCGCGTGCCATAGGTATGCTGGCGACGTCTTTATTGGGCATTCTGCTGGCTTCGTCCATGTCCGCTCAGGACTCGAAGGAAAAAGTCGATGTCGATGAGGTCAGCCGCGATTATGTCGTGCACTTGCCGACGGGTTATGACCAAAAGCAGCATTATCCCGTCGTCATTCTTCTGCATGGCCGCAACCAGGACGCGGATGATATATCCCGCCTGACACTCTTCAACCAACTCGCCGATAAGGATGGGATTATCGCCGTGTATCCGGCTTCCGTGCACGGCCAGTGGAACATCGGCGTACGGCCTGAGGAAACTTCGCAGATGATGCCGCAACGCCGTCGTGGTGGTTGGGGTGGAGGATGGCCCGGCGGAGGCGGCGGATACCCTGGTGGTGGAGGTGGTTACCCAGGCGGTGGAGGCGGCAACTATCCTCAAGGCGGACAGAATGGGGGCCAGAATCCCGAGGGCAATAGAAATAGAACCGAACCTCCAGACGACATTGCCTTCTTCAACCAGATACTCGAGCAGCTTCCGTTGAAATATTCGATCGATGCTCACCGCATTTATGCCGCCGGATTGGAGGACGGAGGTTTTATGGCGCTGAAAGCTGGCTGCTCCATGGCCGACAAGATAACTGCCGTCGCTGCCGTGGGCGCGGTTATGCCGAAAACCATGATCTGCCTGCCCTCGCGTGCCGTGCCCGTGATTCTTATCGATGGCACGGACGATCCCATCGTTCCCACCAATGGCGGGACGTATAAGCCGGGGCGATTCCACGTATTGTCGGCGGAAGACAGCGCTAAAACCTGGGGCAAATATGACCGCTGCGCGGAAAAACCCGCGCAAGGAAAGGTTCCTGCTACAGACAAGGGCGGAAAAGAAACAAAAACTTATACCTACAACGGATGTCAGGATAATGCCGCAGTGGTGCTTTACAGCGTGAAAGGCGGCGGCAACACATGGCCCGGCGGCGAGCAATACCTGCCGGAAAAAGAAGTTGGTAAAACCAGCAACGCCTTCAATGCAAACGAAGTAATTTGGACATTTTTTAGCGGCAACAAACTTTCAGGGGACGCCCAAAAATAAGGTTTGCTGCTACGGCAAGTTCGCGTGCACGTCAGGATAAAATCTGGCGATCATTCGTCCCGTCATCAGCCCGCCTTCGTATTCCGGGATGATTACCTCGTCTGCCCCGGAATTCCTTATGGCTTGCGCGTATCGCGATTGTCCAGCCCGCGTGATAATGCGGGCCTTCGGATTCAGCGATTTGGCGGTCACGGTAATGTAAAGATTGTCAGCGTCGTTGTCGATCACAATGCAGACCCCGCGGGCACGCTCAATCCCCGCCGAGAGCAGCACATCATGCCGCTTGGCATCGCCCTGAATTGCCAAAACTTTTTCTTTCAGCAATTCACGGCATAATCCTTCGTTGGTCTCGATCAGCACAAAAGGAATTTTTAGGCGGGTTAGCTGATCCACCACAGTTCTGCCGACTTGCCCATAACCGCAGATAATAAAGTGGTCTTTGAGTTTTTCGATGCTGAAATCGTTCACCATGGCTCTCCAAGCCTCCACACCCTGTCGATTAAAGATGGTAACCGCCACCCGTTCCGCCACCCAGATTTGAAAAGCGAATACGCCGCCGTAGACAAAGATCGAGAATAATTTCGTCGCATTCTTCACTCGCCGTGCATCGATGGCATGGGGCTGGATCATCCAGAACAACGCATCCTGCCATGTCAGGCCCTCAAGCCGCTGGTACACCAAAACACACATCACGCTGAACCCCGCGAAGACTAGCAGGGGCAGCCACAGCCTACGCAGGAATAGCAGCAGAATCCTTATCATGGGGGAGCGATACTATCGCAACCCCGTGTCGAGATCAAATTGAATGCGATCAAGCAAAAAAATCGCTAGCTGAAGCTGTTCTGAGTGCCCGACTTGGCTTCGAGCTATGCTCACGTGCAGTCTTACCCGTTTCCCTTCAACGTATCTTTTCCCGCAGTTCTCTTCGCAGAATTTTTCCGGACGTCGTTTTAGGCACGACTTCCACAAAATGCACTTCTCGCGGCTGCTTGTAACGCGTTAAGCGGTCTGCGACAAATACGCATAATTCATTTTCCATCTTCTTGCCGGCGGCAAATCCTTCCCGTAAGGCGACAAACGCGACCGGAATCTCGCCCGCCACTTTATCGGGACGTCCTACTACTCCGCATTCCCTCACCGCCGGGTGTTCCAGCAGTACGGCTTCCACTTCCGCGGGCGCAACCGGAAATCCCTTGTACTTGATCATTTCCTTGCGGCGATCCACTACACGGTAAAACCCCTCGGCATCGCGCGTTACGATGTCCCCTGACCAAAACCATCCATCGCGCAAGGCTGCCTCGGTTGCGGCCGCGTCTTTCCAATAGCCCTGCATGAACTGCGGGCCGCGCATCACCAGCTCTCCGGGTTCTCCAGTTGGAACTTCTGCAACATTATCGGCGGGAGCAGCATCCGCCGAAGCAGCCAAGCCTTCTGTTCCGGTCACTTCTGCACAGACCACTCGACACTCGGTCTGCGCGAGTGGATGACCGATTGAATCGGGGTGATAAAGTTCCGGCTCCAGGTAACCGACGTGGGTAACCGGAGAAGCTTCCGTCATGCCATATCCTTGCAACACCCGAATGCCAGTCAGTGAGGTGAACCGTTTTGGCAGGTCTGGCGCGAGCGGCGCGGCTCCGGATTTCACCCACTGCAATTTGTGATACTTGGGAAACTGGCCTGCCTCGGCAGCCAGGCACATCGCGTTCATGGCGGGCGGCACCAGGGGAATCATCGTAATCCCCTCTTGCACCATCAACGGCATCAGATGGTCCACGTTAAATCGCGGCATAAGAACCAGAGTAGCCCCCACCATCAGCGCCGGGTTAAGCATTACATTCAGCCCGTAGATGTGATACAAGGGCAAAAAACATAGCGGAATATCCGCATCGTTCAGTTTGACTGCGCTCGGGCCCAACAACTGATAAACGTTCGCCACCAGATTGTGATGCGAAAGCATCACACCTTTCGGCAGGCCGGTCGTACCGCTGGAATACGGCAGCGCCGCTAGAGTTTCTCTTGATCCTCGAATTGGAGCCGGCAAAACCGTGCTTACCGTCTTAAGCAGGCTGGAGAACGGTTCGGCTCCGCTTCCCTGCTCTCGCGTGGTATAGACTTTCCGCAAATTCGGCAACCCGCCGAGGTTGATGCCGTTTATGAAAGGAGCATCGCTGACCAGTAGAGCGGCGCCGGAATTCTCCAATTGGTAACGCACCTCGCGCTCGCGATACGTGGGATTCAACAGCGTAGGAATCGCACTCGCCAGGGTTACGGCGTGATACGCGACGCAAAACTCCCAGGAGTTTGCCAGAAAAATAGCGACCACTTCCCCCGGCTTAAGACCGGCGCCAACCAGCCCTCGGGCCAGGTCCTGAATTAAGTCTCCGTACTCCGAGTAGGTAAGCCGGCGGCCGCTGGAGGCATCGACCAGTGCGGTTTTTTCCGCATATTTGCGGCAAGATGCCAGGATCGCATCATGGACAAAAATGTTCTCGGGGTCGGCGTAGAGTTCCGTTCGCGGCATGAGCGGACTTGATTGTAGTAGAAGTGGGCGGTGGCTGGCTTGAACAACATTTCACTCTGTCATTCCGAACCGGCCCCCGTTGGTGATGAACCTGCGTTGGCCGGGCAAAAACAGATTCACTCGGTTCCCCCCTCTACTTCGCTCGGGGCTTCGGCAAAACAGGGTAAGCTCTCGCGCGATAAAACTGCGCTTCGTAATGACAAACTTTTCAAGTTCGGGTCCCGGAATTCTCAGTTCTCAGAGACCGGAATTACAACACTCCACCGGTATTTACTGCCAGAGTATTGAGGGCCATCTCAAGCTTGGTAATGGCCTCGCCGATTTCTGGATGCGGACCGATCTTCTCTTGCAGGGCCTTTAGAATTTTGTGAGCGCTGGCAACGTTCCCTGCTGCGTGGGCTGTATCCTGCTCGGAAGCACTTCCATCCTGTGTTTTCATAAGAAGAGACTCTGCTCGTTTTAGCTCGCCAGCTTTTTCATGAACTCCCGCTCGTCCATGCGATATTTAAAAGCTTTACGGCCATCGATGAACACCACGGGGACCTCATCGTTAAACTGGCGGCGTAGTTCGCCATCGCTATCGACATCCACTTCCTGCCATGTAAACCCACCACGGCGCGAGAGCTTCGCCATGCTCTCCTTCACCACTTCGCAAAGATGACAGCCCTTGCGCGAGTAAACAATAACCTGCCTCGACTCCGCCATATTTGTGATTTTATCCTTGCTGACGCCTTGGTTGCCAAGAAAAAGATTGCAGTAAAAAGAACCGAAAACACGATGCAAGGTGAGAGCACTCGCTTCAGGAGTAAAATCCCACAATGCTCGCCTCCGATTCGAAGCCGCTGCGTGGGAAGGCTTGTCTTATAACCGGCGGCGCACGCCGCCTGGGACGCGCTTCCGCGCTCGCTCTGGCTCAGGCTGGCGGCGACGTGGCGATCACGTTTCGCAATTCCTACCGCGAAGCCCAACGGACCGTCGTCGATCTTTCCGGTCTTGGCGTTCGTGCCTTTGCTTTTGAGTGCGACGTCACCGACGAAGGCAGCGTGAAATCCATGATGAAAGAGGCGGGCCGCGAATTAGGCAAAATCGACGTCCTGGTCAACAACGCCGCAAATTACTCCACCGCCAATTTCGAGAGCTTAACCGTACAGGAGTGGGATGCGATCTTCGCTTCGAATACCCGCGGACCATTCCTGGTTTCGCGCGAAGCCCTGAAATGGATGCGCCGAAGGTCTTCGGGATCAAAGCGGTCGGAATCAGTGCGATCAGGCAAGATCGAAGCGAAAATCATTCACATGGGCTCTCTCGGCGGCTTGCGTCCCTGGGCAACGCACGCCCATTACTGTTCTTCGAAAGCCGCCCTACACATGCTCACCAAAGTGATGGCAAAAGCCCTGGCGCCGGAGATTGCCGTAAATTCGGTCGCTCCCGGCATGATCGATCTGGGGGAGAAATCAGCGGCAGCCTTCATGCGACGCATGGCCAAACAAACTCCCATGCGGCGGAACGGGCGCGATGACGAGGTCGCGGCCGCAGTACTATTTTTCGCCACTGCTCCGCAATTCATTACCGGGCAGATTCTCGCGGTGGATGGCGGCCTGGGACTCTAGCGGGACAATTATCAACCACAAAAGGCACGAAGGTACACGAAGGAAAGCTGCGGATCGATTGCCTTCGTGATCTTCGTGGACTTGATGGTGAACGGTTTTTTGTTAATTGCTCTGGAACTGCCCCACCGCCATTTCTAGAAGCGGCCGGATGCAAGGTATATTGGGGCAAATGAAGAAATCCAGAAACTCTCCTCCGAAGACTTCTGCCGACGCCAGTTCACGCGTCGCCATCGCCATCATGGCGGCTGGAAAAGGTACGCGCCTGAAATCGCAATTGCCCAAGGTGCTGCATAAAGTCGGCGGCAAACCTTTGTTGGCGCATGTGATTGCTGCTGCCAGCCGTGTCGTCCCGCCGCAGGATGTGTTTGTGATTATCGGCCACGAGGCCGACCGGGTCCGCGCTGCCGTGGCCGAGACCGGCGTTCACTTTGTGCTCCAATCAGAACAGCGTGGAACCGGCCACGCCCTTATGGTTGCGCGCGATGCCCTTTCCGGATATGACCATGTCATCGTCCTCTCCGGCGACGCTCCGCAGATCACTCCTCAAACGATAGCTCAACTGTTGAACTTCCATCTCGACCAGCAGGCCGCAATGACGTTGCTTACGGCGGATCTCGACCAGCCCACCGGCTATGGGCGGGTCATCCGCATGAACTCGCGCAAGAACTCGCATAGCGCGGAAGTCCAAGCCATTGTGGAAGAAAAGTCCGCCACACTCGCGCAGAAACAGATCAAGGAGATTAACGCAGGTTTCTACACCTTTGCCGTCCCCCAGCTATTCGGTCACATCGAAAAACTGTCGACGGCAAATCCCCATGCGGAGTATTACCTCACCGATATGGCCAGGGTTTTACGTAAAGCGGGCGAGACTGTGGTCGCCTGGAAGACAGCGGACTCGGCCGAGGTTCTCGGAGCCAATACGCGGGCTGAGCTCTCATTGATTGACGCCCAGATGCGCATGCGCAAGTGCGAACAACTCATGGCCGAAGGCGTCACGATTTTCTTTCCCGCAACCTGCGTGATCGATGCCGAGGTCGAGATCGCTTCCGATACGGTGATCGAACCCTTTGCGCAGATCCTCGGCCATAGCCGCATCGGAGCAGGTTGTCGCATTCGCTCCTACTCGGTGATTCTCGATTCCGAAATCGCGGAAGGCGCCGTCATCCGAACCGGCTGCGTTCTGGATGCCGCCCGCGTCGGGCCGAGCGCGATCATCGGGCCGTACTCTCACTTGCGGCCTGGAAGCGACATCGGCGAAGGCGCTCACGTCGGCAACTTTGTGGAGACGAAAAAGATCAAGCTGGGCAAGGGATCGAAGGCCAACCATCTTTCTTATCTCGGCGACGCCGAAATTGGCGCCGGCGTAAACATCGGAGCCGGCACCATTACCTGTAACTACGATGGAGTTTCCAAGCACGCGACTGTAATTGAGGACGGAGTCTTCATCGGTAGTGACAGCACCCTTGTCGCTCCGCTGCGCGTTGGGAAGGGCGCATACGTCGCTGCCGCTTCCTGCATTACGGACGACGTGCCAGAAGATGCGCTCGCCCTGGGCCGCGCCCGCCAGACAACGAAAGAAGGCTGGGCCCGCGCCAAACGTGCGGCGGGAAACCCGAAATAAATCAAAAGGCACCGAGTATTCCTCGGTGCCTTTTATATTTTCTATATCTGGTTATTCAATTCCTTAGTGCGAGACCGCTGCAAATAAGTCCGAATGCATGATCGACTGGAATTGCTGATCGGTCGACTTGAAGTGAAAGTTCACATCCGAGCCGTCGGAGTCGACGCTGGTATTATCCATCGCCACTTTCTCAGGAGCCGTGGCGCTCATCTTCTTGTAGAGCAATCCCGCTTTCACCAAGGACGACAACGTTCCCGCGCTCATCGAATCGGAAGTGACCACGCTCAAGTCAAAATTAACGCCGCTGGTGAAGTTCATGGTGTAAGCACATCCCAGTAATCGTTTCTTGATCGTGTCATAATCGGCGACCTTGGCGGCATCGCCCAAGGCCGACCGCATCACATTCTGCGTTCCCAACTGATCAAGAATGCTCCACACTGGCGACGAATCTACGTTCGCCATCATCTCGGCCATCGTCTGATTTGTGTCCAGCCCCAGGCCCATGCCATCCCGCGTGTCGAGAGCAATCTTCACCGCTGAAATCTCTCCGAACAACAGCGTGCTGTCGTCCAGAAAACTCATCACCATGCCGCCATCCATATTGTAGATATTCGCTTGCCGGTATTTGGTCGGCTTGATCTTCTGCACCGTCATCTTTTTGAGCACTGCCTTCATCGCGAACGGGCCAGCGGCAACGCCAACCCCTTTAACCCCCATCTTCTCCGTTCGGAATGAGGCAAATGCGAGGGTGTCGACATCTTTGTCGGGATCAATCCCGATGCCCTTGAGGGCCGCTTCAAACTGCTTCAAGTTGTCCGGGAGAACCTGCTGCTTCAGCATCATGGCCGTTGGCGAATCCTTCAAGGCGCGGTAATCCACCGAAATCAGTTGCTGCAAATCCGCCGGAACCACGGCGCGTGCCGATGAGTTCAACGGCATCGCGCTCGCTGCCCCAGTCATCCACAGGAACATGCCCATCAGGGCAACTACCACGATCGGAGCTTGACAGTTCTTGACACCACTCATAAATCCAACCTCACCTTGAACAGTTTTTTCCTTAGAATGAACGGAAGACAACTCCCATCTTGCAGCTTTAGATGCAAATTTGGGTCCACCCGTCCCCCGGCCTCCTCATTTTAAGCCAGCCAACAGGTTAGCCGTACGACCAAAGGTGCTAGCCCTATGACCAGTTCGGAACCTCTCTTAATTCTTAATGCAAAGTGGGATTTATTTGTCGCATACCGTACCTACCAATGTGCGGCCTCGAACAATTCCGTGTACCATCAGAACTAACCCAGCCACCCCTCCTGGATTCCTGGGCGCACTTATTCCACGCGCACGCAGAAATCAGGGAATTATTTGAAAATCCTACTCTACAACCCCGATAACGGGGTTACGCGCAATTTCATGCCGCATCTTTGGATGTTTCTCTTGCAGTCGCTGACTCCAGCCGGCCATGAAGTTGTCCTGATCGATGGTAACGCTCAGCCGATGGATGAACTTGCTATTGCCCGGTACGTCCGCGAACAAAAGATTGATTTGGTTGGCATTGGCGCGATGACCAGGATGATTGCCAAAGCTTATCGCATGGCAGATGCCGTCCGTGCCGCCGGAGTGCTGGTGGTCATGGGAGGTCCCCACGTTACAGAAATGGCAGATGAAGCTCTTGGCCGGGATGGCGGACCACGCCATGCCGATGCGGTGGCTCTGGGCGAGGCCGACGAAACCTGGCCGCGCATAGTCGAAGACGCGGCCCGAGGTGACCTAAAAGACATTTACGCTCCCGTCGATACCGCAGGGAAGGAACTCAAGCCGTCGCTAAAGAAATATCCGGTCATTCCCTGGAACAGCATCGATCTCAGGCAATTTAATCTGGTTCCAAACTTCTTTACCCGGTCGCTGCAAAAGGTCGGCGAGGGCTGGGGCACATTCCGCATCATTCCCGTCGAATCAGGACGAGGCTGCCCTTATGGCTGCGAGTTCTGTACGGTAACCGGATTCTTTGGAGACTCGATTCGTTTCCGCACCAACGAAAGCGTGGTCAACGAACTGCTGCTGCTGAAGGCTCGCGCCAGGAAAGAACGCGGGCAAATCGCGGTGTTTTTTATCGACGATAATTTTGCCATCAATTTGAAGCGAACCAAGTCCCTTCTGCGCGACATCATCGCGGCCAAGGCCCAGGTCAACTGGGTGGCTCAGATCAGCGCCAACCTGCTGCGCGATCAGGAACTCGTCGATCTTATTTCCGCCTCAGGCGGTAAATGGATATTTATCGGCATGGAGTCGATCGATCCGGCCAACTTGAAAGATGTGAACAAAGGCTTTAACAAGCCGGAGGAATATGCCGCCGTACTCCAGCGACTCGCTCAACGCAATGTCTACGCCATCACTTCGTTCATCTTTGGAATGGACAACGACACCGTTGGCGCGGCCGAGCGTACCTTGGAGCAAGTACGAAGCTGGCCGCCCGGCCTGCCAATCTTCGGCCTGCTCACTCCGCTTCCAGGCACTCCGCTCCTAAAGCGCCTGGAAGTGGCTGGCCGCCTCACCCGGCCCAAACACTGGCAGGAATTCATTCCCTTCGCCATGGCTCACACTCCGCTCAGGATGACCATCGACGAAGCTCACGCTGAGGTGAATTACGGCTGGTCGCATTCCTACGATGCTCAGGCGATCTCTCAGGCCGTCGACTCGATTTCTGACAAGCCACTGGGCTACCGCATCAACATTCTGATCGCCCGTTTATGCTTTCGCGGAATCTACTTCCCTATGCTTGGCCGCTTCGCCTGGTGGAAGGTGCTCTCGGAGAATCGCGGAACCATCTTCAAACTTGTCCGGCAAGGATTTCAAGCCTGGTGGAATTCGAAAACCAAGGCGGAACGAGTGCCCGCTGCCAGCACTGGAGACTAGCGTGGGAAAACATTCAGCCCAGGTTCCGTCAACTCACATACGAATCAGTCCTGTACGCATTAATCCTGGATTGCCTTCACTCTGGCTCGAATCTCGCCAGCAAATCCTGCGTCTTTCATCGATGCCAGATTAATCTCCACATTCGCCAGCGCCCCTGTGACCGCTGCTGTAGCCAAGGCCTGCGCTGTTGTCAGATCCGACTTCATATTCGGATTCGTAATTCCATCCAGGCTCGCCACAATCATCCCAACTTTGCTTGAGTTCTCCGCCACAGCCAAAGGCACACTGGTGGCTTGCTTCAGACCAGCCTCGATCAGAGTCTCGTTTTCTGTTCCGGTAACGGTCTTCGCGGCTTTGTAGGCCTTCATTACTGTGTCGTAGGCTGCCGCGTCTGCGTCAATCGCGGCCTTCAGGTCTTCCTGCAACGCACTCAACTTCGCGATCGCATCGCTCAACTGGGTTTCATATTGCAGATATGCTTTCTTGCCCCGCGACATCGAAGCCACCATGCCCGCCAATCCCGCTGCCATGGCGCCCGCCGCCGCGGCGGCGCTGCCGCCACCGGGAGTGGCGGTTGGTGCCGCGAGCTGCTCGATGAACGGTTCCACCCCGGCTCGCAACCCGCCCACGGCCATCTTTCCACCCATTACAGAGGCCAATCGGTTTTCCAAAATCAGCGAAGAATCGAAGTTCTCCACCTGCAAGAACCACTCCGCTGCCTGTTCCAGAGCTTTCTTCGGAATCAATCCCACGATCTCGCTCGAGAGCGGCGTCACCCCATAGCGCGCCGCTTCACGCTTCACCATTTCAAACACACGATGCACTGGCGTCTGCTCAAAATCCGTCAGGTTCATCGAAACCTGCGCCTGCCCCCGAACGAGAAATCCTGCGCCTTTCACAAACCGCATTCCTCCATTGGAAAATCGCACGGCCTTCGCGATCTTCTTGGCGATCTCTACATCTCCAGTATTCAGAAATACGTTGTAAGCAATCAGAGCTTTGCGCGCTCCCACCACGGTTGCGCCGGCTGTGGCATGCAACCTGGCTTCTCCATAGTCAGGCTTCCGCGCCGGATTGCTTGCAATCTCCGCCCGGATGCCTTCGAACTGGCCGCGCCGAATATTCTCCAGATTGTGCCGCTCCGGCGTAGCTGCCGCTGCTTCGTACAAATAGACGGGAATCTGATAACGATTCCAAATCTCCTTGCCCACATGCCGGGCCATGGTCACGCAATCTTCAATGGTCACGCCATCAATCGGAATAAAAGGCACTACATCGGTCGCGCCCATCCGGGGATGGGCTCCCTTATGAACATTCAGATCGATTAACTCCGCAGCCTTCCCCACTCCGCGGATTACCCCTTCCTGAATGGCTTCGCGCGCACCCACCAGCGTGATCACGCTGCGGTTGTGATCCACATCCATTTCGCGATCCAACAGGTACACTCCATCCACTTTCATAGCTGCAACAATAGCGTCGACCTTCGCCTTATCGCAGCCTTCCGAAAAATTCGGCACGCACTCCACTAACGTAGACATAGGAGCAAAGGATAGCTGCCATCCGGCAATCGAAGCAAGACGTAGGCGAAACCGGTGGTGGCGCAATTTGAAACGTTTAGCGGTTAAAAACGTTGTCTCCAAAAGTTTGTCGTTCCCAAGCGCTGCGCAAGAATCTGCTTTTGTCCGGAACAAAAGATTCCCTTCGGCTTCGCTCAGGGCAGGCTCTCACCGGCTGAAGCCTGTTCGGAATGACAAAATGAAATGTTGTTCAGGTTTACCCGAAAATATTTGCGGAACAAGTCAAGGGAGTGTGGTAAGAAAGAGTGCATGCGATGCCACTGCTTATCAATGTCTATCGAACGTCTGGGCCCGGTCGTGGCCATTCTTGGCGCGTTTCTACTAACCTCTTTTTCCTCGTTAAATGCCAGCGAACCCAGCGGCGATTATTTTATGTACGTGGGTACCTACACGGTTACTGACAGCACCAGCAAGGGCATTTACGTTTATAAGTTCGATTCGCATACCGGAGAAGTGACGCTGATCGGTCTGGCGGCTGCGACCGCGAACCCTTCGTTTCTGGCAATCGACCCCAGCCATCGCTTTCTTTACGCTGTGAATGAACTCGGAGACTACAACGGCGAGAAGAGTGGTGCGGTCAGCGCGTTTTCCATTGACCACACAACCGGCAAACTAACGTTGCTCAATCAAGTTGCCTCGGGAGGTGCGGATCCTTGCTACATCACGGTAGATAAGGCCGGAAAATTTGTCCTGGTGGCCAACTACACAGGGGGCAGCATCGCGACGTTCCCAATTCTTGATGGCGGCCGCCTCGGAGAGCGTACTGCATTCGTTCAACACTCCGGCCACGGAACAAATCCGCAGCGCCAGGAAGCGCCACATGCCCACTCGATTGATTTGTCGCCTGACAATCGTTTCGCCATCGTGGACGATCTTGGCCTGGATGAAACTCTCGTCTATAAATTCGACAGGAGCACCGGTTCGCTCACTCCGAACGATCCGCCGTTCGCCAAGGCCGCTCCCGGCGCTGGGCCGAGGCATTTCGCTCTTTCCCCCAACGGAAAGTTCGGCTACGTGATCAGCGAAATGGCCTCGACGGTCTCGGTATATTCCTTCGATCAAGCTACCGGAGCTTTTCAGGGGCTGCAGACCATCTCAAGTCTTCCCAAGGGGTTTGCCAAACCAAACGACGCTGCCGAGATTGAGATCGATCCTGCGGGAAAATTTCTCTATGCTTCCAATCGAGGCGATGACAGCATCGCAGTTTTTTCCATTAACCCAAAGACGGGAACCTTAACTCCGGTCGAGTATGCTTCCACCAAGGGCCAAAGTCCTCGCAACTTCGAGATTGCCCCTGGAGGCTCCCTGCTGGTTGTCGGCAATGAGAAGTCGGATAACATCGTCACGTTCCACATCGATCGAAAAAGCGGACGCCTTACCCCGACCGGCAAGGTTCTGGAGCTTGCGCAGCCGGTTTGTGTGCGATTCGTGCCAGTGAAGTAAACGAAGCTGGCTCAGATAAAACGAACTAAAGGGAAGTGAATGTCCGCAGGCGCGCGGCGGGCTATTGTTTTTTCTGGATGAACCTTCGACGCACCAGGTGAGTATTCGCGTCCGGCTTGATCTCGTCGTATTTCATGCAACTGATCGAACCATCGACTTCCAGCACCGCAAGGGCAACGTCGTGAACATTAGCAATGCCGTGCTCGCGCAGGGCGCGTTCCAGTTCATCCATGCTGACGTGTTCCGTTGCCATCTGCGATTCCATGGCCTTGCCATCATGAATCAGAAGAGTGGGCTCGCCCTGGACAATCCGCCGAAAATTCTGATTTCTGCCGGATAGATTTCCAACTGCATAATTCAGCAATAACAATGTGGAAGCCGCGATCACACCGCCCAGCAATGACGTATCGGGCCCAGTCATCGCATTTTGCACTGAGTTAGAAAGAAGCAGCAGTAGCGTTAGATCGAACGGGGTCATCTGGCCCACTTCGCGCTTCCCGCTCAACCGCACACCAATCAGCACAACCGCATAAATAACGGCCGTGCGCAGGGCAATCTGCAGCGCGATATGCCAGCCCGCCGGAAAGATCATTGGTATCAGTTTTAATTTTTACTCGCTGTCACCGGAACCGGCGCGTTCTTCGGTGTACTCAAATATCCCGTGGCTTTATTCTTCTCGGCCGTCCAAATTACCAACTCAAAAAGCAGGTGACTGCGCCCGGAATAAAATTGGATCGGTTCGGCTATATTTCGATCTTTCTTCTCGATCGTTTTGTCGTCGGACGTCACGGTCAAAGTAAATTTCCCGCGCTTGGGGTCGGTTTTCTTCAACTGGAGACTTACGGTTGCGACCGGCTGCGGCTTCGCGCCTTTCATCAAGGTGAACTCGTAATAATTACGGTCGCCCTTATGCTTCAGGGCTTCCAGATCTTCGCGCGTATTGGCGATCAGTCCGCTCTGTACTCCCAAATCTCCCACCGCACTTTGCAGCTTGGCTTTGGTGGCGTCAAGATCGGCACGGGTTGAGGCAACGTCCGTCTTAACGCCACCCACATCCGTTTTTACTCCGGCGACTTCCCCACTCACCTGGCCAATCTGCTCCTGAGACGCTTTTTGTTGCTGCTCCAGCCGTGACTCGGCGCTCTTCTGCTCCGCCTGCAACTGCGCGGCGCGTTGCGTCAATTCCTTCTTGGTGATGCCCAGTTGATGAGCCAGAGTTTCTTCGGAAGCCTCGGCGGTCTGCATTCGATTCTTCAGTTCCGCCACTTGCGCCTGGCTGTCGCCCAAATCTTTGGTGATTTTGTCGACGTGTTGCGTAGTGGTGACATACCCGTAAACCGTAGCCGCAACGAAAACGATCGCTACAATAAGCAGAATCCATTTGCCCGTATTCGACTCTTGTTCTACTGGTATTTGTTCGCCTTCGTCCGCCATCGTTCCTCCGGGAACCAGCTAATGTGTTGGTATGCTGCAATTGTTTAGCATAAAGATTATCGTGTCAATTGCGGTTGAGATGCTCTTTCCATCGTTCTTCTACAACAGCCCGTATCCGGACAGAGGCAGTTTCGATCTGCCTCACCTCGATCTGCAAATCTTCTAGAATGCTGAAGTGAAGACTTGGGACGTGATTGTTATCGGCGGCGGCATCGTAGGGCTTTCGCTCTCGCTCGAGCTTCGCAAGAGAGGAGCCAGCGTTCTGGTCGCAGAACGGGGCGAATGCGGGCGGGAGGCTTCGCACGCGGCGGGCGGAATGCTGGCCGATTGCGGCATTGAGATTCCGGCAGGCTTACAAACTCTCGCGACTTCAAGCGCACGCATGTATCCAGATTTCGTGCGGGATCTAGAACTCGATTCCGACATGAAGGTTGATCTTCGCGATTATGGGAGCATTTTGTTTCTGGGGCTGGAACATGAAGAACTAGAGACGGCATTCGCTTTGGCCCATCCTTTGCCGTCACCGCTCGCCGAAGTGGAGCCCGCGCTCGCGCCACCGGACCGTGCCGCGTGCTACCTAAGAGAACGCAGCGTGGATCCGCGAGCGCTCACATTGGCGGTGCTTGCCGCCGCTCGCCGACAGGGCGTAGATATTTCTTCTGGCGAGGACGTCACTGCTGTAAACATGTGCGATGGTGGTGTGAGTGGGGTAACAACTCGCAAAACCTCTTTTTTTGCACCCAAAGTAGTCAACTGCGCCGGGGCATGGTCTGGACAAATCGCTCCCCTTGCCTTTCCTACCCGCCCGGTTAAAGGACAAATGCTGTGCCTGCTTTCGCCCCGCCGCGAATTGCTGAAACACGTCATTCGGACACCAGAGGTCTACCTGATCCCTCGCAGCGATGGACGAATTGTGGTGGGAAGCACATTAGAAGAAGCTGGCTTCGACAAGCGGACCGATGTCTCGACCATTCAGCGTCTGCGCCAGGCGGCCATTGCGCTAGTTCCAGAACTGCAAAACGCAAAGATTTTGGAAGACTGGGCAGGACTGCGGCCGGGCACACCTGACTCCTTGCTGGTGCTCGGCGCGACTTCTGTGCTTGGCTATTACGTCGCCACAGGCCATTTTCGTGATGGGATCCTGCTCGCACCGATCACGGCGAAGGTCATGGCGGACGTGGTTCAAGCGAAAAATCCTGAATACGATATAGCAGCTTTCTCGCCGCAAAGGTTCCTGCTCGCGGCGTGAGCGAAGTCGCTGCTTCGGATATACTGAAGCGTTTTCCGCTCTCTCATCATTTCAAAGTGCGCTGAAAGGATCATCCCATGGCTTCCCCCGCAGTGGATTTCGCCCGCAATAATCAGCAGCGTTTTCTTAGCGAACTCAAGGATCTTCTTCGCATTCCCAGCGTCAGCACTCTGGAGGAGCACAAGCCTGACGTACAAAAGGCCGCCGATTTCGTCGCTGCCGAACTGCGGCGCATCGGCATGGAAAACGTCGAGGTCATTCCGACCAAGGGACATCCTCTGCTTTACGCCGATTGGCTGCATGCGCCCGGCAAGCCGACCGTGCTTTGCTACGCTCACTATGACGTGCAGCCAGCCGAACCTTTGGACGAATGGCTGACTCCGCCGTTCGAGCCGACCGAGCGCAGCAATAACGTCTATGCCCGCGGTGCGGTCGACGATAAGGGCCAGCTTTGGATGGAAGTGAAGGCGCTCGAATCGTTGCTGAAATCCGGCAATGGCAAGCTTCCGATCAACGTAAAGGTTATTTTCGAAGGAGAAGAAGAAGTCGGCGGCGAATCGATTGCCGAGTATGTTCGCAAGCAGAAGGCCAAGCTGAATGCCGATTTCGCGCTGGTGTGCGATACGGAGCTTTTCGCTCCCAATCTTCCTACGCTCTGCGTCGGCTTGCGCGGGCTGGTTTATACGGAGATTGAGGCTGTGGGCGCGAAGGTCGATCTGCATTCCGGCGTTTATGGCGGCGCGGCACCGAATCCGTTCTTTGCGCTCATCGAAATTATCAGCAAATTAAAAGACGCAAAGGGCAAGATCTTGATCCCAGGTTTCTACAAGGGCGTGAAAGCCCCGAGCGCCGATGAACTCAAAGCGTGGAAGCGGCTGCCGTTTAACGAAGAAACTTACCGCAAAAAAGAAGTCGGATCCAAGGTGCTTACCGGCGAGCCCGGCTTCTCAGTTCTATACCGCACTTGGGCGCGACCCACGCTGGAAGTTCACGGCATGCCCGGAGGATTTGTCGCCGCCGGCGCGAAGACCGTAATCCCTGCCAAGGCTGCAGCCAAGGTTTCCATGCGGCTTGTTCCCAACCAGGATCCAGACGATATTTTCAAACGCTACAGCGACTTCGTGAAGAAGCTCACGCCCAAGGGTATTGAGACCAAGATTAAAGTGTGGAGCAAAGGTCGCGCATGCGTGGTGGGCACAGATAATCCTTACATTAAAGCGGCGACTGAAGCGCTACGCGATACCTTCAAGAAGGAAACCGTATTCATCCGCAGCGGTGGTTCGATTCCCATTGTCACTGACTTTCAGGATGGTTTGAAAATCCCCAGCGTCATGATGGGCTTCGGCCTGCCCGATGACAATTTGCACGCTCCCAACGAAAAGTTTCACATTCCAAACTTCCATCACGGGATTGAAACCATTTGCCGGTTCTTTGAGAAAGTGGGAGAGAGGTAACCGTGGGCAGTCGGTTTTAGAGTGCTTGTTAGAGGCGAGCAATCCGCTCGTCCTGCTCTCCACGACGGAGCTCCCAACGATAGAATCTTTTGTGAAACAACGCCGCAAGTTCACCGTGCTCATCGAACGGGATGAAGAAGGCTACTATGTAGCCACGGTTCCATCCCTTCCCGGCTGTCACACTCAGGCCAAAAATCTCGACACCCTTATGAAGCGCGTAGACGAAGTGGTCGAATTGTGTCTCGAGGAGAACCGCGAGGCGGCCAGTCCGCTCGAACTTGTGGGCATTCAGCAAATTTCTCTATGACTCGACTCCCGCGGCTGACGGGCAAAGACGCCGTGCGAGTCCTGCGAAAAATCGGCTTCCAGATCGTTCGGACTCGGGGCAGCAGCCAGGTTTTCCTTAGACATGCAGATGGACGACCACTATTCCAGTCCATGCGAACGAAGTACTTGGGCCTGGGCTCCACCGCTCAATTCTTCGCGATGTTGAACTTTCTGTCACAGATTTACTGAATAATCTCTAGCATTTTTCGCCCTTTCCGTTGTTTTTACACTGGCATCGCGCTACCATCTTCTTGCTCTCGCCATTCTCCCGCCTCGTCCTTACCTTACCCGCAAACTGTGCAACTGCTGCAATGTGTGTGCAACCCAAAGCGCTCGGTCGTAAGGTCATACAATATATAGTGTTATATTGCTTGACCCCGCCCCCAGTTCGCCGTTACAGTTGGTTAATTTTGTGGTCGCCCTTTCCAGCCCAGAGCGGCCTGGGGTGCAACGCGCATCTTTTCAAGGACGGAGGAATCCGTCTGGTAAACATCCCGCGACCCAGCATTGCGGGCAACCGGCTACTGATTACTGGCCACTGTTTTTCCCAAGGAGTTCACGTTGCTTAAACTGAAGCGGCTACAGATTCTCGGGTTCAAGTCATTCTGCGATCGCACCGACCTCAAATTTCACGGGGATGGCGTGGCCGCCATCATTGGGCCGAACGGGTGCGGCAAGTCGAATATCGCCGACGCGATTTCCTGGGTATTGGGCGAGCAATCCGCCAAAACGCTGCGCGGATCGCGCATGGAAGACGTGATCTTTGCCGGAACGCATGATCGCAAGCCCACTGGTATGGCAGAAGTATCGCTGACGCTGATCGATCCTCAGGAATATCCCGGGGCCGACGCCAACGCGCCCACCGAGGTTGATATTCAGGATGAGCTTCCCGGCAACTCTCCACGATATGCAGAGAACTGGGATGAAGATGCGATCCGCGCCCGTCAGGCAGCTGACACAGAAAGCGCCGTGGAAGACGCGCAGCCCGGCCGAACCGAAGCAGTAGAAGTTCCGAGGTCGAAGATTAACACCATTGCCGTCGCCTTTCCGGACGATGAGCCCGTCTTCGCCCTGCCTGTGCATAATGTGGGACAAATGGCCTCTTCCGCCGCGCTGGCGGGCGCGCCACAAGTCGTTCTCAAGATCCGCCGCCGCAAGTTCAATCAGCAGCAATTTCATGCAGGCGAGATCGTGGTGACCCGACGTCTGTTCCGCTCCGGCGACAGCGAATATCTGCTAAACGGAAAACTTTGCCGCCTCCGCGATATTCAGGATCTTTTCATGGGCACAGGCCTCGGCCCCGAAACCTATGCCCTGATCGAGCAAGGCCGCATTGGACAGATTCTCAGCAGCCGCCCAACCGATCGGCGCGCAATTCTCGAAGAAGCCGCCGGAATCACCAAGTTCAAAACCAAGAAACGGCTGGCTGAGGCGCGGCTGGAAGATGCCAAGCTGAACCTGGCACGCGTGAATGACATCTTTGACGAAGTCACGCGGCAGATGAATTCTTTGAAGCGTCAGGCCGCCAAGGCTGAGCGTTTTGCCAAGCTGCGGGACGAGATGCGGGCTCAGCTTCGCGTCGTTCTGGCAAGCAAGTTTGCGGCGATCGAGAAAGAGAACGCCGCCATCGATGCGCAACTCGTCATCCTCGCCGAGGATATGAGGCAGCGCACCGAAGAGGTGCAGCAGTTGGAGACGGAGCACGCCGAAGCCTCTAATCGCGGCGATGCAATTGATACGGAACTGCGAGAGAATCGCGACCGGCTGAGTGAGCTCGCCATGGAAATCGATCGCGCGCGGGCCCAGCGCCGGCATAATGAGGAGCGTTGCGCGGAACTCGTAGTTCGGTCGGCGTCGGCGGAAGCGGAGCTTGCGCAGGCTCGTCACCGCCTGACTTCGCTCGAATCCGAGCGCGATTCCAACCGGCAGGTGCTCGAATCGGCGGCGGCCGATCTGGCTTCTGCCCAGCACGAACTGGCCTTATCGCAGCAGGAGGCTGCGGGCGCGGCCACGGCGCTTGCTGACCTGGAACGCCAACTCGAAGATTCACGCGTCGCCATGTTTGACACGGCATCCTCGGCTTCGCGCTTGCGCAACCAGCTAGCCCAGGCGGAAGAGCGGTTAGCCGGCGCGGATCGCGAGGCGCGCCGATTGGAAAATGAGATTGCGGACGCCAATACGCAGGTCGAGGCCTTCGGTGGCCAGCGCGGGCAATTCGCTTTGGAATTTGAAACCGTTACCCAGCGCGTATCTGGGATCGGCGAGGAGATCAGCCAGTTGCGGCGTTTGACCGAAGCGAAGCGAATCGAAGAAACGCAGGCGAAGGCTCATCTCGATCAACTCCGTGCGGAATTTGCCACAGCGCTCGGCAAGAAAGGATCGCTTGAAGCGGTCATTGCCGAGCACGGATACTCTACGGAATCGGTTCGACGATTATTTCAATCCGGGGTGATGCAGAGCGGCCTCGCGCCGGTTGGAGTGCTGGCGGATTTTCTGGAAGTTGAACCTCGTTTCGAGCGCGTGGTCGAGGACTTTCTGCGCGATGAGTTGAACTATATCGTCGTCAAATCGTGGGATGCGGCGGACGAAGGCTTGCGTCTGCTTCGTAGCGACGTGGATGGCCGCGCGACCTTCCTGGTGCACCCCGAAGACTCCCAGGCTAAGTTTTCTTTCGTGGTTGATGAAGCCGCGCACTGCGCTCCACCGACAGCTTCAATCGTTCCGCTCAAGAATACGATTCGGGTGCTCGACGGATTCGGCAAATCGCTGGAAGTGATTCTGCCCAAGCTTCGCGATGGTTATATCGTTCCCGGCTCCGACGTTGCGCGCGGGCTGGCTCTGGAAAATCCGGATGCATTCTTCCTTTCGCAGTCCGGAGAATGTTTTCACAATGTAACGGTTACGGGCGGCAAACAGCGCGCCGAGGGACCACTTTCCATGAAACGCGAACTGCGCGAGGTCCTGCGGCAGGTCGAAGATTTGGAGCGCGCGGTTCGCCAGGAAGAGACGCGCGTGCTCACCTTGGGCAGGGAGATCAAAGATCTCGCCGCAACCCAGGAACGTCTGGAGCGAGAGAAACGTGAGGCCGAACATCAGTCGATGACCTCCGGCCACATGCTGCAACAACTGGATTCGGAGATGGCTCGCATAAGGGAGCGCATGCGGGTTTCGCAAGCGGAGTTGCAGCGTTTAGCAGCGGGACGAGCCGAGCAGGAATCAATCATCGCCTCGCGGCAGACGGAGATCGGGACGCTGGAGCAGGCTCGGACCCAACTTGAACTGCAAATAACGGAATTCCAACAGTCGCTTGGTGTATTGCGCCAGCGGCGCGAAGAAGCCGCCCTGGCCAGTTCGCGGCGGACCGCGGAGGTTGCTGCCCTGGAAGAGCGCCATCGCTCTGCAACCGCCGTGCTATCTCGACTGGATTCCATTTTTACTGAAATGCAGGAGCGCGTTCTGTCGCTGGGATCGCAGATCGAGCGCTCCGCTGCCGAGAAGTTGCAGCGTGAAGCCGAGAACCTGAATCTTGAACACCAATCCCAGGAATTCGAAGCGGAGCGCAACGCCGGCCAGGCGCGCGAGGGTCTGCTCCAATTCGAGAAACAGCAACTCCGCGACCGTATCACGGAGATCGACGAACTGCTTCGTGCCGCCCGCCAGTTGCTCGATGAGGCTCGCGACCGCCGGGGCGAACTGCAAGCCTCCGCGGCAAAGCTGCGAGCCGATGCAACCTATATGGCGGAAACTTGCTTGAATGAGCTCGGATTGGAACGTACCGCGCTAATGGCCGATCCGACGATAACGCTGGTCACCGGAGACGAACTCCCCGCCCGCGATCAGGCCTATCGGGATCTGCGGACCAAGCTGGACGCCATGGGACCGGTCAACATGATGGCGTTGGAGGAGTACCGCGAGACTACCGAACGGCACGATTTTCTCGATGGGCAACGTAAGGATCTCATCTCATCGATTGAGAACACCACCGCAACCATCCGCGAGATCGACGAAGTGTCGCGGCAGAAATTCCAGGAAGCTTTTGCCAAGATCAATGAGAACTTCCAAACCACATTTAAGAAACTCTTCGGGGGCGGCCACGCTTTTATGAAGCTTACCGACGAAGAGAACTCCGCCGAAAGCGGCATCGATGTGGTGGCCTCGCCGCCCGGAAAGCGACTACAAAGCGTGTTGCTGCTCTCCGGAGGCGAAAAGGCGCTCACCGCTCTTGCCCTGCTGGTCGGCATCTTCCAGTACACGCCCAGCCCATTCTGCATTCTGGACGAAGTCGATGCGCCGCTGGATGAGGCCAATATCGGCCGCTTTACCGAGCTGGTAAAGGAAATGAGCGTTCAGACCCAATTCGTGTTGATTACCCATAGCAAGAAGACGATGAGCATCGCACCCGTACTTTATGGAGTGACGATGCAGGAGCCGGGCGTCTCCAAGCTGGTGTCAGTCCGCTTTGGCGCGCCGAATTGAGCACTCGGCCGTTAGTCGCTGGTCGGTGGTCCGAGCGCCTTAGCCATCGACCAACGACCAACGACTAACTGCAGAATGGTGACGATATCCACGCTCATCCTCAGCTTTTCCACAACGGTCCCATTAAAACGCGATCGCCGATCATAATTTGCCGTGCTATTGGCAAGACAAGGTTTGCGTGTTGTGACCGCTTGAATTAGTCCAAAAAATCGCGATCTCCCTCGTTGACAAAAATTTCTGAGAGTCTAAAATACCCTTCGCTCTTGCCTTAATATTCCAATATGAATGAACTTCTTGATCCCGTACTTTTACAGACAGACTTTCCAGGCCTTCATCTTCACGCAAGCGGCAAAGTTCGAGACGTCTACGAGCTTGATTCGAGCCGGTTATTGTTCGTAGCAACCGACCGCATCTCTGCCTTCGATTATGTCCTTGCCACCGGCATCCCGCAAAAGGGACGGGTTTTGACCCAGATCTCTCTTTTTTGGTTTGATTTCTTGTCCGACATCGTTCCGAACCACCTGATTGCGGCCGATGTGGCGCGTTATCCGCAAGAGTTACAGCAGTATGCCGATCAGTTGAACGGACGCTCGATGATCGTGCGGCGCGCCAACATGTTTCCGGTGGAATGCGTGGTGCGCGGCTATATTTCAGGCTCGGCGTGGAAGGAATACAAAGCCACCGGCAAGGTTTGCGGCATCGAATTGCCGGCGGGCTTGCGGGAATCTGAAGCATTCCCTGAGCCAATCTTTACCCCGTCAACCAAGGCCACCACCGGCCACGACGAGAACATTTCATTCGCCAAGATGTGCGAAATCGTCGGCACCGAGGTTGCCAGCACTCTGCGCGACCTCACCCTACGCGTCTACAAGAAAGCCGCCGATTATGCCCGGCAGCGCGGCATTATCATTGCCGATACAAAGTTTGAATTTGGCCGAACCGCTAACGGCATCACCTTGGCGGACGAAGTTCTCACACCGGATTCCTCGCGCTTCTGGCCTGCGGATAAGTATGAGCCGGGCCGCTCGCAGGAGTCCTACGATAAGCAATACGTTCGCGACTATCTGGAGGAGATCCGCTGGAACAAGCAGCCACCTGCACCTGCGTTGCCAGCAGAGGTGACGCGCCGGACCAGTGAGAAGTATCTAGATGCATACTTCCAGATGACGGGACGCAGACTGGATGTGTAAACGCACCTCCTCCATATGCTGGAGCATGTGTTGGAGCAAGATAGCCGCATGACTCCAGTTGATTGGGTGATTATCGCGTTCGTTGTGCTGAATGTAGTTTTGGCTGCCATGCAAGGCTTTTTCGCCGAAGCCTTCAGCATGGCCGGATTGGTTGTGGGTTATGTCGTAGCCGCCTGGCGCTACCAGAGGCTGGCGGACTGGTTATTGTCGTTCTTGAAGTCGGAGTTGCTCGCGCAGATTCTGGCTTTTCTGATCATATTCTGGGCGATTCTGGTGGTCTTCAGCCTTGCCGGAAGGATCGTGCGCAAGCTGGTGAAAGAAGTTGGGCTGAGTGCCTTCGATCGTTTTCTGGGGGCAATGTTGGGAGTGGTGAAGGGTGTGCTGGTGGTCGCCGTGATCCTGATGGGAATGACCGCCTTCACGCCGACTTCGCCACTGTTGGAGAATTCGCAGTTAGCGCCTTATTTTTTGGTTTTAGGTCGCGCGGCAATCTGGGTCGCTCCTTCGGTGTTACGGGCAAGATTTTACGAAGGCTTGGATTTTCTGCATCGGGCTCCCAAGGATCTGGCGCGGCCAGCAGCCGCTCGCAAATAGGGAAACAAGCTGTCTGGGCCACGGGTTAGCCATGCCATTTAAAGGCATGAAACGACGATCCAGAGAGATCGGATCAAGAGAGAAGACCTACCGTGAAAGATCAACTGGAAGCACTGGTTTTGCAAATGTATCGCAGCAATATTCTTTACTCCGAAGGCGTGCGTGAGTTTAAGAAGCGTTTCATCCTCACCGTCCTTCAGGAAAACAAAGGCAACCAATGCCGCGCGGCGCGCGAGTTGGGAATGCATCGGAATACTCTTAGCCGCACCATCGATGAACTCAAGATCGATGTGCGCCAGCTCCGCGACGGCGCTAAACGCCCCCCCCGCAGCGCTCGTCCCATGAGCGTAGAAAAGAAGGCGGTCCGCTAGCGGGCCGGGTTGAAGCAAATAACCGGATCGGCAAAATAACAGGCTTGCAAAAGAAATGAGGCAGCCCTTTTGAGGCTGCCTCAATCTCGTTCAAGCAATCATTTCTACTGAGGAGTTGCTTTGTGGTGCACTGGGGCTTTCGCCGGAGCCGCCGCCTTCAGCAGCTTGCCATTGGCCATTGTCATCATGAACGGGCTTGGAGTGTAAGAAGCCGGTTCACCCTGGAAGTCAAAACTGGCGCCGGCCTTGGGGATTAACTTCAGCGGAATCTTGTCTTCAAACATCAACTTTATATCCGCTTTCTTGGCGTCGATGTCGTCGGAGCTGCCAGCAATGTCAACTTCCTCAGCCGCAGCCGTGATGACCGTGCCGTTCATCTGTACTGGCTTGCCTTTGATGGCATTCCAAACGGCATCCTGATCCGCCTGGCTGCCATTGGAAAGAACGAACTCCCACGTCGCGAAATCCATCTTGTCTGGCGACGTGGCTGTCACCATGTTATGAGCCTGTTCAGCCGGAGTGGGAGCGGGTTTGATGGCGAAGTTCGCTGGCGGGTTGGGGTTTGCCTTTGCCTGGGCTAACACATCCGTCCAGCCGTCATCGCCGCCGTGGTACTTGATGTACTGGCTTCTGGCGTATTTCTCAATCTGCTGCTGATACTGCGGCGTGGGCGCAACGACGGAGGCGCGAGCGGCGTACCAGATGCCGTTCAGCGGGTCCGGCGGAACGTTCGGGTCCGCCGGCGTGGGCCCGGCATAGGCCAGCGCAAGTGGATAAACCACACTAAAGTCCGTGGGGCTGGCCTCGGCGGCAACGCGCAAATCTTTTCTCGCTGTGGCATAGTCCTTGCTGGTCAAGTCGGCAATGCCGATCGCCGCGTTGAAGATCGCGCTCATGTCCCCTTTCATTTTTTCGAAATCAGCGTCCGAGGTCCCATCAGGCTTGGTAAATTTCGACAATGCATCCAGTCCCATTTGCCCGTACTTCTTGGCTTCCGCAAGATCCTGCGTGGCGTTGGCGTCGCCACCCTGAGCCTTCCGGCGATCCACGTAGGATAGCAATGCCATGGCCCGGACGTTGTTGGGATCGGCCGCGACCAACTTGGTGGCGGTTTCCACAGTTTTGTCCTGGTTGTTGGTCTGCTGGTAATCCTGCATCAAGGTTTGCAGTGCCGCTGTCTTCATTATGCTATTGGGATACTGGGTCAAAAAAGCTTCGAGACCGCTGATCTGCGCCGCTGGATCCTTTTGCTGGATCGCTCCAACGTAGGCGTTATACTCGGCAGGGTCTTTAATGACAGGGGCTTGCGCGGACGCGGCTGGCGGCTGCCCTTGCGTGGCTGGGGCGGGTTGCTGCGTCGTTTGGGGCGCAGGTTGCGCGGCAGTCCGGGCTGCTGCGGCAGCAGCGGCTCCAAGCACAACCGTGACCAGAATCTTATTCATCAGTATTAGCTCCTTGCACCTTGGGATCTACAAAGTTATCGAAATCGCAACTGCATTCCGCCAGCACCGCTGACTGCGCTCCCGAAACCTCGCTCCCGAAATCCAGACCCGGGCATTCGCTGCTTCTTCGAAGCGGAATCGGAAACTATAGTTCAACCCGGAACAAAAAGCTAATCCCGGTGTGCCGGATTATAAGTACCCGTGCATCCGAAGGCAAGCAACTTGCTGCCGCACGTGCGCAATTGCGCAATATTGTAAGATGCAGAATTGGCGATAGCCGGATAGTAGCAATTCTAGAGCCTCGCAGCTTGCCGGGACACCCCGAACCGATTAGAAGGAATTCAATGAGCACGGTTAGGCCCAGTATTGATCGTAAGAGCGCTCACGCGAATATGGATCGTAAAGTTCTCGAGGAGCAGGTTGCGGTGGTTACCGGAGCGGGCCGCGGAATCGGCGCTGCCATCGCCCGTGGCCTGTCTGGATTAGGTGCAAACGTGGTTCTGCTCGGGCGTACCCCCGCCGCGCTACATTCCACTGCCCAGGCGATCGCAGACGCTGGAGACAAAGCGGAGCCAATGGTTTGCGATGTGACCAGCCTGCCATCCGTCGAGAAAGCCGCACAGCAGGTCGAAGCCTCATTCGGGCGATTGGATATTCTGGTGAACAACGCCGGGATCGGAGGCTTCGGCGGTCCGCTGCACCAGCTTCCTCCGGAGACCTGGGATCAAATTTTGAATACCAATTTGCGCGGCGTTTACTTTGTGATTCGTGCCTTTACGCCCTTGATGATCCGTTCGCTAGGCGGTCACATGATCAATATCTCATCGCTCTCCGGAAAAAATGCGTTGCCCAATGGTGCTGCCTACGCGGCATCGAAATGGGGATTGAACGGTCTAAGCTATTCCGTGGCGGAAGAGCTGCGTGGACATAACATTCGAGTGAGCGTGATCTGTCCGGGTTCAACCAACAGTGAGTTCAGTCCACACGCGGGGAAGGATCCTACGAAGATGCTGCAACCGGAAGATGTAGCTCACGCGGTAGAGATGCTGGCGACTCAGAGCCCGCAGTCGTTTGTGAGTGAAATTCTCCTGCGGCCGACGCAGAAACCCTAAGCGAAATCCCCCGCAAAGCGCTTTTCATCCTTCGCCACGCTCGCGATGACACACTTTAACCTGAGTGGGTCACACTAACGCAGGCTCACTTCTTAAATAGGTTCTCAAACGCCTGCCGCGCATCATTAGGCCGCAAGCTGGCCGGAGTGGACGTCTCCTTTTCCCGCGAAACCCGCAGTTCATATAGGGTGCAATCGTTGCGCGCATCTTTCTTCTCGATACGCTTGGCCACCGGCTTCATGCACTCGAAGCGGCTGCCGGGATCGAAATAGGCGCACTGCTTGCAGGAATGAAGCTCGAATCCGCACTTGGGGCAAAGCTCCCCAGGCGGCATACCTTGTAGCACCGTGCCGCACTGGGTGCATCGCGAGACCGCGCGGGTCCCCGGCAAATTCACCGGGCGCGGCCCGAACGTATTGTCTCGATTGCCGGGCCGATTGCCGGGGGACGAAGGCCGATCGCCGGACTCTTTCTCCCGGTGCGGCTTCTCCTCACGATCCTGATATCCGTGCTGACGGTATTTCGCCATAAAACCTCCGGCGGGCTGTGCTGCGCAGCATAAACCAAAGCCTCTCAGCCCACCACTTTCCCGTGTGCGACTCGTGTTTAAAGATTTTGACTTTCCCGGTCAAAGGAAGAGTTCGCTCGCCCTAGTTACAATGAGTCCATGATCCACGAACTTTTTCCCGTAGGACCGCTGCAATGCAACTGCTCGATTATCGGCGACGAAACCACGCATGAGGCCATGGTCATCGATCCCGGCGATGAGATTGAAAACGTGCTGGCTGCTCTCCGTAAGCATAACCTGCAAGTCAAGCAAATCGTCGTCACACACGCTCATATCGATCACGTTGGGGGCGCCATGAAGCTGCGCGCGGCCACAGGCGCACCGATTCTGCTCAACCAGAACGATTATGCCCTGCTCAAAATGCTCGATGTGCAGGCAGCGTGGGTCGGCATGGCCGCTCCCGGCACGGTTGAAATCGACCACAGTGTAAGCACCGGCGATTCGGTGAAGGCCGGCTCGCATGCCGCCAGCGTTCTCCATACTCCCGGCCACACTGAAGGCAGCATCTGCCTCTACTTCCCTGCCGAAAAGATCCTGATCGCCGGCGATACCCTTTTCGCCGGATCAATTGGCCGTACCGATCTGCCGGGCGGTTCGATGACAAAGATCATAGAGTCGCTTCACGGGACGGTGCTGGCTTTGCCCGATGACACGGTCGTTGTTCCCGGACACGGCCCGCTGACCACCATCGGAGAAGAACGAGAGAGTAATCCGTGGCTGGTGAAACGGTAGGCGATAGAGGATTGTCGATTGATGATTGCCCTGTTTGCCCTGCAGCTGCGGCCGGCCCTTGAACACCTATTGTCTGATAACGTCAGATGGCAAAAAACTCGAACGCATCGCCGCAGGACTCGTGTTGCATCTTCACAGCCACGTAGATACACTCGGACGGACAATGCGTCACGTCTCGATTGGCTGCAGCGTAGCCGTTCTTTTATGGGCCGCTAGTTTTGCGGGCGCTCAGGAGAAGTCCACGCCCTCCCAAGGCCCGCAACCGTTCCTGAAACCCTGCACCGCTAAGAATCCCCAGCCCTGCGCCGACAAGCCGCCTCGCCTTACTTACGGACCCAATCCGGAATGCTCGAAGGAGGCAAGGAAGGCAAGGATCCACGGCACCGTGGTCCTCACCGTTGTAGTTGCCACCGATGGACTCGCTCACGACATTTCGGTTGTGAGGTCCGTGGGCTACGGGCTCGATGAAGAGGCCATTAACGCCGTGAAAAAGTGGAGGTTCAAACCGGGACAAGGTTCAGGTAAACCAGCTCCCGTTCAGATGACCGTCGAGTCGGCCTTCCACTGCCCTGAGTAGAGAAGCCGCTGGCTGTTGTACCCCTCATTGCGCTCATCGACCAGTACGCCCCACTTCACTGTGGAGCGTGATCGACAACTAAACCTCTCCCACGGCTTTTAATCATCCATCAACAAGCATAAATTCCAAGATCCTGCCGATCCCTTCCTGAAATTCATCGTCCGCCGCAATCAAACTCAGCACCAAATATCCGTCGCTGGGAAAATCATAGAAGTGGCCGGGATGCGCCAGTACAGATTTCTCCCGCAATAACCTGATCGCCAGCTCTTCATCGGTCTGCGTTACCGGCACGCGCAGCACCGCGTACCAGCCCGCTTCCACGTGCAGCAGTAGGTGAGAATTTTGTGCGGCCGGTCAGGCATTGTTCAACTCGCACGCTGCTATTGCAGCTTCGCATACTCAGCTTTAGCTTGCTTTAGGACGGGGATGTCGGGTCGGCGTCTGTCGAGAGGATGCAGAGAATCGGATGCCAATTCGCCCCACTTCTCAATTTGGGTTTGCCGGCTCGTGGCTCAAGTTTTCCATCAGCCATACATCAGATGCCTCTGCTGCAACACTGACGATGATTTGTCGCCCGTCAGGGCTTACGCTAGCACTGTCATAGTCGACGATTTTACCGGGCAAAGCCGCCACCGAGCCAATCTCGTTCGGAGCGGCGGATTGAACTCTGATAATTTCGCTGTCTTGTCGCTCTGCATAAATATATTTTCCATCCGGCGACCAACCCAATGGCGAGACGTCGCCAGCCAGCGCTAAGGTTTCGAAGTACGGCTCAAGCGAGATGATCCAAAGCCCGACACCGGCTTTTCGATTCCAATAGACGGCCAGTTTCTTGCTGTCTGGCGAAAATATAGGCTTGCAGGGAACCCATCCCACGGATTCTTGTGGAAGTATGGCAGTCTGTGCACCCCCGTTGATCCGGAGGTAATTTCGAATCCCCGGCTTTTGGTAGACAATCTCACGACTCGGCCACCAAGCAAGTCGGCTATTGGTGTTTGCGGCGTTGGTTTCCTCCAGCGGCTGAGGAGCACCTCCGTTGGCGCTGATCGTCCACACTCGCGGTGTGCCGTTCTGGTCGCTTACAAATGCAATTTGCTGTCCATCTGGTGACCACGCTGGGCTCGAAGTCATAGCGTGCCCGAAGTAGGTGAGTTGTATAGGCTCGCCCCCTGCTGTCTGCATTTTGAAAATGTTCGTCTCAGCTTGATTTGCCCCTAGTGCGAAGGCGATCCACATTCCGTCGGGTGAGAAGCTGGGTACGGCATAATAAGACGTTCCAGAAGTGATTTGGCTGGGTTTCGCTTTCTCTTTCGCCGTGGGCTGCAGTCTAATTTGCCAGAGGTTCGAATAGTCATGCTCTCTTGTGTAAGCCAGCCGAGACCCGTCAGCGGAGAGCGTAAAGAATTCACCTGTCTCCAGACCACTAGCTATGGCAACAGGTTTGGCATCCTCTTTTATTGGAATTCGTGAAAGTTCGGATGTACTCCCTGTACTGTGCAGAAAATAGATTGAGTCACCCGACGGCGACCAGCGAGCCGAGTAGATTCTATCGTTCTCTTCGATCAGCTTGCGTACTCCGGTGCCATCCGGCTTAAAGATTCGAATTTGAAATTTCTCAGAGTCTGCTGTCACCGCCAAAATCAAACCTGCCCGCGGCGAACAGTCGATGCCATCCAGATATGTGTATCCCGATAGTCGGACTTCCTTTGTCTCGCCCGTCAATTTGTTCACTAATCTGAATCCTTTGAAACCCGACACTTCCGATTCTCTCGCCATCACGAGCTCAGACCCGTCAGCCGTGAGCCAGCAGGCATATTCACGGGTGGAACTCTCCTTGTCAATCGGACGCTCGCTTCCGCCCAACCGTGAAACGACGGCAATCCCATCCTCAGAACCGGGAGAGCCAGGTGTGGAAACTTCAGACTCCCTCTCAAACTCGAACAGTACCTCAGAGCCGTCTGGCGACCATAGCGGACTGTATAGGTGTCTGGCCTGAGCAATTTCGATAGAGGAGCCGTTCGACGCCTGCACTAACAGTCTTTCCTGCGCACCAAATTTCTTTTTCACGTATGCCACAAACAAGCCATCTGGCGAAATGGCAGGCGAAAACGCATTGCCGACGAACGTGAATTGCTTGTGCGTAACGTTAACTTGGGTAAAGTTTTCAGAACGCGATTTTGAGTACAAAATTGCTCCTACCACCAATCCGGCGAAGATAAGACCCGTTGCCCATGTCAACTTGTGTTCTTTGATGGCCGTGACCAACCCGAAACCGCCAGCAGGACGCTCGGCAGTTGAGACCCCACTTGATGAACTCAGGATCTCGCTAGACGTAAGCAGTCGGCGACTGGATTCCGTGTCTCGTCTCAGTCTTTGCAAATCCGTGCGAATGTCAGAAGCGTGCTGGTAGCGAAGGTTGCGATCCTTTTCCAGACACTTATTGATGATGTCTTCCAATTTGGGCGGAAGGTCGGGGTTCAGCCGCACGGCTGGCGTGGGTGTCCCGTCCAGAATGGTTTTGAAAATAACACCAGAACTCTCGCCACGGAAAGGCAACGTGCCAGTTGCCATCTCATAAAGAACCGCACCAAACGAGAACAGATCAGTACGTGCGTCCAATTCCTTGGCTCGCACTTGCTCCGGCGACATGTATGCGATAGTGCCAATAGCCTGACCGGGACTGGTCAGGTGTTCCTCCTGTGTCACGGTCGGAGCGGCTATCGCGCCAGCCTCGCCAAACTTGTTTGGGACGGGCGTCACCTTTGCCAATCCGAAATCCAAAATCTTGGCGTGTCCGCGCTTCGTGACGAAGATGTTCGCAGGCTTGATGTCGCGGTGGACAATGCCAGCCGTATGAGCAGCGTCGAGAGCGTCGGCAATCTCGATCCCAAGCGATAGCGCCTCCTCAACCTCCATCGGCTTGCCGCCGATCCGGTGCTTTAGCGTCATCCCGTCCAAAAACTCCATCACGATGAACGGCTGACCATCCTGCTGTCCGATTTCGTGGATGGTGCAGATGTTCGGGTGGTTCAGGGCGGAAGCGGCCCGAGCCTCGCGGCGAAATCGTTCGAGTGTCTGAGGGTCTTGGGCAACATCTTCGGGCAGAAACTTCAGGGCGACGAAGCGACCAAGCTCGGTGTCCTGAGCCTTGTAAACGACACCCATCCCGCCCCCGCCAAGTTTTTCGACGATGCGGTAGTGCGAAATGGTTTGCCCGATCATTGGGCTGAAATCTTAGGACCGGAGCGCGGGCGAGTCAATGAAGGAGTGGAAGTTGCTTGCGTCATAAAGGGTCAATTGGCGAATATCGCCATTACACCCATTGAGAAAATTGGTGTCTCCGGTCAGGGTCAATGAGTGTAAACGCCTGTGTTTGCGACGATCATCTAAAATTGCCAGCCTACGAGATTTGCCGTATTGCACTTTCTCGGGCAACCGCTAGACGCTAGTCTTTACGCTGACAGAATATCTGAAGGAGGTTACTTAGAAATGTCTACTGCCCGTGTAACTCAAATGCCTACTACACGATCTGGTGCCACTCAGGAGTTAAGCACTGATTACGTTCGCGAAATTTTCAAGAACCTGGAATCCGGAGATGGTAAAGGGTTCTTCGATCACGTCTTGGACGACGTAGATTGGATCGTCGAGGGAACGCATCCTCTTGCCGGTCACTATCACAGCAAGGCCGAGTTCCTCGCACATACATTTGAGAAGCTGGAGAAGGTCTTGCCGGAGGGCGCGCAACTTCGCACTGAGTATGTGCTCGTAAGTGGGGACTGGGCGGTGGTTGAATTGCATTCCCTGGCAACAGCGAAGAATGGCCTGCGGTTCGACAACCGCTACTGTTGGGTATGCCGCTTTGTGAATGGCACCATCGTTGAGGTTCGAGCGTATCTCGATTCCGCCATGGTTGCTCGCCTTTTCGAGGAGAATCCGATTTAGCCGGACTAAGAAACATCTGCGGCAGCTCTGCCGTGAGGCGGTCATCAGGCGCTGGCAGCGTCTGATGCATAAACTCGCTTTGCGCCCTCCTAATGTTTGGTTGCAGTTCCATTTTTTGAGTCCGCGGCGGATGTCTGCGGCCAAACCGGCGAGACCAGTTCCGTGCGCCAAATTGGTCCTCCCATGTAGGACAGGGTTTCGGACCTGAGGACGAGCGGGGCTTCACCGCCAAGAATCCAAATCTGCGCATCTGGCGGTTGCTTTCCTATTACCGGCGCGACCACGCCAGCCACGCCACCAAGGTCAACCTTCCCGACATAATGCAAGGCCTCGCGGCTGAACCCCACTACGGAAAAAGCATCCTTCCCCTGGGCATTCACTACGATCTTTACGAGCCTCGGCTTTGGTGCAGCCACCACCATAGGGATTTCGATTTTTTGCGTGCCCTCTGGGATATTCATCATCAGGGTGGGAATCAGACCATTGCCTAAATCGGGCGGCAGCACCATGTGCTCGTTCGCTACTTTCTCTTTGCCATCGTTGTCGGTGTAACGAACCGTAACCTGCCCGGTGGCGCATGTAACCGAGAGATCGCTTGGGTTCTTGAACGCTGGCCCCTTCTGCACCATGCGATAGGAGACGAGCCGGAAGTCGCGGCGCTGCGAAAAGACTGTGGTTTCTATCTGCTGCGAGCCGTCTTTGAAGCGGAACGCGACTTGAGTTGTGACTTGATCGCCGCGAGCGATCTGGGTTAAGTCGCCGGCGGCGATCGCTACGCCATCCAGCGTGCTGAGCACCAGAAAGCCATGAATTAATCCTGCCCGGTAGCGCACTGCGACCGGAGACGCCGAAGCCGCAACGCCGGAAAGGATACAAGTGGAAATCAGCAGAAAAGCGAGAACGCGGGAGCGCAAAACTGTCACCTCTTGTGCCCCAGAAGCGGCACAGTGCTTCGATGCAGTTTAGCGCCTGTGCGGTTTGCGTAATGGCTGGACAGAGCAAGGTGCTAAGCGGCGGGCGAGATGGATCGGAGCTTCCTTCTCTCACGAGGGGCAGGAACTCTACTTCTGCTTACTGGAGTCGGCGGTCTTTCAGACGGAGGCTTTATAGCCTCCATTTAAGATGGAGGCATTCATGGATTCGACAGTCTCGAAGCCTGTGGGAAAAACATTCTGGAACTTTCTTGCTTTGAGTTTGGTGGTGCTTGCGGACGGAATATGCGTACCGGGGCCAGCACAGTCGAACACAGACAAGGGGAACCGGCTTAAAGCCTCGCAGGGGCGGTGAACACGAATGAGCCATAGATTCCCTATCGGATACCAAGCATGAGCCTTCGCAAAGGCCCCAGTCTCAACCAGCTTCGCCGCTACGCGATTGCGCGCAGCCTTTTCAAGGCTACGAGCCTGCAGCGGGCCATTACCCGTCTGGGGTTCGTGCAGGCCGACCCGATGCGGGTGCCGGCGCGGGCGCAGGATCTGATCCTGGCGCAGCGCGTGAAGGACTATCACGCCGGCGAACTGGAGCGGCGTTACCCGCGCCTGGCAATCGAGGAGGCCTTCTTCGTTAACTACGGTTTTCTGCTTCGCGAGGCCCTGCCCCTGCTACATCCACGTGCGGCGCCGAGCGCCTGGCATACATGGGACGCCGGGATGGAAGCGCGCGCCCAGGAAGTACTGGACTTTGTACGCCAGCGTGGCTGCACTCACCCCAAGGAAGTCCTGGCGCATTTCGACCATGGCCGCCTCAAGCGCTGGGGCGGCGAGCTGAATGCCAGCACGCATCTGCTGGACGGCCTGCACTATCGCGGACTGCTGCGCGTGGCGCGGCGGGAGACCGGTACACGGGTTTATGAAGCGATCGAGCTCGCGCCGCAGGACGGCAGCCTTGCCGAAAACAACGGTAACAATGATGACATCCGGCTGGCGCACGCCGGCCAGTTGCTGGACATGGTGGTGCAGCTCTATGCGCCGCTGCCCGCGGCCAGCCTAGGGTATTTGTGTGGACTGCTTCGCTCTGGAGTGCCGCACCTAGCCCCCGCAGTGCGGCAAGTTCAGGAGAACGTCAAGTCCCGCTACGCCCATGCCGAGGTCGAGGGCCGCCTGTGGTTCTGGCCGCAGGGCGAGAAGCCGGCGAGTGCACGTTACGCGGTCGATGGCAAGCTGCGCTTCCTTTCGCCCTTCGACCCCGTGGTCTGGGATCGGCGGCGGTTTAAATTGTTCTGGGGATGGGAATACAAACTCGAAGCCTATGTGCCAGCCCACAAGCGCCGCATGGGCCATTACGCGATGCCCGTGCTATGGGGCGAGCAAGTGCTGGGCTGGGCCAATTTGAAAGTTGTTGATGGCAGGCTCCAGCACAAGCTGGGATTCGTCGGTGCACGGCCACGCGGCAGGGCGTTTCAGCGGGCGCTGGACGAGGCGTTGCAGCAGATGCGGGAGTTTCTGGAGCTGTAGCCTTGCCGCCAGCGTTCGTCGGTCTCGAGACACGCAGAATGTCATCGAGCACGTGTTCACCTCTGCTTACGGCGACGAAAGTGCCCGAATGCTGGAGTCAACGGGCAAGTCGAACTGGACAGCCCCTTCGGCTCCGCTCAGGGGCAGGCTTAGGCGGCTGTCCCTACATGCAACCCTTGGAATGCGAGGTTTGACAGGCCTTGGCGATGTTTCTATACTCAGGCCCACGTCACGACCACCCTCCCGGAGGACTCCTATGATGAAACGCTCGCTGCTGGTTTTCCTGACTACTTTTCTGATTTCTGGCTTCACCACTTTTGGCTGTGCACAAGTCGCGGGGACCGTGCACCGACCCACACTCACTCCCCAGACCAGCGGGACCAACCAACTCCTGATCGCGGTCAGTCCGGTGAACGCGCAAGTAGTGTGGGCGGCGGGAACCGGCGGCACGTTTGTGGTGACGACGGATGGCGGCAATACATGGAAATCCGGCGTGGTGCCGGGCGCCGAGAAGTTGCAATTCCGCGATGTGCAGGGCGTGAGCGCTCAAGTCGCCTACCTGATGTCGATTGGAAACTATACCGAGAATTTTCGTATCTACAAGACGGTCGACGGCGGCGCAACGTGGCAGGAGCAGTTTGTGAATACGCTCAAGAATGCGTTCTATGATTGCATGGCATTCTGGACGCCGGATCGCGGCATTGCGCACAGCGATTCGGTGAATGGAGTCTTTCCCGATCTGCGCACCACCGATGGAACCAATTGGCTGTCGATTGCGGACAATATGCCGCCTGCACTGCCGAACGAAGCTTCTTTTTCGTCAAGCGGCACCTGCATCACCACGCAGGGGGAAAACAATGCCTGGATCGCGACTGGCGGCGCGACGATTTCAAGAATTCTGGCGACCAGGGATGGCGGAAACAGCTGGAACGCTTATGACACTCCGCTGAACAGTTCGGCCTCCGCCGGCGGATTCTCCGTGGCTTTTCGCAATGGTTGGGACGGCATTGTGGGAGGCGGCGATTTATCGACCAACGATGCTGCGCAAGCCGCGACCTCGCATGATGGCGGCCAGACGTGGCAGCTAACTACGACACCTCCGGTGGGAGGAACGATTTTCTGCCTTGCCTATGCGATCGGCTCACACTTGAACGCTGCTACCAACGATGCCGCGAACGATGCCAAGTTCCTGAATGCGCAGACCGTAGTTGTGACCGCCGACACGGAACCGGATTTCGAAAGAGGATCCGCGGCATGGACTCCGGATGAAGGGCAAACCTGGTACCGGCTGCCGGGAGTAAGCGGCTACTGGGCAGTGGCCTTTGCCGAGCCTTCCGCCGGATGGTTTGTGGGGAACAATGGGCAGATTTTGAAAATCAGCTTTTAGGAACTTTGGGGAAGCAAGGAGATCCACTTGGCAGCGCGCGATCGGAAATTCCGTGCGTTTTGGTGACGGAGCCTGATTTTCCCTTGGTTTTGTCTGAAGCACTTAGGGCATCACTAAAATTTCAGTGAATGCGCAAGGCCGCGATGGTTGTCGCAACATCGCCATATCATTCATTGACAATGCCAGGGAGTTTGGGCGCTTTCAAAGTACGTACGCCCGAAGCATCCACCAAACAAGAAATATCGCGATAATGGCCCCCGCGATGTGAATCGTCCAGTCGCCAGCTGTTTTCGGTTTCCCAAAATTGAACATGCGGCCATGGTAGCAGGCCCCGCACAGCTGACAAGTAATTGCCGTTTCACTAGATGATCCGAGGCGCAGACTTGTGGACTCAGCGTCGACTCTCTCTTTGAGATGACTCTGGTAATTAACGGTTCGAACGGCGATCTCGCTAAAGTCAAGGTTGGGGTAAATGTATGAAGCGAGTTCTGATTGTAATTCTTGCAATAACGACGCTCGCCGGGGCGCGGGATAAAAAGCCAAAAGCTCTTCCGGGACCGTATATATTCTTCAGCAAAGCTCCTGCTCAAACTCTGAAGGCTCTAATCGTTCAAGCGAATGTAAACGAAGGGTATGTCCTCGACTCCGACGACCAGTTACAATTTCGCTTCTCGAAGCCGGGGCAAATGCCTATCGTGAGTGCGCTCTTCGTTGCTTCCGGCGCGTGTCCTGGCATGACCACAAAAAAAGTCTGGTCCTACACGCTGGCGGAACTCAATGGCTCTACGAAGGTGACTGTGCAGCCGGTCTGGGAATATCCGGACGATTACTGTAAGACGCAAACTCAGGAATTGATATGGAGCCAGCGAGAGGAGATTGCAGCATTTCAAGCAATGCTGGACAAAGCTCCCACTGCGAGTGCGCAGAAGGCCACAGTGAGTCCTGCTTCAGCCTCGCCAGGAGCTGCTCCTGCTTCCACTCCGGAGCCGGTTGCAAAGCAGTAGACTCCGAAGCACCGCGCGGGCCTGTCTCGAATCGCCGGTCGGGCTAAATTCGTGCTTCCAATCGCAGACCTTCAGCATTGGCTCGAAGTATTCTTCGCCGAATATTTTGCGTGACTAATGGAGAATTGGAGTAGCAGAGGCGGCTATGCACTCCCACAAATTACCGTTGTGAATCCAGGTATCGACGAAGCGATTTCGCCTGACAAACATTTTTCCGTTTTCAAAACCGCTTTGACGAAACACACCGGTCGCGATGGCGACGCTACCAAAGATCCGCACCTTGATTGACTCTGGATCGCCTTGTTGATTCGAGGAAGGCTTCGCCGTATCGATTCCTGTAAGAAATCCACTTTTTGACAGCAGGCTTCCGTCATCGTTGATCACTACTATGGAATCATCAAGCATGGTACCCAATGCCTTACCATCACGATCTTTATAGGCCTGGTTCCAAGCCTTCTCCATGGCAATAACCTTGGATTCGCTCTCGCCATTGTCTTGAGCCAGCACGGGCATCGCCAGGGTACTGGCCAGGGTAAGAACCCACAGTGTCTTCACTTTGCACCGCACTTTGTACCGCCTCGAAGCTTGGTATTGGCCATAACACAGAAGTATAGGGAGTAACGGCTAATATCGCGATGAACGAAGGTATGGGATGCGGCACCCGGAGACTGTCTGTTGCGGCCCGCTCTACGCCACGGCTCTCACTTTTCTTTGAATGTTGGGCAGGCTGGCAAGTGCCGCCGCGGGTGTTAACACTGGTTGTAACTTGTGTGACTGTCGATGACGTCAAACGGCACAATGAAGCGATATGCAACGCCCTAGCTCATAAGCGCTCTCGAAAAATCTCTTGTACAGGCGAGGCTCTTCAATGCGTTCCATCGCGTACCGGCGATCGACGGGGCTGAAGCGCTTTAGGGGAGGGCCTGCCTTTAAGTGATGGTCAATTCGAGAGCGCTACTGGTCCCACCGCTCGTACAGCCCAAATCGCCCGAGTTCCCGCTTGGAGTGTCGACCGTTACGGTTGCTGTTCCAGGAGCGGCGATCACTGTTGTCGTAATCGTGACCTGCAACTGCGTGCTGCTTGTGACCAAGGTGGTTAGCGCCGTCCCGTTGATGACCCCGACAGAAGACGAAACAAAGTGACTGCCATTCACGGTGAGAACAAAGCCCTGCCCCACTTCGGCGAATGTAATGGTGCTGGGAGAAAGAGATCCAATGACCGGGGATGGCCGGGCACTTCCGCACAACGGATTGACCGAGTTACAGGCTTGGAACATTACTAAGAGCAGAAGCGCACTGAGAGGCCGCAAGAAAGCGCTGATTCTTCTCACATGGGATCGTACCATGCGCTGACCAAATGCCGGAGTGGTTCTTCTAATCAGCAATGACCAAAGCGGCTTGAAATACAAGCGAAGAGCACGGAATCTCATACCAATTGTGTACAGTTTGTGTACAAAATCAATCGGCCCTCTCGCGGAGGGCCTTTTTATGCGGCTTTTGAATTGGTGGAGCTAGTCGGGATCGAACCGACGGCCTCGTCGTTGCGAACGACGCGCTCTCCCAGCTGAGCTATAGCCCCGTACTCGGATGGACTTTTCGCCCGATACCCTCGGACAGGTCATTTTATCAGCGTTCGCTCCTCTGTACCATCCTTCGCACGCGCAAGTGCAAACCGCGAACCACCAAGGCCCACGAAGCCACACGAAGACTGCCCGCGAATCGAACGCCTTCGTGACCTTGATGGTGGAACCTTTCTCCTGGTTACATCTGGACCAATTACCCAAAGGTGCTTGACGAATGGCACCCTCGCTCGTCTAATCTTTATAGAACTGTTTGGTATGAGCGCTTTTCAGGGTTCCCTTATGTTTACGGAACTGAGTTCGAAATCCATCATTCAGCGGCGCGCACTAACTGTGTCGCTTACTGTGCACGGGCTGCTATTTCTCTGGCTATTGCACAGCGCCAGGCCTCAATTGTTAAATCCAAATTCGGTTGCCCAGGGGCGCAACGGCAACGTGCTGACCACACTTTACTTCCCTACCCAGTCGCCGGACGATAGCTCTACCAGTTCTTCCGATCAGGCCCGCCAGGTCTATCGTCACTCGCACCTGAGCCAGCAGAAATTATCGCTCAAGCACGATTCAGCGGTCTCGAGGCTTGCTCAGCCTACAAGTCCTCGCATTCCAACTCCGGCCGAAGACAACGCTAAAACAACCATGCTCTCGGAGCTGGGCCATGGCGCGCCCGCTGGACCGGTTTACGGCACGCTGCCCGGCGGTCCGGTATACGGGAATGAGATTCGGCCTGCTCTGCCGGTCTATACTGCCGATCCGGTGGTATATCCCTGGGAACTGCCGGAGTCCGAAGGCAATGTGGTAGTGGAGATCACGATCGATGAGCGAGGTGCAATTGTGGACAAAACCGTTCTCCACAGCATGGGCTCGAAGCTCGATGAGAAATTCCTCGTAGCTCTGGAAAACTGGCGCTTTCAACCGGCGACCCGCAACGGCGTAGCCATTGCCTCCAAGCAGGACGCAGTTTTCCACTTCCGCGCCAGAGGATAACCTTCCAGCGCTTCCTTCTCTCGCGCGCGCATAGTCGGCCCTGATTAATCATAGCGAGCGCCAAGCCGCTATAATTAGAATGTGCAGGCAAGTTCAATTCAGCAAGTAGCATCGGCCGATTTTCCTACGCGTTGGGGAAAATTTCGTATCTATGGCTTCCGTAGCGGCCTCCGCGGCCAGTCCGACGTTGATGGCATCAAGAGGGACGACGGCAAGAAAGTGGAAGAGGCCGTGGCATTGGTGATGGGCGATATTCACGCCGCGCCGCCGTTAGTACGCGTGCATTCCCAATGCCTTACCGGCGACGTTTTCCATTCGCTGCGCTGCGATTGTGGCGAGCAACTCGAAATGGCGCTCGCCATGATTCGCGACGCGGGCGCGGGAATCCTTATTTATGAGCAGCAGGAGGGCCGCGGCATTGGCCTGATGGCCAAGTTGCAAGCTTATGAATTGCAGGATTCCGGTCTGGATACGGTGGAAGCCAACGAGCGCCTGGGCTTTGAAGCCGATCTGCGCGACTTCACTCTGCCGGGAGAGATTCTCAAGACCCTGGGAGTAAACAGCGTGCGGCTGCTTTCCAACAATCCAGAGAAGGTGGATGCACTCGAACGCGCTGGCGTGAAGGTAATCGAACGCGTGCCTTGCGAAGTATCAGCCAGTCCGCAGGCGGAAGACTATCTGAGAACCAAGAAAGAAAAATTGGGTCATATTTTCTCCTCGCGGTAGTGCTTCGCATTCGTATTAAGTCTTCGGGCGGCGTCTGCCTTCAAGATCCTCTCCAGTTCCCTTCTATTCTTCGCAGGCAAATAGAGCAGCGCTGCCTTCGCGAGCGCAATGTAAATTTCGCTTGCTTCCGCCACTCCCTTTAGAACCTGTAGATGTTTCCCGACGGTTTCAGCGTCTCCGCGGGCGATGGGCCCACTGAAGGCTTTGCTCGCTCCCGCCGCCGCGTAGTTCGCAATGGTTTGCTGAACGATGGGCAGCATGCGCTTGCGGGCCACGCTTCGTGCCACTTTCGCAGCGCCAGCTACTCTCTCGCTAGCTGCCAGCAAGGCAGTTAGGAGCGGCGACAGAAACATGCCCCAGGCGTGGTATAGGGGCTTATCTTTTTCTTGAATGAGAAAAGGATTCCCGCGAAGATGGGCAACGATCTGAAGTGCGGCGCGAGTTGCCGCGCGGTCGCCTTCAATAGCGAACGGAACTCCAGCGAGAGACGGCATTCCGCGAAGAGAAGATCTCTTCACAAAGGTCATTAGCGGATGCACCGAAGCAACCGCCGCTCCCCGCCGCCGAAGCTCCGCAAGCTCATCGCTGGTGAGGGCGCCGCTGGAATGGATCGCGACTTTCCCCTTCCAATCCGCTGCATCCCGAAGCGAAGCCGCCGCGCCCGATATCTCCGCGTCGGGAACACAGAACCAAACCACGTCGGCCTGAATGTGCGCCCGAGAAGCCACGGCGGCCACAGCGTCTGATTTACTGGCTAAACTCCGCGCCCGCCTCCATGACCCGGAGCGATCTCGCGACACAATCTGGTCGATACCGTATCCGGCGTTGCGCAAGGATGGCGCGAGAGCCGTTGCAAGATTCCCTGCCCCAACCAGCGCGATCCGCAGCTTTGTCGGCCTCTTACCCGGCATGCCCGGCAGAATAGCAGACTCAGTTTGGAAGTAATGTAACCTAGTGGCATTCCTGGGCGAACTGGGCAAGATCTGTTCCGATCAATTCGGAGAGTAAACGGATTCTTATGGACATGAATCGGCGGGATGTTTGCAAATTACTCGGTGTTGCCTCGTTGTCGGGTTTAGCCCGTGCTAAGGCCCCGCGGGCTGATGCGGCGACGGATGTTCGCGTCCCTGTTCAGGCTCATCTCTTCAAACTTTCTGAAGTTCGATTGCTCGACGGACCCTTCAAACATTCGCAACAACTCAACACGGAGTATTTGCTCAAGCTGGATCCTGACCGCCTTCTGGCATGGTTCCGCAGGGAGTCCGGCTTGACGCCAAAGGCGCCGGTTTACGGAGGATGGGAGTCCGAAACCGTTTGGGGAGATCATTACAGCCTTCCCGGTGCGATTCTCGGCTTTTATCTTTCGTCCATGGCAAACAGTTACCAGGGCACTGGCGACGAGCCTACCCGGAAACTGATATTGGAGCGCCTTCGCTATACCGTCGATCAACTTGCCGAGTGTCAGGCGGCATTTGGAGACGGTTATCTGCTACCCACCAAAAATGGCCATCAAATTTTTGAACGCGTCGCGCGTGGCGAGATCGTCACTTCGAATCCTTTGATCGACGGCGTTTGGGAACCAACCTATGTTCTAAACAAGCTGACGCTCGGCTTGGTCGATGTCTACAACGGCGTGGGAATTGAGAAAGCACGAAGTGTATTGCTCGCTGTCGCCAATTGGTTTGGAACGGCCGTGCTCAACCGGCTCGACGATGCCCAGGTGCAACAGCTTCTGGTGTGTGAACACGGATCGCTCAGCGAATCGTTTATCGATTGCTACCGCTTGATGGAAGACCCCAAATATCTCGATTGGGCTAAGCGCCTCAACGATCACGCCATGCTCGATCCTTTATCCCAAGGGAGAGACATTCTGGATGGCTGGCATGCGAACACGCAAATTCCCAAGTTCACTGGCTTCCACAACGTCTACCTCTACACAGGCAATCCCCAATATAGAAAGGCAGCATTTAATTTTTGGCAAATCGTTACGGAAGATCGATCATGGGTGAACGGAGGCAATAGTACCGGCGAACACTTCTTTCCGGCCACGCAAACTCGAGAACGCATGCTCGCCTCCGCCGGTCCGGAAAGTTGCAACACGGTCAACATGCTGAGGTTGACCGAAACTCTTTTCACGGACTCGGTAGACGCCAGACTCGCCGATTTCTACGAACGCGCTCTCTACAACCACATTTTGCCAGTGCATGAGCCGAAACGCGGTATGGTTTCCTACTTCACTTCAATGCGGCCGGGCCACTACCGCACCTGCTCCTCGGAGTTTGAATCGTTCTGGTGCTGCCTGGGAACCGGCGTTCAGGCCGCCAGCCGCTACGGCATGTTTATTTACGCGAAGGGCGAGCAGAAGCTCTACGTCAATCTCTTCATTCCATCGGAAGTGTCCTGGGAAGAAATGGATACGACGATTCGACAGGAAACCTCGTTCCCGGATCAACCTTCGACTACCTTTACGATCCTGACGAAAAAAGAACGCCGGTTCTCCCTAAACCTGCGTCATCCCGGGTGGATCAAGTCTGAATCTCTTAGCCTGAGAATCAATGGGGAAGTCCAACAACTGGCTTCGCGTCCCGGTTCCTACGTCGAAGTCAATCGTAGTTGGAAGAATGGAGATCGAGTCGAACTCTCGCTTCCGATGGAATTGACTTTGGAAGGCCTTAGAAATTCAGATCAGTATGGCGCAATTTTGTATGGCCCGATTCTGCTGGCGGGGGAATTGGGAGCTAAAGGAATTACCGAGGATGAGTTCGATCAAAAAATGGACCATTCCGCAGTCCATACAATTTCTCTCGCGGAAACGCCTGTATTATCCGGTTCCCCCGCGCAGATTCTTTCCAGCTTGCAACGGCGCGAATCCGAAACTATGTCGTACTCTCTAATTTTCCCTGATCAAAAGACTCCGATTTCGCTCATTCCACTCTATCGCTTGCACTTCCAGAGATACGCGATCTACTGGCGCATCGTCCCCACTGAGCGCGAGCGTCTGGCTTACAGGGAGGCACTGCAAGATATTGAGGGAAAAATTGCACGTGCGGGTAGTCTGGCCTTGGATAGTGTGATCATTTGCGATGACGAATCCGAAAAGGCACATGGATTTGAATCGGTAAATTCGACAACCGGCACCGATGATGAATGTAAGTGGCGACGGGCCGCTAAAGGTGGATGGCTTAGTTACCTTGTGAAGGTGCAGCAGGAAAAAGAGAATTTTCTTTGGGTTGAATATCACGGCGCCGAGATCGAACCGAACCAGTTTTCGATCCTGATCGACGGACATCGCGTCGCATCGGAAGCCGACCTCAAGAACTTCGACTTGCCTGTCATCTACGGAAAAACCTATCGGATTCCCCAGGAATTGACTTCCAACAGAAGCTCCGTGACCGTCAAGTTTCAGTCTAATTGGCCTTACGTCACTCCTCGAATTTTTGCCCTTCGCACAATGCGTCTCGATGTTACGTAAAGTATCGAGTCAGCTGGCCCGCCCCTGCAGACACATAGCATCCACGGCGTGCTTTATGATTGTGGAGATGCCCCAGTCTAAGAAATCCAAACCCGTCGCAGTCCGCAAGCGCGGTTCCTCCAAAGCCCGAGTGATTTCTTCCCGCACGGTTTACCGCGGACCTGTGTTCTGGGTGACCACCGACGAAGTGCAGGAACCCGGCGGAGTTCGGGCTCGCCGCGACGTAATTCATCACACCGGCTCAGTTGTAATCCTGGCAGTGGACGAATCGCAGTCGACTCCGCATGTGCTTCTGGAGCGCCAATACCGCCATGCGGCGAATAGCTATCTCTGGGAACTTCCCGCGGGACGCATCGACTCCGGTGAACAGCCGCTGGCGGCAGCGCGCCGCGAGCTTCTTGAGGAGACCGGCTACACCGCGAAGAACTGGCGGCGCATATTTCATTTCTATGCCAGTCCGGGGTTCGTGGCGGAAACCATGTCTGTATTTCTGGCTACCGGGCTGCGGCGCGGCAAGGCTCAACCGGAGGCCGACGAAGTAATCCAGATGCGCATGGTACCGCTTGCGACGGCCACTGGCATGGTGTTGCGGGGTACCATCCGCGACGCGAAGACGATCGGCTCCATTCTGTGGCTCGACTATCAGCGAAATCATCGGATTCCTTTGACCTAAGGTAAAAACCTCATCCGCCCAGAGGCGTTATATCCCCAAAGGAACGGTTTGACTTTGTGCCCGCTGTGACTTAGCTTTGTCCGATGGCGTACATTAGCCACGCAACCCACCATTCTCTCCCTCCTAATCATTCCATCCTAATTTCCGTAGATTGCATCCTATTTTTTAGTCACGTCTCAGGGGTCTCTTCCTAAATGGCGTGCAGATTTAGGGGGTACGTCGAAAGTGAAAGGTACCGTGAAGTGGTTCAACAATGCAAAAGGTTATGGGTTCATCGGACGAGCGGATGGTCCCGACGTTTTTGTTCACTACAGTGCCATCACATCCGAGGGTTATAAGAGCCTTCAGGAGGGTGACGAAGTGGAATTTGAGATTACCGAGGGTCAAAAGGGTCCGCAGGCGGCCAATGTATTGAAGGCTTCCTAAGCGACTTGGTCCACCAATTTCGGCTGGGCACTTGGGCACCCCCTCCAATTAGTCGGTAAGCCGAGGGCAAAACCTACGCCAGAAACATACTGTTCGGCTCCGCTGGCGCTGAATTTCATTCTTGTTTAATCTTTATCCGTGGACAATAAATCCATCGCCACGGTCCTCTATGACACCGCCGACCTGCTGGAAATCGATGGCGCGGACTCGTTCCGAATCCGCTCTTACCGCAATGCCGCGCAAGCCATCGAAAATCTGAGCGAGCAGATCAGAGATCTCATCGGCGAACCTAAGAAGGTTCTCGCCATCCCTGGCATTGGTAAAGGGATGCTCTTGAACCTGCAGGAACTCTTTCGCGAGGGCCGCCTCAGCATGCAGGCTGAGCTGCTGAAGAAATATCACCCCTCGATGCTGCAATTATTGCGGATTCAGGGGCTCGGTCCGAAGACCATCGCGTTAATCTGGAGCGCCTATCAGATTTGCGATGTGGATGGCGTGGAAAAACTGGCGCGGGAAGGCAAGATTCGCGAACTGCCGCGGATGGGCGAGAAGCACGAGCAGAAATTGCTCAAAGCCATCGAGGACTTCCGCCGGATTTCAGGACGCTTTCTGATCGATGCCGCCGAAACCGAGGCTACAAAGCTCATCGACTACCTGGCAATGTTCCCAGGCTTCGAGAAGATCACTCCGGCCGGCTCGTTGCGTCGCGGGCGGGAAACAGCGGGTGATCTCGATATTCTCGTTACCGGTCCGGGTTGTTGCAGTCCAGAAGAACGCGCCCAGGCCGTGCAGTACGTCGCACAGTATCCGCCGCTGATGGACATCATCGCCCAGGGCGACAACAAGATCAGTTTCCGCCTCCGCAGCGACCTGCAGGTGGACGTGCGCTTGTTGCCTCCCGATTCTTTTGGCGCGGCCATGCAGTATTTCACCGGATCGAAGGCGCACAACGTTGCCCTGCGGCAGCGCGCCCTGAAAATGGGTTACACGCTGAACGAATATAGTCTGGCCGATCTTAAAACCGGCCAGGCAGTCGCAGGAAAAACCGAGGAAGAAATTTATGCCAAGCTCAATCTGGATTACATCCCTCCCGAGCTGCGGGAGAATCTGGGCGAGATCGATGCCGCGGAAAAGCATACGCTTCCATCATTAATCACACTGAGCGATCTTCAGGGTGATGTGCACATGCATACCGTGGAGACGGACGGCCGGAACACCATCGAAGAAATGGCGGAAGCGGCCAAGGCGCGCGGCTACAAATACATGGCGATCACGGATCACTCGAAGAACCTGGCGTTCGCCAACGGACTTGACGATGCCCGCGCAGTTGCCCATGTTAAGAAAATCCGCGAAGCCAACGATAAAATCGGCGGGATCAGGATTTTTGCCGGGATTGAAGTGGACATTCTTGCCGATGGAGATCTGGACCTTTCCGACGACGTTCTCGCCCAAATGGATATCGTTATCGCGAGTGTTCACTCGGCATTCAATCAGGAGGCGGCGAAGATGACCGAGCGTTTGCTCAAGGCGATCGGTAATCCGAACGTTTCTCTGATCGGCCATCCTACCGGCCGCATCCAGCTTCGTCGTGACGCTTACCAGTTCGATATGGACGCTGTTCTTACCACGGCTGCGAAAAACAAAGTTGCTATGGAATTAAATTCCTATCCCGACCGGCTTGATTTGAACGACGTTCATCTTCGTCAGGCGAAGCTGCGGGGCGTGAAGATCGTGGTCAATACGGATTCTCATCACACGTCGCACCTCGATAAAATCCGGTTCGGAGTTTTACAGGCGCGCCGTGCGTGGCTCACGAAGAATGATGTGTTGAATGCGTTGCCGGAGAAGCAATTTGCCAAGGCGATGAAGCATGAATGGTGAAGCATAATTGCAGTTGAAACGGACTCCGGCTCCAGACTGGCTGGAGATCCCCGCAAGACGTCGAAAGTAAAATCGGAGTAGCCTAGCTCATGCCCGATCAAACCCCTAATCCGGTTCCAAGTTCTGCAGCACCGGCAGCGAACGCCGCAGCGCCCGCTTCGCAACGCGGCCCCACCATTCGCATAGGCGACGAGTTCGGCACCGCCAAGCGCAATCTGCCTCCGGTCAAGATCTTGTTATATGCGCTAGCCGGCGTGCTCGTCGTTGCGGGGATGGTTTCCTTCGTTCAGCGCGCCAAGCCACAGGGTTCGGGATCGATTGATAACGTCGCCGCCGTGCAGATTCCGGGGCAGGACGCTACGCTGGTTGCGCTCACTTTCACCCTGCACAATTCCGGCGAAAAGCCGCTCTGGGTTCACAACATCGAAGGCAAACTGCTGACCGCAGCGGGGGAAAATACAGCGGACGCGGTTTCCGCAATTGATTTCGACAGATATTATCAAGCGTTTCCATCTCTGAAAGAAAACGCTCAACCACCGCTGGTTCCGGAGGACAAACTTCAGCCGGGGCAGGAAGTGAAGCGCACCATAATTGTCAGCTTTCCAGTAAATCTAGACGGGTTCAACCAGCGACGAAGCGTAAGTGTCGTGGTTCAACCTTACGACCAACCACTGCCGCTCACACTCACTAAGTAAGTCGCTCGGCTTATGGGAGTGATTTTCCCGGCAATTTAGAGGATGGCGGTTGCGATGCGCAATGATAAACGCGTGCCGGACAGCTGGGCTAACTTCCCATATCGCTTCAAGGCCCCCCGGACCTCAACGCCCGGCACGCGCGGAGAAGAACAATGAAGTCAAGTTAACACGGCGAAGGTCGCGCCGGACGCGGATATTCCGCATAAGCGCATCGGATTTTTTTCTAATTCCGAATGGCGATATCCCTCAGAAAATTAAGCCTTGGATTTCGCTTTGATCTTTGGTTTTTGGCGCGGTTTTTTGGCGGGCGGCTTCACGGAGTTCGGCTTTTTACTTGCCTTTTTCTTTGAGGCGGATTTTCGTTTTGCCCGCGCGCTTTTTGTCGGGGTCTGATTTAGCGGTGAGGCAGAAGATTTATTGCTGGGAAGGTTATGAGTTGCGCTGGCGATGAGCCCGGCGGCTCGGCCTACGCGCCGAGCCAACCGGTTGAGCAACGGTGTATCCTCCGTGCCTTTCATCGCTCGCTATCCTCAGTTGTGAATTCAATCGACCGTGTAGCCGTTTATAAGCGACCCATTACCGCCAGGATCACCACGATCAGCAATACCAAGCCCAATCCGCCGCTAGGGTAGTAACCCCAGCCCGCGCTGTAGGGCCAGGTTGGCAGCGCACCAAGGAGCAACAAAATCAGGACGATCAATAATATTGTTCTCACAGTACCTCCTTAAGCTAGAGTCACCAAATTAGATTGGCGCTTCCATTCTTTCGAACCCTCGCAATACAACCAGGCAATCCCTAGCGAGGCCGATCATCTGCCCTTGGAGCCGGAGACATTCTCTGCTGCAACTGCTGCGTTTGTTGCTGGTGCCTTTGCTGCATTTGCTGCGTCTGTTGCTGGTGGCGCTGTTCTACCTGCTGTTTTGCTGCATCGTTATTCTGTCTCGCGACTTTTGCGTCTTCCTTGTCCTGCTGGCTCTGCAGTTTCTGCCGTTCTTTCTGCTGTTCCACATATTGCTTGTTCGCTTGTTTCTGATATTGCTTGTCCAGCTTGGGGTTTCCCGTATTCTGCGGCGCTGGACGTTCGGCTGGAGGAAGATCGCGAACGTGATTGGCGGGCGCCGCTCCTCGACCGGCAGGAGCAGTGTAATGCCCGCCAGCCTCTCTGGCTGCAATCACCCCACTCCCTTTAAACTCTCCGGGTTTCGCCGTGGCTGCGATGGGTGGCCTGCCCTGATTCGCCGAAGCGCGCAGCTGCGGATTAGATCGCGCCTGCTGCACGTGGTCGGTCTGTGCGGCCACTGGTCCAATATGTCTGTCGTGAGCCGCTGCTTCTTCCTGCGGAGTCGGTCGTGCAGTGACCCCTCCATTTCCGCCGTTGTAGCTCACATGATTGACGACGGTCACGTTCGTAACCCGGTCTTCGTAGACATTATGAATTTCCGTCACATTCACATTGAAAACCGCGCGGTTATAGAAGAACTGATTGCCCTGCCAGCGTCCGCCGACAAACCCGACCCCGAAATAGCCGAAGCCGTAACCGATACCACCGTAGAAACCAACCTGCGGGCCCCAATATCCGTCATAGAAAACAAAGCTGCTGCCACCCCATCCCCAATAAGGAGGAGTCCAAAGCAAGCCGGGCTCTGGACCTAGCACCCACGTGCCGGGCACCCAATAGTAGTCGTTGAAATCGTCGCCCCAGGCCCAGTAGCCAGGCGTCCAAAGGTAGCCGTCGCCGGGACAAACCGGCTGGTCATAGACGGGAAGCGCAGGCGGCGCGATGGTAATCGACACCCCGATTTGCGCGAAAGCTGCTGCCGAAAAGCACATCACTAAAAGGCCGAACAACAGGGTCCGAATGGAACGATGCATAGTCTTTCCTCTGCTCGCCATCCTTCGCTTGCTCGTTACTGATTTGCCTCTGCGAGTTGCGCGGATGGAGCATGTATTGACTGCCTTCAGTTTCAAACCGGGTTCGGTTCCACGAGCGCCGTACTCACCGTGCGCTGCCGATGCAAGACTACACTGCGTCCGCTCTTCGGCTATCAGGGTAATGCTGTACTGGAGAAAAATCGTGCTGGTAAGTAGGGGCGCAGGTCGCCGGACGCGGACCGGGTCCAGGGCGCGCGTATGCCGATTGAGACTCCTGCTGAGAGACTACTGGCCTACAGACCCGTCCCAACGGTACCGACCGCCTTCATGAAAACGATGACGGGCCATGGTCTGCCCAAGCACAAAAAAAACGATTGCCAGGACTACGATGAACAGGAACCTGCAAACTCCAACCCAAACTGAACGTGGGAAGATAGTTTTCATTGGAATCTCGGCCTCCATCCTGCACCTCTGAAAAAGATCGACTGCTAGTCTCCGAGTTCGGCCCCGACTTTTTCCATGTCATGCAGATAAGCGTCGAAGAAGCGCAGCATCACGGGAGTTTGGCTGCTTGCGCCATCGAACAATAGGACGGGAACATGGGGCCGCATCCTCTTCATTTCCGCACGTAGGCTCGTCCCGGGCGCATCCGCCAGGTTATATTCCAGCAATATCCCGTCGAATGGTTGCTTCGAGAGCAGCTCGATTGCCTGCCCCTTGCTGCGTGCCGGGATTACGTCATATCCGATGCCTTCGAGCATGGCTGTCAGAATCGCCATGTAGTCAGAACGATCCTCGACACACAAAATAGTCAATCCGCTCATTTTTGCCCTCCAGGGTTCGTCACACGTGGACTGCTTCGTGGGCGAGAGCACACAAGGCCCCGCGCTCCTTTTGGGGGGAGTAGGCTTAGCGCGTCGGAGGAGGGCGATTGAAGTGAAAACCACAAGAGAAAAGGCGGGGGACCCGAGGCGCCGGTGGGAGTAGCTCGGCCACTCGTTCCAGTCGAGGGAAGAGATTGAATACCGCAGCGGGTGCCGTCCAGGCTACGGTATTGAGATTGAAGCGCGGTCGCTGCTCGTGTTGAGAACCTGCGCTGAAAGAGTGGGAATCTATTGCTTGCAGAAGGGGCGGGACCGATCGCGCCGCAAACAGGGCCACGAGCAGGAGGGACGCAAGAGCGGCTCGTACTCCAGACGCTTTAACCGGTGCGCTATTGACGAGAGGCCTCAAGCTGCAACCTTCAGACCGCCAAACTATGATGACCACGAGGGCCGTTTGGTTTCCAAGTGTGCCGCGTAAAGATCTGCCCCTAAACGAACCGGGACTTGACGGGACACGATGGATCCACTGCGCTCAGCGTGTACCGGCCAAAACGTAAACCTTGTGCGCCGCCACCAATTCGGCGTTCGGCACCTCGGTCGTGAGCTTTACCGGCTGTAAGCCGTTTTTCTTTTGGGGCTGGGGAACGAAAGCCAGCAAGTATTGGTGGCTGAGCGCACGCTCCATATCGCTCAAATAAGGACTAAAGCTGACGGGTGGTCCCTGGAATCCGATGTAATATCCTTCTCCGCCGGTTTCATCGGCCAGCTTTGCAAGATAGAGCTGACCCCAGTAAGACTGCCAGTAATCATGACTGAAATGTCCGACACCGGGCGTGTAGATGGCATACACGACGACGCCAGCCCGCTGCGCATCCGCGATCGCAGCATCCAGATACGGATCCTGTAAATTCTCCTCGCCGTAGTAACGATCAATTCCGCTGGAAACCATAAGAACTTCCCGGCGGGCGGTGGACGACGGCCAACGTTTGACGAGATCGGTTAGAGAGAAATAGGGGCTACCATTGATTCCCGCAACTCCCTGGGGAAGCCTGAGAGATTTCGCAGCCAAGTCGTGATCGGCGGTCAGATCCTGCTGCATTCTGGCGATGCCATTCTGCATGTAGGCGACGGCAATTTTGGTGGAAGCGGGCTGCGACTCCATGAACTTCCGCAATTCTTCCAGTTCCGTGCCCACGCTGAAATTCGACGAATCATCCATCAGGATGACCAACTCGAGCGCTGCGTTATCGCCTTGCGCCGGCACCCAGTTCGTAACCTGGTCGCGATTGCGCCGTTCGAACACCATCACATCCTGGCGGCCGACCTCTGGCACGTCGGAACCGTGTCGACCTTCAACCGTGACCACCATCTGTGCGGGAGCGCTCTGAGCGTCCGCCTTTGGCACAAAGCCTTGGGTCAAGAATGCCGACAGACCTAAGCTGAAGATAAAAAATAGACAGAGGAACCGATTCCTGGACTGATTCATGTAATCTCCTTAGCGGTCGGCTATTACATCAGGCCGGGCCTGAAATATTCAAATTACCTCTAATAAACTAGATGCGCGGGAAAGGTTTGGAGGTTCCCGCTCAGTAATTATCGGAGAAGAAAAGCGGAGCGCGATTCGCGCCCCGCTTCTGGTTAGTTGACTTTCAACCACTTTACCGTCCCCCCGCGTGACCTCCGCCACCACCGTGGAATCCACCACCTTCGCCGCCGTGGAACCCACCGCCAACTGCGCCGCGGGAAGCCATTACTGCGCCGGAGTGGAAAGCTCCTCGGTCAGCGCCCGCGCCGGTGTAAACCCCGTGAGCGAAGTGGCTGCTGGTCGCATAATGCGGGCCAGTTCCCCAGGCACGGACATTGGCTGCGTTAAACGTATGGTAGAAGTTGCCTGGGTAAAACGGAGCCCGGAACGCCAGACCCGGTGAATAAAATCCCCATCCAAACGGGCTGTAGAATATTCCCCCCACCGGCATGAACGTATAGGCCGAGAACCAGGGATCCCAATACCAGCCGCCCCAGCCCCAACCCGGTCCCCAGAAACCAGCGCCCCAATAAGGACCCCAGCCGCCAACGTAGTTAGCTTCCACGAGGCGGGCTGCGTTCACATTGGCTTCCGCTTCATAATCCGATCGCAGGCTGCTCCAGCGGTAGAGATCGTCCCCGTTCTCTGCATTCTTATCGAACTTTTGCGTCTTATCCGGAGCGCCCGCGGCTACCGCCAGTTGGTGATCGCCTTTCAGCTTGGTCTCCCACCCGCCGACGTTAACGTTAGCTTCGCCATCGAAAACGCGCATTTGAGTCTGCTGCAAATTGAAGTCATACAGGCCGGGCTTCAGAATTCTCGCAGTGGCGTTGCCTTCGTCAATGCGCAAGTCATTCTGCGGATAGATCTGGTCCACTTCAACGATCGCATGGCCCTGAACCAACCGCACTTCCGTGTTTTCAAGTCCCGCCGCAACCATCGTCACCGAAGAGTTGTCACCCACCCGCAGAAACACGCCCGGAGTCAGCAAAACTTCGACCTTCCCCGATCCGGTGTTGAGCGATTGCCCAGCTTCAAGAGCTGTTTTTCCCATTGAGTTTTTGTCGAGCGTCTGATCAGCCACGGAAGCCTGACCTTCGACATAATTCACCGTGCCCGGCACCGCTGCATTCGAGCTCGCATTATTACTTGGGACATCATTGTTGGCCCATGCGGGCGCCGATAAAAGCGCTGCCAGGACCAAAGTTCCTAATCCATGAATATTTGACAGCTTCATAAATCTTCCTCCTTACCAATCCAACTTTCCCAAGCTCTTCACCGCTTTCAATTAGTCGATTAGATGATCCAATGAATGCGCAAGATGCTTGCAAGCTACTGAATAGGAGAGGGTTAGCTGGTTGAAATTCACCAGTTGGTTGAAATCAGCCGGTCGGCGTTGACACATCTTTACCCCCGAGAAGAATCGCCAGTTGCCGACTAGAAATCGGAAATTGGAACGATGGCTCGGGAATGAGCAGGATCCATCCGTCCACTTCTCGCATAGGAGGCGAGAAATCGGCACCCGGCGGGAGTGGGCTGAGTGAAACTCCCGCGACGTCAAACCTACACCGGCACGCCCTCTGTACCATGCGGCAGCACTGGTCCGGATTCAGCCTGGCTGAGTTTCCACGTCTCGTCGGGATTGGTGGAGAGCAGAGGCCATCCCTTTGAAAGCACGAAGCGCAACCACGCTCCTGCCATCTGCGAAGTGACTACGGCGGTGATGACGAGTGTCGTATAGAAGGCTGCGTTGATGATGCCTGCATCATAGGCCACGCTTGCCAGGACGATGCCCGGGCCTCCGCGTGCATTTGTAGTGATCGCAATGTTGAAGACATCAAGCCCGCGAAATCCGCCGAGCCATGCCGCTAGTCCTGCTGAAAAAATCGAAATCAGCGACGAGCCAACCAGAAACACCAGCAGAATCGCGAACGAGAACTGCCGTCCGAACACGAGCTTGTAACCAATAATTCCGAAGTAGATGGGCACGAAAACACCAAACGAAACTTTGGAGATGGCGTCAATCGGTGCGGAGAAGCGCTCGCGCTGGGTTCCGTAAAGCCCTCCAACGATGCCGTAACCAGCCAGCAATGCGGCGAACTGCAGGTTTACCTGGAAGATCGCAGCGATCGCGCAGTAGGTCATCAGCACGGCCATTGCGTAACCCACGGGAGAAGCTTTATAGAGCACATTCGAATTTGCATTGCTGAGCCGCTTCAGCAGCCCCGGCGCAATGAACAGTCCGGTTAACGTATAGATCAGAGTACCGATCACGTGTGACGTGACAGTGCTGGCGACGCGCTGCTGTGCCAGCGTCGCCGACGTAGCGATGGCGGTAGCAAACGCCAGCACGACCCAAAGAGCTAGGTCTTCCAGTAGCGCGTAACCCAGGATCAGGCTTACAAAACGCGTCCTCATGATCCCAAGGTCCCAGAAGATGCGCGAAATTACAGGAATAGAGCAAACTGCCGTAGCAATCGCCACGATGAGTAGGGTCGAAGTCGACTGACCGGACGTGCCGGTCAGCAAGTGCAGCGGGATCAGGCCCGCGAAACCCAGCCCTAGCACCAAAGCAAAACTGGCAAGATCGGAAACCGTGAGCAACAGGAAAGTGTTGCGCCGGTTCTCCTTGGCCAACAGACGCCGGGTCTCGGCCCCGGAGCAGAACATGAGCAGGATCAATCCAAGCTGGTAAAGGAAGCCTAGGACCGTACTGGCGCTGGGCGAGAACGAAAAGAGCTTGGCGAATGCGGTGGGTGCCAAAAGATTCAGTACAAATGGTCCGAGTAGAATGCCGGCCAGGATTTCTCCTACGATGCGTGGCTGCTTGAGCCGTTCGGCAAGATAGCCCAAAGCGTGCACCGCAACTAGCAGTATGGCAATGGTGAGCACAAAGTGACCGAACTCGACGGCTGACATTTCTACCTCCAACAAGGGGAAAAATGAGATGAGTGGGAGGGGGGTTCCGTTGCTCGGGAGAGCTACCTAGCCCAGTACTTTATCAAACGTAATATTTATTGTCTACCACATTGGTAGTGATTACAGGCCAGTAAAATCCGGGAGCATACCCTTCAAGAACAAACTGATGTGAGCGTCCGAGAAGGGCTCCAGAAACGGCGCTCAAAACTTCTCTACTCTGCTGCGTTGACAATTCCCTGTTCTCACAGGCAAACTACCGCATCAGCTGCATGCGGACTGCAGCGACGCCCTACGGGGAATTCTGAAGACAGGTGCAGGTTCAAGTCGTAACTATCACCATGGAGCAACAGGTCTCCTATACGCTCGATTCCACGCTGGATACGGTGGACCACGCGGAAGAAAGCGCGACTCGCATTGCCACCGAGTTGGGCTTCGCGGAAGATGAAGTCATGCAGATTTCCATGGCGGTGCGCGAGGGAGCCGTCAACGCAGTTTTGCACGGCAATAAATATGCGCCCGACAAGAAAGTTACTTTGGCTTTTGAACGAACCCCGGAAGACCTGGTCATCACCATTCGTGATCAGGGTCCGGGGATAGATTTGAGCGGGATCCCGAATCCGTTGGCTCCGGAGAATCTGCTCAAGACGTCCGGCCGCGGTATTTTTTTAATGCGTTCTTTTATGGATGCGGTGGAAATCCGCCCGTCCCAGACCGGTACAGAAGTGAAATTGATCAAGCACGTTCGCGGGTCATCCGCGGGCAACAAGGAGCGTTCCTAGTGAGCATGAAACTTAGCATTCGGCAGGTGGATGGAGTCACCATTGTGGACTGCAGTGGCCGTATCACTCTGGGCGAAGGTAGCGTGACGTTGCGCGACACCGTCCGCGACCTGCTCGCCAAGGGCAATAAGAAGATTATCCTGAACCTCGGCGACGTCAATTACATTGACAGCTCCGGCATCGGCGAGCTGGTCAGCGCCTTCACCACCACCAAGAATCAGGGCGGCGAGTTGAAGCTGCTGCACCTGACCAAGAAGGTGCACGATCTCTTGCAGATCACCAAACTCTATACGGTGTTTGACGTGAAGGATGACGAGGCCGCCGCAGTGAAGGGATTCAAGTAGCCACTCTTGCTCCATCGGCGACTGATTGAGAAAACCTGATAACAAAACATCGATTAGCAGAGCATGGATTAACAAAACATGGGGGCCGTTCGGTCCCCATGCGTCTTATCGCGCTGCTTTTTCTTCCATTCCGGGAAACGCTTTCTAGATAATTCTCCGCGCGTCGCTTCCCTTCCGGTCTTCCGGCCATAGACTTTGGAGATGCAGCGCGCATCTCTCCTGACTTTGCTTGCAGTTGTCCTTTTTGCCTCCGCGCACGTTCTCGCTGCTTCCGATTGCATTCCGATTGGCGAAGCCAGCGAGCACGTCGGGGAGAACAAGTGTATTGTCGGCAAGGTATTGCGGGTGAAGGTCGGAACCAAAGGTGTTCATTACCTAGGATTCTGCGCAGAGCATGCCGCGTGCCCGTTCTCAGTGGTGGTATTTCCTCATGACCTCAAGGATGTGGGCGATGTTCGCCGGCTCGAAGGGCGAGTCATCGAGATTCATGGACCGGTAAAACTTTATGACGGTCGCGCCGAGATCATCCTGACTCGCGTAAATCAAATTACGGGCGGATCAACGTTGATCCCACCCATGCCAAAGAATTACGACGTGGAAAAACAAGGCCACTACAGCGCGGGACGCATGCGGCCGCCGAAAAAGCTGAAGACCGCCAAAATACCTGTGTCGCCGTCCACGATTTATGGGGATGATGTCGAGGGAAACGAGCTTCCGTAGGGTGGACTCATTTCTACTTGAGCGCACTGTGAAGCCCTACACCATTCCCTTCCTCAACTCCTCCAGCGGATACCGCGTCCCTCGCCAAATGATCCCATCGTTCCATAGCGCATGGGCCATCGATAGCAACAACGTGTAGATAAAAAGTGTGGCGCTGACCGGGTGCAGCAGAAAGTAATACATCGGTACGCCCGAACGCCGCGACATGCCGATATAAATCGCGAACATAGATCCCAGCGCGATCGCGTAGGGCAGCCGAGCCCATCCATGCGCCAGCCAAATTCCAAAGAACGGCATGAGGTTGAGAAACGCGAGCCCAAAGGCGGAGAGAATCGTCCGCGGCCACTGGAATGACAACACCGCGAAAAAGTTCTTGGTGAGATTGTTCACCACTCCCATGGCGCCGTTGGCCCAGCGGATGGAAATCAGATCTCCGCCAAAAACATTGCGCTGCGCGAAGCCGGCGTTCTTTACGACTTTTCCCAGCTTCATATCGTCGACCACTTCCATGCGCAAGGTTTTGTAGGTTCCGATGGAATCATAGGCGGTGCGGCGAATCAAATTAAATGCGCCCACGCCCATATGATCTTTTGTCTTGGGGTCAGCTACCTTCCATGGGCGGTGGCCGAAGGTAAACATGGTCTGGAAAAAAGCGATCATCATGTACTCGCCGGGGCGCTTCATGATCATCTGGGGGAATACCACGACGTGATCGGCATGCTCGGCTTCGGCGTAGACGATTGCGCGGCGCAAAGAATCGGGCTTGAAGAGAACGTCGGCATCGGTAAACAGAATCCAATCGCCGGTTGCCTGGTTCGTCGCCGTCCACATGGCATGCGTTTTCCCCAACCAACCTGCGGGAAGTTCTTCATGATGAAGCACCCGCAGCGTAGGAGAAGAATGTGGGTGCCCCACGTCTTTCGGCCTTTGCGAGAAAGTTTGCCCAGAGCTTGCCGAAGGGTGGGTTTCGGCCACATGTTCCATAATCTTGCCGGTTCGATCCGTGGATCGATCGTTCACCGCGATTACTTCGTAGTTGTCGTAATCGAGCTCCAGCAAGTGGATGAGAGATTGTTCGATGTCGGCTTCTTCATTTCGGGCGGGGACAACGATCGACACGCGCGGACTGGATGAGCCGCCTGCTTCCCGAGTGCGACCCCACTCCGGGCGCGAAATATCTCCGACGCTCGGCATGCCGAGGGCGGCATCCACGATGCGGGAAAACCACGCCAGCGCCAGAATCGTACCCGCAATCCAGTAAAAATAAGTCATCCCTGCTCGGCTGATTGGGAATGTGCCGCTTTGGCCTGAATGGGTGCGAACTTCATCCCATAAAACAGTATGGCTGCCGAGGCGATCATCGCAATGACCGGCAGGACGAAAGCTGCTTGCAACGTGCGCTTGTCGGCGACATAGCCCATCAAAGTTGGCGAGGGAACGTCGCCTAGTAAATGAAAAACGAAAATGCTGATGGCAATCGCGGTGGCTCGGATACCTGCGCTCACCGAATTCATGACTGCCGCGTTCAAAGGCGAAGTGTTGAGCAACAGAAAAAATGCCGCCAGCGCGATGGCCGGCACCATCACCGGACCACTTGTAAACAGAGCGACAATCATGAACGGTACACCGAGGGCCATGCTCGCCGCAGAGACAAAGTAGTACGCGCCCTTCATGCGCGGCAGCAGGTAATCTCCCAGCCAGCCGCCAGCGAGGGAGGCCAGAATTCCGTCCACGACAATGATGATGCCGAACATAAAGTTGGCGGATTCGAGCGAGTAGCCGCGGGCGCGCGACAGGAAAGTCGGCATCCAGACTTGGATTCCACCCAGGGCAAAGGTCATCATCGCCATGCCGAGCGTGGAGGTCCAAAATGCTGGATTATGCGCCAGGCCAATCAACGTACCCCGCTCCGGAGTTTCCTGTTCGAGATCGAACTGTCCGCGCTTGGGCTCGCGCAGGAAAAGTACGGCCAGCGCGAGCAGAAACCCCGGCACCGCCGCCACGTAGAAAGGAAATCGCCAGCCGTAGTGCGGGCTGAGATGGCCGCCAAGCAAATATCCTGCCGCAGTTCCAACAGGAATCGCCAGGTAGAAGACTCCCAGAATGCGGCCACGCTTCTCTTCCGGAAACAGATCGGCAACGAACGTTGGAGCAATCGTTACGAACGTTGCTTCGCCAATTCCCACCAGCGTGTGGCGAATCAATAACTCGGTGTAAGTATGCGTGACCGCGGTGAGCAGGGTCAGGCCGCTCCAAAAGATGGCGCCTCCGACGATGATTTTCTTGCGCGAATAACGATCGGCTAGAGGCCCCACAAAGGGTGCGGCCACCATATAAAACAGAAGGAACGCGCTGGTAAGATAACCGACCTGCGTATTGCTCAGCTGGAACTCGCTCTGCACCAGCGGTTGCACCGCAAACAGCACGGAGCGGTCGACATAATTCAAGAGATTCAGCGAGGTTAGAAGAACCAGCGCGGTGCGCGGATAGAGTTTCGCGGAGTCCACAAGTCTTGCGAATATAGCATGGCGGCTAGCTGAAAAAAGTTGCTGGTGCGGCTATGATAAACAGCTCAAGCTAGTTCAATGCCGGCGCGCCAACCATGAAAATTACCACCCAAGGCTCTTATCTTTATATCTTTGTGTTGGTGTTGCTGTTGTCCGCCTGCCATGCGATCGCGGAAGAACGAGATGGCAAGCAGAACCGCGTGGATGGCACCACACTGGCGCCAACCACTTCGTTCCACTTCAGCATTGACGCCTCGCGACAAATGTCGCTACAATAAGCGACAAATGGTAAACGAACTGCGAGCGGTGGTGAAGGAGTTGGGGGGCCGAACTATTCTTGGACGAAATCTCGCCAGCCAGCGAGATCTGTGCAAGGCAATCCGGGAAGGCTTTCCCCACGCGGTGGTGGAAGAGGTGATGAAATCTTCCGGCCTTACCCTTAAAGAATTAGCGGAGTCTCTCGATCTTTCGCCGCGCAGCTTGCAGCGCAGGCGCCGTAGCGGCCGCCTGGCGCGCTTTGAATCGGATCGCCTCTACCGCCTCGCCAGGATCGTAGCTCTGGCGCAACAAAGTCTGGGAGACCGTGACAATGCGGTCCGTTGGCTCAAGCGCTCCAATCGCGCGCTGGGTGGGATCGCCCCGGTTAGCGCCATGGATACGGAGCTCGGGGCGCGGCAAGTGGAAGATGTACTGGGACGAATCGCCTTTGGCGGAATCAGTTAGCCGGCGTGCAGTCAAAGTAGATCATGCAGAAGATTCACCAGCCTCTTTTTACCAAGCTCCCTTTAAATAGGGTTTACCGGGTTCTGCGCAAGGCCTACGCGGCTTCTCCGCTCGATGGGGAGGGTGCGTTTCTGTACGGTGGCCGATGGTCGAGTCCAGGAATTCGCTTGGCGTACACCTCCGAACATCAGTCGCTGGCAATGCTCGAATATTTTGTGCACCTTGATGCTGAGGCTGCACCTGCAGACCTGGTCCTGGTCACGGCTGAAATCCCCAATGACGTTTCGAAGCTGCAACTCTCACTCGACCAACTTCCGTCACGTTGGCGGATGTTCCCCGCGCCCGCTGAGCTCGCAACATTCGGAGACGAATTTGCGCGCAAGAACGAGCGCTGCATATTGATTGTTCCGTCAGCCCAGGCGCCCGGTGAGAACAACTGGCTGCTGAATCCGCAGCACTCCGAGTTTCGCAAAGTGGTTGTGTCAAGCGTTCAACCACTCAGATACGATTCAAGGATGTTCGAATCGAAGTCCAAGATGTTCAAGGCGCACCGAAGAACTCGCCCTCGGACGTAAGCCAGGCGCGTCTACTTACTACGACGATTGGCGCGCGGCCATCGAGCCACCACGGTGGTCGAAATCCCCCCTCGCGGACGGAAGTCGCCCTTCACTTCAGCCCACACCGGCTTGGCCCAACGCACCACATCCTCCAGTACGCGGTTGACGACATTCTCCTGGAAGATTCCGAGATTGCGATAGGTGTGCAGATATTCTTTGTAGGATTTCAATTCCAGGCAAACTTTATTTGGTTGATAACGCAGGGTAATTACTCCGAAATCCGGCAGCCCGGTCTTCGGGCAGACAGACGTGAACTCAGGATCATCGATGATAATTTCGTAGCCCGGAAACTGGTTTGGCCAGGTCTCAATCTCCGGAAACTCGGCGTCCAGTCCAGCGGCGGCGTGCTCGGAGGTGTATCTTGGTGGCTTTGACATACTGTATTGTAACGGCTCTTTAAGCTGGCGGCGGGAGGTCGCCGCAGGCACTCGACGAGTATACAAACTCGCATCCACGGTTGTGGCCGCGCATCTAAGGAAGCAACGGCTTGGGAGGTCGCGATGTGGCTCGCAATCTCCGCAGTGATAAATTAATCCTTGCAGTTGTCTCTGCCGCATCTTGAAAAGAAAAGCGCTTGCCTTCTAATAACAATTCGAACGGTCATCCGCCCAAGGGCAAACGCCGCACCTGGATTGCGGTAGGAGTGCTCGCCTGCTTGGTACTTATTCCGGTATTCAGTCGTCAGGCGCCGCTTAAAGTCCGCACCACTACAGTCGAGCGCGGCCCGATTCGCAGCCTGATCTCTACCAACGGAAAGATCGAGCCCATTCAAAACTTCGAGGCTCACGCACCCATCCCTACTACGGTCAAGCGTTTGCTGGTGAAGGAAGGCGATCACGTTCATAAGGGGCAACTTTTGTTGCAGCTCGACGATTCCGATCTTCGCAGCCAGGCTTCACGCGCGCGCGCTCAAATTAGCGCCGCGCAGGCTGATCAAGCGGACTTAAGTACGGGAGGCACTCGGGAAGAAGTTCTCACGCTGGATTCCGATCTAATCAAGGCACGCGCCACGCGCGACAATGCCCAGCGCAATCTCGACTCCATGCAGCGGCTTCAGAAGCAGGGCGCAGCCTCCCCCGGTGAAGTACAGCAAGCTGAACAGGCGTTGCAGCGTGCGCAAACCGATCTCACTCTGCTCCAGCAAAAACAAAAAGATCGCTACTCGCAGCCCGAAGCGGCAAAAGTAAAGGCCCTGGGCGCCGAGGCGCAAGCCGCCTACGATGCGGCCGAAGATGAACTCGATAAATCCACCGTGCGGGCACCGTTTGATGGCATCGTCTATGCCGTTCCGGTCAAGCAAGGCGCTTATGTGCAGACCGGAGATCTTCTCTTGCAGGAAGGCGATCTCTCGAGGATGATCGTACGCAGCTTTGTGGACGAGCCCGATATTGGCCGCCTCGCTGACGGTCAAAAAATAGAGGTAACGTGGGACGCCATGCCCGGACGCATATGGGATGGCACGGTTAGTTCTGTTCCTGCGACCGTGAAGCTGCACGGCTCGCGCAATGTTGGCGAGGTTACTTGTTCGGTGGATAACCAGGATCTTCGCCTTTTACCGAACGTGAACGTGGGCGTCACCATCATCACCGCCGAAAAAAGCGACGTTCTTACGCTTTCACGCGAAGCCGTCCGCAACGACGATTCTCAACCTTATGTATACCAAGTGCTGGATGGCAGACTCCAGCGCCGAGATGTGCAAGTTGCATTGCAAAATCTGACCCGTGTCGAAATCACCGGCGGGATCCCCGATCATGCCCAGGTCGCTCTTTCGACAATCGACTTGAAACCTCTCACCGACGGGGCCCGCGTTAAGGTGGTTCAGTAGCTCATGCCGCAGCGTAATCCTTATGCAGTCTTTGAATGCGACGGTTCTCGCCGTCCGGAGAATGCCCAGGGCAGAGCCGCAAGATCTAGCTTTGCTCTGAGAGATATTTGGCGAGGCCTTCCGGCGCTGGCTTTGATCTTCTTGTCATTTTCTTTTGAAGCGTTCGCCGTCGCTTCCGATTCGCCCCAGACGCTCCTCGCCGCCGGGCAAGTGGATCATGCGATGCAAACTCTCGACCGCCAAATTCAAACTCAACCGACAGCCGAAGCCTACAACCTACTGTGCCGCGCTCACTTCGATCTGGAGGAGTGGGACGCCGGAATACCGGACTGCGAAAAAGCGGTCAAGCTCGCTCCTACGAATGGCCTCTACCATCTTTGGCTGGGCCGCATCTACGGCGAGAAGGCGGATCACACCAGCTTTCTGAAGGCCGCCGGCCTCGCCAAGAAAGTCCGAGTTCAATTTGAAATGGCGGTCGAGTTCGCCCCAGATAACTGGGAGGCGCACACCGATCTCGCCGAATTTTATTTGGAGGCTCCTGGCTTTGTTGGCGGCGGCGAAGACAAGGCGCTGGCTCAGGCCGCTATTCTGCAAACGCTCAATCCCCCTATGGCCGATTGGGTAAGAGCACGCATCGCGCAAAAGAAAAAAGACAACAGTGTTGCCGAGCAGAACTACCAAGCCGCCATACAGTCCAGCCATGGAGGCGCGCGCGCCTGGGTGAATCTCGCGGGATTCTACAGGCGCACTGGACGCCGCGACGACATGGAGCAAGCCCTCCGTACCATGGAATCCCGTCCAGTCGACCGTCCGGCCGCATCCATGGACGCCGCGGATATGTTGTTCACCACCGGCCGCGATATTCCTTTGGCAATCCGCCTTGTACGGCGCTATCTCGCCTCGGGCACCGTCGAAGAATGGCCGGCGTTTAAAGCGCACTACCTCCTCGGTGAGCTCCTGCAAAGAGAAGGCGACCTGCAAGGAGCGATGGAGCAATATCATGCCGCTCTTTCCATGGCGCAGAATTTTCGCCCCGCGCAGGAAGCATTAGATCGCGCTTCGCGGTAACCATGTAGGCACAGCCGTCCGGCTGTCCAGTTCGATCTATTTGCCAGCGCCACCAACAATCCTAGTGTCGCTCCCACTCAATCACTCGTTCCTTTGTTACATTAGTAGGTTCTTAACTTAGGGCCAAGACGCCTTATCGGAGCCTTCATGAAACTTTCTTCTCGACTTGCCATATTCAATTGCTGTGCTGGAATTTTTCTTCTTACGTTCGGCTTGGTTGCACCAGCACAAGACATGAGCAAGACTGGAGATAGTAAAGCTAATCCCGAAGACACTCACGGCATTTCCATCGCCAACATGGATCCTTCGGTCAAGCCGGGCGACGACTTCTACGGATACGCCGATGGCGGCTGGATCAAGCGTACTGAAATTCCTCCTGATCGCTCCCGGATCGGCGTCTTCAGCAAGCTTGCCGACCTGAGCAACAAACGCACCGCCGTACTGATCGAAGAGATTGCTAAATCGAACGCACCTGCTGGATCTTCCGACCGCAAAGTGGCCGACCTCTACAACTCTTACATGAATGAGGCAGCTATCGAATCCGCAGCCCTGGCCCCGATTCGCCCGCACCTGGACGCCATCGCGGCAATTCATGACGCCCATGAGCTGGCCCGAGCCCTCGGCGGGACTCTTCGCGCCGACGTCGACGCGCTCAACAACACCAACTTTCACACAGTCAATCTTTTCGGCCTGTGGGTCGCTCCCGGATTTAACGATCCCGACCATTACACTGCGTATTTGCTGCAAGGTGGATTGCAGCTTCCCGATCGCGAATATTATCTGAGCGACAATGAGCACATGCGCGCTATCCGCAGCCAATATCAGGCGCATGTCTCGGCCATGTTCAAGCTTGCCGGATTTAACGATCCCGATGCGCGCGCCGCTCGTGTAGTCGAACTCGAGCACGCGATCGCGCAGACCCATCGCACTCTGGCCGACAACGAAGAGATTCACAAGGCCGATAACACCTGGTCGCAAGCTGACTTTGCCGCCAAGGCCCCAGGGTTGGATTGGGCCGAATATTTTCGCGGAGCCGGACTCGCACAGTCCAGATACATTGTTTGGCAGCCGGAAGCCTTCACCGGTGAATCCGCATTGGTGGCATCGACTCCACTCGATTCCTGGAAGGACTGGCTGGCCTACCATTTGATTGAAAAGTATTCTTTCGTTCTGCCCAAAGCTCTGGCGGAAGAACATTTCGCCTTTTTCGGCAAAACGCTTTCCGGAGCGCAGCGAGAGCTTCCGCGCTGGCAGCGCGGGGTGATGGTGGTCGATGGCCTGCTCGGCGATGCGGTTGGCAAAGTTTTTGCCGAGCGCTATTTTTCTCCGCAAGCCAAAGCCGAAGCACAAGCCATGGTCGCGAACATCATCGCGGTTTATCGCACGCGCATCGAAGCGCTTTCCTGGATGGCTCCGGCAACCAAGGCCGAAGCCGAGAACAAACTGGCAAAGCTTTATGTGGGAATCGGCTATCCCGAAACCTGGCACGATTATTCTTCTTACGACATCAAGCCTGGCGACATTTTCGGCGACATCTGGCGCGGCAGCCTCGCCTATTACCACTGGCAGGCCGGGCGCCTGGGTAAAACCGTCGACCGTCACGAGTGGTCAATGACCCCGCAAACGGTGAATGCCGTGAACCTGCCGTTGCAGAATGCGCTGAACTTCCCTGCCGCTATTTTGCAGCCGCCATTTTTCGATCCGCTGGCGCCGCCGGCAGTGAACTATGGAGCCATCGGGGCGGTCATCGGCCACGAAATCAGCCATACCTTCGATACCGAAGGCAGCACCTTCGATGCCCAGGGACGCTTGCGCAACTGGTGGACGCCCGCCGACCTGGAGCACTTTAACGCCGCAACTGCCAAGCTCGCCGCCCAATACGACACCTATAAGCCCTTTCCAGATATCTCAGTCAATGGCAAGCAGACCCTGGCCGAGGACATCGCTGACCTCGGGGGTGTGTCTGCGGCCTACGACGGCTACCATGCCGCACTCAACGGCAAGCCCGCGCCGGTGCAGGACGGCTTTAGCGGCGATCAGCAATTCTTCATCGCCTTCGGACAGAACTGGGCGTCGAAGACTCGCGACGCCGCACTGCGCCAGCAGGTAATGACTGACCCGCATGCCCCCGCGGAATTCCGTGCTGCCACCATCCGCAACGTCGATGCGTGGTATGCAGCTTTCAACGTCCAGCCGGGCGAGAAACTTTACCTCGCTCCGCCCGAGCGGGTACGGATCTGGTAGAGGGAGCTGTGCACTACCCTGTTTGAAGCAGTCCACCCGCGATAATATTTCTGTTTCCAGTCTCGTTGAAATTAGGAGCCTCCAGCATGTCAGCATCGACTGAATCGCAAGCTGGCTTTCTCTCGCGCCGCCGGTTCTTTTGCTGGGCCAGCTCGCTGGCCGCGGCTCTGGGCGCAGCGCCTCTGCTTTCCTCCGCCAAAACTCTTTCATCGCCGATGGCATCGCCGGACGGTGATGGTGAGGACTATTATGCGAAGCTCGGGGTCGCGACGATTATCAACGCCGCCGGCACTTACACCACGCTAACGGCAGCCTGCATGCCCCCAGAAGTTCTGGCCGCGGTGCAGAAGGCCGCACTCCATCCTGTCCGTCTGCGCGATCTGCAGCAGAAGGCAGGCGAGTATATTGCGCGCCGCCTCAAATGCGAGGGAGCGGTCGTGACTTCCGGAGCTTCGGGAGCCATCAGCCTCGCGGCTGCCGCCTGCCTGCAATACGCAAACAACATCGATATTCTCGACATGCCGCAAGCGATCGACGGGAAGAAGAACCAGGTCATCGTACAGCGCGCACACCGCTATGAATATGACCGCGCGATGTATCTCTGCGGGGCGCGGGTGACCGAGGTGGTCACCCTCGACGACTATAAGCGCGCTTGCGCAGCCGGCAATGCCGTGATGACGAATTTTTTCAACGCTGCGGAAGATGAGGATGGAATTGCCGGCAGCGCGCAGATCGGTCGGGAAGAGTGGCTACAAGTGGCGCACGAGTACAAGATTCCGTGCCACCTGGACGCAGCCGCCGACATGCCACCCATCTCGAATCTATGGAAGTACACAGGCATGGGTTTCGACCTGGTGGCATTTTCCGGAGGTAAAGGAATGCGCGGTCCGCAAAATGCCGGCCTGCTTCTGGGCAAGAAGGTTCTGACGGACCTGGCTCAGGAGAACAATAACCCAGGAGACGGAATCGGCCGCGGCATGAAAGTTGCCAAGGAGCAGATTGTGGGTATGGTGGCGGCGGTCGACTGGGTTCTTTCGCACACAGAAGAGTCGATGCAAGGCGACTACCAGAAGCGAGCCGATCTAATAGCCAGTGCGGTGAAGGGCATTCCTTCGGTCCGGACGGAGACCGTGGTGCCGAGAATCGCCAACCATGTTCCGCATCTCCTCATACGGTTTGATCCGGCGGTAACGGGCGTCAGTACGGGCCAGATCGTCGAAGCTTTGCGCAAGGGGACGCCTTCGATTGAACTGAATCCGAACACCGGCCAAAAGCCCAACCAGGGCATTCCATCGGATGCAAATACCCTCGTGGTTGGAGTCTGGATGTTGCAGCCCGGCGAAGATGCGATCGTCGGCCGGCGGGTACGCGCGGCCCTGACCAAGCAGGTCTAGATTTCTCGAGAAATGGGCATTGATTGTTGACAAACGGAAGTTAGCGCTCAAATCCTCTCAATGTGTTCTATGGCGATTTATCGCAAACGATAATGGCCCCGTGGAAGCAGCCAGGAGAAGTGAAGCAAAGCTGCAAGCATAAGGTCAGCCCCTCACTTCCGTCTTAATTCCAGCGCCAGAGCCGGTGCCTGATGCAGACCCGAGCAAGGAATCTGGTTCACAAACCTCAGGGTTCCCTCGGCGTCCTCGAAGCCTAAACCGTAGCTTGCCGATGCACCTTTGTACACGCCCCAATCGGCAGGAATATAAGCGACGCAGGGTGTCTGAATCTGAGCGCTGACCTTCGCTGGCTCGTCCGAGGACGCTACCAGCAGAAACCCGCAAACCAAAGACAACGTAATTGCGATTCTTTTCATAATGGAATCCTTTCGGCCATTGTGACCTGCCTCAATGCTGTACTCAGGCCATAGCGCCCATTAATCTGTCGATGAGTATAATCGCGATTTTTCGTCATCTGAAGTTCGTGAATCGCGATTTTTTCGCCAACAATCGTTTGAAAGTAGCACTGCGAACTCCGCGCCTTTCATTGACTTGCCCGTTTCGCAGACGTAAGATTTGCCACGAATGATCGGCCAAACTGTCTCGCACTACCGCATTGTCGACAAACTCGGTGGTGGCGGCATGGGCGTGGTCTACAAAGCCGAAGACACGCGGCTGCATCGCTTTGTCGCCCTGAAATTCCTGCCTGACGAAGTCGCCAAGGACGCGCAAGCGCTGGCCCGCTTTCAGCGCGAGGCGCAGGCTGCGTCGGCGCTGAACCATCCCAACATCTGCACGATTTATGACATTGGCGAGCAGGACAGGCAGGCGTTTATCGCCATGGAGTTTTTGGATGGCCTGACGCTGAAACATCGCATCGCAGGACGCCCGATGGAGATCGAACAGATTCTCTCGCTCACCATCGAGATTGCCGACGCGCTGGACGCGGCTCACTCCGAAGGCATCGTCCACCGCGACATCAAGCCTGCGAACATCTTTGTCACTAAGCGCGGGCACGCCAAGATTCTGGATTTCGGATTGGCCAAGGTCATGGTTGCAGCGAGTTCTTCCAGCAAGATTGGGTCTCTTAACACCCAGACGGGTTCAGTGGACGCGGATCATCTGACCAGTCCCGGCTCGACGCTCGGAACCGTCGCCTATATGTCGCCGGAGCAAGCCAAGGGCAAGGAACTGGATGCTCGCACCGATCTGTTTTCGTTCGGGGCGGTGCTGTACGAGATGGCGACGGGCACCCTGCCATTTCATGGCGAGACTTCTGCGCTGATTTTCACTGCCATCCTGACTTCCGATCCGCAGCCAGCAGTTCGGTTCAACCGCGACGTGCCATCAGAATTGGAACGGATCATCTCTAAGGCGCTGGAGAAGGATCGCAATCTCCGCTACCAGAATGCAGCCGACATGCGAACGGACCTGCAAAGGCTGAAGCGAGATACGGAGACGGGACGAGCCAAGGTTGCGAGTTCCATTATGGTAGAAGTCGCACAGAAAAACGGTGTTGGAATTGCGCAACCCACGATCTCCCAATCGCCGTCGCCAGCATCTGGCTCTACTGCCGCGCATGCTCCGTCTGCGTCATCAAGCGCAGTGAAAGTCGCAGAGGTTCCCGTCGCGAGCAAGAAGCGCAGGAAGGTCCTGGTTCCCGCCGCCGTGATACTTGTCACGGCGGCAATCGCGGGAATGTTCTACTATCGCTCCCGGCAACGCACTGCGCAAGCCCTGACCGACAAAGACACCATCGTTCTCGCCGATTTTGCCAATAGCACGAGCGATCCGGTGTTCGATGACACACTCAAGACGGCACTCAGCGTATCTCTGAGCCAGTCGCCGTTTCTGAATGTGCTCTCCGATAACAGGGTGACAGCGACGTTGCAGCTGATGACCCGCGCACCGGACACGAAGCTCACGCCCGACCTGGCTCGCGAACTTTGCCAGCGGGCAGCCAGCAAGGCCTACATTGCCGGATCGATTGCCAGCCTAGGCAGCCAATACGTGCTGGAACTGAAAGCGGTGAATTGCCAGAGCGGCGATACGGTGGCGCAAGAGCAGGCCACGGCAGCAGCGAAAGAGAAGGTGTTGGATACGCTGGGCGAGGCCGCATCGAAACTGAGAGGCGAACTGGGCGAGTCGCTGGCTTCCGTGCAGAAGCTGGATGTTCCGTTGGAACAGGCCACCACATCCTCGCTCGAAGCACTCCAGGCCTACAGCCTAGGCAGAAGGGCTCTTGCCGAAAAAGGAGAAGCCGCCGCTGTGCCTTACTATCAACATGCCATCGAACTCGACCCAAATTTTGCCGCGGGTTACCTGGCGCTGGGCGATGCTTACTACAGTATGGCTGAGGTGGGACGCGCGAGCGAATATCTCAGCAAAGCCTTCCAGTTGCGAAGTCATGGTAGCGAGCGCGAAAGGTTTACGATCGCCGCCCAGTATAACCACCTTGTGACCGGAGACCTGGAGAAAGCGGCACAGGCTTATCAGGAATTGATCGCCGGCTACCCACGAGACGCCGCAACCCATAACAGTCTCGGCGGCGTTTACACCTCGCATGGACGGTATGACAAAGCGGCGGAAGAGTACCGCGAAAGCATGCGGCTCGCTCCAGAATACGGGGGCGTATACATCAATCTCGCCTTTAGCCTGCTAGCTTTGCAGCGGTTCGATGAAGCAGTGCAGACGATCCGGCAGGCACAGGAACGGAAACTGGAGTATGGCGGGTACCCTGAAATTCTTTACGCTGTGGCTTTTCTTCGGAGCGACTCTTCAGCCATGGCGGAACAGCAGCGATTGTCTGCGGACAAACCCGAAGAGAACCAAATGCTTTCTCTCGCCTCCGACACCGAGGCATACGCAGGTCATCTCGGCAAAGCGCGGGAATTGACGAAGCGCTCCCTCGACTCGGCGGTCCGCGCCGACAGCAAGGAAACGGGCGCCTTTTGGCTGGAGAATTCCGCGTTGCGCGAAGCTGGCTTTGGCAACCTGTCCAATGCCAGGCAGGTAGCGGCGGAAGGATTAAAGTTGGTTCCGGCGAGTCAAGGTGTGGAAGTCGAAGCCGCTCTTGCCGACGCGATGGCCGACGATAGGACGCGGGCTCAATCGCTCGTCCAAGATCTTAACAATCTACACCCGGTAGATACGCGAATGCAGTTACTATGGTTGCCCGCGATTCGAGGGCAATTACTGCTGAACCAAAACAATCCGGCTGGCGCTCTCAATGCCTTGCAATCTGCCTCCGCCATTGAATTGGGCGAAATCGAGTTTTTCACGAATCTTTCTTGCCTCTATCCCACCTACATTCGCGGCCAGGCGTATCTAGCGGCGGGGCAGGGCAAGGAAGCCGCTGCCGAGTTTCAGAAAATCATCGATCACAACGGAATCGTCTGGAACTGCTGGACTGGAGCCTTGGCGCATCTGGGCGTGGCGCGAGCGAATGCGCTCGAAGCCAAAAACTCGCAGGGCGCGGATGCCGATGCCGCCCGCGTTCGGGCGCTTGCTGGCTACAAAGACTTCCTCACCCTCTGGAAAGACGCCGACCCGGACGTCCCCATCCTGAAAGAAGCCAAGGCCGAATATGCGAAGTTGCAATAACCGGGGAAAGCTCTCCGAAAAATGACGTTATCGCATAAGTCAAGCTGAGGTCTTCAGTAAGGGTTACTGATCGAAGCTTAAGTAACTTGTCGAGCCGAATCAAGATCTTAGAATTGACTAAGACACCTCTTAGTATGTTCGACGTTTGTTATCGAAGGTGCCATCGCGCAGCGACGGGTGGGCTTCCTTTTTCCCGTTTGGGCGAAGTACGTTTCCACAAAACTATTAGGCCTGGGAACGTTCCGGGAAGGATTGCCAGCAATCACGCTGAAACGCGATGCCCGTCGAACTAAAGACCAAAGTAAACTTTGCGCTTAGCCTAGCTTTGGTGGCACTGGCCGGCATAGGCTGGCTCTCGCTGCGGCAGAGCCAAAACTTAACCGAGGCCGATCGATGGGTTTCCCACACGCGCGATGTGCTTGAGACAAGCGAATCATTTCGCTCGCATCTTTCCGAGGCTGGCATAGCGCGACGAGTTTTTCTTCAGGGTGACAGCAAACAAATCGACGTGTTCAACGCTGCGGTTAGCGCTTCCCTCGCTGACTTCAAAACGTTGCAAGCCCTAACGGCCGACAACCCGGAACAACAGAAGAGACTCGATCGTCTGGAACCCATGGTGCACGAAAGGCTCTCCGCTCTGGAGAAGTCCATTGCTGCTCATAGGCTGGCCGCAAATGATGAGGCTCTGCAGAATAATGTAACGAACCAGCAGACCAGCGTGGTAGCTCAACTTGCCGAACAGACGCGAGAGTTCCAGAACGTTGAGAGAGAGCTTCTCAGGCAGCGCTCGAGCCAGGTGCGGGAGAGCGCTCAAAGAACATCCAGAGATAACACCATCCTGAGCCTGGCTGTAATGTGTTTTATCGTAATCGCCGCGGCACGGCTAAACCGTGAATTATCCCAGCGCAAACAAACAGAGCAGGCAATCGCTCAACAAAAGTCGTTATTGCAGTCCATTCTCGATACCTGCAACGATGCGATCATCGTAGCCGACGGTACGGGAAAAATCATTTTGCGCAATCCTGCCGCTTTGCGGATGCATAGTGATCTGGTGGACCGCGTGGGGGAGGAGGTTCCCAGTAAGCTGGGATACTACAGGCCGGATACAAAAACGCTATTCCCTTATCAAGACCTTCCTCTCTCCCGAGCCTTGCAGGGAGAGCATGTAGACAACGTGGAGATGTGCCTGCATCCCGCATGTGAGCCGGAGGTTCGCTGGGCGCTGGGGTCCAGCCGTCCTCTAATCAACGAGGAGAAGATTCTCGGTGCGGTCGTTTTCTACCGGGACATTACCGAGCGGAAAGAATTGGAAAATAAGCTGGCGAGCTACACCGAGGAATTGAAAGCCTCCAATGTGGAATTGCAGAAAGCCCAGGTGGCGCTTGAGCAACTGGCCTCGGTCGACGAACTCACCGGTCTGCACAACCGGCGAGGGTTTCTCGCGCTTGCGGCCCAAAGTATTAAGCTTGCGCATCGCTCTCAAAAATCCTTTGCCTTGGTTTTTGCGGATTTAGACGGTCTGAAAAAGATCAACGATACGTTGGGACATGCCGACGGAGATCTCGCCATTAGCGATGCGGCACATGTCCTGAGCGACAGTTTTCGACACTGTGATGTATTGGGTCGTCTAGGCGGCGATGAATTCGCGATTCTGATGAGCGATGCCGATGAGCAGAGCGCCCAAATTGTAAAAAAGCGACTGGCTGACAAAGTCGACAAGCTTAACGCCGAACGCCACCGTCCTTATACTCTGTCGCTCAGTGTCGGAATGATGATCTGCAACTCTGACGAAAAAGTATCCCTGGAGGTTTTGCTCAGCAGAGCCGACGCACTCATGTACGAGGAAAAGAAAAAGAAGGGTGCGAATCGGGCGGTTTATGTGGCGGGGAACAGCTTCGCTCGGAACAGAGGTTAGAGGGTGCTGTTGCCTCAGGTGCGGAGAATTCATCTTATCTCTAAGCCTTCGCAAAGTACCGCGTCAACAGCCTGCGCAATAACGCCTTCGACTTGGCTGACCTAAATCCAGCAACCCAGTACACAGCAACCGTCAATTACTCAGGTCATACGCGAGGTAGGCGGGGCCTGGTTCAGTTCTGGAAAACTTTCGCAAACAGCGATTACATGTCCCGAGCTTAGGGGAGCGGCAACTGCCTATACGTCAATCCGGTCGAACGTGTATGCAAATTCCTTCACGTTGACAAATATTGTCATCGGATGCAAACTTTTGGCCCGGTCCCACGACGAAATCCAAACGTTTCCCAGGTGCCGGTTTATTCAGCCACGTGTTGATTCCAGCCCACAATCCGCGTCGCCGCCAGCAGACCGGCTAACGCGTTAACGCAGACTGCAAAGGAGAAAGATCATGACAATGCAGGGTTCGCTAAGACTCGGGGCGTTCCTTTTTTTGATCGCCCTCTTTACTGTGGGAGGCGGTTTGACCTCCGCACAGGCATCCTCATCCAATGTGCCTCCCGGCATTCGCATTTCGAAAGACCTGGGTCGAGTCAACGGATCGACCGAGATCAACATCACAGTTCATCTTCAACTCACCGATAAGGCCGCGTTCGACAAGGCTGTCGATGCACTCTACGATCCGACTTCGCCGACTTATCACCAGTGGATGAGCAACGCCGATTTACAGAAGTACGCACCCGCGAAAGAGCAGCGCCAGATCGTGCTCCAGGAGCTGGAGAAAAATGGACTGACGATTCTTTCGACGGACACCATCGGCTTCACCGTCCGCGCCCACGGCACGATCGCCAACGTGGAGAAGGCCTTTAACACCGAGATTCACCAATTCCAATACAACGGAAAACTTTTCCGCGCCAATGTGCGCGATGCGCGGTTAAGCGGAGAAGCGGGAGGTTATGTCTACTCCGTGGCCGGCATTGAAAGCCACCAGATACGGCCGCTCGCGACGCGCGCAGTGAACCCACGCACACAGCAGCCACTTCCCTCCATCCCGCTGAGCGCGAATGCAACGGGATTCCCCGCGGGAAGCACCACCGACTGTCTGGCTGCACCGGAAACCCAAACCTTGCAGGGATCGTCGGCGCTGCCAGTCGCCACCTACACCGGTACTGTATACACCACCGATGGCGGCGGCCTCACGTGCGCCTATCTCCCCAGCCAGCTATGGGACGCGCTGGGCCTGAACGATGTTTTCGCTTCGGGATACAACGGCAAAGGGCAGACAATCGTTCTCGTAGAAGGCTATGGCTATCCCACGATGGAGAAGGATGCCAACACGTTCTACAAGCTGGCGAATCTGCCTCAGCTCAACTCCTCGAACTTTAAGATTGTCTACCCGGAGGGTTACGTCAATCCTGAGTTGGGCATTCTGAGCGGTTGGAACATTGAAATCGCGCTGGATATGGATTCCTCCCATACCACAGCTCCGGGGGCGAACCTGGTAGTCGTTGCTACCAGCGGTCAGGACAGCGAAGACTTTCAGCAGTCGATCCGCTACGTGGCTGAGAACAGTCTGGGCAACTCTGTTTCGAATAGCTATGAAGAAGATTTAGACCTTCTGGCGGGGCGTGATGAACAGGTCTCCTGGGACGATACTCTGGAGATTGCAACGGCAAAGGGTATCTCGGTGAACTTCTCTTCCGGCGACAGTGGAGATAATGGAGTGGGCAGTCCTCTGGGCGCGCCGGGCGTTCCGTCGGACGCTCCCCATGCAACTTCGGTCGGCGGCACTTCCATCCTGAATGATTTGAGCAATCCGGGAGGGACGATAACCACATCCTGGGGAGACACGTGGGCATTCCTGGAAAGCGGGGACACGGTTTATGACCCGCCAGCGCCATATGGCCTCTACGGCGGCGGCGGTGGCGGCGAGAGCATCTTCTGGCCGAAACCCAGTTGGCAGAGCTCCCTCCCTGGCACGGGCCGGCAGACGCCCGATGTTTCCGCACTGGCCGATCCTTTTACCGGTGTCGGGATCGTGATCACCAGTGGAACAACGCAGTACGTTCAGTACGGCTGGGGAGGCACGAGCTTAGCGTGCCCCATCTTCTCGGGTTTCTGGGCAATCGCCAACGAGAAGGCTGGCGAGGCGCTGGGTCAAGCGGCACCGTTGATCGCTGCTCTGCCATACGGTGGCGTTCAGGACGTGCTGGCTAGCACCGATAGTTCGCCGAACAACGTGACGGGGAAGATTACAACCTCAAGTGGCACCCGGACGTTCAAGGCTGGCGAAATCTTTGGAGGCAGCTTGCTCGAAGGCAACAAGAGCTTCACCAGTACGCTTTGGAATGCTGGAGGGGGCACCATTTTTGACTTCGGGTGGGGACTGGATAGTTCCCTTACGGCCAACAAAGGCTGGGACAATGCTACTGGGTGGGGCACTCCTCACGGCCTCGCCTTCATCGACGCGGTAGTGGCGGCGGCATTCAAATAAAATAGCTGTCGGTGCATCACCGCATGTAGTTGACGAGCCGGAGCGGATTCGCTCCGGCTCGCTTTCTTCTCGCCCCTTTCGGGACAGACTTCCACGATCTTTTGGCTCCCCATTGACAATTACCCACTCACATTCTAGAATTAGCACTCAGTAGGCAAGACTGCTAACAGTCTGCCGAAATCCAAACAATCATAAGTTTTGCTCCAACAACCTTCTAACCAACTTTTGAAAGGAGTTGCGAAACCATGGCGAAATTCAGTCCCCTACATGACCGCATTCTGGTACGTCGCGTGGAGGAAGCATCCACCACTCGCGGCGGAATCATCATCCCTGACAGCGCGAAAGACAAGCCGCAGGAAGGCATTGTTATTTCCACCGGCAAAGGCCGCACCAACGACGAGGGTAAGACGTTCCCTCTGGCAGTTCACGAGGATGACCGCATCCTGTTCGGCAAATACTCCGGCACTGAGATCAAGATTGACGGCGAAGACTACATCATCATGAAAGAAGATGAAGTACTCGGCATCCTGACCGGCGCAGCCGCCCCGGCCAAGAAAGAACTTGCCGGCTCAAAGCGCTAACGACTCAGGGTCTTCCCTTGTGAACCCCTGTGTCCCCTGTGTGTTAAAGATTTTTTCAACATTTCGAAGGAGAAAAGAAAATGGCAAAACAAATCGTACACGGAGAAGAGTCGCGGCAGGCGATCCTGCGCGGCGTGAATCTTCTGGCCGACGCGGTAAAGGTTACTCTGGGCCCCAAGGGCCGCAACGTTGTGATTGAGAAGAAATTCGGTTCGCCGACCATTACCAAGGACGGCGTGACCGTGGCAAAAGAAATCGAACTGAAGGACGGCCTGGAAAATATGGGCGCCCAGATGGTTCGCGAAGTGGCTTCGAAGACCTCAGATGTGGCTGGCGATGGAACCACGACTGCGACCGTTCTCGCCCAGGCGATTTATCGCGAAGGCGTGAAGACGGTCGCTGCCGGCGCGAATCCGATGGCCATGAAGCGCGGCATCGAGAAGGCTGTCTCCCTGGTCTGCGGGGCTTATGACAAGAAGACCGGCGAGCGCGGTAAGGGCGAGATCGACAAGTTCTCGAAGCCCGTTTCCGGCGAAATGATTGCGCAGGTCGGCACCATTTCGGCGAACAATGATGAGACCATTGGCCACATCATTGCCGAAGCCATGAAGAAGGTCGGCAAGGACGGCGTTATCACGGTGGAAGAGTCGAAGACGCTGGAGACGCAGTTGGAAGTGGTCGAGGGAATGCAATTCGACCGCGGCTATCTGTCTCCTTACTTCGTGACTGATCCGGAGCGGATGGAAGTCGCTTTGGAGAATGCTTACATCCTGATCAACGAGAAGAAGATCAGCTCCATGAAAGATCTGCTTCCGTTGCTCGAGCAGATTGCCAAGAGCGGCAAGCCACTGGTCATCATCGCGGAAGACGTCGAGGGTGAAGCTCTGGCCACGCTCGTGGTCAACAAACTGCGTGGAACGCTGCAAGTCGCGGCCGTTAAGGCTCCCGGCTTTGGCGATCGGCGCAAGGCCATGCTGCAGGACATCGCGATCCTCACCGGCGGCAAGGCGATCACGGAAGATCTCGGCATCAAGCTGGAGAACGTGCAGGTCAGCGATCTCGGCCAGGCCAAGAAGATCACCATCGACAAGGACAACACCACCCTCGTCGAAGGCAAAGGCAAGCACTCGGAGATCGAAGGCCGCGTGAAGGAAATACGCAGCCAGATCGACAAGACGACCAGCGACTATGACCGCGAGAAGCTGCAGGAGCGGTTGGCGAAGCTGGTGGGTGGCGTGGCCGTAATCAAAGTCGGCGCCGCGACCGAAACCGAAATGAAGGAAAAGAAAGCCCGCGTGGAAGATGCCATGCATGCGACTCGTGCGGCCGTGGAAGAAGGAATTGTCCCCGGCGGCGGAGTGGCACTGGCACGCTGCGTACCGGCTCTCGACAAGCTGAAGCTCGAGGGTGATGAGCAGATCGGTGTAAACATCGTGAAGCGCGCCATCCAGGAGCCGTTGCGCCAGATCGCCGAGAATGCCGGCGAAGAGGGTGCCGTGGTTCTGGGCAAGATTGCCGACTCGAAGGACATCAACTACGGCTACAACGCCCTGACCAATGAGTTCGAAGACCTGGTCAAGGCGGGTGTGCTCGATCCGACGAAGGTGGTGCGCACCGCACTGACCAACGCCGGTTCGATTGCCGCGCTGATGCTGACCACCGAAGCCCTGGTAGCGGAGATTCCTGAGAAGAAGGAAGCTCCCATGGGCGGCGGCGGACACGGCGGTGGCGGCGGTATGGAAGGCATGTACTAAGACTGGCCGTCAGGCAGACGCGCCTCGGCGCAAAACCAGAAGCCCCGCTCGTGAGAGCGGGGCTTTTCTTTCCGTCGTGCTTCATCCGAGGAGAAGAGTTCGGGAAGGGCACGGCTTTAGTCGTGCCGCTAAGGCGTTTTACGTTACGCGGCTTTAGCCGCTGAGGGCCAAGCTATCTAGTTTGAAGCCAGGATAGGCCGAGCAATAGCGAGAATTCGACGCACACTCCACTAGCCCGCGCTTCACCGGGTTCTGGTGTACATACTCTCGATGCGTTTCGAAATCCGCTGTATCGCGGATGCGATATCTAATTGTCTCTAAAGGTGTGCCGATCCAGGAGAAAACCCTGTGGTCGCCGGAACCACATCTAGGGAAGCTGAAATTCTTTGCCTAATGTAGCCGGAAGTTTGCGCAAAATAGGGAGATTACAACAACCGCAGGGCTAGTTTTCTCAACTAACCCTTTGTGTCTGCAACTGGCCGCCTTGGCAGGCCAAGTGCTGGTTAGAGTGAAGTGGTAAGCCAGAATGGGCATGTTTGCCGGTATTTGATCGTTCGAGGTAGATCGTGGCGAAGCGCTCTATCGAGATCGTTTTGGTGGTATTGACGACGATTTACCCCGCGCTGTGCCAGAGCGGCGATCAACCCCTTCCCGACTGTCCTTCGGCGCAGGTTGCGAGACAGGTGCCAAAATGGTCTGGAGTCAATTCCTTGGCATCTATCGCCCCGGAAAGAAATGCCTCCCTGGTGCGCATTTTCCAGATCCCTAATTCCGACCAAACTCAAGAAGAGATCAGCCGGATGCGCAAATGGTTTTACCCAGCAGGGGTTAAGCGGTCGATTGCGAACTCCCCATCGGATGCCGACGATTTGCTGGGACGGGCCGCCCGAGCGGCATCTCAAACCATTCTAACAAGAGACGATTCAGGAAGAAGCCGGCTGAACACCGCCTATCTGCTGCGGACGCTGACTTCTGTCGCTGCGGATAGTGCGGCGAAGCCCTACTGGAGGCGGTCTCCTACCGATCCTGCCGGTAACTTCGGCTCCGCTGTCGGTAACGATGCGGGAACGAATCTTTGGCACGAGTTTGGGCCGGGTATCGAGCATGCGATGAAGAGTTATACGCCGAAATTCCTGACCCGCATCGTGGAACGCTCGGGGGCGTCGAATGCTGGAAACAGAGATGCCGGAATCCCGTCGCAAATGCCGCGTTGATCGCTGGCGGATAAATCCGATGCCGGCAATCATACCGACTTTAATCCATTAGCTATTCGCTTCGACTGTCTCGCTTGTAAGAGCGAGGCTTTTTTGTGCTTCCTGAACGGAGAACCGCGCCAGATGCGATGGAGGTCAAAATCAATTCGGCGGGCTGGCGTGCGCTGGCCAAGTGGGCGGATATGGCTTTCCGGGCTTGCCGGGCAGACGACTTGGGGTCCAGAAAAATCACGACTGAGGGCCCCGCGCCGCTCAGGGCAACTCCGAGCACGCCGTGTTTTCCGGTTAGTTGCTGCAGGCATGGCAACAGCGGGCAGAGTTCGGCACGGTAGGGCTGGTGGATGTGATCTTCGAGCGCAGGGGCGAGCAAGTCATGGCGGCCTTGCAGAAACGCTGCGAGCAATAACATCGAGTTCTGAATGTTGGCCACTGCATCAGATCGCGAGTATTGATTGGGAAGAACGCGGCGGGCTTGTTCCGTGGGTAATACCTGGTCGGGCACGGCAAGAAGCAGCGGCCACTTCCCTTTCGGCTGGAGGCAGATGACCTGCGCGCCGGTTTTACCATCCATCCGGGCTACCGTAAGGCCGCCCATCCAGCAGGCGGAAACATTATCGGAATGGTGCTCGCGGCGGGATGCCTCGGCAATAATTTCCGAATCTTTCCAGCGCAGTTTGCCGAAGTGATTGGCAAGGGCAATGCCGGCCAAACGTGCAGCAGCAGACGAACCGCAGCCTTTGCCGATGGGAATGTTGTTTCGGATGCGTAGAGAAAGCGGCGGCGCCTCGGCGCTTTGCTGTTGCAACACCTCGCGGTATGTAGTGAGGATAAGGTGGTTCTCAAGGTTTCCGCAGACTGCGGTATCGCGGCCGCTGGCTTTGATTGCGAACGTCGCCGAGGGACGGGCATCAATCTCGATATAGAGATTCATGGCCAGGGCGGCCGCGTCGAAAGCAGGACCAAGATTGGCCGAAGTCGCAGGTAGCGCCAGGTACAGAGATGCGGGCGGGGAGCTTTTCTTTTTTGGCATGATCTTGCTAGGCCTTGATCTTGCAGGTATCAGCTTGCGTTGTGTCAGATTTTTTCAGCCTGCTCCAGGGTTCCGACTACGGCGTCCAACGTGGCATCCAGAACAATAGGCGGATGGCGTAATTTCGCGAGAGAAGCGGATTGCAGGGTATTCAGCTCTTCAGACGGAAGCTCGCCTTTGTGGAATTCCATGGTGAAGTCTGGATCTTTCAGCAGGTTTCCGGTAAGAATCAGGACAACCCTCTCTTCGCGCTGCACAAAGCCTTGCCTTACGAATTTCTTTAAGCCCGCGAGCGTGACGGCGGAAGCGGGTTCGCATCCAATGCCTTCGGCGCCGATCTCGGCCTTGGCTTGCGCGATTTCGAATTCGCTGACTTCTTCGCAAGTGCCACCCGTGGCGCGAATCACCTTCACGGCCTTTTCCCACGACGCGGGATTTCCGATGCGGATGGCCGTAGCTCGGGTTTCGGGCTGGACCTTGATCAGACGCTTGCCGTCAGTTTCCCGCACAGTGCGGACCAAGGCATTGGCCCCCTCGGCCTGAATTACCGACAGCTTTGGAAGACTTGAAATCAATCCGATTTCCAGCATTTCTAGTAACGCTTTGCCGATCGCGGAGCTATTTCCAAGATTGCCTCCGGGGACGATGATGTGGTCCGGCGGCTGCCAGTCCAACTGTTCGAGCAGTTCGATCGCCTGTGTTTTCTGGCCTTCCAGGCGAAAAGGATTGATTGAGTTCAGTTGATAGACCGGAGCGCGCTTCACCAGTTGCTGCAACAATTGCAGGCAGCCGTCGAAATCGGTGCGGAGCTGGCAGGTCAGGGCGCCATAATCTAAAGCTTGGGAAAGCTTGCTCCAGGAAATTTTCCCTTCCGGCACCAGCACCAGGCTGCGCATTCCGGCGCGTGCAGCGTAAGCTGCCATCGATGCCGAAGTGTTTCCGGTGGACGCACAGGCTACCCAGTTGCATCCGGCCTGGCGCGCAAAAGTTGCGGCCACGGTCATGCCAGTGTCTTTGAACGATCCGGTGGGATTCAGTCCTTGATGTTTGGCGAAGAGGCGAGGAACACCGGTGAGCCGCGCGCATCGCGGCAATTCGTATAGAGGGGTATTGCCCTCGCGGAGGGTGACGACGTGCTGTGCTAGTGCGGGGTTTGGCAGGAGTTCGCGGTATCGCCACACTCCGCTTAAGTCGAGCGCCTCGTTTGAAGAACGCCGTGCGCGCCAGGTAGATTTCAAAATATCCGCTTGCACAGCAGATGAGGTCCATGCAGGGCTGGTGATCTCGAGCAAATTTCCGCAGTGCGCGCACCGGAAATCCTGGGCTGCCGTCGGAGCTGTTGCATCGCAACCAATGCAGCGAAACATGCAGGACGCATCCGCTGCGGCGGATTGCGATGTTTGCTGGTTCGAACCCAAGTCAGAGGCGGCAGAAAGAGGCATGGCTTCTCGGGTTACTTCTCATTCCGAAGATATTGATCGGTGCGGTTGATCCAATCGGCGCGAGGAGGGGTGAAGACGTCGAGGTCAACTGTATCTTCGAGCGCCTCGGCTTTGTGCGGCATGTGGGCCGGAATACAAAGTACTTCGCCGGCGTGCACCACGATCTCCTTGCCATCGATCCAGAATTTCAGGGCGCCATCCAGAATGTAGGTGACCTGCTCGTTGTAATGGCTGTGCTCGGGAACGATACAGCCTTTTTTGAGCAACACCCGTGCCAGCATAATTTCCTGGCCGACTACGAATTGGCGCTGCAAGAGTGGGTTCAACTCCTCCAGAGGAATGGTGTGCCAGGGAACGTACTGCAGGGAAACTTTAGTGGCCGCGGGTTGGGCGACGATGCGCTTGGCACCCGGACGAGCTTTCGTAGTTTTCGCTTTGCCGGCCGTCTTTTTGCCAACTGCTGACTTTTTCGTCTTTCTTTTGTTTGCCATGGTTAGTGGACTCTACCTTCGTATAGCTTTACGGCAGTGTCGTGCAAATAAGCGCGGGCCAATTCCAGCGCGTGAGCTTCGGTGATTTCATTCTCTGAAATCATCTCGGCCAAGGCCGCAGCCAGCGCGGTGCGCGCTGACATCGCGCCAAGCCAGTAGCTCTCTTCTGCGCCCAGCACTTCATTGTAAGGGAAAGCGTCCGTACCGAAAGTGATCTTATCGGGGAAAGTTTCCAACCACATCTTTAAAATGTCTTTAAACGCAGATGGATATTGCACCAGCTCTTCGAAGGAGGAATCGAGATATACATTCTTCGCAGCAGTGAGCCAAATGGCCTCTCGTTCCAGTGGATAACCGCCGTGAAGCATCACGAAGGTTGTGCTGCGATAGCGTGGATCGCGCAGTACGCTTTCAAAATTCATAATGTTGCTTTGTGACAGATTAAAGTAATCGCCGATTCCAACCGCCGAATGAATGTGCACGGGAAGATGCAGGCGGCCACCTTCCGTAATGAGGTAACGGAAAATATAGTCCTGGAACGTGCGGTAATCCTTTTCGCTGGGAATGCCGCCGGTGATATAGCGCGCATAAAGATCGGCGGCTTGATCGTGCGTGGGATCTCCGAAGCTGGTCGGACGAAAATAGGCGACTTCAAACTTAATGGCGATGCCGCCTTTGTTGCGATTGTCTTCCAGCACCTGGCTGATGAATTTCAGATAGCCGTCGAAATCAGGCGGAAGCTTTGAGACATTTTCTTGTTGCATCCAACGGTGCAGCATTTTTTCCTGCAGCGGAATGTAGACTCCGTCATCGGAATTGCGCGCAGTCTCACGCTGGTTGTTGAAGGGCCACATAAAAGAATCAACAAAAAAGACCCAGGGGAAGCGCTTGGCATCGAGGTAATCCGGCATCATGGCGCGATTCGCAGCAGAACTCTCAGTGTTGATCTTGTCGAGAATCATGTCGAAGTACGCGGTGCCGGGATATTGCTTTCTTAACTCCGTTTTCTTGGCAACCAGCCATTTGGCATGTTCCGGTGACAGATCGGCATAGGGATATCCGAACAGAGCTTTCGCTGCGACGATGAGTTCAGGATTGTCGTCGCGCGTGCGTACCGCCTCGCTGAACTCGGGCGGAGCGGCCATGGCGTCGACATCAGGATCATCGGCGAAACCAGGGTGAGCGTGGTGATCAAAGGCAGGAATCTTTTCGATCTGGGGAAGAAGGCGCTGGTAAATCTGTTGTACGTCGGGACCGGGCAGGGGACGGGCTTGGGCCGCGGCGAAAATTGCCGACCCAGCGATGAGAGACAGCAACAAAACAAGGAATGTTTGATGTGTAAGTCTCATATATGTCCTCAGAAGCTAAAGCCCTAAAAAAGAATTGGCATCATCGCAGCTGAAGAGCTGCGTCACCCGGTGAGACGAAGGTGTTATTTCTCCACCAGACTTCCCTGCCAGGCCGCCGAGACTTTCATAATGCGGGTTGCAGCCTCACGCAGATTTGCGACCGATGAAGCGAAGGAGAAGCGCACGAAATCCTTGCCCGTGGGGCCGAAAGCGGCGCCGGGGATGGCGGCAACGCCGGCATCATCGAGAAGAATGCGGCATATCTCTTCAGCGCTGGCGCCGGTGCCGCGGATGTCGACCCAGGCGTAGAACGCGCCTTCAGGCGGCTGGCAGAGAAATCCGGGGATCTGGTTCAGATCACGAACAAACTGCTCGCGGCGGCGGGCAAACTCCGCAACCATGCGCGGGGTGTTCTCTTCGCGATCGCGCAGGGCATCGATGGCGGCATACTGGGCAAACTCTGCGACGCAGGTGTAACTATTAACGGCCATCAGGGCGAGCGCGGGAATCACTTCGGGCGGCGCAACTGTATAGCCCAGGCGCCATCCCGTCATCGCGAAACTTTTTGAAAAGCCGTCGATAATCAGGGTTCGTTCTTGCATGCCGGCATATCTGAGCATGGAAAGATATTCGCCGCCGTAATTGATGCGCGCGTAAATCTCATCCGACAAAACCCAAAGATCATGTTTCACGGAAAGTTCCGCAAGACCGCGCTGAACGGCATCCGTATATACCGTGCCGGTGGGATTGCCCGGAGAATTGGTAATGAGCATGCGCGTGCGTCGGGTAATCTTCTTTTCGATCTCCGAAAAATCCGGCTGGAACTGATTACGAGAGGAAAGTTCGAAAGGAACTGGGACCGCGCCCAGACCGAGCGTGATGGAAGGATAGCCGGGAAAGCCAGGATCGGGATATAGAACTTCATCCCCGGGTTCGAGAAGCGCCATCATGGCGAAGAATAGAGCGGCTTTGCAGCCGGGCGCCATCACAATGTTGGCTGGAGAAACATCGATGTTGCGCGTGCGCTGTAGATATGCGGCGATTTCGTCGCGCAGCGCGGGAAGCCCAGTGACGGGGCAGTAACGATCTTTACCTTCCGCGAGAGCCTTGGCGGCAGACTCGATCACGGAAGCACCGGGATGAAAATCTGGCTCGCCCAGCTCGAGATGGATAATGGAGCGGCCCTGGCTTTCCAGTTCTTTGGCGTGAGCGAAGACTGCCAAGGCTCCTTCGCCGCTCATAACCGACATACGGGATGCTATCGATCGCATTTACTCTCCAAAAATCTATAAACCTTTATACATGCCGCCATCCACTAGGACGGTTTGTCCTGTGATGTAGGACGCCCGCTCTGAGGCGAGCCAGACAATAGTCTCCGCCACTTCGCGTGGTTCGCCCAGGCGTTTGAGCGGAGCATCCGCCGCCCAGCTGTCAAACATTTCCTGCTCGGTTTTTCCGGAAGCAGACGAGCGAGCCACGGCCAATTCTTTTAAGCGATCCGTTGCGGTAAAACCAGGGCCAACGTTGTTGACCAGAATTCCGTCCTTGCCGAATTCATTTGCCAGGCTCTTGACCAGGCCAACTACTGCGGCGCGTACAGCATTCGAGAGAACCAGATCCGCGACCGGCTGCTTGGTGGTAATCGAGGTCAGCGTAATGATTCGTCCCCATTTCTTTCGCTGCATGTGAGGAATGACTTCGCGAGCGAAATAGACGGTGCTAAGGAAATTCAGATCAAGGGCGCGCTGCCATTCTTCCAGACTGGCGGCGAGAAATCCCTTGGCGGGTGGTCCGCCGGCATTCGTGACACAAATATCGACGCCGCCGAACTCTTGCGCGACTGCGGCGACGAAACGGTTGACAGCAACCGCATCGGTCACGTCGAAGGCTTGGGCAAGGACCTCAACTTTATACTGCGCTCTAATCTTGTCCGCAGCGGCTTGCAAGGTCTGTGGATTGCGGGCGCACATGGCCACGCGGCAACCTTCCGCCGCAAAAGCTTCCGCCGTAGCACGGCCAATTCCCTGACTGGAGGCGGCAACCAGCGCGACACGATCTGTCAAACCTAGATTCATGAATGAAAGATTAATAGCTAGAGCAGGAATTATAAATGGTGCACAGCGAATACTGCACTTGCTGGAGATGTTCCCCGCAATTAGTCTGTGTGCAGCGAGGCGACAATGAAGAAGCAGTCTCAACACCCGGAAACCGCAGCGGTGCGCGGCGCCGCAAATCTGGATAAAAAGAACGGGCCGGTTGCCATGCCCATCTATCAGACTTCTACTTTCGAAGTCACGGATAATGACGAGCAACTGCGGACGACCGGCAGCGACCGCTATTACACCCGGTACGGCAATCCAACGAACACAGCGGTGGAAAAGACCGTTGCGGCGCTGGAGGGCGTGGATGCGGCTCTGACCTTCGCCTCGGGCATGGGTGCGGTTACGACTACGCTGATGGCTCTGCTCAAAAGCGGAGACCATATTGTGGCGCAGCGCGACATCTACGGCGGCGTGAACAAGTTTCTCTCGCAATGGCTGCCGAAGATGGGCATTGAAACCACATTTGTGGATACCACCCATTATGAGCAGCATGCGCGGGCGATTCGTCCCAACACCAAGTTGCTCTATCTCGAATCGCCGACGAATCCTACCTTGCGCGTAGTCGACTTCCGAAAAGTGGCTGCAATCGCGCGGGAGCACAAGCTGATCAGCATGATCGACTCGACGTTCGGAACGCCGATCAACCAGCGGCCAGCGGAGTCTGGCATTGACTTAATCATGCACTCGGGCACCAAGTATCTAGCGGGGCACACGGATCTGATTTGCGGAGTGATTGCAGGTCGCCAGGAGTTGATCGATCTTATACTGCAAACGCGGACCACGCTGGGAAACTGCATGGACCCGCATGCTTCATGGACTCTGCTGCGCGGGCTGAAGACGCTGGCGGTTCGTGTAGCGCGTCAGAATAAGAATGCGCAGCGCGTCGCGGAATTTCTGCTGGAGCACGCCAAAGTGCGAAGTGTGCATTATCCGTTCCTGAAAAATCATCCGCAGCACGCCTTAGCGAGGGAGCAGATGAGTGGCGGCGGAGGCATGGTCACTTTTGAAGTGGAGGGTTCCGGCGAAGATGCTCGCCGCGTCACCGAAGCGATGAGGCTGTTCACACTTGCGCCGAGCCTGGGCGGAGTGGAATCTCTGGTCTCGATTCCAGTGCTTACTTCGCATCTCACGGTCCCAGCCGAGGAACGTCGCAGAATGGGCATCACCGAACAGATGATCCGTCTGTCGGTAGGAATTGAAAATGCAGACGATTTGATCGCTGACCTGCACCACGCACTGGAAGCGATCGGAGCGTCGGAGCATGCACAGATCAGTAGCACACTTCGCTAAACAAGAATCCCCGGTCTCTTTCGGAGTGATTTGCTTGCCGGCCTTGTCTGCGATCCGGCGTCACCGCGTCCGGAGTGAATACGTTTACAGGAGAGCCCGCGTAGAGTCTCGCACGACCAGTTCCGGCGGCACTTTACCGTGCTGTGCCGCCACTTCGCGCTTTTCAAGCACCGCTTTGATGCCTTCGAGCACGACTCCCACGGCCCCCGCGCCCATGGCCTGCATAGGCTGACGTACCGTGGTGAGCGATGGCGTCCCCAACGCCGATGCCGCAACATCATCGAAGCCGATGACCGAACAATGGTCGGGAACGCGCATTCCGTTTTTGCTGAGGGCGCGAATCGCACCAAAGGCGGTCATATCATCGAAGGCGAGAATCGCGGTGAATTCCCGTTTCTGGTTGATTAGATCTTGGGTCAGTTTCTTGCCGGCCTCAAAGCTGGAGATGGGATCGCGAGATTCGGGCAGCTCGACGATCAATTTTGGATCCAGATCAAGCCCGTATTTTTTCGCGCTGCTGCGAATGCCGCGCCAGCGTGGAGAACTGTCGAACAGACTCTTCGGGCCGCGTATAAATGCAATCTTGCGATGGCCAAGCGCGTAGAGATGTTCGAGCGCCAGCGATCCGCCGACTTCATTGTCCACTGTGACGGAGCTGATCGCATCCCCTTTAAGTTCGCATCCGATGATAGCGGTGGGGATACTGTTTTTTTCCAGATCGGCAAGCAAATTAATATTCAAGAATAGCCAGTTTGCCAGAACGATTAGGCCTTCGATGCGGCGGTCGAGCAGCATTTCGAGATACCGCTCGAAACGACTGCGTTCGTTCTGCACGTCGGTAAGAATGGGCAGGTACGACGCTTCGTAAAGTGTATTCTCGATGCCGCGCAGTACCAAAGGACAATAGGGGTCGGTCATATCGAAGACCATGACCCCAACTGTGTGGCTGCGTTTGCTGCGCAAGGATCGCGCGAACTGGTTCGGGCGATAGCCTAATTTTTCCGCGGCGCGCTCAATACGCTTCTTGGTGACCAGCGGGATATACCGTGCCAGCGGCGCGTCATTAAGGACGATCGAAACCGTTGTGGAAGAAAATCCACTCTCCTTGGCCACATCGCGAATCGTCACCATGAATCTTGCCTTTGCCTGCCTATCGTGTCGCAGTAAGTCCGCGGCTAAGTTTCTGACTGCATCCTGCCGCTTGAATTCATCGCGGAGGTTGGCGACACTACAGCAGAGACGAACCCGAGTGTCAAGCGTACAAATTCGATCCGTAATTTCAGTTTGCCTTTCTTTTGCCTGTTTGGCGTTATCCGCCGCGGCACAAGCGCCTGCTCAGAGCGCGTCAGCGGCCAGGCCGGCGACCGATCCCGCGGCGGTGTTCCGGGCCGGCCAGGACGCGCTGAATGCGAACCGGCTCAGCGATGCGGAGCGCGACTTCCGCGAAGTTATTGCCGCCAACCCCCACGCGGGCGAAGCTTACGCGAATGTTGGCGTGGTCTATATGCGCCGCAAACAGTGGACGAGTGCTCTCAAGATGCTGGAGAAAGCCCAGCAACTCATGCCACAGGCCGCCGGAATCCGCTTGAACATCGGTCTCGTTTACTTCCGGCAGAACCAATTTCTAAAAGCGATTCCTCCTCTCGAATCGGTAGTGCGGGATCAACCCGAAGCAGTCCAACCGCGCCATCTTCTGGGCCTGTGTTACTTCTTCGCCGATCGCTGGGCGGATGCCGCTAATACGCTCGAACCGCTGTGGGGCCAGGAATCCAGCCAGTTGAGTTACTTATACGTCCTCTCCATAGCGGCGCACCGTTCCGGCCTGAAAGAACTCGACGACCGGGCCACTGCTCGCCTCATTGAGACTGGGGATGGCTCGCCCGAATTTCATTTGTTCATGGGCAAGGCTCATCTCAATCTTCAGCAGTATGAGTTAGCACTGGCAGATTTTCAGGCTGCCGCAAAGGCGAATCCCATGTTGACTTTCGTTCATTTCAACCTGGGACTTACCTACTTGAAGAAGCAGGATTACGAGCATGCGCGCGATGAATTCCTTGCCGACGCAGCCGTCGAGCCCGATCTGGCCTTCAATTACGACGAACTGGGGGACGTCTACGCTCTCATGCAGCAGGATGGCAACGCGGAGAAGAGTTACCGCGATGCGCTACGGCGCGATCCGCGTCTGGTGAATCCCTACATGGGTCTCGGCAAGATTTATCAACGAGAGCAGAAATACCACGAGGCACTCGCGGCCATCGATTCCGCTGATAAGCTGGATCCAGACAGGACCGACATCCACTACTTACGTGGTCAGATACTGCTGCGGCTCGGCCGCAAGCAAGAGGGCCGCAAAGAGCTCGAAACCGCAGTCCACATCGATAATCGAGACCGTGCTGAAAGGCAGAAGCAGGTGGAAAGCGGGACGATTCCCTCGCCAGAACTGCTTCAAATCGACCAGTAAAGTCTTCCTCCCTGATCACGTTTTCACTATGTTATTACTTTGGTAATCTAAGCTGGATTTTGATTAAGATCGCTGCGCGATTTGGTTGACAATCGCCGCGTTCAACGCCATACTCGCGAACGAGCAGCCGAAAACGTTAGAGCGAATTCCCCGTCCGGCGGACCTGCACTACCCGCTGCATTTAGCCGGCTCGCATCAAGATCTTTGAACAATTTGAGTTTTGCCGAGTCATTCCAGGAGGATGTTCGTGTCGAAATCATCTGCCTCGACCCGCCGGAGATATGCCCTTTGCAGCGCGTGTGTTATTGCCCTGGCTGTCATCGCCGGCGCGATTTTAATAGTTTCTCCCGCTCATCGCGTGGGAGCCAAATCTGATTCTTCACGGGCGGGTGCATTTTCCGCGAAACCAATTCAGGCTTCCTTTGCCGCTCTCCCACTCGTCTTCGAACAGAATCAAGGGCAGACTGATGCGCAAGTGAAATACATGGCGCGGGCAAATGGCTACCAGCTTTTCTTGACCAGCCATGATGCCGTCTTCTCCTTGCACTCGAAATCTTCGTCCAGTGAAGCGGCTGCGCGCCGCGAGTCCCGAACCTCACAACTCGAAAACAGAAACTTAGGCGATCATCGGAAAAGTCGATCCTCCGCAGTTCGGATGCGGCTGGTGAACGGAAACGCCGACGCCACGGTGACCGCGGCGGACCCGTTGCCAGGGAAATCCAATTATTTCATCGGCAATGATCCAAAGAACTGGCACACAAACATTGCGCAGTTCGCGCGCGTTTCCTATAAGAATATTTATCCGGGCATCGACCTGGCTTATTACGGCGAGCAGAGCAAGCTGGAGTTCGACTTCATCGTCGCCCCGCAATCCGATCCTGCAGCTATCGATCTTGCATTCACCGGCGCCGAACGGTTGGCCACGGACGCATCCGGCAACCTCGTCATATCTTCGGCTGCCGGGGATGTCCTCCTTCACAAGCCGATTGCTTACCAGCGGCAAAGCGGCGCTCGCCAGCTTGTCGACGCTCAATTCGTGCTCAAACCTCACAACCAGGTTCAGTTTCACTTGGGCGAGTACGACCGCAGCCGTGAATTAGTCATTGATCCAACAGTTACCTACGCCACTTATTTAGGCGGCAACGCCGAGGATGATGCCTACGGGATCGGCTTTGACGGGAGCGGAAATGCTTATCTGACGGGGCAGACGGAATCCACGGACTTCCCTGGGACTGCAGCGAACACTTATGACGCGTCCTTCGATGTTTTTGTTACCGAGATCGCCGCGAATGGAGCGAGCCTGGTCTACTCAACCTATGTTGGCGGCAGCCGCGCCGATAGCGGAAATGCGTTGGCCGTGGATCCTTCTGGCGATGTATTTGTGGCGGGAGGCACCAGTTCGCCCGATTTCCCGACGACCGCAGGGTCCTTCCAGCCGAGTTTCGGTGGTGGAACCCTTAACGCGTTCGTATTCGAATTGAAGCCTGGCGGCGCGGCTCTTACTTACAACACGTATCTTGGCGGCACTGGGATGGACTACGCCAACGGCATCGCGATCGATAGCACTGGCGCATATGTGATCGGGTCGACAACCTCGGCTGACTTCCCTGCGCCGGCACCATTATTTCCGTCGGCACTGTCTGGGAGCAGTAACGGCTTCGTGACAAAGTTAAATCCAACCGGAACCGCCTTGCTGTATTCCACATTCCTCGGCGGTTCGGGCGATTTCGCTTCAGCCGTTGCAGTCTTATCAAATCAAGCCTACGTAACCGGGACAACACAGAATACGACATTCCCCACAACCAGTCAGTCATTTCAGAGCACTTGCGCATCCTGTAGTTCCACCTCAACTGACGCTTTCGTTACTGTCTTCAATTCATCCGGAACCGGACTCGTCTATTCAACATTCCTCGGAGGCTCGGGCACAGACGCTGGCCTGGGTATTGCGGTCGATTCTTCTGGAGACGCCTACGTTACAGGATTCACCCAGTCGGCGGACTTCCCCGTGCAATCTCCCTGGCAGAAGACTATCGGCAGCACGCAAGCTCCGCCGCAAAATGCCTTCGTTAGCAAATTGAATCCGTCTGGAAGCTCACTGGTGTATTCGACATATCTTGGCGGTAACTCGAGCGACGGCGGCAACAGCATCGCAGTAGATACAAATAACAACGCCTACGTTACCGGCCAGGCTGGATCGCCTAACTTTCCCTTGGAGCAACCGACTCAGGGAACATTGGGAGGGGGAAATGATGCGTTCGTGAGCTTATTCAACTCTTCTGGATCGTTGTTCTTCTCCACCTATCTTGGTGGGTCGCAGAACGAGAATACCTACACTTCCGGAGCGACGGCTCCCCTCGGTTCGATTGCGGCAGATGGCAAGGGGAACGTTTACGTAACCGGAAATACCTTCTCCACGGATTTCCCGACAGCGGCCGCGTCTGGGACCGAAGTTTTCCAGACGGCTTGCGCGTCGTGCGGAGCGGCCACGCCCACGCCCGACGCATTCCTAGCAAAATACTCCGTGCCTAGCACCGGCGATTTTTCCGTGACCGCGACCACGCCCGCATCGGTGAATGCCGGCTCGTCCGGGAGTTCAACCGTGACGCTGGTTTCAATCAATGGCTACAATTCGGCAGTGAACCTGAGTTGCAGCGTGACCGGATCCGGATCGCCGTTGCCCGCTTGCGCCGGGGCAAGCAGCTTCAGTCCAAACCCCGCCACGCCAACAGGAACTGGTGCAAGCTCAACTCTTACCATTACCACCACCGGTTCGACATCCGCGTTGGTTCGGCCGGCAAAATTCTTCTACGCGATGTGGCTGCCGCTCGCAGGCATATCGCTGGCAGGTGTAGGATTCGGATCTCCTCGTACCCGTCGAAAAAAGCTTCTGGGCCTGCTGATGATCGGCATAGTGATGGCAGTTCTTTTCCTGATGCCAGCTTGCGGCGGCGGCAAGAGCGGCGGTGGTGGCGGCGGCGGAGGCACCGGAACTCCGGCTGGCTCGTACACGGTTACGATCACGGCTACGGGAACCGATTCAGGAGCGACCACACATTCCACTACCGTGACTCTGAAGGTCAATTAGCCCACTAGAAATGCCTTCCACGGCCGCCTTGTACCAAGGCGGCCCTTGCTTTTGGAGGAAGTTTTCCACGGTCAGGATTGGCGCAATGGCTGTCTCTAGTCTAAGATTCTTCTTCTGACAATTTCTTTCTGCAACTTGCACAACTTTGTTTTTTCACAACCCGCAAGGGATAGTTTCCCGCGCGGGCAGCGTTTGCGCCATTGGAGGAATCGAACGTAGTGAGTTCTAATCCATTCATGTTGAATGCCAGGCAGATGCTACGGGCTACTGTATTTTTGGGGTTACTCTGTATTTTTCCGGTGTCCCAGACGGCTTTTGCTCAAACGGCGACGTTCAGCCTCACCGCGTCTGCGTTCTATCCGACTTCCATCATTCCGGGAAGCACGGCAACGGCCACACTTGACCTCAGTGTAGGCACGGGCACCTCGGGTCCGGTTGCGTTGAGCTGCACCGTGTCCCCGGCAGTCACCACTGGAGTTGCTCCGTCGTGTCTTGCCAGTCCGTCGTCCGCAACGCCGGGCGCCACTCCGTCTCTCACGGTAGCGACCACCGCAGGCACCGACGGTACTCCGGCAGGCTCATACACGTTTACAGTGACCGGCACGGACAGCTCAGGGTATACCCAAACGGCTACGCTTTTCCTGACCATCGTTGATGTTCAGCCGAATTACACCCTGACGATTTCTACGCCGCTGAGTCCGGGCACAGTAACCGCGGGGAATGGAGCGACCGCTTCGATTCTTGTGACGCCGCTTGCCGGCTACACTGGCAGCGTAACGCTATCGTGCTTATCAGTTACTCCGGTGGTGACCGCGCCCCCCATCTGCACGTTCTCTCCGCAGCCGGTGGTGATTGTCAATGGTCAGGGGCCTCCTTCCACCCTGACGATTTCGACCTACGGGACAACGACGGAGCCGGTTGCGAAAGTCTGGACTCCACACATCTTCTACGCCTTCTGGCTGTCCGTACCTGGGTTGGCGCTGATGGGCGCTGGCGCGACTTCGAAGCGAAAGGGAAAGACCAGACGCACTCTCATGGGATTTTTCTTTCTGATGGCGCTGGGCAGCAGCCTGCTTTTGCTTCCTTCGTGTAGTTCCACGAACCAGGTGGCAACCAGCACTCTGGTAACGCCCAAAAATACTTACACGATCACTTTAAACGGAGTCGATTCCAGCGGAGTCTCGCCCAGCAACACGAATACTGCCCTGGCAACCGTCAGCCTCACTGTGAACTAAGGCCAGTGCCGATATGGCTGCGGACGATCCGGTCTTCTGCACGCCCCGGCGGCCTTGGGGGAAAGTTTCGAGCGTGCGGACTCTATTGCAATCGATCTCGCGCTGGGCAGCGGCGGCCATTCTTATAGTCGTCCCACTTCTAGTCATCACTCCAGTCGTTTTCGCCGCGCCAGCCACAGGCACCGCCGACAAGCACGGGCCTCCAGTTTTACGCTGGGACGATTCGCAACCGGGCTGCACCTTTTCCAAAACCGCGGACGGTAAATACAGTTACGCGATCTGGTCGGGGGACGTGGGGGTAATCATGGCGGTGGATGCTCGCGAGGTGCAGATCATCCGTCATCGCATCGAGCCTATTTTCGGCCTGTTGCTTACCATCCGCTACCGCGGCGATTCCGGCCTGGACTTGGCGACTAATGGAATCACGCTTCAATTCATGAAACACTTCAAGATCGTGCAACCCGCGCTTGACCCCGATGGTTACACGGAAAAAATCCAGGCCGATGCGGATAATATTGACGATGAAACCAGACGGATTGATGAAAGACATCCGGAAAAGAAAGAATCGCGTGAAGCCCGCGAGCAGGATTATCAAAAATCGATCACGGAACTGATTGAGTTTCTGGCCAAGCATAGCCTCCGTCCGGAGCGACTTGACCGCGCACATCCCGAAGCAACCGGCTGGGTATTCTTCAATACCGCAAACAAGTGGCTGGGAGGATGGAAAGCTCAGGAGGATTTTGTTCTGCGCGTGCCGTTGGATGGAAAAATCTTTGAATTCCCTTTTAAACTACCCCCCCAGCCGGGCGAACTCCTGCTGCGAAAACGCGAATAAGACAGAAATAAACATATAAATAATTGGGAGCGGCCGTGAGGCCGCCCCTCGTTTGAATCGTGGCTGATTAAAGTTAGAACCGGAACTGCGGGCCCAGCGTCACCCGCAAATTATTGTGGGCTCCATTCTGGAAGTAGATATCATCACCCGCCTCGCCGCGAATGCCAATGGGACCGGCAAAGGCCTCGAAACCGCCGCCCGGATAAATTGCAAACTGCGTGGTGCCGGTAAGGCCAACCGCTTTCGTGAATCCGGCGGTCGGGTTGCTATTGGTAATTGAAAAATTCTCAAATCCTACTTTTCCGGTCACAAACACCCGGAAGGCCCCCGACCCTGTCTGAAATTTCGGCCCAAAGTATCCGTGCAGCGGGCGCAGTTTGGAAGGCACGAGTTCAGTGGATATGCCGTTGCTATAAGTTTGCGTAAAGCTGCGCTTAAAGTCGTAGGCCATCTCTGCTTCTATTTGAACACTGGGGCGAATGGCTACCGCGAAGCGGCCGCCAATACCGGCAAAGTTCTCGACCGGCGTGGTAGTACTGAAGCGGAAGTAATCGGCAAATGCGCCGACCTCAATGTGGTCAGAATTTTGCGCGAACAGCGCGGGTGCTGCAAATATCAACATGGAAATGGCGCCCAACAAAAGTCGTTTCATATTTCAACTTCGCTCCTTGCGCGTAATTAGTTCCGGCGCACTTCTCTTGGCAGCCAGAGAACCAAAAATGCTGCGAGAACTTGCCACTCAGATGAGACACGATGTTTGAAAGGTTGCTGAACGCGCTGGAGTGGCGCGGGGCGCAGCTAAACAGCGCAACAACTTGTTGAGCTTGGCCTGGATTTACTGTAGATGATTCAGGTGTATGGGACGAGCGTCCCCTGTGGTTTCACTCAGCGGCATTACCGCGATTACGGTATATTCGCGCTCTTTCGAGTCAACACCTTCCGCTCGAAGCAGGAACTTATTTTTTTCGGCTCGAAACTGCACTCGTTCGCCGACCGGAAGAAGAACGGTACGCTTCGGATTCCTGGACCGCACGCGGTAAACCACTCGATCCGTTTGAAGGGTATATTCCTGGCAACGCGATTCATGAGCTTTCACGCCATTCGCGTCGCTCTGCTGCGTGCCGCACTGTACAGACTCCATCTGCGAGATGGTGCCCGCTTGATAAGCCTTGGGCGTCTGGGCGATGGCGGTTACGGCCAGAAAGATCGACGCGGCAATGGGCAAATGATGACGCATAAATTTTCAGATGAAGGCGTACACAAATCGCCAGGGTCTTCTACCAGTTAGTATTTCTTAATCTAGTGTTTCGCAATCCGTGAAAGGTAGTTAGATCACAACAGTCATCGAACTGAGGTAACTTCGGCTGTGGGAAGGCGATTGGTGGACTATCGTTTGACGAGGGTTTCGAGCCTGGAGAAAAAATCCGGGTAAGAAATTGCTGCGCATTCGCTGCCGTGTATTAATGTCTCTCCCTTGGCGCGCAGCGCGGCCACGCTAAAGGCCATGGCAATGCGATGATCGCCAAAGGATTGAAGTTCGGCGCCATGCAGTTCCTGCCCTCCCGGAATCGATAACCCATCCTCGCGCTCTTCAACCTGCGCACCCATAGCGCGAAGATTAATGGCAATCGAGGCGATCCGGTCCGATTCTTTCACGCGCAACTCCTTGGCGTCATGCACTTCAATTCCACCCTCGGTGTAGGGAGCGATGGCGGCCAGAACAGGAATCTCATCGATCAGAGCAGCTGAGGTCTGCCCGGAGATTCTTATTCCTTTGAGTCTTCTTCCCTGGGCTTGTATCGAGCCAACTAACTCGCCGTGAATATCCTGCAAGCGCGTGACTGAAATCTCCAGGCCCACCTGCATGAGAACATCGAGCAAGCTAGCGCGCGTAGGGTTCATCAATAAATTTGGCAGCGTCAACTGTGAGCCGGGAAAAAGCGCGGCCGCACATAGAAAAAAAGCGGCACTTGAAATGTCTCCCGGGACCGTAGCTTCAATACCCCTCAGGCGCTGTCCCCCACGTATGCGAACTTCGTTCCACTTGCGGTCAAGCAGTTGGCTATCCACGTCGGCGCCAAATGCGCGCAGAGCCACTTCTCCATGATCCCTTGTGCGCAACGTTTCGACGATGTGCGTCTCGCCTTCTGCCTGCAAGCCGGCGAACAGCAGACAAGTCTTCACCTGGGCGCTTGCCACAGGCATCTCGTAATCGATCGCTTTCAGATTGCCGCCCTTGATGTGGAGTGGAAGGCGTCCGTCGTGCGATTCAATGTTTGCGCCCATGGCCGTGAGCGGCTTAATCACTCGCTCCATCGGACGCCGCGCCAAAGATTCATCGCCCGACATTTCGCTTACAAACTTCTGCCCGGCAAGAATTCCACTCAACATCCGAATTGTGGATCCGGAGTTGCCGCAATCCAGAGGTTCGGTAGGCGCGGTCAGGGTTAAGTCAGTTCCCTGCACTTCGATCGCGTTGCTGAGAACATCCTTACGCTCCCACTTCACGCCGAGTGAACTAAGGCAGCCAAGCGTACTGGCGCAGTCGGCTCCAGTGGAGTAATTGGAGAGCCGCGACGGGCCCTGGGCAATCGCCGCCAACATGGCATAACGGTGCGAAATGGACTTATCGCCCGGCAGATTGACGCTGCCGCGCACGTCTTTTGCCGGAAGAATTAGCTGCGAGGCATTTTTCATGTTGAGAATTAATATAACGGAAGCGACCGGCGGAGCAGGAAACCTGATTGACGATTAAGGATTGAGGATTGTTGATTTTTCTGATCGCGGATCTAAGAACCGGACCATGCACTCAATTCGATTCGAGGCCGTTTAGGGCGACGACTTAGAGCCAGCCCCGACCTCATGCAATATATCCGCCGGAACCTCTTTTATCTTCAGGCTGAATTCAAACATCGGTGTCTCCGAGCCACGACCCCAGCGTGCCAGGTCCCAGTGCGCGCGGATGAACTTCACATCGGTGTGCGCGGTCAGATCGAGCAAGAATGGATACTCACCGCGATAAAACTTTTGCGGGTAGGACACGATGGGCTTTGCTCCCCACGCTGCCCCATCCGCCGAACCAAAGATACTGACTTCGAGCGCTTCCTGCTCGACGATGTTCGAGATCTCAAGCGTGAGCAGAAAGATTTGACCTGACGCACCGCTCAGATCAACGGCAGCTCCATCGCCTTTGGCATTTACCACGGTTTTTTCAGGAACCAAAAAAGTTTCAAGCATAGATCCCTCCCCTTCGAGTGCGAACACAAAAACAGCACGCCATCCTATTCCGAAGGATGCGGTCCGGTGAAATCCGAGCAACACGGCTTCTCCGAAGGCTTGAAGTCCATCAGCTCAATCCGCGTCAAGTCTGGGTCGAACAGGTTCAACTGCCATTTACCATCTTTGCCCATCTGCGCCTTCTCGTTTCCATGCGGCCTCCAGCCGTGGGCTTCGAGTATGGCTTGGGCTTTTTTCATGTCGGCTACGCCCAGCGAAATGTGATCGAGCACACCCATGATTCGCAGATCGGGATGCTCAGGCTGGTTCAGCATATATTCCAGCCAGTCCGTGCCGTCCGGAACCTGCATAGCTGCCCAATCGGTGCGTCCCGGTTGCATTCCGCCGTGCCAGTAGAGGTGAAAGCCAAGCACGTCGCGGTAGAAGCGATCTTCCGCATCGCGATCATGGACGAGAAATCCGGCGTGAATCATGTGGTGCGAAACCGCCGATTCGGGTGGTGTTGGAGAAGCCTCGTCTCTGTTCCGTTCGACAAACTGAATCCGGTGCCCATCGGGATCGGTAAGTAAAAAGCTGGCGCTACCATCTCCGAGTTTTTCGATTTTTTCAACTTTTATATTTTTGGAGATTAAGTACTGTCGCAAAGCAGCTGCGTCATCCGTGGCGAAGGCCACGTGATCCATACGGTTCGTCGATTTCGGGTCGGGGTCTGCGCCAAAGCCAACCCACTGCTTTCCCACCCAATATCTGGTTAGTTCGCCAGCTTCGACCGGCGCCGCAGCAACCAGGCCCAATGTGCCGCTGTAGAGCGCCTTCACCCCGTCGGGTTGGGTGGTGTAAAACGCGACGTGGTCGATTCCCAGAATGCGGGGCCGCTTCACCGCCTGCTCTTGAGACTGAAGGAATACTGCCAAAGTAAGAAAAGGCACCAGAGCCAAAGCGCTTCGCATATGGCACCGATTCTAGCGCGAACCGGGGGCCTGGCGCGAACTGGGTCCTTCGGGATTCAAATCCCGTCCAGAAATCGGCGGAAGAGTTTTCCGGCCTCTTCCGGCTGCTCCCAGGGAGAGTAATGGCCGGCCTTCGGAATCACGCGAAGTTCGCTGCGGGAAATATGCTGGCGCATCAGGTCGGCCTCTTTTATGCCGGTCAGGATGTCTTCGTCGCCCGTGACCAGCAAAGTGGGTACATCGATTGTGTTGAGCGTCGCTACCGAGTCCGCGCGTTCGGCCATGCCGCGCTGCACTTGTGCAACGTCTTCGGCAGACATCTGGCGCATCATCCGCAGAGCCCCCTCGACCAGATCGGGCCGCATCTCGCGAGTGGTGACGCCGAGCAGTCGGGGGATCATGGTCTGAAAAAACGGCTCTGTGCCGCGTTCCAGAACATCGGCCGCTGCCTGTAAACGTCCGGCCCGCGCATCCGGGGAATCTTCAGCGGCTTTGGTATTGCAAAGAACCAGCGCGGTAAAACGGTTTCGGTGGCTTTGCCAAAATTCGAACAAAATATACCCGCCAATCGAAACTCCGATCAACGGCGCGCGTCCGACTTCGGCATCGTCCATTACGCGCGCGAGATCGGCGGCGTGCTTTTCCATGGTGGCTGGACCATCGCCAACGCTTGAGTCTCCATGCCCACGCAGATCGGGCAGGATAAGGCGATAGCGCGTTTCGAGCGCCTGAGCCGCCGGCAACCAAAATTCATGATTTGCGGGGAAAGGGTGCAAAAGGACCACTGGCGGACCCTGTCCGTGGACACGGTAGACGATCTCGGCGTCGCCGCTTTTGATTTCGTGACGATCCATTTTTTGCCGCTGGATTTCGTGACAGGTCGATGATCGTGACGATCTATCTGCTGCCCAAGCTATGAGGTCGGAACTCGCTGAGCCCCAACCGGCGGCGCCAGAAGCAATGGCTCTTCGGGCATCACCACCCAGGCAATCGGATAGGAGATGAAGCCAATCACCGTCATGAAAGAGGCGACGAGCCACACCAGCCGTACGGCGGTGACATCGATATCGAAATATTCGGCGAAGCCCAGGCATACGCCTGCCATCTTCCGGCCCTGGCGCGGGCGCACCAGCCGCTTGCGCGCGATTGATGAACCAATGCGAACGCCGCAGTAGGCGCAAACCGCGGCATCGTCCTGAATTACCTTTCCGCAATAGTTGCAGTACATGGCGTCACCTCGCAGCTTCCTTTAACAACATACGTAATTGTATGCCGAAAGTTCCGCATGAAACGAGCTGCTGGTGCCGTCTTAAGGCTATGCGACTCTCATCTTTTTCCGGCAACCATCCTAGCGAGACTGTAGTCCTCCCTAAACAAGCTTGTAGAACCGAGGTAGAAATCAATGTCTTGCAACCGCCGCTTAATGCCTGGGCATCTAGTCTGCACGCAGTTCTACTGCACAGATCCCAGGAGTAACGATATGACACGCCACTTCACATTCGTCTGCTACCTTGTGGCCACATTATGCACGGAGATGGCATTCGGTCAGTTCGCATCCGCACAAGTTGCCCTAAAAGTTCCAAAGGTAGCCCCCGGTTCGCCCATCGCATACCTGTATGTTTCCAGCAGTCCGAGCAGCGGCAAGAACGAAATCAACGCTTATAGCGTCTCGGCGGATGGAGCGTTGACTGTGATCGCGGGTTCCCCATTGGCCGCGAACGTGCAATACATGGCTGCCAATGGAAAGTATCTTGTCGGCAGCAATGGAACCGATATCGATTCGTTCTCCATCCAGTCCAATGGAGCGCTGAAAGAGGAAGGCACCATCAACGCTCAGGCGTTTAATACCAGCGACTGCGGAGGTCCGTTTGCCCTGTTTTTCGATCGGAGCGGCACGACCTTGTACGACCTGGACCTGTACAGCGATTGTGCTAACAACGCCTACCAGTTCTTTGATATTGCCGGTTCCCAGGGCAGGCTGAATTATCTAGGAATGACCAGCGCCTCCAGCCCGGTGTTCGACGTGCCGTTGAGCTTTATTGGGAACAATCAATACGCTTATGGATCGCTCTGCTATCAGTATGATCCAAGAATATTCGGCTTCCAACGGGGTAGCGACGGCGCGCTAACCTTCACGAACTTCAACGCACCAATTCCGGATGCACCCAGCGGCGGCTTTTACTGCCCCAACATGGCCGCTGCCGATTCAACGAATCACGTGGTGGTCCCGCTCGAACCCTTCAACTCCGACTGGGAGCCCAGCGGCCAGACGCGGCTCGCGACCTATACCGCGGATAGCTCGGGGAATCTGACCTCGGCCAGCACCGCTTCAAATATGCCTACGACTTTGGTCACGAACAAGTCAAACATCTGGGTCGCGGATATTTCGATCTCTCCCTCAGGCGAGCTGCTGGCGGTTGCGGGAGCCGGTGGGTTGCAGATCTTTCATTTCAACGGCGCTAACCCCATCACCCACTACTCCGGATTGCTTACTACGGATGCGATAAGCCAGCTCTCTTGGGATAGTGCTAACCATCTTTATGCTATTAGCCAAACCTCGGGTAAGTTGTTTGTATTTTCGGTGACCCCCACCAAGGTGAGCCAGGTAACAGGCTCGCCTCACTCAATTTCCAGTCCCCTAGCCGTGGTTGTGGTTGCTAAATAGCATGCAAAAGGGCTGGGATCTTATCCCAGCCCTTCGTCGCCTGAAACAGAACTTCAACTTCTATTCCCGATAGGCTTCGCGAATGTGCTTGCGGGCCATCTCCGCGGGCGCAGTACCTGCATTTTCGGCGAGCACGATTTCGTATTTCTTCACCGCCAAGTCGCGTTTCTGGAGCAGGTCGTACATTTCTCCGGCGGCAAGGTTCGCCTTTTGCAGCATCTCCGGATCTGGCTCGGCCACCTGACTGACCAATTCATAGGCGCCTGCTGCTTCTGAGAAATCCTTTTGAGTGCGCAGCACATCACCCAGGCTGAGCGCGCTAACTTCATAATGCAGCGTTCCATACTTCCCTGCGCGGCCGTTTTGCCAGACCGCGCGATACGCGTCAGCAGCCTTTTGAATATGACCGCCGGCGCGCAGCAGATTGGCTTCTTCCAGCGGGAACAAATAATTTCTGGAATAGCGCGCGCTCAATTCACGCATCAGAGCGCTAGCTTCGTCATAGCGGTGCTCGCGGCGCAGAAACAGGGCCAGCACCACCTTGCCATCAACGCTGGTTTCGCCGCTGCCATGGGCGACTTGGCGCAGATATTCGAGGCCTTTTTCCTTCGACCCGCTCAAGCCGAGTAAGGCGACGGCAGCCTTTACGCTCCAGGGCAGGCTGCCCGTCACATAGTTGTGTGCACCCACCACCAGCTTCGCATCCAGATATTGAGGGTCGATTTCCAACACCCGTTCGTGATCGCGGCGAGCGCCAACCGCGTTGCGCAAAGCGGAGAGCCACGCCCGCTCCACCAGCGCCGTGTAAAGGGCGAACTGGGCACGAGTCACGCCCCGAGCGTAGAGCGCATCTACATCATTAGGATTAGATTTTAGCCGCTGCTCTTCTACCGTCTCCGCCCGGGCGACCAGATTTTTGATTTGCTCCTTGATTTTTGGATCGGCGGGGCGATGGGCTTGCCCGATAAAGCTATCGTTGGAATACTCTCCGGTGTTCATGGCGCCCATGCGGTAAAGTTCATGCATCAGCGTGGTCGCGAGGAGATGGTTTACTGCCGAGGGATCATTCGGATGACGATCCAGGACTTTCTGAAACTCCTGGACGGAGTGCTCGAAATCCATGTTGTAGAAATGGTCAAATGCAGATTCGACCAACGGATCATGACCCGCGGAGTGCGTCTCGAGATCCGTCTCGGAGTTTTCAGAGGCCGATAATCGGGCTATGCAGCCGGAGGACAAGAGGGTGAGCAGAATAAGAATGCTGAAAGGAATCGACCGCCCCGCGAACGCTCGGCTTGCAAATGATTGCCCCAAGAATATCCGGCTCAACTGCATCCCCACTCTTCTGATCAAAGTCCAGTCTAACGGAACTCTGAAAAACTTGAACTCTCAGATGGTCCATATGCAAACTTTCGTTAGTACAGGAAGGTCCGCGACATCTTTACTCGAACTTCAGAGTAATAATTGCGCGGACTTGGCTTCACGATCTCGCTTAGATTTTGCAAGTGGCTGAGTTCAGAGCTGGTTAGCGTGCGGGACGTTTGGCGCTGGAGTTGCGAATGCAAAAGACAACGTCCCCCCCAGGAAGCGATTGCGGATTATGGCTGACCTAGTTCACGATGCACAGCGAGAGTTTTGGCGTCCGCCAGCAGTAACGCCTGCCACCGCATCGTCTTTATCTTTATCATCATCATCCCAGGCACCCTCCCCAGCCGCAGCCCTCGCAGATGTTTGCGGGGGCTGCGGCGCTGAATTTATGATTGCGGCACATTTCTGTCATGCCTGTGGACGACGGCGAGGCGTAGTTTATCCATCGGTTTCGCCTGCCGTCTTCGCCAGTGATTCTCTTGGAATCCAAGAGCTTTGGAACCAGATTGTCGAGATGGTGAGTGACGGAATGCTGCGCGCCGCGGCAGCGTGGGACAAAATTTCCTTTCCATCCTGGCTGAAGTATCTGCATTTCCACGAAATCAAACGCGGTGTGGGATTGCCGACTGGCTCTCTGATCGCTTTCCTGATTGGCTTAGGATGCGTGGCTGGAGCTATCGGAGTGAGCCTGTTTTACCGGGCAACGAATCTGGCTGAATTCCAGGCGATTCAAATGTGGCGGATGGAATGGCTGCTCGGAGCAACCGCATCGTTCGTCGCCGGGATTCTGTTGCGAACCCCATCGGACAGCGAACGCAAATAGCTCGATCCAGTCTTTCCCCAACCTAGTCTTTCCCCAATCCAGTCTCTGCGCGCCCTAGTCCCTCAAAGTCCAGTCTTGAT